>Ga0105047_10003399_pt1 | contig 28029 bp, 22 predicted proteins | sample MAT04_FD_78384 | JGI IMG/M metagenome (GOLD analysis project Ga0105047, IMG submission 78384) | Freshwater microbial communities from Lake Fryxell liftoff mats and glacier meltwater in Antarctica - MAT-04 (megahit assembly) | ecosystem: Environmental > Aquatic > Freshwater > Ice > Liftoff... | reverse complement strand
CGCGGCGAGATCAACGCCTTTTTCAAAACGAAGCCGGCGTTGACCGTCAACTACGGCTATCGCTTCCAGCGCTATTTTCAGGCGGATGCGGGCTATGACGTGATCTTCGGCGCGGCCGATACTCGCGACTTCCTGAATACCCAATTGGGCAGCCTGCGCATTCGCGATTATCAACACTTTGTGACGTTTGGCGGGCGGGGCGTGATTCCGCTGTCTAAGGGGCGCGTGCTGATTTCTGGCGGTGGCGGTAGTGTGTTTATGCGCTATCAGGAGAGCGTCCAGCAGCCGAGTAACTTCCTGCGCTTTGCCTGCCCGCAATGCACGGCGCGCTCGGGTTGGGGCAACTACGCCTTGGCCAGCATCCGGTTTTCGACGCGCTGGCAGCGGGTGTGGTTCGGGGTGACGACCAAGGTGATCCGGGGGCGAACGGACGGCGATCCGTTCGGCGGCTTGCCCTCTACGCGAACCAAAGACAACTGGCTGAACACATTCGCAGAGGTCGGCTTTGCGTTTTAGCAAATCTTAATAGTAAACTTCCGCAACATGTAGTACCAAAGGGTGTTGAATTGGGAAGAAGCGCTGGTATACTCGACGCGAAGGGGATTTTCGTAGCATGATCCGGGGATTTTTGCTGGCCTCACCTATCTTTCTTTCCCTCTCGCTGGCCCTTGCCCAGGAGACCGTAACCACTGACCAGACGCCGGACCAGACCATGGATCCGGGAGTCAATTGCTCGTTCCGGGTGAATCCGGATGAGTTTGTCGACGCTGCGGCGAAGGCGCGGGCGGCCACCTATCAGCGAGTAGTGAAGTTTTCGCATGCGGCCGTCAGCGACTCGAAAGGCGCGACTTTGGCGCCGGCCCAGGTGCCGGTTCGCAATTTCGTGGACGAGGAGATCTTCCCGGCGCTGCAGAAGTCCGGGGTGCGGTCGGCGCGGCTGAGTACGGACCATGAGTTCGTTCGCCGCATTTACCTTGACCTTACCGGCCGCATTCCTACCCCCCCCCAGATTCGCGAGTTTGTCAGCAGTCAGGAGCCTGCGAAGCGGGCCGAACTGATCGACCGGCTGTTGTACTCGCCCGAATTCGTCGACCGCTGGGTGTTGTGGTTTGGCGACCTGGTGGGCAACGTGAGCAACAACACCTTCTTCTCCCTGCGGGCCGACGGCCGCAACGCTTACTACTCGTGGATGCGCGAGTCGTTTTCGAAAACCATGTCCTTGAAGGATCTGGCTTGGAATTCAATTGTCGGCAAGGGCAATAACTTCGACGTTGGCCCCGCCAACTACCTGCTGCGCAGTTCGACGCCCGGCGGCCCGATCCAGGATACTTTCGACACGGCGGCCTATCGCGCCGCGCGGGACTTCCTAGGCATGGGGCATTATGATTGCGTGCTTTGCCACAACGGGCGCGGACGGCTGGATAGTCTTTCGCTGTGGGGCCGGAACGCCATGCGGGCCGATGCGCAGCGGATGGCCGCGTTCTTCTCTCGCCAGCGCAATGTGGCGGTGAGCAGCAACAACATGGACCCGCGCAGCTTGAGCCGTATGGTGACCGATTTGCCAACCGGCCAGTACGATCTAAATACCAACTTCGGGAATCGGCCCTTGCGGGCGCCCATTGGGACCGTCCGCAACTTCACGCCTGAGTACCGCACCGGCGGCGTACCCAAGGGCGGCGACTGGCGCGGCGAGTTTGCCGAGTTCATGATCAACGATCCGATGTTTGCGCGTAATTTCGCAAACCGGATCTGGAAGCAGCTTTTCAATCAGGGGCTAGTCGAGCCGGTGGACCAGTTGGATCCGCTGCGGCTCGATCCGGCGAACCCGCCGCCTGCGCCCTGGACTTTGCAGGCGTCGAATCCCATGCTGCTGGAGCGGTTGTCCCAGGATCTGGCGAGCAAGGACTTTAACCTGCGCGAGTTTATCCGCGTGCTGGTGAACTCATCGGCCTACCAGTTGAGTGCGCAGTATAACGATGCCTGGAAGCTCGAGTATCAGCCTCTGTTCGCCCGCCACTATCCGCGGCGCCTGGAAGGCGAAGAGGTCCACGATGCGATCCAACTGGCGACGGGCGTGCTTTCGACGTACCGGGTGGCCGGCTTTGCGGACCCCATCAACTGGGCGCTGAAACTGCCGGATCCGCTCGAAGCTGGCGGCACTACCTTGATGAATACGTTTTATCGCGGCAATCGTGACAATGTGCCGCGCCAGCAATCGGGCTCCATCCAGCAGCAGTTGGGCTTGATGAACGATACGTTTGTCACCAACCGGGTGAAGATGGCCAACTCGCCGGTGCTGAGAAGGATTGCCTTGAGCGCCGTGGCGAAGGACTTGGTGGAGGAGCTGTACCTTACCTTCCTATCCCGGCCACCGTCACTCCGTGAATCGGCCAAAGGGATAGACCTGTTGGCCAAAGCCAACACCACCGCGGCCAAGAATGCGGTGATTGAGGATCTGGCGTGGGCCATGGTCAACAAGCTCGATTTCATGTTCAGCTACTAGAGGACTCCTACGATGCCGCAAATCGACCCCAATCACATCGCGCGCACGCAGTTTTGGCGCCGTCCGCAGCTGGACCGCCGCCTATTCTTCAAACATCTGTCGACGGCCGTGGGTGGCTATATGCTGATGCCTTCGCGGCCGCTCGAAACGGTGGCCCGGGCAGCCGCCGCGCCGATCAACAAGGCTAAGAACGTTATCTTCGTGATGATGCGCGGCGCGCCCAGCCACATCGACACCTTCGACTTGAAGCAGGGCCCTTGGCTGCCCAACGCCTACAACCCGACATCTTACGACGGAGTCGCCTTTCCGCAGGGACTCTTCCCGGTGCTGGCGAGCCAGATGGACCGCATCGCGCTGCTGCGTTCGGTAAAGCCGTGGGTGGTGGTGCACCAACTGGGGCAGGACTGGGTGGAGATCGGGCGGAACCCGATCAGTAGCCTGTCGCGCATTGCGCCGCATATCGGCTCGGTCGTTTCCCTGGAATTGGGCGACCAGGCAAAGCCTTTGCCCGCGTTCATCAACCTCAATACGACGAGCGGGCCGAGCTCCGGCTATCTGTCGCCGGTGCATGCGCCCTTCTACGTTTCACCCAACGGCGGCGGCTTGCTCAATACGCGGCATCCGGACGCGCAGGCGGCTTTCGACCGGCGATTCGCGTTGCTGCAGGAGTTGGATACCGAGATTCGGGCCGAATCGACGTTGAATCCGGCGGGTGAGGAGATGGAGCAATTCAATACGGCCGCGCGGAAGTTGATGTATAACCCCGACGTCGATAAGATCTTCAACTTCGATACGGCCGAGCGCGTGCGCTACGGCAGCTCTGGCTTCGGCAACGCCTGCCTCACCGCGCGCAATTTGTTACGCAGCGGCTTGGGGACGCGGTTTGTGCAGATCAATGTCGGGAGTTGGGATCATCATGCCAACATCTACACGGGCCCACTGAATCCGTCGAATGCGAATTCGCTGGGTCGGCAGTTTGACGCGGGGCTCGGTACTTTGATCCAGGATCTGGGTAACGACGGGTTGCTGGATAACACCCTGGTGATGGCGATGGGCGAGTTCGGTCGTACCATTGGTCCGCTGAATATTACGGCGGGCCGGGATCACTTCGCGCAGCAGGGGGTGTTAGTGGCGGGTGCTGGCGTGCGCGGCAAGCGGGCGATCGGCGAGACCGATGCCAGCGGACGCGGGATTCTCGACTTCGGCTGGAAGAACGACCGGCCGATCCGCACCGAAGACATCGAAGCCACCATTTATTCGGCGTTAGGCATCAACTGGCTCACCATCCGGCGCGATGACCCCTTTGGCCGTGGTTTCGAATATGTGCCCGAGGCGAACGCCGGGAAATACGAGCCGGTGCATGAGCTCTGGAGCTAGGCGTGAACTACTGAAGGCGGAGATTGAACTCTCGCAGGGGAGGGGTTTGGCTGGTGGGGGAGGGTTGGCGGTAGAGCCGGATCCAGGCTTGGCCGGCGGGTAGGGCAGGGGAGCGATGCCGGAGGACGCTTGGCGCGGTCTCACTGGTCTTGAGTGGGGCCGCGTGGAGATGCTTGCCTTCCGCATCGACAATTTCGAGCCAACGGCTGGATTCGAGCCCGCTGACATCGAGTTCGAGGTTGAGCGGCCGGCCGGCGTCGGCTTGGCCTTGGTTTCCTCCGCGCTCGGCCACTAAAGCTACCGTTTGGGGCGAGCGGAAGAATGGGGCAACGGAAAAGCTGACGGCCACGAGAATGATGGCCAATGCGCCAGCCATGGCGAGAGCGGGACCAGAAAATAGCCGCGCCTTGGGGGTGGGTGCGGGAGCCCCGAGCATTTTCCGCGCCGCGGCCCGGGTAGAGGCGACGAAGTTCTCGGTTTCGGTGAGGCTCTTACGGCAGGTCTCGCAAACCAGCAGATGCTCTTCGAGCCGGTCGAGTTCGGCACCGTCCAGGCGGCCAAAAACGAACTCCTCAAGGTCATCCTCACTTGGATGCCAGCCGACATTGCCCTTGAATGTCAATACGGCTTTACTATACCTCATCATCTTCTCCTCGCTCAGCCGGCCAAAGGGATCACGAGAGCGGCGTCGTGATGACCGGCCGGTTGGCTTATGTTGCAAGGGGGGAGGTGGGGCGGCCATAAGCATTTCAAACGGGGTGGCTAAGCGCTAGTGTTTTCACTGAGGTTTTCGAGCGACTTCAGAATGCTGCGTCTTCCGAGGGCGCCGAAACGGCCTTTGGCGCGCGACTTCATGAGCCGGAATTGGGTCATGTTGAGCCGCATCTCTTTGCAGATGTGCTCGGGCGGTTGCTCGAGCAGGTAGAAGCGGGTGAGAATCTCCCGTTCGCGGAGCGACATGCCGCGCATGATACGGTCCATTAAGTCAACGGTTTCGTTGTCGATGATCCGTTCTTCGGGACAGCCGCTGAAATCGAGGCAGTATTCCGATTCGGCATCGAGCGGGGTGTAGTCCCGCTTCGCTTCGACCGTAGTGCGAACGTAGGTGGCGACCTGACGCCGCAGGACGGTGCGGATGAATCCCATCAGCCTTTCCGGATCGCGGAGTTCGCCTTGTTTGATGCAATCGACGACGAGGAGGAAAGAGTCGTGCACGCGGTCGTCGAGGTCTTCGAGCCCCAGGTGGCGGCAGAAGTAGAAACGGGCGCCTTTGGCAAAGTGGCGGTACAGGTCTTCGAGCCCGCGCGGGTCGTTTTCCTTGACACGGGTGACCATGAGACTCCACTCATTGATCGAGTCGGCACTCGGCGGAAGGTCTAGTTCATCGTGAGCCGGGAGAGAGGATCCGAAGGGATCTATAGCCGAAGAGTCGGCTCGGGGATCTAGCGCGGCCCGAACAGCGGCGCCACCTCCGGTTGACTTCGAGAACGGGATCATAACGGGGGAGATCTTTCAGTTCCTTCCAGTTAAAAAATAGGCGGCCCACACCGAGGCCGGTACGTGTCGATGAATAGATTCTACTTGCGCACTCTGCAACGCCAATGCCCAATGGGCGGCATCCGGCCGGCGCGTGGCGGGCTGGCTGTAAAAGCGGGCGAACAGCGCGCCCGAGTTATCGGTGACGGGCCAATGGCTGGCCACGACGGCGGTAGCGCCCGAAAGAAGCCAAGCCCGGGTGAGGCTCATCAGGCCGACGCCTGGTAACACTTCGCCGCGGCCGGAGCCGCAGCCGCTCATCACCACCAAGCCGGCGCTGTGGCGGCGGGCTTGGAGATCGTCGGCTCCAACGAGTTCCTGGTGGTGGGTGCGAGGGTTGATCCCGAGCGCGATCAGAGCATGGCGCGGGTCATCGGGGACGGCCACCACGTGGGTGGCCAGATGAAGGGTTTCGGACTGCTTCTCCAGCAGTGCGAGGAACGACTGGCGGTTGACTTGCGTGCCGCTAAGAAGAATCGGGTTCGCCGGCTTGAGGGCGCGGACGGCGGCGTCGACTTCAGCTTGCGAGCCGGGTAACCGGGCCAACTCGAAGGTAGCCGGGGGCGAGGAACGAAACAAAGCCATGACATCGGCCCGCTGGGGGATGGGGACCAAGCGAGGGTCGGCGACATTGTAGATGGGGTCGGCGATACCCACAAAGGAGGGGCCGGCCGGAGCCGGAGTCCGGTTGATCGCTAGCGTAGCCATGGAAGGCGCCAACATGAGAGTGCGATGTTCCACCAGGTAAGATTCCGTTCCGCGAACCGATGGCCAGGGTAGCGCCGCGAAGGGCAACTCATGGAGCGGCCCGTCGGGGACCAAGGTCCACCGTATATAAGTGGATTCCCGGAGGGAAAATTCTCCGATAATTTCGAAAAAAAGTTTTTTCCCGGCCTCAGAGGTGAGGGAATCTCCATCAAGAACGTCTTTCCGAAAGCGGGTGACTAGTTTGGCGATGGTATTTTCATCAGGCAGCACGCGCAGTTCGATTTTGTTGCGCGTGACTTGCCAAGCGTAGGACCGTGCCTCTCCGGTTCGGAAGACCAGAATCGCCTCGTTGGGCGCTAAGGCTTGGCGGGCCTGGGCAATGAATTCGCGGTGAGTAGCGGGGGAGGCGGTACGTAAACCAGCTTCGCTTTCGAAGTTAATGAGCCGGGTTCGCAAGGCCTCGCCTTCGCGCTCTAACTGGGGTTTGTCGCTCGCCAAGCGCTTGGCCTGGATGCGCTGAAGCTGGTCGAGCGTTTGCCAATAATCATCCGTGAGGAGGGCGCTATTCTCCACCAAGGCGGCATTGCGACCCTCTTCGGCGGCCTCCAATGCCCCCAGAACGAGGGCAGGTTGGTCGCGCTGCGAGTTTAACTTTTCGGCTACGCGAATCAATCCCAAATAGAGCGATTGCAAAGCCGATTCCGCCGTCGCCATCAGTTGGGCGGCAGGCAATCGCTCGGCTCTGGCTTGGCGGGCCCAATCGACACCCTGGACAAGCAGCCGGTGGGCCGCGGCGAGATTGCCGTCTTGCTCCTCGATCGCGGCAGCGAGGCGGTAGGCTTCCCAGAGTGGATAGAAAAGTGGCTTCGATCGTGCGGCGCGCAGATACTGTGCCGAGCGGTGCCGTGCTTCCTGAATCCGGCCCCGGGCCAAGGCCAGCCTCGCGAACCCGTAATGGAGTTGCTCGGCCTCGGGCCGCTTCGCCAGCCGATGCTGACGGTAGCTTTCGAGCAGGCACCATTCGGCCGGGCCAAGCTCGCCGCGGTCCAGATAGGACAGGGCCCAATGCTCCCAACTGCTGGCGGCCAGGGTGCCCAATTCCGGGCGGCTATTGGCGTAGTCTACCGAGGCCCGGTAGTGGGAATCGGCGGCGGCGAAATTGTGTTGGCGTGACTCGTAGTTGGCGAGATTTAGCTGGAGCAGCGCCGGTGGCTTATCGGGATCCATGGTGCGGGCGGATTCGAGAATCGCCGCATGTGCGCGCTGCCAATCGCCGAGCCGGGCATAAATCACCCCAATGTTGAAGGCGGCGAATCCCTGCTCCTGCGCCGAACCCACTTGGCGAGCCGCATCCTGGGCTTGCAGAAAATAGTCGAGCCCTTGGCGGTAGCGCGACTCATTGACGCGAATCACCCCCAGGCTGGTTAGAAAGCCGGAGACATAGATCCAGTCCGCTTTTGCCCGCGCCTTGGCGAGCCCGTCACGGAAGATGGCTTCCGCCGCCGGCAGATCGCCGCTCCGCAAGGTGGCATTCCCCTTTTGGGCGAGCGACTTGAGCTGCGGACGAGGCTCTCGGGTAGTGGGTTGGGGCCGAGTAAAGAAAACCATGAGCAAGATGAAGGCGATAAGTCTCGGCATGAATCGTCTCTCCAAGAGACCGAGGAGGCCTACGGCCTTGCCAGGCGAAAACAGCGGCGTGTAATCGTCTGTCGAAGTTTACAAAAGTAATGCAAAGAAATCAATTGAATTTAATAATAAATATTGGGAATTCTCACCATTCGTCTGAAAGGTGAGAATTCCCAGAGAATACTGACGCCCGATTTGGGCGTCAATCCGCCATCTAGCGGATTCTTGGTATGCAACGCAGCAGGCTCAGGCCGCGACTCAAGCTGATTGGATAAATCCATTAGAATGAGTGAAAAGCCCCCGATCTTCCCAATCTTCTAGACGAAGAAAGGCGGTTCCCAAGGGCAGGGGAGCATTAGGCAGACTCCTTTCCGGGTCGATGACGAAATTCGCCGCATTGATTGACCCAAGCTCAGGATAGTCTGCGCGGTTATCCTCAATTTCTTATTGAATTACCTAATCTATTGAAATCACGGGACTAAAAAACCTCCGATTTGCAGTGAACGACATGGCGGCCGGGTTTGATTTTCGCCTTTTCTTCACATAGCATGGGCAGGCCGATTCGCCGCCAGCTCTCGGGTTGCGATACAACAGTAGTCAAAGTCATGACCCTACTTGAAATCGCCAAACTGCCCACGCCCGAGAATTCCGCCATCCTCCTGCACGATGCCGATAACGTCGCCGTGGCGCGCGTGCCACTCTCGCCGACGCAGAAGCTGCGGATTGGTGGCGCGGAGTTTGAGGTGCTGGATTCGATTCCGGCGGGACATAAAGTGGCGCTGCGCGACATCGGCAGCGGCGAGCCGGTACGGCGCTACGGTCAGGTGATCGGGCGGGCGAAGGAGCGCATCGCCAAGGGCCGCCACATCCACACGCAGAATCTGGCGTATGAGGAGGGGTCGCGCGAGTATCAATTTCCGACGGGTGAATTGGGCTTTCCGCCGCTCCCAGACAAGATGCCCACGTTTCAGGGCTACCAGCGCGAGGATGGCCGGGTGGGGACGCGGAACTACATCGCCATCGTTGCGGCGTCCAATTGCGCGGCGCACACGGCGGAGATGGTGGCCGATTCGTTTGAGCACGAAGAACTGCCGCCGAATGTCGACGGGGTGGTGGCATTTCCCCATGGCGAAGGGTGCGGCCATTCCATCGGCCCGGACACGGTTCAGTTGCAGCGGACCCTGTGGGGCGTACTGGACCATCCGAATGTCTCGGGAGCCGTGGTGCTCGGGCTGGGCTGCGAAGTGAACCAGATCGACCACTATGTCGGCGGAACGGCGCCACGCCGCAGCGACCGGATCGTGGGGATGACCTTGCAGGACACGGGCGGTACGCGCGCCACCGTGGAAGCGACGCGGCTGGCGGTGCGGAAGATGTTCGAACGGGCGACCAGCGAGCAGCGCACGGCGGTGCCGGCTTCGAAGATCCTGCTGGGGCTGAACTGCGGCGGCTCGGATTCGTTCTCCGGCATTACGGCCAATCCGGCGCTGGGCTGGTGCTCGGATCGCTTGGCCGAGATCCACGCGAGCACGGTGCTAGCCGAGACCACCGAATGCTTCGGCGCGGAGCACCTGCTGGTGGCCCAGGCTCGCAATCGCGAAGTGGGCGAGCGGTTCATCAGCTTTATCGAGGGCTATAAGGATTACCTGCGCCGCTTTGGGGGCAGCTTCAACGACAATCCTTCGCCCGGCAACAAGGAAGGCGGCCTGACCACCATTCTCGAGAAGAGCTTGGGCGCGGCGACGAAGGCTGGCGCTACGCCGATGACCGACGCCATCGACTATGCGGAGCGGATCAAGACGCCGGGCTTCAATTTCATGAACACGCCAGGTTATGATCCGGTTTCGTTGACGGGTTTGGCGGCAGGCGGCGCGAACCTGATTTGCTTCACCACCGGCCGCGGCTCGGCGATCGGCTTCCCGTCGGTGCCGGTGATCAAGATCGCGACGAACTCGGCCATGTTCAAGCGCATGCGCGATGACATGGACGTGAACGCCGGACGGATCGGCGATGGCGACGCGACCGTAGCGCAGATAGGGCAAGAGATTTTTGAGCTCCTGCTGAGGACCGCGTCGGGCGAACGGGTGGCGGCGGAGCGCAATGGCCACCGCGAGTTTGTGCCGTGGCGGATTGGCCCAGTGATGTAGCGTTAGGCTCCGACGGCTTTGGCGTAGGGCTTGCCGTGGAGCCAGGTGTCCCAGGCGATGGGGCCGGCGTCTTCGAAGTCGAAGTCGCGGCGCCAGCGGGTGAGGTACAGCTTCACCTGCGCTTGGCGGCCCTCTTCATCCACGGTGAGCAAGGGCTCGTTGGCGGCGTGTGCCGGGGCGCTCGAATAGCGGCACTCGCGTTCCATGGCGAGTAAAGTGGCGCGGTATTGGGCGGGGTTCGCCATTAAATCGGCATGGAAGTGGGCGCAGTAAAGATGGCCGGATACGCCCCGGGCCTGGTTCATGTAGCGCGAGTGATCGCTTTGCAACTGCTGCATCATGGCCGAGATTGCGTCGCGGCGCAACGGCTCCAGGAGCAACTGGGTTTCCATGGCGGTGAGGCCAAAGGCGTGTAGGCGGACCTTGGCGCGGCGGGCGTAGACATCCAGACGGTCCAGGTAGCGGACAAAGTCCACGGGCGCGTCGAAGAGTTGGGCGCGTTGGGACCCACTCTGAGAGATGTGGTAAACCTGACGGCATTTCCAGTCGCGTTGGCGGGCGGGGTTTGTGCTCACGACTATAAGTGGGTTGACGGAGCGAAAGTTCTCACTTATTTTTGGTTTATTTCGCGGGGGGCTCAGCGCTACGTCGCCAAACCGATCGGTGAGGACGCCCAACAGCATATCTCGGCCCAGTTAATAGGCATTCTTATGGTAGATCCGCTCAGGAAGGAGTTGTGGTCGATACGAATGGAGACATGCGCCTGCTGCTCTGGCTTTCGAGTCCGCTGACTAGTTCAAGATCTCGTCGATTGTAGTGCCGGTGAATGCTTGGCGAGTCCAGCGGAGGATGGTCTGGATGTCCGCGCGCGCAATTCGGTCACGTTTTTCAGCGGTTAGTTCGCCGAATCGATCTGTGAGGCCGTTGAGGAGAATATCGCGCGCAGTTTGGTGGGCTCCGGTCTCGATGCCCTTCTCGATGCCCTTCTCGATGCCTTTCTCGATGCCCTCCTGGTAGATGCCTTCGAGGAAAGTATTCTCGTGGATGTCAATAGAAACAGGCATATGCTGGCGCTCCTCGTGGACTAGATTTTCGAGTCCCCTCAACCCCGATAATACCAAAAGCTCACTCATCGCCTCTCTCTGTGCCGGCAAAGGAAGGCGGCTGATGCGGGCGAGGATTCCGGCCACCGCTTCGCGTTGATTGCTCAGTTTGCAGAGGATCGCGAAGATAGCCTCTTCGATGTCGGCGCTCTCGAGGAGCCAGTCGCCGTCAAACTCCCGCAGATCAATCACGCGGTACTGATACTCGAGCGCCGGGGGATGGCTTAAGCCGTCATCGATCCCCACCTTGCCGGGGCCGAGCCAAAAGACAATCTGTACCGGCGCGCGGCCGTAGTCTCGCAGGACCAAGGCGAAGTAAAGCAGGTTTCTTTGGGCGAAGTCGTCTGACCGGTAGCCCTGGAGCTCCGTGTGGATCAGCACGCCATGATCGGTTTCGAAGAGCACGTCGGGGTGCAGATTGGCGACCGTGATCAATTCGGTGGGCAACATGCGGCTCACCACCACTGGCTCTCCCAGCACCAACGAAAGTAGCCGCTGGGGCGGCTGATGGAACATCCGCTTCAATGTGGCGTCGTATTTCATCGCGGGATTACCGCCGGGGCCGCGGACCGAAGCGCTTCACCAGATAGTCGACGATTTCGTCCTTCTCATTCGGTTTCACGTTGGCGCCCCAACTGGTCATCTTGCCGACTTCGCGATCCCACTGGGCGCGGGTGAGACGCTGCTGGGCGATCGGTTTCTCGTCGTGGCACGCGAGGCACTTCTCTCGGAAGGCGGCGAGTTCCGGCACGCTCGGAGCGGCGGCTGGGGGAGCCTTGGCGATGGGCGTCTCCGTCACGTCGACCGCGACCCGCGGAACGACGTTCCAGAGGTAGCCGGAGGGGTTCCATTCGGGCTCGAAGGGCTGCGTGTCGCCGGAGACATCGCGGGCGCGGGCCATCAGGACGTAGTGGCCGGTGGTGCTGGGCGTCCAATCGAAATGCCATTGGCGCCAGCCGAAGGTGTGCTTCTCAGCACCGAGCGTGGCCGGCTTCCAGGTTCGCCCGCGGTCGACCGAGACTTCGACGCGAGCCACCGGCGACATCCCGCTCCAGGCGACGCCGGCGATGCGGGTAGGCGTGCCGGGCTTGATGGCGCTGCCATCGAGCGGCGCGGCGATGACACTCTTGATGTGCAGAGCTTCCACCGGCTTCATCTGGGCGGGATCAACCGCGACGCCGGGCGTCACCGGCTTGCCGGGATGGCGATAGGCGGTCTTCATAAAGAAGCCATCGAATTCGGCATCCAAAATCGTGATGTTGGTGAGCCACTTCACCCAGCAATCGCCAGCCCAGCCGGGCACGACGACGCGCAGCGGGAAGCCGTGCGAGACCGGCAAGGTTTCGCCATTCATTTCATAGGCCAGCAGGGTATTGGGGTCGAGGGCCTTGGCGAGAGGAATGGTGCGCTGGAAGTCCGGCATTTTGCCCACCGGGGTATCGCCGCCATTGAAAAGGACGTATTTTCCCGAGGGGTTAACGCCCGCTTTTTTGAGCACATCGGCCAGACGGACGCCGCGCCATTTGGCATTGCCCACCGCGCCATTCTCCCATTGCAAGCCCACGATGGCCGGCTCATAAAAAGCGCGGCCGTTGCCGGCGCATTCGCAGACGCTCACCAACTCGGCGGCGGGGAGCTTTTTGAGATCCTCAAGCGAGAGAGTGAGCTTGTTCGCCACCGCGCCCGCCACTTCGAGGGTGAAGGTTTCGGCCTTTAGATTTGGGGTGTAGTGGTGGGTCCGCACGTAGAAGCGGTCGATGGGTGTCAGGTAGTCGGCGAAGCCGGCTAGGTCCATTTCGATGTCGAACGGGCGGGTCGACATAATGCGGCCGTCGCGCTTCGGCGTGTCGGCTGGCCAGAGAAAGGGGGCGCCACTAAGGGCGGACAAAAACAGGCGACGATTGGTCATTTCTTTTCGCTCCAACGGATGCTAAGTCTGGCGATGGCGCCGTCGACGACGTCGACTTCGTGTTGCTGCGTGGCAAAGCCATCTTTCGAAAATTCGAGCTTGTGCTTCCCTGCTGCGAGGGTGAGCGTGGCCGGTGTGCGGGCGCTGGTCTCTTTGCCGTCAACGCGAATGGCGGCGCCGGCGGGTGTCGAATCGACAAAGACCGTGCCGGTATTGGCGTCGAGCCGGGCGAAGACGGAGTTTTGCGCGGGCGCTTCGAAGCGCTGGGTGAGGGTGGTGTAGCCCTCGCTAAGGAAAGTGACGGTGTGGCGGCCGGCGGGCACCTGGATTTCGCACGGCGTGCGGCAGCCGCGGCCGCTTTCAAGCACCGCTGTGGCACCGTCGGGCTGCGAGCGGAGGTTGACGGCATAGAGAGTAAGTCCACCAGTCTGAGGCTGGGTGGTGGGCTCTGGCTTGGGCTCCGCCGCCTTAGTTTCTGGGGGCTTCGTTTCGGCTTTGGGCGGCTCTGCCTTTGGGGGCTCCGGTTTGGGTGGTTCTTGCACCTTGGTGTCGGGTGGCTTCGTTTCGGGCGCTGGGTTTTCGGTGATGACGGGAGGAGTGACTACCGGGGACGGGGCGAAATTGGTGTTTTGCGCCCAAAAAACCACTCCAGCCGCAACGGCGAGGGCCACGCCGGCGGCGATGCCCGCCATCTTGAGCAGGCGGCCGCCCTTTTTGCGATCGAGATCTTCCGGATTGGGGCGAACCCGAGGCTCGGGCAGTTCGGGCGCCGGGGCCGGTTTCGGTTGCGGTTTCGGGGCTGGCGCGATGAAGGTGGGTGCCGAATCACTCGCTCCGCGCGCCAAGGGTTGCCATTGGGGCTCGCGCGCCAGACCCAGTTCCAAGGCCTCAACGAACTCGACGCAAGTGGGAAAGCGATCGTCCCGGTTCTTGGCCATGCCGCGAGCCAACGCCGCTCCGGCTTGCGGATGGAGGCTGGCATTCAGCCGTTCGGCCGGCGGCGGGTCCTGATTCAGGATCTTGTAGATCAAAGCCGGAATGCTATCGGCGTTGAAAGGTTTCTCGCCCGTCAGCAATTCGTAGGTAAGCACGGCGAGCGAAAACTGATCGGCATGGCCATCGACGTCTCCGCCTTGGATCTGCTCCGGCGACATATAGTTGGGGGTACCGAGCAGCGTACCGGCGACGGTGGCGCTGCTGGAGACCGAGGCTTGCGCGTTGATGCGGGCGATGCCGAAGTCAGTGACTTTGGCGATGCGCTCGCCTTGGATCATGATGTTGGCGGGCTTCACATCGCGGTGGACGATGCCTTTGGAATGGGCAAAGTCTAGCGCGGCGGCGATTTGCTTCAGCAGGGCGAGCAGCGTGGCGGGGCTGGGCGCGCGCCCGTCGAGCGTGATGCTTTCGAGCGTCGGCCCGTCAACGAATTCCATGAAGATGTAGGCGGTTTCGCCATGGTCCTGGATGTCGTAGATGGTGACGATGTTGGGGTGCGAGAGGATGCCGGCCGATTGGGCTTCGCGCTTCAGGCGGTCGTGCATGCGGTCGCGGTCGACGGGGTCGGTGAGCGAACTCAGGTGGATGGTTTTGATCGCGATGATGCGGCCGATGACGGGGTCGAGCGCACGGTAGACGACGCCCATCGCCCCCCGGCCCAATTCCCCTTGAATTTGATATCGACCAATCTGTTCCACAGCGTCTCAAAACTAGGTTAACTGTTTCCGGCGGGGGTAGGCTCTGATATTCTTGATGCCGGTATGAAACTACTCTGGATTGCCCTTTCCTTGGTCGGCCTGCTGGCTGCGCAAAGTGACTTATTCCGTCTGTCGCCGGGTTCGCCCGGTTTTGCTGACGCCGTCGCGGCCGCGGTGCCGAAAGGCTCGCTCGACAAGGGCGAAGCCTGGGTAGGGCAGGGGCCGGACTTCATTTTTGCCGTGAAGTCGGACGCAGCACCTTCCATTTCGATCGACGAAGGCGCGCCCTTGAAGATGCAAAAGGCCGGTGCCTTGTGGATCCACAAAGCGAAGCTCAAAACCGGCACCATCCACCGCTTTGTCTATGAAGTGAATGGCAAGCCTTTCGGCGGAAAGAACGACGTGCCTGCGTTCACGCCGGATCATTACGAGCAAGCCGGCGTGCCCAAAGGTAAGCTCTCCGAGAAAATGGTGCACACGAGTAAGATCTACGACGGCATGTTGAGCGACTATTGGACCTACGTGCCGGCCCAATATGACGCGGCGAAGCCCGCGGCCGTGATGGTGTGGCAGGATGGCGGCGGTTATACGGCGCGCGAAGGCGGTTCGCGCTTGCAGATTGTGATCGATAACTTAACGCACCAGAAGAAAATTCCGGTCGCGGTGCATATCTTCGTGCAGCCGGGGCTAATCGGCGAAAAAAGAATGCGCTCCATTGAGTACGATTCCGTGAACGACACTTACGCGCAATTCGTGATGCGGGAGATGCTACCGGCGGTAGCGAAGAACTATAACTTACGCTCCGACGCCTACAGCCGTGCCATTGCCGGTAACTCTTCGGGCGGAATCTGCGCCTTTAACGTTGCCTGGTGGATCCCCAACGAATTTAGCCGGGTGCTTTCGCGCATTGGCAGTTTTACGAGCATTCAATGGAAACCCGGCGAACTCGACGGCGGAAATGTCTATCCCTTTAAGATTCGCAAAGAGGCGAAGCGGAATATCCGGGTGTGGCTACAGGATGGCAGCGAGGATCTGGAAAACACGCATGGCAGTTGGCCCCATCAGAACTTACAGATGGCCAATTCTTTGAAGATGCGCGAGTATGACTTTAAGCTGAGTTTCGGGATCGGGACCCACAATGCGGGCCACGGCAATGCCGAGGCCCCGGAGGCACTTACATGGCTCTGGCGGGATTATGATCCGGCGAAGACGGAACAGACTTACGCGATGGATCCGGCAGAGAAGGGAAAGCCCTTTTATCGGGTGAAGACACTGAACCGGGAATAAATGGATTTTCTTTTCTTTGTCGGATTTTTGGCGCTCCTTTACCTCGTGGCGCTGCCGGTGCTGACCTATTTGGTCTACCGTCAACGCTCCGATATGCGCGAACTCAGCGACCAGGTTTCCGGCCTCACGGCGCGTGTCTATGCCGCGGAAGAGGCGCAGCGGGCGGTTCATGCGGAGCCGCGAACGCCCAGGAGCGAATCGGTGCCTGAAGCCGTTCCTGAGCCTCCGCCCCAAGCCGCACCGCTCGAAGAGCCGCCGCCCTTGCCCCAATGGGTGCCGTTGGACCTTCCCACCTATGCGCCGTTGGAATCGCTCTTCCCGCCGTCCACCGTCGTGCCGAGGCCACCAACTGCGGATGAGCTTCCGCCGCAACCCGCTTGGCGCGATCGATTTCAGGGTGAGGAATGGGAAGCTCTGCTGGGCGGCAGCATCCTGAACAAGCTGGGCGCGTTGATTCTAGTAATTGGCTTAGCGCTCTTTCTGCGCTTCTCGCTCGATGCGTTTGGGCCCGCGGGCAAGATCGCTGTCGGCGTCGTGACTGGGGCGGCGATGATCGCGGCCGGCATGTGGCTCGAGCGGCAGCCGCGCTATAAGGTCTTTTCGATTGGCCTGTTGAGTGGCGGATGGGCCATGCTCTACTTCACGGCCTTTGCGGCGCATGGCATTCCCGAGTCCCGTGTGATTGACAGCCCATTGGGCGGCTTGCTGCTGCTGCTGGCGGTGGGTGCGGCGATGGTGTGGCGGTCGTTGCGCTATGAGAGCGAATGGGTAACGGGGCTCGCTTTCTTCGCGGCTTTTGCGGCCCTACAAGTCGACCCCTCCTCGGCCTTCGCCATGGTTGCGTCGGCGCTGCTGGCCGCGGGCTTGCTTGCGGTAAGCGCGCGCTTCGGCTGGCGCCTAATGCCGCTGGGGGGCATCCTACTGGCTTATACGACGGTGGCGTTTTTGCCGCCGAGCGTGGGGTTCCTGCCGGGCATTGGGCATCCGGTTCTGTGGGTCTATTGGCTACTATTTGAGCTGTTCGACCATTGGCGTTCACGCTACGCGCCGTTGGTAACGCCGCTCGACGCGGTGCAGTATGTGCTGAATACCTTGGCATTTATTGCCGCTTCTTTGTTGACCGCCCGGGAAGTGGCACCGGAGCATTATTCATCTTTCCTGGGTTTGTCCGCCATCGCGTTTGCAGCGAGTGCGTTCTTCCGCCGTCATCGTGCGGTGGACCAGATGGAAGAACGCTGGTGGAATGCGGCGGGATTGTCTTTACTGGCCGCGAGCGCCGTGGCCGCGGCGGCGATCTTGTTGCGGTTCGATCGGCTTTCGGCCACGCTGGCGCTCTTCATTGAGGGGCAAGCGCTGTTTGTGCTGGCCTGGCGGTCGCCAGCGCCGATGTCGCGCTGGGTGGCGCTAGCGATCAACGCTGTGGCGTTCGGCAAGTTACTCGCGGTGGACGATGCGGCCAATGGCATGGTTACCTGGCTCGGGTTCCGTATCAACGCCGTCTCGCCGCTGGGCTTGCTGATGGCGATTGGTTTCTATGCCAATCGGGCCCTGATGCCGACGGCGGTCTATAGTTGGGGTGCCACGATTCTGGTGGGGCTAGTGTTGGCACGCGAGGTGCAGCAGGCCTTTGTCTTCGCCGCGTGGAGTGTGCAGGCGGCGGCCCTGGCTTGGGTGGCGCAACGTTTTTCCGCGCGAGATTTACAATATCAGGCCTACGCGTTGACCTTGCCGGTGCTGGCCGGCTTGACTTACACGATGTTCGACCAGCCCGGCACTTCGTGGATGGCTTGGGCGATCTTTGCCGCGGCTTACGGATTTCTGGGCTGGCTCTGGCGTCGCTTTCCAGAAGGGCGCGAGCGTCAGTTCGCGCTATCGGGGGCTTGGTACTTTGTGGCGTTGGGCGGCGCCACGCTCCTGTGGACGCTGTTCCCCGGTACGCTGGCCGCTCCCGCTTGGGGATTGCTGGCTTTGGCCATGGTAGAGGCGGGCGTTATCGCGCAATTTCCGGAGTTACGCCGCGCCGGTCACGCGGTGGCGATTGTCGCGTTTGGGCGATTGTTTATGAGTAACTTCCCGGCATTGGGTTATACGGGAATCTTTTCTCATCGGTTACTTACGGTTGCTCCTTTTCTGCCGCTCTATTACTATTTGTGGTCCCGTTCCCGGGCGCGCTTCTACTTGTGGTTGCCGCCGTTGCTGGCCCTTTTCCTGATGCGAATGGAAGTCGGCCGGGCGCACTCCGGAGTGGGCAGTATTTGTGCTGGGCTGGGGTTACTGTGGTTCGGACTCCGTCGGACGATTCCCGACTTACGCTGGCAGGCCTACCTACTTGCGATCGCCGCCTTCTTGCGCGCTTGGAGTTTGAGTTTCTCGCTGACTGAGTCGCCTTACCGGCTCATGGCCGGGTTATTGGTGGTGGCGGGATTCTTTGTGGGGCATCGTCTGGCGCCGCGGGAGGCGCTGGGTCGTTTTGAGCAATGGGCCCGTCCGGCTTACGCCGTCCTGGGTGCGGCCCTGCTGGCGGCAGTGCTCTATAACCAGGTGAGCGGGCCGATGTTGACGGTGGCCTGGAGTATGGAGGGTGTGGCTTTGTTGGTGGTGGGCTTTGTGACGGCGGAACGGGTGATGCGCTTCTCCGGGCTGGGCTTCTTTTTGTTCTGTATCTTGAAGCTATTTTTCTATGATCTGGCGTCGTTGCAAGGCTTGCCACGAATTGCTTCATTTATTGTGCTGGGCGTGCTACTGATGGCGGCCAGTTGGCTCTATACGCGCTATCGCGAACAATTGAAGAGGATATTGTAAGATGCCGCGTCCTCTCTTCTTTATTATCGCGGCATTAGTCGCCGGTGGACTGGTGGTGACTTCGCTCGCGCCGGTGGACCGGGCAGCCAGCTTCGCCGCGGTGCTCGAGATGTGGGGTGACGTGATGCGCGATGTCGATGCCGTGCCGTTGCAACTCGTGCGCGTGCAGGAAGAAACCGAGATGGAGTTTGGCGCCGCCTTGGCAGCCCGCATCCTGCCGGAGAATACTCCCTTGAGCGTCGAAACCCGCTATGTGATGCAAGTCGGGAACGAAGTGGCGGGGCGAGCGAAGCGCAGCCGGATTGTCTATCACTTCCGCGTGATCGATTCGCCGGAGGTGAACGCGTTCGCCTTGCCGGGCGGCCATATCTTTGTCTATCGCGGACTGCTAGCCACCTTGCGCGACGAAAGCCAGTTGGCGGCCATTCTAGGCCATGAGATCGCGCACGTCGATCAACGGCATTGCGTGGAGCGCTTCCAGTACGAGCTCAAGATGAAGGAACTGCGTTTGCCGGAGGGCGCGGGATCGCTGGCCGACTTGGCCCGGCGGGTGGGGTCGATGGCTTACGCGCCCTATCAGGAGTACGAGGCCGATGCCGAAGGGCAGTTGCTGGCGGCGCAGGCGGATTACGATCCCGCGGGCGGCAGCAACGCCATGGCCGCCATCATCGAGCGACTGGAGCCCGCCACGGCCGCCCGTGCGCCTGGCTCGCCATTGGGCGAAGCAGCCCGGGCCACCGCCCAAGGCCTGAGCGACTTTTTCCGCTCCCACCCGCGCACGGACGAGCGCATGCGCCGCCTGCGGCAGGTCGAACAGGCCTATATTGCCAAGCATCCGCGGCACACCTACTGTCGCGGTGCCAGGAACTTGGCCGAGCGGGCTCCTTGCCGTTTTCAGCCGATAGACGGAGAGATGGTGACATACTGATTTTATGGAAGAGCGTGCATTTTTTAACGAGACCCAGGTCACCAAGCCCGCCACTTTGAATTGCCCCGCTTGCCGCACGGCGGATACTTACGAGATCAAATGGATCCTGCGCAAGAAAAAGGACCGCATGCCCAACGGCGGCGATGAGCGCGACCGCGCCCGCTTTGCGAAGATCCAAAGCTACATGGTGCTGCTGGACACGCATGCGATGTGTAAGAACATCCGCTGCCGCAAACGTTTTGAGATCTCGGGCATCAAAACCACGGCCTTTGTTTAACGAAGTTTTATTGGCGCATAGTAATCGCCGGGGCTGTTCTTGAATTTTTCGAGCCAGAGTTTGTTGGCTTCTTTGGTGAAGCTCCAATCTTGCCGGTGATAATTCCAGCTATCGGGATTCAACTGTTGGGCCCGCTGCCACCATTTGCGGGCCAATTCTAATTCCCCTTGCTGGTGGAAGTGGACGGCTAACTGAAAGGACGCGGCGGCTTCGCCCTCGGTGGCGCTGGGTTCCTTCACGCGACGATGATACTCTTCATCGCTCATGGCAAACTCGCTTTGTGGGCCCTTAGCTACCCAATCGCGCAAGGCGGCCACATATTCGTCGCCCTGGGTACGAATCACTTTACCCGCAATTTTCAACTCTTGATTTTTGGGCGCAGCCGTCTCGGCGGGGCGCACTACGTGGCCCTGTTCGTCGATCCAGATGCCAGAGGGAACATTGATGAGCTGATAAGCGGCGCTGACGTTGTGGGAGGTATCCAGCAGGGTGGTGTAAGTGGCCTTCGCGTCGTCGTAAAATTTACCGGCCGCGGCCTCGCCCCCGGTATCTTGTGCGGCGGCGACTAACTCGAAATTCTGGGCTTTGAGCTCGGTGTAAATCTTCTGCCAGACCGGCAGATCAAAGCGGCATCCTCACCAGGAGGCCCAAGTGAGTAAGAGGATTTTGCGGCCGCGGAAGTCTTTCAGTTGGACCGTTTTTCCTTGGCGATCCTTCGCGGCAAAGTCCGGGGCGATGCGGGATTTAAGGAAGCCACTGCGGAGGGCGGGCATTTCGCCAAGGCTCCAGGTGGCGCCTTCATTTACTAAGGGTTGACGCACCTTGCGGGCGAAGCCACTCAGGTTGACCCAATTACTTTTCTTGAGCGTTTTCGCCAGCGGAATGCAGATTTCGTCGCGGCAAGCGCCCTGCGGTTTGACGGTGAAGCCATTCACCGCGGGCAGGTCAGCCACGGGAATCCAAAGGTCGCCGGATTCGAGGCGGCTGCTGGACAGGGCCGTCAGCCGGTCACGGTAAAGGACGGAGGAGCGCGCCGGTGGCGCGCTCCAGAGCATGGTGGTTGCGGCCAGCATGGTTCTGCGGGTGGTCATGCTTGATGGTAACGCTATCGCCCCTAACGGAATATTAGCGGGCGAAGGAGAAGCCTAAGCCGGTGGTGTATAAAAAGTCATTCGGCTGGCGGCCGGGCACCGGGTTACTCAGGCGGCGGTTGCTGAAGGTGACGTTCCAATTGAGCCACTTCGTCAGCGCCGTAGAGGCGCCCAGGTCGAAGTTCAACCGGTATTCGCCGGAATTCGAGAGGTTATTGAACATCCGGAAGCTTTGGGTAAGGCTAGTGCGCGCCGCAAGTTTGTAACTGAAATCGTTGCCCCAGTAAGCTTCGGCGGAGTTACGCGTAAAGGCTTTCTGGGGAGCGGGATCGAAGGATTCGCGGTTATAGGCGGCGCCGCCGACTACGTCGAGCCGGCCGCGCTCGGTGGCCCAGACGTGATAACCCAAGCCGCCACCCAGCACGACGCGTAAGTCAAGCGACTGGAACTGATCGAATTCGTAGTCGTTGAAGCCATTCCAGAAGACCTTCTTCGTAATGTTGCGGCCATAGCCCCAACCGCCGCGGACAGCGTTCGCGGTCGAGGCGTTTACGCCGTTGATGGTGGCCGAGGAACGGATGGAGTTGAAGTAAGCCGTAGTGCGGCTGGTGTTAGAGATGCGGGCGAAGTTGAGCGGCGTGGTGATCACCAGGGTCTCCGCGTTGCCCTTGGTGCCGGCGAGAGACAAGCTACCGTTGATGGTCCACAGGTCAAGCAAGCCGGGGCGCAGGAAGCGCTGGTAGGCCTTCTCTTCCGCGTCGTTGCGCAGGGTGACGATTTGGCCGGCGTCAACGATGCGGGGCGTGCCAGGCGTGGCGACTTGAATACGTCCGTCCTGGGTTTGCAGGGTACCTTTGACGGCTTCATCGCCGGACAGGACGATGTTGAGCGGTTTGTCCGTTGAGACCGTGGCGATGTCGTCCCATTTGAGGGTGACGGTGCCGAAGTTCTTGCTTTGGATGGTGACGGTTTGGCCGTCTTTCTTCACGATGCCGCCGGTAATGCGGTCGCCGTCTTTGAGGACGATTTGATCGGCTCTTAAAGTGAGCACAGCGATGGCGGCGAAGGTGCACCATTTGAGGGCGCGCAAGGAATTTCTCATCTTCTTCTTTCAGGGGCTGCCGAGAATGGAATTGGCCGCTACTGGGTAGATCGTACCCGTGGCGGAAAAGTCACATTCGAAAAAAGAGCTGATAAATAATCTCCATCCCGCCGGGTGACTTTTCATCCGGGCCACTTGTCCTTGGTTTGTGCGATGCTCTGACGAGTGGTTATCTATCCGAAACGGGAGAGTCCAGACGAAGACGAAGATCTCTTGCGCGCGGTGCGGGAAGCAGGAGATGGCGACTTGCGTGCTTTCGAGCAACTGATGGAACGGCACCAGCGTCGAATTTTGGCCGATTGCCGCTACCTGACGCGTGACGAATCGAACTCCGAGGACTTGGCGCAGGAGGTATTCGTGAAAGCCTTCTTCGCCCTGCCGAATTTCGAAGGTCGCTCCTCGTTTCGCCATTGGTTGCAACGGATCAAGGTCAACCAATGCCTGAATCACATCAAGAAACGCTCCGGCAAAGAGGCCTTGTCGATTGAAGAGGACAACCTGGAGGGGAATCGGCAGATGCAAGTACCGGCCGAAGCGCTGCGGGATCTGGAGGCCGAAGCCCGCCGCCAGTACATCGATGAGATTCTCAACTCCATGCCTTCTACCTTGCGGATTCCACTCGTCATGTGCGACATGGACGAGCTTTCCTACGAGGAGATTGCCGCCTCGTTGGGGATCGGTTTGTCGGCGGTGAAGATGCGGATCAAGCGCGCGCGGGAACAGTTCCGCTCTCTGTATCAGGAGCAGGAGGCGCGGAGTGAATCCTAATCCCACTGACTCTGGGCCAATTGACCCTGGGACGCCGATTGAAATCCTGAAGGATTTACAAAGCGATACATCCGCGCGCTTTGTGGAGAAAGTCCGCGGTCGGATTTATCGCCGCACGACGGCGTCGCAACTAACTACCTACTCATGGCACATGCCGAAATCGACGTTGCTCGAGATGATTCGTTTATTCGCCCACTTACTACAGTCGTTCGGCACGAAAAAGGAGCCCTAACATGCAAGAGAAACTCACCCAGGCCTTCGGCGGCCTGCTGGACTCCACCATTGCGGCGGTGCCCAAAGTCATTGTCGGCCTGCTGCTGGCCATCGCCGCCTTCATTGTCGCCAAGCTAGTCGAGCGCTTACTCCGCAAGTCGCTTACCCAGATGCGCTTTGACGACTTAATGGCGAAGGCCGGCCTTGATCAGGCCTTGCACCGGCTCGGCGTGCGCCAGCCGCTTTCCACCGTGCTGCCGCGCTTGGCTTACTTCCTGATCCTGCTGGTGCTGGCCCGGACGGCCGGCGACGCGCTGGGCCTGGAGGCGGTTTCGGGCGCGATCGGCGCCTTCTTCGCCTATTTGCCCAACGTATTTGCGGCGTTGGTGCTGCTGCTGCTCGGCAGTACGCTGGGCCAAGTGGTAGGCCAAGCCGTGACGCTGTCGGCCGAAAGCGCGGGGATCGACTTCGCCCCTTCGCTGGGCAAGCTGATTTCCGGCGCCATTTTGTTTGTCTGCGCCATGATGGCGATCGCGCAACTGAAGATCGACACGGACATCGTCCGCGTGGTGACGACGCTGGTGCTGGGTGGCGGAGCGCTCGCGTTTGGACTTTCCTTTGGGCTCGGCACCCGCGACATCGTCCGCAACGTCACCGCCGGTTTCTACGCCCGCAAAGTATTGACGATGGGTAAGCCGCTTGAGATCGCCGGACAGCAAGGTGTGCTGCGCGCGATTACGGCCACGCACCTGATCCTGCAGCATGAGGGCGGCGAAACCAGCGTTGCCAATGCCACCTTGCTCGACCACGTGGCGAAACAGTAATTATTTTGGGGAAGCTCTTGAGATTCTTGAGCACGAAACTTTCCGGCGATGCGCTAGAATTTCGTGCTGGAAGTAAACATGAAGGTTGGCGGTGGACAGCTTGCCGGATGGTTTCATTTTGCGGGCACTGATGTTGGAAATATTCAATCGGGCCCGCTCGGCGGTTCAAAGCTCTAGTATTCTTTGTTGCCTTTTTCCGGAGACAAAGTTCGCAAGTGATTTGACAGGTACAGAAATGATGATTTGGTGGGATTTCGGTCTCTTCACTATGCGCTACAGTACTGAGCTTTGTTTCGCTTTGGTTACGACGCTATTCGGCCAAACGCCCCCCTATACAATTTCCACGCTGGCTGGAACGAACCCTACCGGAGATAACGGCCGAGCTCGAGATGCGCGGCTGCTGCCTGGTGCCCTCGATTACCCCCCCCGTCGCCCGTCGCCGCGACCCTTGCCATCCGCGCGGGGAACCACCAGACCGGGAACACCGGTCAACTGTTGCCGCAGGCCCTTACCGCGGCTGCCCTCAGCACCACCAACGCGCCGGCGCCCGCCCAGGCTATTGCCTTTAGCGTCACCACGGGCACCGCGACCCTGAGCGCCGCCTCCGTTAACACCGGCACCGATGGGCTCGCTTCCATCACCGTCACGCTCGGTGCCACCGCCGGGCCCGTCCAGATCACCGCGCGTTCCGGCACGCTCACTCCCGTGGTCTTCTCATTAACCGCGACCGAAAGGCCTTCGGCAACCCCGCTGCGGCCCACCATCTCGCCCCGTGGCATCATCACCATCTTTGGGCAGAATTTCCTCAAAGGCGGCGTCACCGGCCGGCGCGTGGACTTTGCCACCGAAAGCGTCAATGGCCTGTTGCCCACCAGGCTCCTGGGCGCTTGCGTCGAGATTGGAGGCGTTCGCGCCCCGATGCGCGATGCTTTCGATACCCAGCTCAATGTGGTCGTCCCCGCCGTTCCCGGGCCTACCGCCGCCGTCCGCGTCATTCGCCGCTGCGACCAGGCCGATAGCTTCGCTTCGGAGCCCGAAACTGTGCCGGTGGCCACCGCGCCCGAATTCCTCTATTCGCAATTGAACCGTGACGGCCGTCAGCGGCGCGCATTCATCATGCCCCCGGGGCGGCGAGTTTTGTCGAGTTGCCTACTGGCCCTTCCGGATCTGCTCCACGATGATTTTTGTAAATTCCGCCACAAACGGCCGGCCCTGCCCGAGTAAGTTCGCTTTTGTCTGAAAGTCAAGAGAAATATTGGGAGTTACGCCGACGTTTTCAAGATAGCGCGTGGCGGGAAGGCCGGGTGCGGACACCGGATTGCGCCGTAACACCAGCGAAAACGAATTACAAAATTGCATTTCGGAAAACGGCATAATTTCACTGTTGCAGCCAATGGTGGCACCCATGCCGGCCGTTCGATAGCCCACCAGCGCGCCGCGTTCATTGTCCTGGACCATCGAGGCGAAGACTTCGCCATGCGATAAAGAAAGGTCGTCCACTAATACGATCAAGGGTTTGTCGTATCCCGCGACGATGCCGTTCACGCGCAGTGGCGGATTGTCTTCGAGCATTGGCCCACGGACCAACGAGCTTTCACTGGCCGGAATTATGGTAGCGATGGAGCCCGTTAGCGTCCGCGGCGAATTCGCTAACGACGCCTGGATCTGATCGAGGGCGTTCGTCCAACGCTCGAGCACTGCGCCTGCGGCGCCAAAACTCCTCAAGGTGTCGATCAGGGCCGAATAGGAAACCACATCGCGAATGCCAGGCAAATATTGGCGGCCAGGCAGATAGTAAGTAGAGGTGGTGAGCATCGACATTAACTCCGCGCCGAGGTTCGGCGACCCGCCACTATTGTGCGAAACATCCAGCACTAAACCATCGGTGTTGGTCTTAAAGAAAGCGATTTCCCCGCGCAGTTCGGTAATGGCGGCGTTCGTGTCGGTGGGCGCGAAGTTAGGTACGCGCAAATAGCCAATGCGCTGGCCATCCGCTTGGTAGGTGCCGGAGTAAGTGAAGTCCGCGGTGGCTCGCCCGCGCCGAACCACAAAGTCAGCCGGTAGAGTGTAGTAGGGCGTTCGCGCGCCAAAGCCGAAAAGCTCCTGACGGGTGAGTGAATCCGGGGCTGCCGCCCACGCACCCTTGGCCAGAAAGTCGTCTTCCGGGCGGGCGTTGGCTTGCCGCGCCGCTCGCAGCACTGGCGAGGCGGATCGGACCAACTCCCGCACCGGAAAGCCGGATTTGGCCCATTTCATGCGCACGGTTTCGCGAGTACCGTCGGCCGTCAAAATCACCACGTCGCTTTCGTCCGGGGTGTCGACCGCGAACGGCAGGATGCTTTGGATCCGGCGAGTCGAGTAAATGGCCCCATAGCGCTGCCGAGCGCGGCCAGTGCCGGTGACATAGAGGTTCGCCACCTTGGCAATGAGTTCGGCCACTGGCACGCCGTCGATAGAGATCACTTCGTTGCCGATGGCGAGGGCCGGAAAGGCGACGGCCGGGTAAGCTGCGCGATTCACTCCATCGATGAGCGGTTTATCATCGTAAAGGTCCACCGCGATGCCCAAATCGGCGACGAAGTTACTGGGAAAGCTGATGCTCGTGTGTCCGTCGCGAAAACTCGCCACGTACTCCTGCACCACTTCGAAGTAAGCCAAATCGTTGGGGGCTTGGCGCGCGCGGCGCAGGTAATCCCCGGCGCGCAGATCCAGCGGATTCACGCCGAAAGCCGTCGTTTTCCAAGTGGCGGGCGCATAGTATTTGGCGACGTAATTGGCGAGCGCCGTCAAGTCGGCCTCCCGCTGGTCGGGTGTCAGTTGGGCGGCCACGGGAAAACCCATCGCCGCGGTCAATAGAAACAATTGGAACCAATTCACAAAAAAGAGCCTCCGCTGGTGATTACCTCCATTGTAAACGATCGAGTAATGGACTTACCGGACCTACTTTGCCGTCAACGGACCCATCGGCTCGCCGGCCTCAAATTCTCGCGCCGGGTCGTAGCCCGGGTTGGGTTGCGGAATCTGCGCGCCAGTCTGCCGTAGCCAGGCTTCCAGTCGTTGGCGCAGAGCGGCGGCTTTGGCGGGTTGGCTCGCGGCCAGGTCGCGGGTTTCGCCGATGCCGGCCTTCAGGTTGTACAATTCCGCGCGCTGGTCTTCGAAAAACAGGATCAGCTTATCGTCACCATGGCGGATCGCCGCCGCGGGCCGGCCGCCTTGCGGGCTGTAGTGCGGATAGTGCCAGAAGAGATCGCGCGCCGTGTCGCGTCGCCCTTTTAGCAACGCGGTGAAGCTGCGCCCATCCATAGCCGGCAGTTTTGCGCTCGGCACGCCCGCCACTTCGGCCAAGGTCGGCGCATAGTCGTAGCTGACAATCGGTTGGTCGCAGGTGCTGCCGGGTTTCGTCACCCCGGGCCATCGCACGATGGTGGGCACACGGATGCCGCCTTCATACAGATGCCCTTTGCCCAAGCGGAGCGGCAGGTTTGAGGTTACCGGCCGGTCCTTCCATTCGCGCGAAGTAACCCCGCCATTGTCGGAACTAAAGAGGATCAGCGTGTTATCGTCGAGGCCCTCTTCCTTCAGCGTGTCCAGCACCCGCCCGACGCTCTCGTCGACACTCTCAATCATCGCCGCATACTCGCCATAATTCTGCGGATTTTCCTGCCGCGCTTTGGCGTTGTACTTTCGCACTTTCTCCGGCTTGCCTTCAATCGGCGTGTGGACCGCGAAATGTGGCAGATAAAGAAAGAACGGCCGCGTGCGATGCTCGCGGATAAAGCCGGTGGCGAGGGTAGTCAGCCGATCGGTAAGGTAGTCGCCGGGCTGGCCCTCGAGGTTCACTTTCTTCAGCCACGCCGGATAAAAGAAATTATTCGTCGAACCGGCTTCGTCGCCGGCCAGCGCCACATCGAAGCCCTGGTCGGAAGGCAGATATCCGGTGGTGCCTAAGTGCCATTTGCCGATGCAGGCGGTGCGATAGCCCTGGCCCCGGAGTAACTCGGCGAGGGTTACTTCTTCCAACGGCAAAGCCAGGCGCGTACTGGGCTGGATCACTTTCGTATGATGGAAGCGATTCGACGCGCCCTGCAAGTGCGACGTCAGGTGCAGGCGGGCCGGGTATTTTCCGGTCATGAT
>Ga0105047_10003398_pt1 | contig 28032 bp, 41 predicted proteins | sample MAT04_FD_78384 | JGI IMG/M metagenome (GOLD analysis project Ga0105047, IMG submission 78384) | Freshwater microbial communities from Lake Fryxell liftoff mats and glacier meltwater in Antarctica - MAT-04 (megahit assembly) | ecosystem: Environmental > Aquatic > Freshwater > Ice > Liftoff... | reverse complement strand
ATCCCAGCGGACTAGGACTTGTAGCGGAGACGCTTTTTATGGCGGTTCTGCTTCATGCGCTTCTTGCGCTTGTGCTTGTTGATCTTTGTTTTGCGGCGTTTCTTAATGGAGCCCATGGTGTTATACGGGGTTGGGGTTGCGTGAAAAGTTTCAGGGGACGAGCTTGTTGAGAGGATACTCGATGATCCCCTCCGCCCCCAGAGCTTTGAGGTCGGGGATCATGTCCCTCACGAGGATCTCGTCAATCACCGTTTCAACAGCCACCCAGCCCGCTTCGGAAAGGTGGGAAACGGTCGGACGGCGTAGCGAAGGAAGTTTTTCCAAAAGCTCTTTCAGGCGATCTTCGGGAAGGTTCATTTTGAGACCCACTTTGTCCCTGGCGCACAGCGCGGCTTTCAGAAGCATGGAAATGCGCTCCATCTTCTCGCGCTTCCACTCGTCCTTGGCGGCGGCGGCGCTGGAGTAGAAATGGGGAAAGGAAACAAGCAGCGTATCGACGATACGGAGGCGGTTCGCTTTGAGGGAAGAGCCGGTCTCGGTCACATCCACGATGGCATCGACCAGATCGGGGACTTTTACTTCGGTAGCTCCCCAGGAAAATTCGACATCCGCTTTGATGCCGAGCTTGTCGAGATAGCGCTGGGTGATGCCCACGCCTTCGGTAGCGATGCGTTTCCCTTCCAGATCCTGCGGTGTTTTGATCGGAGAATCCTCAGGAACCACCAGCACCCAGCGGGTCGGGTTCACGGAAGCGCGGGAATATTGGAGCTCCGCGAAATCAACCAGATCCGGCCCACCCTCGGTCGCCCAGTCAAGCCCCGTGATCCCACAGTCGATGAAACCCTGCGCCAGATACCGGCCGATCTCCTGAGCGCGGATCAGGTAGATATCCAGCTCCGGATCGTTCGAGGTCGGACGCAGCCCGCGCGAGGAAACGTAAATCTCATACCCGGCTTTCTTGAAAAGCTCGATGGTCGGCACTTCCAAGCTGCCTTTCGGGATGGCTATTTTAAGTGAATCGGACATTGCGGAAAAAGTCCCGCGTTCGCGCGGGGGGCGTCTTTTAGCCCCGAAATGAGAGGAATCAAGCCAAGTTTCAAAAAAATCCTACTCTCCCCCCAGATTCACTTTCAGTTCAAAAAGATCCCGCCTCCTGTCCATCAGCGGAGTCACTGATCCCGCCTCGCGTGAGCGGTAGAGATCCTTGATATCCAGATCCGTCACCAGCATCGTCTCCACATTCGGATCCGCTTCCGCCTGGATGCCGTCGCGGGCGAACTCGAAATCGGAAGGTGTGAAAACCGCCGCCCGTCCGTAATGGATATCCATCGCTGGCACGTCCGGAAGATTCCCCACCACCCCGCTTGTCACCACGTAGATCTGGTTCTCGATCGCACGGGCCGCCGCGCATTTTGTCACGCGCAGGTAGCCCTGGCGGTTGTCCGTGCAATACGGTACGAACAAAATCTCCACCCCCTGCTCCGCAAGATACCGCGCCGCCTCGGGGAACTCCACATCGTAGCAGATCAGGATGCCTACCTTCGCCTTCGGCGTCTGGATCACCAGAAGCTGGTTTCCCCCCGTGATCCCCCACCATGTCGTTTCCGATGGAGTGATGTGCAGCTTCGGCTGGGAAACGAAAGTCCCGTCCGGACGAAAAAGCATCGCCTCATTCTGCAGACGCCCGTCCTCCTGAAGCACCGGATGCGATCCCGCGATCAGGAAAAGTCCCTGCTCCCGCGCCAGGGTGGACATCAGCTCGCGGAACTTCGGAGTCAGCTCCGCCAGTTTCCTGATCCCGTCCCGCGAGGAGTAGGGCTCCATCGCGGAGAGCAGCTGCACCGAGAAAAACTCCGGGAAAAGCACATAGTCCACCCCGTAATCCTCCCCCGCCGTCTCCACGAAATACCGCACCTGCGCCGCAAACTCATCGAAGTCCGCGATCTTGCGCATCTGGTACTGCACGCAGGCCACCCGCACCTTCCTGTCCTCCCCCTCGCTGCGCACGTAGTCCGGATTCAGCCACTCGATCAGCGTCGCGTAATTCATACTGCGCGGATCGCGGATGTAGTTCGACATCACATCCCGCACCACGAAGCCCTCTTTGAGCTGGAAACCCATCACCGGATCTTTCACCAGCCCGTCCTGCACAGCGTGCACGTATTCCTCCGGCGTGTACTTCTCCTTGTAGTTCTCGTAATTCCACAAGCGCCCCCCCGCCAGAATCCGACGCAGGTTCAGCCGAGTGCAAAGCTCCCTCCGGATCTTGTAAAGCAATGCCCCGATCCCCTGCCCGCGCTCACCCGCATACACGTAAATCTCCGCCCCGTACAGCGTGTCGCCCTGCGCATCATGGTTGAAAAAATACCCGTCGTCCGTGATCCCGTAGTAAGAGTGATGCCGCAGCGGATCGCGCCCCAGAGTCACGATCAGGCTGGAGGAAACCCCCACGATCTTCTCCGCCTTCGTGATCACCACCTGCCCGTCCTCGAACATTTGCAAGTGGCTCTCCAACTGGTCCTCCCTCCAGGCGCCGTCTTCCTCAAGAGTTGAGGGGAAACAGCTCTTGTGCAGCTCGATCATCTCCGCGAAATCCTCTTCCCGCGGCGTCCGCGCCACATACTCCGTTCCGTTGATCTCGTATTCTCTGGGTTCCATGTGCGCCGAGACTCCACCATCCCGTGGAGGAAATCAACATCGGTGCGACTCCCCCTATTTCCGATAGGAACTCATCTTGCAAGAACGGGTCCGGATACAGGCGCTTCTCCTGGAAACTGACCACCACCAACAGTTCAACGGAGCTGGTGCACTTACTGGGGAAAGCGGCTCCACCCTACGCCTTCACGTGAAATTTTCTACGCCTTTACGTCATTCAAGAATGCCGACGTATCGGGTATAAAGGTGAGTGTCCGCCACAAGCAGCGGACTTTACCCGAATGAAAATCAACACCCCCCGTATCAAAGTCCGCGCCGGCATGACTCTCCTTGAGCTCACCGTCGTCATCCTCGTCCTGCTCTCGCTCATCTCCATTCTCTTCATCGGCGCGAACGCGTGGAAGAAGAGCTCGGACCGCGCGGGTTGCATCATGAACGTCCGCAACGCCCAGCAGGCCATCCGTGGCTACGCCAACATGTTCGGCCTCTCCCCCGGCGCGACCATCCCCGGCGGCAAGACCCGCTACGATGTCATCGTCGGCCCCGGCCTCTTCCTCGCGAAGGCTCCCGTCTGCCCCGGCGCGGGCACCTACGTGGGCCAGAATCTCACCACCATCCCCCTCGGCGGCCAGGTCCTCATGCAGTGTGATTTCTCCAACGGCACCAACCACCTTCCCTCCGGCACCGGCGACTGGTGAAACCCGTTTTTTCCTGACGCTCATCGCAGCGGGACGGGGCTTTTGCTCCGTCCCGTTTTTCCGTACCGGCTGCGATGTCACTCCGTCCCCTTTACACGATGGGGAAACGGGGAAGCTTTCTTCAATATGAAAAACCATGACCTCACTCTGTCCTCCGTCGCTGCCGTCGCCATGAGCCTTCTTTCCGGTGTCATCCTCACCGCTCCCGGCACCCTCGCCGCAAAGGAATCGGACAATTCCGACAAATACACGCCCGCCAGCAAAACCGCAGATCCCAAAAAGGCCCGCATTGACGCGAAATTTGAGAAAGCCAAGAAAGCCGAAGACGCTCTTAAGGACAGGGAAGCCCGGGAAAAAGGGATGACCCGATCCGAGTTGGACGCTGCCGCCGCTGGGAACGACACCGTCCCCGCCGGAAAGGACGCAACGCCCGTCAAGAAATAGCCCGGCGCGGGTTTTCCATTGAAAATGTCCAGACAACGGGACGGGGCATCACACCCCGTCCCGTTTTCCGTTTTGCCTTGCGTAGGGAGACGTGGCTCCCGATCTTTCGTGATCCCGTGCAGCCATGCTGAAGTCCACCACCGCTTTTCTCCTCCTCCTGACCACAGCGGCCCGGGGCGCGATAGAGGAAACAGGGATCGATCCCGCGGATGATTTCTCGCCCATGCTCTTCGTAATGACGATGATCGCGCTCTGCGTCTTCATCATCCTCATCGGGATCGGCATCGTGCTTGCCCTCGTCACGGCGGCCTTCTGCTTCCTGCTCGTCACGCTGGGCATCCTCTCCACCTCCGCCCTCACCGGCATTTTCAGAGGAAAATTCTCATCAGGCCTACGGGCTTTGCACTACCAGGCCTGCGCCGCCCTCGCCCTCCCGGCCGGAATCGCCATCTTCTGGGCGATCTCGGAAATTCTCGGATCGGAGCTGCCCTTTCCCGCCATCCTCATCATCGGCTCGGCGGCGGGAATTTGCGCCGGGTTGGTCTTCGCCTTCGTTTTGGACAAGGCGGCGCTCATCCTATACCGCCGTTTTGCGAAAAAGCCGCCGGCCTCTCCCGAGGGCGTTCTATTTCACGAAGGATAGGGAATCACATTCGGGCAGGCCGCCGCCATCATCCGCGAAGCTCCAGAACGGCGAGCTTTCGGAAGGTCCGGGGGGGGGCTTTTCGATGAGGAGGCTTGGCTTCCGGCTGGGCTTGTCGCGATTTCAGAATCGCGGTTCCTTTCAAAGAGGCGGAATCCCGAGCATTTCCGGAAGGGCGAGGCGGGGCCTGTCGGTGAGGATTTCGGGATCACCGTGGGTGATGAGGACTGTGTGCTCGAAGTGGGCGGAGGGTCTCCGGTCCTCGGTGATCACCGTCCAGCCATCGTCGAGGATGCGGACTCCGGGGACGCCGGCGTTGATCATCGGCTCGATGGCGAGGGTCATGCCGGGCATGAGGGTGGGCGATTTTCCTTTCGGGCGGTAGTTCGGCACCTGGGGTTCCTCATGGAGTTTCCGTCCGACTCCGTGGCCGACAAATTCGCGGACGATGGTGAAGCCGAATGGCTCGGCGTATTCGGCGACGGCTCCGCAGAGGTCGGCGAGCTTGCGGCCGGCCCGGGCTTTCTTGATCGCCTCGTAGAGGGATTGCTCGGTGACGGCGAGCAGGCGCTTGGTTTCAAAAGGAATTTCTCCGCAGGCAACGGTGGTGGCGTTGTCGCCGATGAAGCCGCTCTTGGTGATCCCCACGTCGATTTTCACGATATCCCCCGGCTGGATGCGGCGCGGGCCGCCGATCCCGTGGACGACTTCCTCGTTGATGGAAATGCAGATCCGGCCGGAGAAGCCGCGGTAGTTGAGAAAGGCACTGCGGCAATCGTTTTTCTCCATGAGATCCGCGGCGAGGTCGTCGATCTCCTTGGTGGTCACACCGGGGGCGACGGCGGCGGCGAGCTGTTGGAGAATCTCCGAGGCGACGCGGCCGGACTCGCGCATGCGCTCGATTTCTTTCGGGGACTTGATGGGGATACGAACTCTCATAAAAATTCAAAATTCAAAATTCAACTTTCAAGGGAAGACTCGATTTGTGCTCCGAGAGTGTTGAGGATAGCTGCGGCTACCTGGTCTTTCGGGAGGGTGGCGGAGACTGGGATGAGTTTGCCGGAGGCGCGGTAACGGGCTATCACCGGCAAGGTGTTGCGCTCGAATTCGGCGTGGCGGTTGCGGAAATTCTCCTCATCGTCATCCGCACGTGGACCGGCGGGGTGCTCGCAGTAGGGGCATTTCCCATCGCCTAAGAGTTGGTTACGCTGGCCTGTCCAGCGGCACTCAGGGCATTCGACGCGGTCGCGGATGCGCTGGAGGAGCTCTGAAAACGGGACCTCCAGAGCGATGGCTGCGTCGATTTCGCAGCCGTTCCCGATGAGCTTGTTGTTGAGGAACTCAGCTTGAGGCAGGCTGCGCGGAAAGCCGTCCAGCACCCAACCGGGACCGTCATTGTGATTTTCAAGCCAATCCCCGAGGATGGGTGACATGAGATGGTCAGGGAGGTACTCGCCACGGGCGAGGATGGGGGCGGCGGCGAGACCGAGCGGGGTTTCCCGCTCCATGTTCTCGCGGAGGAGCGCACCGGTGCTTAGGTAATCGAGACCAAGGCTGGCTGCGAGGCGCTTACCATGCGTTCCTTTTCCGGAAGCTGGCGGACCCATGATCACGATGCGCATGGGTCCGGTTTTCATCTTTAAGGGACTTGACTCCCCATCCGCACTTACTTGTAGATGTAGGCGGTGATACCTAGCACGATGAGAATCGCGATGATCGTCCAAAGATAGACGATGACGTTTCGCGGAGCGGCGTTGCTCTGGTTGCCGAGACGGTCGTAGCGGCCCTTGAGTTTGCCTTTCCGCAGGAAGCCGTCGTAGTGCTTCTGGAGGAGGTGGGTCTCGACCTGGCGCATCACATCAAGCACCACACCCACCATGATGAGGAGGGACGTGCCGCCGAAGAAATGGAGCACCAGCGAGCCGGGTGGCAGGCCGACGATTTGTCCGATCAGCGCGGGCAGGAAGAACAATGCGGCGAGGAAGAGGGCACCTGCAAAGGTGAGGCGGGTCATCGTGTAATCGAGGAAATCCGCGGTCGGCTTGCCGGGGCGTTGGCCGGGAATATAGCCGCCGTTGCGCTTCAGATCCTCCGCGATCTGGGAGGGCTGGAACATCATGGCGACCCAGAAGTAGGAGAAAAGGAAGATGCCGACGCCGCCGAGGATGTAATACCACATGCCGCCGCCGACGAGTTCGCCACGGATTTTCACGGCGAGCGGATTGGTCGGGAACACCCAACCGAGCATCATCGGAGGCAGGGAAAGCACCGCGGAAGCGAAGATGATGGGCATCACGCCGGCGTAGTTGACTTTCAGAGGGAGATACTGGGTCTGCCCGCCGAACTGCTTGCGACCAACGACGCGCTTGGCGTATTGCACCGCGATTTTCCGTTGCGCCTGGGTGATGGCGATGGTGCCCGCGATAACGGCCAGGAGAAGAATGATCATCACGACCATCATCATGGCACGGAAAGGATCTCCGGAAGTGAAGTAGCCCCATGCGCTGAACAGAGCACCGGGTAGCCCGGAGATGATGTTCACGGTGATGATGATGGAAATACCGTTTCCAATACCCTTTTCCGTAATCTGATCGCCCAGCCACATCAGCAGAATGGTGCCAGCCACGATGGTGAGGACGGTGAGAGCCATCCATGTGTTAGAGGGGTCGGGAACCAGTTTTCCGAAATTTTCGATACCGGTGAGGTACGGGATGTTTTCCGGACTGGTAAGGGATTTCGCGACAAAGAAGCCCTGGACCAGCGCGATCAGAATGGTGATGTAGCGGGTGTACTGGGTGATCTTCTGGCGTCCTCCGTCTTCACGGGCTAGGCGCGAGAACTTCGGCACGATGGCCGTCATGAGCTGCACCATGATGGATGCGGAAATGTACGGCATGATCCCCAGAGCGAACACGCCGCAGTGCGTGAGGCCACCCCCGGAGAAGACGGTGAGGAGCGCGGTCATGCCACCGGACTGGGTGGCGTCCTGCTTCGCGACATCGTCGAGCCATGCCTTGATGACTGTCGCATCCACACCGGGGAGGGTGATGTGCACGCCGAGGCGGACGATGACGATGAGAGCGAGGGTGAAAAGAATGCGATCCCGCAGCTCGGGGATCTTCCAGGTGTTCGCGAATGCTGAGATCATGGTGTTTGGAAAATTCAAATTTCAAAGTTCAAAGCTCAAGGAAGACTTGGGTTGTGAACTCTTTTTAGGGGAAATGCGTGCGGGGTTCTGACACGAAGGAGAGGAAGCGCGCAAGTGCTTCCTCTCCTCAAATCAGGTGATTGCTTTCGTAGCGATCAAGCTTCGGAGGCGTCGTCTTCCGGATCAGCGGGTGTCCGGGTCTTTGGAGCCGGTTCGCCGAAGCTGCCGCCGGCTTTTTCGATCTTCTCGCGAGCAGTCTTGCTGACTTTGTGGAAAACGACTTTGTAGGCGTTTTCAACTTCGCCGTCGCCGAGGAGTTTGATCTTGTCGCAAGGGCCGTCCACGAGACCCGCCGCGCGGAGGGTCGCTTCGTCGAGGGTCGCGCCCGCTTCGAAGCGGGCGTCGAGATCGCCGACGTTGACGACGATGTATTTGTCGCGGAAGTCGTAGTTGTTGAAGCCGCGCTTCGGAAGACGACGGTGAAGGGGCATCTGGCCGCCTTCGAATCCGACGCGTGTGCCGGAGCCGGAGCGGGCTTTCTGACCCTTGTTGCCTTTTCCGGAGGTCTTGCCGAGGCCGGAGCTTTCACCGGCGCCGAGACGCTTGGTGCGGTGCTTGGCACCTGGGTTCGGGTGGAGATTGTGGAGTTCCATAGTGTGAATGGGGATTAAGTGATTGGGGATTGGATATTAGGTTTCTTCCGAATATCTCATTTCAAATATCAAATGGCCTTTTCTTTCTTCTTCTTGCCGCGTGATCCGAGAATCTGGTCACGGGTGCGGACGGAGGAAAGGGCTTTGAGGGTGGCCTTGACCACGTTGGCGTGGTTGGAGGAGCCCATGGACTTCGCAAGAACATCGTGGATACCGACGGCTTCGCATACAGCACGGACACCGCCACCGGCAATGATTCCGGTTCCGGGAGAGGCTGGTTTGAGGAGGACCTTGCCGCCGCCGAATTCCGCGTAGATCTCGTGAGGGATGGTTCCGTCAACGATGTTCATCGGGACGAGCACCTTGCGGGCCGCCTCGCTGGCTTTGCGGATGCAATCGGCCACTTCGTTCGCTTTGCCGAAGCCAAGACCGACCTTGCCCATTTTGTTTCCGCAAACGACAAGAGCCGAGAAGCTGAAACGACGACCGCCTTTGACGACCTTGGCGCAACGGTTGATGAAGACGACTTTTTCGGAAAGCTCGTTGCCATCGGCATCGGTAGGAGCGGAACGCTCTTCACGGCGTGGGCCGCCACGTCCGCGTCCTCCGCCGCCGCCTCCGCCTCCGCCGAAGCCGCCACGGTTACCACCGCCGCCGCCGCCGCCACCTTGGTAGCCACCGCCGCCGCCGCCACCCTGGTATCCGCCGCGTTGCGGAGGACCGGAGTTTTCGGTTACGGCAGGAGCTGCGGGAGAAACGTTGGGAGCGGTCGCGGGTTTCGGGGTATCGGAAGCCGCCGGAACCGTCGGGGCGACTGGGGCGATTTCGTGTTCTGGAGTATTAGCCATGTGATAGAGAGTTTAGAATTTGAGTCCGGCTTCGCGGGCGGCGTCGGCAAGGGCTTTGACCTTGCCATGGTAGAGGTGGCCGCCGCGGTCGAAGACCACGTCGGAGATGTTCGCTCCCACAGCGCGCTCCGCAAGGAGCTGTCCGACTTTGGTGGCGGTGGCGATGTTGGCGGCGTGACCCTCGAAGCTCTTGTCCATGCTGGAGGCGGAGGCGAGAGTGCGGCCTTCGGTGTCGTCGATCAACTGGCAGTAAACGTGCTGGTTGGAGAAATAGACGGCGAGACGAGGGCGCTGCGTGGTTCCGGAAACCTTGCGGCGGATGCGTTTGTGGATCCGCTGGCGGATGGATTTGCGTTGGATGATGCTCATTGAACGGAGATGTTATCTGGTTATTTACCGACGCTCTTACCTTCCTTGCGGCGGACTTTCTCGCCGACGTAGCGGACACCTTTGCCTTTGTAAGGCTCGGGTTTGTAGAACGCGCGGACTTCCGCGGCGAACTGGCCGACGAGTTGCTTGTCGATACCCTCGACCTTGATCTTGGTGTTTTCGTTCACCGTGACGGTAAGGCCGGATGGGATGGGGTGGAGGAGCGGATGGGAGCGGCCGAGGGAAAGATCGAGATCCGATCCTTTGACTGCGGCGCGGAGACCCACTCCGTGGATTTCAAGATCCTTGACGAAGCCTTGGGAGACGCCGGTGATCATGTTGTTGACGATGGAGCGCACGGTGCCGTGCAGGGCGCGATGCTCGCGTTGCTCGGTGGCGCGGGAGACGACGACGTTTCCGTCCTCGGCTTTGAGGGAGATTCCTGCTGGGACGGCGAAGTCGAGATTCCCTTTCGGGCCTTCGACGTTGACGTTGTTGCCATTGATCTTGATGGCGACCTTTTCAGGAAGAGTGATTGGTTTGAGTCCGACTCGTGACATGGTATTAAGTAGGTTCGAGTTTGGGGATTACCAGATGTTGGCGAGGATTTCTCCGCCGAGTTTCTGACGTTTCGCGGATGCGCCGGACATCACGCCTTTCGAAGTAGAAAGGATGGAGATGCCGAGGCCGGACAGAACGCGTGGGATGTCCTGGGAGCCGACGTATGCACGGCGGCCAGGCTTGGAAACGCGCTTGAGATCGGTGAGAACCGGACGGCCGTCAACGAATTTGGGGCTCACCTTGAGTTCGGTGCGCTCGCCGGTGACGACTTCGTATTTCCAGATGTAACCTTCTTGCTTGAGGATCTCGGCGATGTCCGCCTTGATCTTGGAATAAGGGGCGAGGAATTCCTCGTTTCCGGCACGGGCCGCGTTTTTGAAACGGGTGAGGAAGTCTGAGATAGGGTCTGTGAGAACTGCCATAATGGTGGTTTCCTTAAATTCTATGTAGGGGTTATGCGTTGGCGGGTTCTGCCTGGGCGGCGGCGGGTTCTTCACCCTCGGCTTTCTTGATGTCGCGGAAAGGCATGCCCAGCTCGATGAGGAGCTCGCGGCCTTCGTTGTCGGTTTTGGCGGAGGTGACGAAGATCAGGTCGAACCCGATCACGCGTTTCACCTGGTCGATCTCGATTTCAGGGAAAATCGTCTGGTCGGCGACGCCGCAGGCGTAGTTGCCGCGTCCGTCGAAGGACTTGGCGGAGATACCGCGAAAGTCCCGGATGTTGGGAGCGGTGACGTTGATGAAGCGGTGGAGAAATTCCCACATCTGCGTGCCACGGAGTGTGACGCGTGCGCCGAGCGGCTCGTTTTCACGGAGCTTGAAGTTGGCGACGGCTTTCTTGGAGAAAGTGATGGAAGGCTTCTGGCCGGTGATCTTGGAGATCTCGACGACGGCGTCATCGACTGCGACCTTGCGGTCCGGGGCCTTGCCCATGCAGGAGGTGACGACGATTTTCTCAAGTTTCGGAACCTGATGCGAATTGGTGTATCCGAGCTTCTTGGTAAGAGCCGGGACGACCTTGTCTTTGTATTTTTGTAGTAGGACTGGTGTACTCATGGTTTCAGCGGGTCAGCGCGTGGTTTGGTTTAACGCTTAAGCGCGGGCTTTCTCTTGCGAGGGTTAGCCCAGTTTTTTCACATTGGAAATATGGACGGGGGCATCGACGGTCTTGAGGCCGCCTTCATCGCCTTCGGTAGGACGGGTGGCCTTGGTGACAGTGCGGCCGCCTTGGACGACGACCTGGCCTTTGGAAGCGTTGACGCTGAGGACTTCGCCTTCCTTGCCTTTGTGGTTGCCAGCAATGATGCGGACCTTGTCGCCTTTCTTGACGTGTGTCTTGATGGTGCTCATTAGGAAAAGTTAGTTGGAATTAGAGAACCTCAGGAGCGAGGGAAACGATCTTCATGAATTGTTTTTCACGAAGCTCACGGGCGACCGGTCCGAAGATGCGGGTGCCGCGCGGGTTGTTGTCCTTGTCGATGATCACGATGGCGTTGGAATCGAAACGAAGGACCGAACCATCCGCACGGCGAACCGGGAAGGAGGTGCGGACGATGACGGCCTTCACAACGGAACCCTTCTTGACGGAGGCCGTCGGGATGGAATCGCGGATGTGGGCGGTGATGACATCACCGAGGCGGGCGGAGCGGCTGCGCTTGCCGAGAACGCCGATCATTTTTGCTGTGCGCGCGCCGGTGTTGTCAGCGACGGCGAGCTTGGTTTCCATTTGGATCATAGCGGTGGTAAATTTGAAATTTGAAATTTGAGATTTGAAATCCGGCGGAGCCGGTTCAGTGGGAGAGGATTTCCTCGAGAGCCCAACGCTTCAGTTTGGAAACGGGACGGGTCTCGACGATGCGGACGCGGTCGCCGATGGCGGCTTCCGATTTCTCGTCGTGCACGTAGTATTTCTTGGTGCGTTTGACGATCTTGTTGAAGCGCGGGTGCGGGACACGTGCGACGTGCTCGACGACGATGGTTTTTTCCATTTTATTGGAAATGACGAGGCCGACGCGGGTCTTGCGCTTGTGCTGAACCGCCGCTTCGGTTTCATTGGATGATTCGCTCATGATGATGGGATCTTGTGTTGACGTTCGGTTCAAGCGGTCAGGCTTGTGTCGTTTCGTTGGAAATGGTGAGGATTTGAGCGATCTCGCGACGGACCTGCTTGAAGCGGGCGGCGTTTTCGAGGGTTCCGGCCGAGCGCTGGAGGCGCAGGTTCATGGATTCCTGTTTGAGATCGCGGATGCGCTTGAGGCGCTCGTCGGCGGAGAGTTCGCGGATGTCTTTGGCTTTGGTAAGTGCCATGGTCGTATCTTGGTAAGAGGGTTATTGGTGCGGATTGCGGGTCACGAGACGGGTGCGGAAGCCGAGCTTGTAGGATGCGAGGCGCATCGCTTCCTTGGCGGCGGATTCCGGGACGCCGGCGACTTCGAAGAGCATGTTGCCAGGGCGGATGACGGCCACCCAGGTATCGACAGCGCCTTTGCCTTTACCCATCCGGGTTTCAGGGGGGCGGCGGGTGATGGACTTGTGCGGGAAGATCCGGATGAAAACCTTGCCCTTCCGTTTGAGTGAGCGGTTGATCGCGATACGGCAGGCTTCGATCTGGCGGGTGGTCAGCCACGCGCGCTCGAGGGTTTGCAGGCCGAAGTCTCCGAAGGCGACGGTGGTTCCGGTCTGGGCATTGCCGGCGCGTGATCCGCGGTGGCTTTTGCGGAACTTGGTTCTTTTGGGCATCAAAGGCATGACTTATTTCTCCTTGTGAAAATTGTTGAAAATTGGGGCGGGTAAATTAAGCGGTCGGGGCGGCGGCTGCCGGAGCGTGAGTAGGGGTGGTCGATGGGCTTGAGCTCGGAGCCGGTGCACCACCACCTTGCGGGCGGTTGTCGGGACGGCGGTCCCCGCCACCTTGGCGGCGGTCGCCACCACGGTCGCCGCGATCTCCACCGCCGCGGTTGCCGCGATCACCACGGTCGCCGCGGTCACCACGACCACGGTCTGGACCAGGTTTGCCATCGTCTTCCTTTTTGTTGATCCAGCATTTCACACCGATGATTCCGTAGGTGGTGCGGGCTTCGGCAAAGCCGTAATCGAGAGGGACGCGGAGGGTCTGGAGAGGCACTTTGCCCTCGCGGTAGCTCTCTGCGCGAGCGATGTCAGCACCACCGAGGCGGCCGCCGCAACGGACGCGGATACCTTCGGCACCGAATTCCATGGCGGTCTGGATGGAGCGCTTCATGGCGCGGCGGAAGGCGATGCGGCGCTCAAGCTGGATGGCGATCTGCTCGGCGACAAGCTGGGCATCGAGCTCAGGCTTGCGGATCTCGAGGATGTCCAGTTTGACCTGGGAGTTTTTGCAAATCTTCTGCACATCGTTGGTCATGATCTCGATCTCCTTGCCTTGGCGTCCGATGATGAGGCCGGGACGTGAGGAGTGGAGAGTGACGCGGACGCTGTTCCATGCGCGCTCGATGACGACGCGGGCGAGGCCGGCGTTGACGAGCTTGTTTTTGAAATACGCGCGGACGGCAAGGTCTTCGTGAAGCTTGTCGGTGTAGTCTTTCCCGCTGGCGTACCATTTGGAGCGCCAGTCCTTGTTGACGGCAAGACGGAAGGCGATCGGATTTACTTTTTGGCCCATGGTGTTAGGTGGAGATTGTTGTTAAAATGGTTTATGCTTCGGCGGCGGCGGTTTCCTTAGCGGCTGCCGGGGCTTTGTCGGTCTTTTTGGCGGCGGCTTTCTTAGGAGCGCGTTTTTTCTTTTCAGGAGGTGCGCCGACGAGAGTCACGGTGATGTGGGAGGTGCGCTTGATGATGGCACCGGCGGAGCCTTTGGCGCGTGGCTTGAAGCGGCGCATGGTCGGACCGGCGTTGACGACGGCTTCCTTGATCACGAGCGAGTTCGTGTCGAGGGAGAAATTGTTCTCGGCATCCGCGATGGCGGTTTTAAGCGTTTTCCCGATGAGGAAAGCCGCCTTCTTAGGAGTGAAGGTGAGAATGTCGAGGGCGTTGGAGACAGGGAGTCCCTGAATTTCACGGGCGACGTCGCGCGCTTTTTTCGGCGAGAGACGGACAAATTTGGTGGTGCTGGTGACTTCCATGGTCGCGGTAGGTTAGAGAGTTGGAGAAAATTAGTTTTTCGAGGGCTGTGTAAGTAGGACGGCGGCATCGCCGAGGCGGGGAGTTGATTCCTGGGAATCGATTTGCTCGACGAACGCACCGGAAACCGACTTGCGGACATCCGCGAGGATGGCTTTTCCGTAAGCCTGCTGACCGTGCATGAGCCGGAATGTCATACCGATTCTCGCGCCCTGGGTTTCGCCAAGATTGAGAACCAACATGCCGCTCTGTTGATCGAGACTGACAATCCGTGCCTGCTGGAGATTGCCGGTGCGGATGTCGGGGAGGGGTTTCTGGCGGAGTCCGCTGACAGAGTCAAGCTCTCTCATCGCAGTTTCCACACGAAGTCTGGAGTCCGGATCGGAAACAACCGCTTGGCGGAGGTAGTCCTGGACCGAGGAGGTGAGCTTGGAAGCTGCGGCTTCGAGGTTCGCGTTGCGCTCGTTGGCAAGCTCAAGATCGGCTGCCGCCTGGATGAGACGGTCATCGCCTCCATCGAGGAGGTTCTTGCCGAGGGCTTCCAGTCCGATCTGAATCTTCTCGAGTTTCTCGCTGGATTCCTTTTCGGCTTTGTTCGAGGCGACCAGAGCCTTCTGAAGATTCCGGTTCTGCTCCTGAAGATCGGCGATGAATTCCTGAAGCTCCTCGTTCGTGGCTCCCTGACCGTGGCACGGCACGACCATTCCCAGCAGCCCGATGGCGGCGGCGAAGGTACGAGAGTGTGAGAGAGAATACACGAACTTGAAATTTGAGATTTGAATTTTTACTTCTTACCGATACCGCCGTGGGCACGGAAAATGCGGGTCGGTGCGAATTCACCGAGTTTGTGGCCGACCATGTTTTCCGTGACATAGACGGGGACGAAGGTCTTGCCGTTGTGGACGGAGAAGTTGTGGCTGACGAAGTCCGGAGTGATCATGGACTTGCGCGACCAGGTCTTGATCGGCTTGCGGTCGGAACCGGCTTCTGCGACGGCATCGATCTTGGCGAGGAGCTTCTGATCGACGAATGGGCCTTTCTTTAGGGAACGTGGCATGATTGAAGTTTGGTAAAAGTTCTAGGAAAGGATTATTTCTTCTTGGCGTGGCGGGACTCGACGATGAAGACGCTGGTGGTCTTCTTCTTGTTGCGGGTCTTCTGACCTTTGGCGTGGCCCCATGGGGAAAGAAGGTGCTGGCGACCACCACCGGATTTGGACTTGCCCTCACCACCACCGTTCGGGTGATCGACGGGGTTCATGCACATACCGCGGACGGTCGGGCGGACACCTTGCCAGCGGGTGCGGCCGGCTTTTCCGGAGACTTCGTTCATGTGGTCGCGGTTTCCAACGACGCCGATGGTGCAGTAGCAATTTTCGTTGAAGCGGCGGATTTCACCGGAAGGCATTTTCACGAAAGCCCAGCCACCATCGCGGGAAGCGAGGATTGCGGCCTGGCCAGCGGAGCGGGCGACTTTGCCGCCGTTGCCGGGAAGAAGCTCGATGTTGTGGATCTCGGTGGAGAGTGGCACTTTGCCGAGTGGCATCGCGTTGCCGACCTTCGGAGCGGCATTTTCACCGGAAATGATCTTGGCTCCGTCGGTGAGACCGGCTGGGGCGAGGATGTAGGATTTCACGCCGTCCTTGTATTGGACGAGGGCGATGCGGCAGGTGCGGTTCGGATCGTATTCGATGCCGATCACGGTTGCTTCCATGTCGCGCTTGTTACGCTTGAAATCGACCAGGCGGTAGTGGCGCTTGTGGCCACCGCCGATGTGGCGGGTGGTGATGCGGCCTGTGTTGTTCCGTCCCCCCGAACGCTTGAGCGGGGTGAGGAGGGATTTCTCAGGCTTGCTCTTGGTGATTTCGTCGAAGGACGGAAGCTGCTTGTAGCGGCCGGATGGGGTGATGGGCTTGAAAGTTTTAAGTGGCATGACTCGGTGGAAGGTTGGAGCTTTGGCGGAGGGCCTGGGGCTTAGATGAGGTCGATGGATTCGCCATCAGCGAGACGGACGAAGGCTTTCTTGTAGGATGCGGTGCGGCCTTGGTCTGCGCGGCGCTTGCGGCGGACTTTGCCGTCGTAATTCGCGGTGCGGACCTTGACGACCTTCTTGTCGAAGACGGTCTGGACGGCCTGCTTGATTTCGAGCTTGTTGGCAAAGCGGTCCACTTCGAGGACGACCTCGTTGTTGCTCTCCTGGAGCATGGAGGCTTTTTCGCTGAGGCGGACTTTTTTGATGACCTGGTAGATGTCTTTCATGGTCGTAGGTATTTTGAAAAATTAAGCGGTTCGTTGTGCGAGGACTTCGACGGCATCGCCGACGAGGATGATGACCTTGGAGAGGAGCAGTTGCTCGACGTTGAGATCCGTGGCGGTGGAGAGCTGGACCCAGGCGACGTTGCGGGCGGCGAGCTTGGTCGAGTCGTCGAAGTTTCCGACAAGGAGAACCTTGCGGTCGGCGGCGGTCACGTCTGCGACCGCGGAGATGAAGGATTTGGTCTTGCCATCGGAGACGGCGAAGGAATCTGCGGTGAAGATTTTCTCCGCGCGGGTGAGGTCACCGAGGACGCGGCGCAGGGCGAGCTTGCGGACGGCCTTGGGAACGCTCTTCGCATAGGAGCGGTTACGTGGTCCGAAGACAACACCACCACCGACGAAGATAGGGGCGCGTTTGTCACCGTGACGGGCGTTACCGGTCCCCTTCTGTTTGTAGATCTTCTTGTTGTTCCCGCGGACTTCGCCACGGGTCTTGGTGTGGGCGGTGCCGGACCGGCGGTTGGCGCGGTATGCGGTGATGAGATCGTGGACGGCTTGGCGGCCTTTTTCCTCCCCTACGAGGACAAGGGTGGCTGCTTCGGCTGCTGCTGCTGTGAAGGCTGTTGCGGGCATGACGGAAAGTTTCTGTTAAAAGTGGGAAGGTGAGGGGCGGAAGCGCTGCTTACTTTTTCTTCGCGGCGCGGATCGTGAGGTAGGCGCCTTTGGCACCCGGGACGGAACCGGAGACAAGGATGACTCCATCCTCCTCACGGACGGCGATAACCTTGAGATTCTGGACGGTGGATTTGGTGGTTCCCATGTGTCCTGGCATTTTCTGGCCTTTCCAGACGCGGCCTGGAGTGGAACCGGCGGCGATGGCGCCTGTCCGGCGGTGCATCATGTGGCCGTGTGCCTGTGGCTGGCCATGGAACTTGTGGCGTTTTACCGCGCCTTGGAAACCGCGACCGATGGTGTTGCCGATGACATCCACATACTGGCCGGCTTCGAAGAGCGCGAGACCGGGATGCTCGGTAGGCAGTTCGGCGCCGTTTTCGAAACGGAACTCGAGGACGCGGCGCTTCGGAGCGGAGCCGGCTTTCTTGAAGCGGGCGAGATCCGGCTTGTTGACGCGGAATTCCTTCTGGTCGTCGTAACCGACCTGGACGGCGGTGTAGCCGTCGCTCTCGACGGTTTTGGATTGGAGGATGGTGTTTCCTGAAACTTCGATGACAGTTACAGGAATGCTGGAGCCCGCTTCCTTATCGAAGATGCGGGTCATGCCGATTTTTTTACCGAGGAGTCCGAGTGACATTGCTTAAAAAAGATTGGAGATTGGAAAATTGGAGATGGTGGAAAAAGGACCAACTTATATGCGGATGGTGATATCGACACCGGCGGGGAGGTTGAGCTTTTTCAGCTCATCGACGGTGCGGGCGGTAGGATCGACGATGTCGAGCAGGCGTTTGTGGGTCCGAATCTCGAACTGTTCGGCGGACTTTTTGTTCACGTGCACGGAGCGGTTGACGGAGAATTTCTCGATGCGGGTGGGAAGCGGGATGGGTCCAGCTACACGGGCGCCGGTGCGTTTCGCGGTCTCAACGATCTCGAGGGCAGAGCGATCGATGGCACGGTGGTCGAAGGCACGCAGGCGGATGCGGATTTTCTGAGCTGACATGGAATGAGGTGGTTGTTGGTTGTGAGATTCGTTTGAAAACTTAGGCGACCCGGTCGATGGCGATCGCCTCGACAATGTTGTTTGGCACTTGTTCGAAGTGGGAGGGGGTCATCGCGTAGGAGGCGCGACCGGAGGAAAGCGTGCGGACCGCAGTGGAGTAGCCGAACATTTCCTTGAGGGGGACGTTGGCGTTGACCACGGAGAAAGCGCCTTTCGATTCCATGTGCTGGATCTGGCCGCGGCGGCGGTTGAGATCGCCCATGATATCGCCCTGGTAATCATCTGGAGTGCTGACTTCGACGGCCATGATCGGCTCAAGGAGGATGGGGGCGGCATGCTTGAACGCATCACGCATCGCGAAAATGGCGGCCATGGTGAAAGCATTCTCGTTGGAATCGACCTCGTGGAAGGAGCCGTCGAGAACATCGACGTGGACATCGATGACGGGGTAGCCTGCGATGACACCGTTGATGGTCGCTTCGCGGCAGCCTTTAAGAACGGCGTTGATATATTCCTTTGGGATGGAACCGCCGATGGTCTTGTTCTCGACGGTGATCCCCTTCCCTGCCACGTTCGGGGCGACGGAAAGGATGACGTGACCATATTGGCCTCGACCGCCGGATTGCTTGATGAGCTTGCCTTCGCCGCGTGCGGCCTTGGTGATGGTCTCGCGGTAAGTGATCTGTGGTGCGCCCGTATTGGCATCGACTTTGAACTCGCGTTTGATGCGATCCACGATGATTTCCAGGTGCAGCTCGCCCATACCGGAAATGATGGTCTGGCCGGTCTCCTCATCGGTTTTCACCATGAAAGTCGGATCCTCGTCGGAGAGACGGGCGAGTGCGAGAGCGAGTTTTTCCTGATCCGCTTTGGTGCGTGGCTCGACGGCCATGGAGATGACAGGCTCAGGGAAAGTCGGGGGTTCGAGAACCACGTCGTGGCCTTCGGCGGCGAGGGTGTCACCGGTGGTGGCGTTCTTCAGGCCGACCATAGCAGCGATGTCGCCTGAGTAGCAGACTTCGATGTCCTGGTGCTCGTCCGCCTGGATTCGGATGAGGCGACCGACGCGCTCGGATTTGCGGGTGCGTGGGTTGTAAACCGTATCGCCCTTTCGAATGACTCCGGAATAGACGCGGAAGAAAACGAGTTTTCCGACGAACTTGTCGGCCCAGAGCTTGAAAGCGAGCGCGGTGAACTTCGCGTCGTCGGTGGTGGGGATTTCGATGGAAACCTCTTCGTTTTCCGGATCCATGCCGGTGGTGAAAGGAATATCGAGAGGGGAAGGAAGGTAGTCGATGACGGCGTCGAGGAGATACTGGACGCCTTTGTTTTTGAAAGCGGAGCCGCCGGCGACGGGGATGAGCTTGTTGGCGATGGTGGCGCGGCGGATGGCCTGTTTGAGATCGGTGAGGGTGATTTCCTCTTCCATCACGAACTTTTCGGCGAGTATCTCATCACAATCGGCTGCGGCGGAAACGAGTTCGTCGTAAGCGGCTTTCGCGATGAGCTTCTGCTCCCCGTCGAGTTCGGTGACAGTGTAGGTGGAGCCGAATTTGTCGTCGTCGGAATAATAGACCGCTTTCTGGTTCACCACGTCGATCTGTCCCTTGAGGTTTTCCTCGGCTCCGATGGGGATGAGGATGCGGACCGCGTTGGCTCCGAGCTTCTCTTTGATTTCGGAAACGACGTTTTCGAAATCCGCGCCGGTGCGATCCATCTTGTTGATGAAGACGATGCGCGGAACCTTGTATTTGGTGGCTTGGCGCCAGACGGTTTCGGTCTGGGGCTGGACTCCGGCGACTCCGCAGAAGACGACGATGCAACCATCGAGAACCCGGAGCGAGCGCTCCACCTCGGCGGTGAAATCGACGTGCCCGGGGGTATCGATGATGTTGATGCGTTGTTTCTCGTCGTCGTAAAGTTTGATGACGTTTTCCTCAGGGTGCTGCCACCACTCGGTGGTGACGGCGGCGGATGTGATCGTGATACCACGTTCGCGCTCCTGCTCCATCCAGTCAGTTGTGGCCGCACCATCGTGCACCTCGCCGATCTTGTGGATCATACCAGTGTAGAAAAGAATCCGCTCGGTGAGAGTGGTCTTTCCTGCGTCGATATGCGCAGCGATCCCGATATTGCGGGTCCGCTCAAGCGTATAAGGACGATCTGGATGGTTAACTTTCAAATTTTAAAATTCAACTTTCAATGAAGAGGTTGATATTTCGTAGTTTTAGAAACGGAAGTGGGCGAAGGCGCGGTTGGCCTGGGCCATCTTGTGGACATCGTCGCGTTTGCGGACGGCTGCCCCCTGGTTGTTTGCGGCGTCCTTGATCTCGTTGGCGAGGGCTACGTGCATCGGGGTGCCTTTGCGGTTGCGGGCGTAGGTGACGAGCCAGCGCATGGCGAGAGACTCGGAACGATCCGGATCGACTTCGAGCGGCACCTGGTAGGTCGCACCACCGACGCGGCGGGACTTGACCTCAACGCGTGGCTTGGAGTTTTCCACGGCGCGGGTGATGACTTCGAGAGGATCGACGGTGTCGGTTCCTTCGTTGGCGCGGTCGATCGCTGCGTAAACGATGCGTTGGGCGAGCGAGCGCTTGCCGTCCTGCATGACCTTGGTGATGAGGTGTCCGACGACCGCGGAGTCGTAACGGGGATCGCGGCGATCCGGCTTGGTGAAGATTCTTTTGCGACGTGGCATGATTCTTTAGGGTAAAAGGTTCGGGGAATTTTAGCGCTTCTTGGCAGGAGCGGCAGGTTGGCCGGGCTTTGGACGTTTCGCACCGTATTTGGAGCGGGACTGGCGGCGCTTATCGACACCGAGGGTATCGAGCGAGCCACGGACGATGTGGTAACGGACACCCGGAAGGTCTTTCACCCGTCCGCCGCGGACCAGGACGATGGAGTGCTCCTGGAGGTTGTGGCCCTCACCGCCGATGTAGGCGATGACTTCGAAACCGTTGGTAAGGCGCACCTTGGCGACCTTACGGAGAGCGGAGTTCGGCTTCTTCGGCGTCCGGGTCATGACCTGGAGACAAACACCGCGGCGTTGCGGGCAGTTTACGAGAGCGGGAGACTTCGACTTCTCGACTGGGACGTGGCGCCCTTTGCGAACGAGCTGATTAATGGTCGGCATGATTTACTTCGTGTTTCTGGTTTTGTCTGAAAGTTTTTGGGACAAACCGGCACGAAGACGGGGTTTTTCATAAACCCGTGATCGCTTTTTTCCGGAGCTGCACCCGATAATATCCCCTGTTTTGTGGCTGAAACCGATGTTTTATGGACGGTCAGCCTCGCTGTGGGGGGCGGGACTTTATCCATCCAACCCAACCTGACAAGACCTTTTTGAACTTTTTTGAAAATAAATCCGGGCACGCATTTGGCACGTGTTCCCTGGACAATTAGGCTACCACGGAGCCGAAACCCGCAGGAATCGCCGCCTTTCTTCGCAGAAAGCGAATATTCCCAGTGGCGCGGATCCAATCCCTGTGATTCCCTGCGGCTCCGCCTTGCTTACAGTAACACGTCAAGATTCCGCGAACATCCATGCAGCAAGAAGACTTCACGAAAATCGAATCCATCTTCGTCCGTCACCGCAACTGCCTGATGGTGCGGGGGCAGTTCACCGACATCTATACGGACTACTACCTTCACCTGATGGAAAACGGAATCCGCTATCCGGCGGAGTTGGACCAGATGTTGAAAGACGCTCTCGCCGTCCTCACTCTCCATCTTACCGCCCGTCCGTGGAACGAGACCATCGCTTGGACAGCGAACCTCCGCGCGCCACGGATCAATCTTTTCGTCACCGGCTCCTCCGACGATGCCAACGTCACAGGCCGCGTTTTCACCGAGGACATCCGCGAGCCGGACCGGAATTTTTTCTACTCCCAGACCACCGTTCCGAACGCGAACGAAGCCCGCACCTCGACCCTTGAAGTCGATGGCCGCGATCCCGTGGAATGGATCTCGCAATTCTACACGCAGTCCGAACAGCGCCCCGCCCGCGCCTTCCGCCTTGATGACGAAAATTTCGTTCTCATCGCCGCCCAGCCGGATGCGGATCTCGAATGGCTCGAAGGACTCACCCCCGAACAGGTCGCTAAAATCCCGGAGACTGAGGAAACCAGTCTCCTCGAAACCCGCGCCTTCCGTTTCCACTGCGGCTGCAATGTGGAGCGAATCCTCCCTGTTCTCGGCGGCTGGCGCGAAAAGCCTGACGAACTGTTCCATGGCGATGATTCCATCACCGTCCAATGCCCCCGCTGCGCCGCGAGCTACCTGATCACCAGGGAGATGCTGTAACGTGCCCGGTTGGGGTTTCGATCCGATGCCGTTTCCCGGGAGAAACGTCGCAAAAAACCAAGCTCTCACGGGGTGTTGATCGCTTGCGCATCCGTGATATCCCTCTGGGATTTTGGTTGGCGTGCAGTCATGGCATCGCTTGATGGGATGGAGAGCTTCACCTCACACGCGCGGGAGCAGGGACATGAACCGGCAACGAAAATCCTCCATTTCGAGCGGGTCGCCTGCTCGTCCCTTCCGTCCGAGGTCAGGCTGTGGCTTGGGCTTGCGGAAGGTGTGATCGAGCCGGTCATCTATCTGGAAAGGCTCCGCCTTGCCGACGGCATTCCGATGATCCTTGAATACCGATGGGTGCGCGAGACGCTCGCTCTCGGTTTGGAAAAAGAAGACGTCCAGGAGTCGTTCTACCGGGTGCTTGAGGAAAAATTCGGGGTCAGGATGACGGGCGAAAAGCATTCCATTTCCGCCGTGATCATGGACGAAACCGCTTCCCGCTTTTTCGAAGCTTTCAAACCCACCGCAGCCCTCCAGGTGGAGGGAACGGGATTCGTCAAAGGCGAAACCCCGCTCTGGTACCAGCGGCTTCTCTCCCGTGGCGGCCGCTACCAGCTCAACAACCAGTCCAACGGGATCTCCGCCTCCGCAGTGGAACGGAATCCAGAAGGGTCTTGAAGTGGTGGAATACGCCACGGCACTCCCCCTCCATTGCCATCGGACAAAAGCTTGAGGTGAGCCGTGGTGTCGATTGCTACACCCGCAGCTATCCGCTGGGCGTGGTCGCCGGGATCACCCCTTTCAATTTCCTGGCCATGGTGCCGATGTGGATGTTCCCGCTCGCCATCGCATCCGGAAACACCTTTCTCCTGAAACCCTCCGAACAGACTCCGCTCACCTCCATGCGCATGGTGGAGCTACTTCTCGAAGCGGGACTTCCGGAAAATGGCACCGACCGCTATGTGGAAATGGGCAGGGAAAACCTTTCCACCGGCCGCACGACCATGAGCTACCACCACGATGGTGCCTTCGCGCCGCTGATGAAAGTCCCCGCCCTCGCTGTCCGCAACGGGAACCTTTTCAAGGTCACTTCCGATATCCCGGACGACCAGATGTCGCTCGCGGAACCGCTTGGCTGCTGCATGAACGCCCACTCACGCCTCGGCATCGGGCTTGAAGATACGGTCGCCGTCATTGGAGCCGGTCCGATCGGCATCATGCACACCTGCCTCGCCCGCCGTGCGCGAGGTCATCACAGGCGAAGAACCGGGACGATGTCACCCTCGCCGCCGCCTGCCTCGCCCGCCGTGCGCGAGGTCATCACCGAGGCCGCACGCAACATCGGGATCGGCGTCGTGCCAAGGCAGACCTCTCCAAAGGCCGCGAGATTTTCACCAGCCACTGCGCTGCCTGCCATTCACTCTATGGCCAAGGCGGAAAGCTCGGGCCCGACCTCACCGGATCAGGTCGTGCGGACCTCGACTACCTTCTGGAGAATATCACTGATCCCAGCGCGGTCGTCAGCAGTGAATACCGGATGACTGTCTTCACTCTGAAAGACGGCAGGACTCTCAGCGGCGTGGTCGCCTCTGAAACCGACCGCACGGTCACCGTCCGATCGTTCACGGAGGAAACGACCATCGAAACATCCGGAATCAGGGAAAAGACCGGACTGCCGAACTCGATCATGCCCGAAGGGCTCATCGACAGCCTCACACCGGAGCAAACCCGGGATCTCATTTCCTACCTGATGAACCCCGTGCAGGTGCCGCTTCCGGATGCGGGTGAAAAATAGGACATTTCGAATTCCAGCGGGGAAAACCCGAAGCGGGCACGCACGATCACGTTGTTCAAAAAAACTTGAACAACCCCTGCCCTTCCGATAATCAAGGGCTGTGGACTTCCCCTCCCAAGAACCCCCGGCTGAGTCCATCGGCCTGACTTCGCTACAACAGCAGGTCGTCGATTTTTTCGTCGATGGCGTCCGCGTGCTCGGGCTGCCCCGTTCGCTAGGGGAGATTTACGGCCTGCTTTATATTTCCACTTCCCCCTTGTCGCTGGATGATCTGGTGCGGCTGCTGGGGATTTCCAAAGGCTCTGCGAGCCAAGGTCTTCGCACCCTCAGGACCCTTGGCGCGGTTCGCGAGACTTCAGGAACCACAGACCGCCGGACTTACTACGAGGCCGCCATCGAGCTGAAGCGGCTGGTCGGCGGTTTCATCCGCGAGCAGGTGCGTCCGCATCTGGACAGTGGCAAATCCAAGCTAGGAAGGCTTCAGGAAACCGCCGATCTGAGCATGGATTCTACCGAACGAGAATTTTTCACGGATCGCATCGAACGCCTCGAAGCTTGGATGAAACGCGGTGGCCAGGTTCTGCCACTCCTTCAGAAAATTCTCGGCCAATGACATCCATCGCAGAAAACATTCCACTTTGGTTCTGCGTCCGCACCCAGACCAAGCGCGAGCACATTGCAGCGAAGCACCTCCGGGAGATCGAAGGAATCGAAGTTTTCTGCCCCCGTATCAAATACCGCAAAGCCACCCGCCGCGGAAAAATATGGTGGCTGGAGCCGCTGTTCCCCGGCTATCTGCTGGCAAAGTTCGACCTCTCGGAAATGGAGCGCGCTGTCACTTTCTGCCAAGGTGTGCGTGGCCTCGTGCGCTTCGGTTCGGAAATTCCGCCTGTCCCGGAAAACTTCGTCACCTCACTCATCGAGCAGGTCAGCGCCCAGGCCGAGGGCGAGAACGAACTCATCACCATCTCACCGAACATTGCCATCGGCGACGAAGTGGAGGTCGCCCACGGCCCATTTCAAGGCATGAAGGGCACCATCCAATCCATCGCTCCCGCGGTCGAGCGCGTCAAAGTCCTACTTGAATTCCTCGGCCAGGTCCAGCCTGTCAATCTCGATCTCTTCTCCATTCTCCTACCTGGAAAACCCATCCCGAAATTCTAGAATCAAGGTTTGTTCATTTTTGATTGAACAAACACCCCGTCTGCCTCTCCATCACTCCTGTTTCCCACAAAGTTGGGAAAACCCACCACTCCAAATATCCAACCCAATGGTTTTTTCCCCGAAATAAAGGGAAAACTGACCAAGGGCGGTAGCGTCTCCAAGCATTCAGATTTTTCCTCATGCGTTTTCTGATCATCGGCGCGGGCTTCTCCGGACTGGTCGCCGCGCATCGGCTTTCGAACGCCGGGCATACCTGCGCCATCGTTGACCGCCGCCCGCATCTCGCAGGAAACGCCCACGATTCCCACGACAAGGCCGGCGTCCTTATCCACAACTACGGCCCCCACTATTTCCGCACGAATTCCCAGCGCATCCTCGATTATCTCTCGCAGTTCACCGATTGGCATCCCGTCGATTACACGATCAAATCCTTCACGGAAGGGAAATACTGGCCATTTCCCATCAATCTCAACACCTTCGAAACTCTCATCGGAAAACCCGCGACGACCGGGGATTTCGAGAAATACATCGCCGCGAACCGCCACGACATCCCGGATCCGAAAAACTCCGAGGAAGTCATTCTTTCCCAGGTGGGCAGCCGGCTCTACGAACTGTTCTTCGAGGGCTACACGCTGAAGCAATGGAAACGCCACCCCCGCGAGCTTGATCCCTCCGTCTGCGGTCGCATCCCCATCCGCACCAACCGCGACGACCGCTACCTTTCCGAGGAATTCCAGGCTCTCCCGAAAAACGGCTACACCGCACTTCTCGAAAACATCCTCGCGGACAGCCCGGACACCACCCTCCATCTCAACACTGACTTTCAGGAGGCCAGGGAAAAATACCCCCATGACCACCTCATTTTCACCGGAGCCATCGATGAGTATTTCGGACGAAAATTCGGCCCCCTCCCCTATCGGTCCCTCCGCTTCGAGCACGAATCCTTCTCCGCCGCCGAACTGATCCCACGGGAGAAAATTTCCGGGAAACGCGGTTTCTGGCAGCCCGCCATGCAGGTGAATTATCCGGGAAAAGACGTCCCCTACACCCGCATCGTCGAGATCAAGCACGCGACCGGCCAACGGATAGACGCCACCACGATCGTCCGCGAATTTCCTACTGACTGGGATCTTTCCAAAGAACCCTATTATCCTGTCCCTGCCCCGGACGCTGCCGCCGCTTTCCGGAAATACGCTTCCCTCGCTGCAACCGAAACCGGCACCACCTTCATCGGTCGCCTCGCCACCTACCGTTACTACAACATGGATCAGGTCACCGGCATGGCCATCGCCGCCTCGGAAAAACTCATCAAACGCTTCGCGTAAAACCACTTCTCCATGGAACTTTCCAGCGTTGCCGCCATAGCTCGTGCTCTACAAGATGACAATATCCGCTATCTTGTAGTTGGAGGGCTAGCCGTCAACGCCCACGGATATCAACGCTTCACCAGCGATCTTGACCTCGTCATCCAACTCAATCCCGAGAACACACGCCGCGCTCTCGAATCGCTTCAAATTCTAGGCTACAAACCTCGAGTGCCCGTTACCCCCGAAGAATTCTCAATCGCAGAAAATCGCCGCCGCTGGCACGAAGAAAAAGGAATGCTCGTCCTCAATCTTTTTAGCGACAAGCACCGCCGCACTCCAATCGATATCTTTATTTCCGAACCTTTTGATTTCGATATCGAGTGGGAAAAATCCACCTCAATGTCCATCGACCCAGAAGTCTCAATCCCTGTCATCAGCCTGGATGCCCTTCTCATCATGAAAAAAGACGCCGGCCGCACCAAAGACCTGCTCGATATCGAATACCTCGAACGCCTCAAACCCTATCGCGATGGACTATAAATTCATGGAAAACCGCGACCCCTGGTATTGGACTACCGCCGAGGGTTCGGAAACGCTCAACCTTTTGATCGGGTTTGAATCCACCTTCCGCGAAAAACTCCAATGGTTAGAGGAAGCCGAGAACCTCTCCCTCGTCTTCGAGAAAAACCGCAAGGAGGGGCTGCATTCTGCTGCCCAGCAACCCAAGCCATAGGACAGACAAAATCTAAGCCTTTATGAACAAAGTCTTCATCTCAGGCCATCGCGGCATGGTTGGCTCCGCACTCGTCCGGAGAGCCGACGCACTCGGCATCGAAACACTCAAGGCAACCCGGACGGATCTCGATCTAACCAGCCAGGCGGAGGTTTTCGACTTTCTGAAAAGGAACGCGCCGGACACGGTCATCATCGCCGCAGCGAAGGTCGGCGGCATCCACGCGAACTCCACCTACCCGGCAGACTTCATCTACGAAAATCTCGCCATCGCCACGAACCTCATCGAGGGCTCCCGCCGCGCCGGAATTCCCCGTGTCCTCTTCCTCGGCTCCTCCTGCATCTACCCGAAAATGGCGCCCCAGCCAATGCCGGAAAACTGCCTGCTCACCTCCCAGCTAGAGACCACCAACGAGGCCTACGCGATCGCGAAGATCGCCGGCTTGAAAATGTGCCAGCACTACCGCGCCCAGCATGGCCTGCTCTATCACTCCGCGATGCCGACCAATCTTTACGGCCCGGGCGACAACTACCACGCGGAAAACTCCCACGTCATTCCCGCCCTTATTCGCCGTTTCCACGAGGCCAAGGAAAGCAACGCTCCTTCCGTAACAATCTGGGGCACCGGCACGCCCTGCCGCGAGTTCCTCCACACCGACGACCTCGCCGAAGCCTGCTTCCACCT
>Ga0105047_10003393_pt1 | contig 28068 bp, 25 predicted proteins | sample MAT04_FD_78384 | JGI IMG/M metagenome (GOLD analysis project Ga0105047, IMG submission 78384) | Freshwater microbial communities from Lake Fryxell liftoff mats and glacier meltwater in Antarctica - MAT-04 (megahit assembly) | ecosystem: Environmental > Aquatic > Freshwater > Ice > Liftoff... | reverse complement strand
GGGACTCGCATACCCCGCTAGTCTCAGGCCCTTGTGTGGAAAGGGGGATACTCATCCGTGAAGCAGGACTCGCAATCCACTTCACGCAGGATAGGAAAGCATTTGGTGTGCCAAGCCGCGGCCGGCGAACCTTGAACGCATGCTAAAGCCTTTGGCTCAAAGACTTTAAGTAAAATCGTGACATTCACTTCCGCTGCACTGGGCGGTTCAAGCCGTATCGTCTGTGCGATCTTGTAGCAGGTGCCGGGCGAAACTGTACGATGCAGCGAACTGCTGGGGGGTCTATTGACATGACATCGGTCTAAGAACAATACCTCGGCGTCGTGGCGATACTCGATCTCGTTTCGTTTCACACTTGACTGGGGCCGACCGAAGACCACTTTTGGGGATCGGCCGACCTGGTGTATGGATAGCGCCGGAACCAATTGTTTGGCGGCGGTGGATTCCTGCCCTAAAACGTGATAGGCGGATCTTCCGCGTCAGCAGTTGCTGGCTCAAGTCCGGTCGCTTGCTGCCTTGAGACCTCAGTAAGAGGCTTACGTGGATACCGAAGATCTTTTTATTCAGAGCCTTGAAGACTTGCACTACTCGCTCGCCCGCTCCGATCGGTACGAGGTTCTGCGTGCCTCTCACCTAATCAGGCAATTGCTGCTCGACGGTGGCAACTCGCTTGTTACAAGGGTCAACCGAACGCACCATTTGAAAATCGCGTACCCTGCCGCCCCACTCCCGGAAGCGCCGTCGGACCCTACTGCGACTTGGTTCGCCGGTGATGCACTTGCAGTATTTAACGCATCGACCCCTCCAGCAATGGTGAAGTGGGCCGAACTGGAAAAAACGACGGTGGCCCGATGTGAGGGCCACGAATACACGGTCCACGACATCATCGACTACTCGGCCCACGTTGCCGGCGGTGTCCACAAGACTGACCCTAGTGACGATCGTAGTGATACCGGCCACCGAAAAATACTCGGTCCTGCCCACGGAATGGCCGAACGGCCGGGAAGCTGTTCTCCCTACGATTCAGCGCGCTTTGATGAACAATTGTAGCGACATCGCCGACTACGCAATCTCGGCAGCATGGTCATGAAACAACGCAACCGCTAGGAATCCTAGCGGTTGCGAAGGGTGAGTGACGGGACTTGAACCCGCGACCCCTAGAATCACAATCTAGTGCTCTAACCAACTGAGCTACACCCACCATCATTTTTCATCTTAACCGCGAAGCCGGCCGGTTCAAGAGATTCCCGGCTGCTTCGCAAACTTAAGGACGGCGGAACCACCCCGAAGGTTCGCCTAAAGTGGTGCCGGCAGATCGCGGCGGACGAAGATCCGCAGGGCCGTCAGGTAACCGGCCGTGCCGATCCCGATCAGCACAACCAGCACGGGCAACGCTAGAATGGGATCGTCGCCTGCCCACGCTTCGCCGAGGTCGACGGTCCACTGGTCCTTCAGCCAGATTTTCTGCGGCTGATAGTAGAAGAAGACGGACAACGGCCGCACGTAGGCAGCGGGCAGCCACATTTGGCCGACGATGTTCAGGATGAACATGGCGGTGCCCAGCAGACCGGCCGTTCCCAAGGCGCGAAAGCGGTTGCGGCCGATGGAGGAAATGAACATCGTCAAGCCGCTGACGGCGAACATCAACGCGGCCAGGTTCAGCGCCCCCAACCATTGCCGCGTCGCGGAGACGTCGAGGGTCGCCGGGCCGTTGTTCTGCATGAACATTTGCACCGCCGGTGGGAGTTTCTTCACGCTCGCATAGTCCACGTCGAACGGGCCGACCAGCCACAGCCCGAGTTGCGTACCGAGCACGACGCAGGCACACAGAGATGGGATGGTGATCAGATCCACCAGGAAATGCGCCCAGATGATGCGCGATCGCGGCACCGGCTGGCTGAGCAGCAGTTCCATCGTCCCGCGTTCCAACTCCCCGGATACGGCTCCGCCTGCCCGGCCGACCGACCACAGGCAGGCGAGAATCACGACGACGGGATGAATGAGAGCGACCGCCAGGAAATCGTTGGGCTTGTCGAACTCGATGCCCGCGCCGCCCAGCACGGCCTGCGTGACCTTGCCGGGACCCTTGAAGATGATTTCGTCGAAGAACTTCTTATCGATCCCCTGCATCGCGCCGAGCGAGTTGAAGATCGGGGCGATCTCGGTGGTCACGCGCTGACAGACCTTGACCCAGAAAGCCGAGAAGATCACCAACAACAAGGCCGTGGCGATGAACGCGTTGCGTACGTCTCGAAGCAGTTTGCGGACGAGGATCGCCGTCATGCCGTGGCTCCGTGCCAGTGTTTGTAGATGCCGGCCAAGCCGAGGGGTTCGATGCGGAGGTCTTCGATCGGAAATCGGCTCAACAGCGGCAGCAGTTCCGCCGCCGGGCCGCGGTATTCGTACTCGAAGCGGCCGTCATCGTCGACGGCGAACGGGAGATCGCTTAGGTTCGAGTTCAGCAAACGCCCTCGAATCAACCGAGCGTCGCGCAGCTCGGCCATGTCCTGCTCGTGGACCAGTTCACCGCGACGTAGAATCAGCACGCGATCGCAGACCGCTTCGACTTCCTGCAACACGTGCGACGAAAACAGCACCGCCTTGCCCGCGATCTTGGCCATCAGCAGCTGTTCCAGGAACTCGTCCCGCATCGTGGGGTCGAGCGTGTTCGTCGGTTCGTCCAGAATCATCAACGGGACGTTGGGCAGCAGCACCGTCAACAGGGCGACCTTCCGCTTCATGCCGGACGACATGCCGGTCAACCTGCGGTCGGGATCGATCTCCAATTTCGTCGCCAAGGCATCGATGGTTGCACCGTAGGTCTCGCCGCGGAGTTTCCCGAGGAACGCGACCAACTGTCGCCCGGTCATCGAGTCGTAAAGCCTAAGTTCGCCGGGCAGATAGGAAACATACCGGCGGGCACGAACGCCATCCGACCAGCAGTCGTGCCCGGCGATCTTCGCGAACCCAGCGGTCGGTTTCAGAAAGCCGAGAAAGCTGCGGAGGGCCGTCGATTTACCCGCTCCATTCGGCCCGAGAATGCCGACGACTTCACCCGGCCGCACGGCCAAGCCGAACCCCGAGAGCGCCCGTTGCCGGCCGTAGTCTTTGGTCAGGTTCTCGGCATACAGGATCGGCCGCATCGAGGCATCCGAGGTGGAATCGAGGACCATCATCGTGCAGAGTAGGATAAAACTTCCCAAGGCAAGAAGCGACCCCAACGGTGCAGGCAATGACCGAAGTCCGCAAAGGTGCCCGCAGTGTTGCGGCCGTGACGCCCGAAATTCGCCGCGGTCTCAGCGACGGCACTTTGGCCACGATGTCGCTGTCCGAACAGTTTTGCGTCGACTTCCCGACGCTGATGAAGGCGGCTGCACAAGACTTGCCGAAGGATCTGCTCGCCGCGGTCGAGGCGGCGGAATCTTTGGGAATCGTGCGGAGAATGGCCTTCTGCGGAGCGATGTTGCAGGGGCACTACGGCAACGCCGGGCTGGAGCGGTTCCTGCGGCACCCCTCGGACACGGTCCGCGGCTGGGCGTGTTATGCGATCGGCACGGCAGAGAAGCTGACGTTGAACAAACGTCTGGAGGCGATTCGTCCGTTGGCGGACGATCCGCACTTCGGCGTCCGCGAGTGGGCGTGGATCGCACTGCGGCCCGCGATCGCCGAGGATGTCGAACTCGCCGCGAAACTTCTGTTGCCGTGGGCCAAGTTGAAAACGCTGAACCTGCGCCGGTATGCCGTCGAGATTCTGCGTTGCCGGGGCGTCTGGACGTTTCACATTCAGGCCTTGAAGGACCGACCCGAACTCGCGCTGGCGCATTTGGATCACAACAAGGCGGACGGCTCGAAGTACGTGCAGGACTCGGTCGCGAATTACTTGAATGATGCTGCGAAATCGAAGCCGGACTGGGTCCGCGGTATCGTCGCCGCCTGGCGGAAGTCGCCGGTGCCGGCGACCGAACGGATTTGTGGTCGTGCCTTACGGAGTCTCAATCAGCACATCCCGCCATCGCTTGAGTAGTGACTTCCACGCGACTTCATACGTCACCTCCAACGGCACATTCACGCAGAAGTTCGGCCGCAGAAAGATCGGCATGTCGATGAGAGCTTCACCCACGCGAAAAGGCTCCAGATACCAGCGGACAACTTCGGCACATTCGCAGGCGACCGCACAGGCCGGGCCTTCGATGGCGAGGTCGATCGACTCCTGCCCGACTTCGTCGAAGATCAACGCATGCAAACCCTCCGGATCGCCAGGCCCCGGCGCATGGAGGTCGATCAGGAGTTGGTGAATCCCGGCATCCAAAAACGGCCTTCACCTTGCCGACGAACTGCTTCATGGCGCGATCCGAATCCTTGTTGCCCGCTGAAACGACTTCAATCAGCGCGACGACTTCGTCGTCGCTCACGTGACGTACGCCGACGACGGTTTTCCTTTTCGCGTAAAGTCCTGCATCGTAGGCACCCTGATGGCGAACCTTGGGCCTGATCATGGTGGCTGACGATGCGGCCTCGTCGGTGCGGCCACGTTCGTGGAACGCCAACACGTCCGGCGACGACCCCCGGCAACCTGCTCCGGAAGCGCGTAATAACCTTCGGGAAGCGTCGCCTCCAGCGACCGGCTGATCTCCATCACTCAGAACTGGTGAAACGCATCGAAGATCCCTGCGGGGACTTTGGTCCAGTCGTGCATCGGCATCGTGCAGTTCCCTCAGCGTGCGGCGGTAACGGCTTCCAAATGGCGCTCGGCGGTGTGGGTGTCGGTCCACACGACGCCGTCGGTGCTCCGGACGATCTTACCTTTCCACTTCAAGCCGACAAAAATCCCTTCGGCATGCGTCATCGTCTGAGGGGGGTTCTTGTTCGGCTTACGCTCCCAAGTCTTGCCGTCGGCACTGCGATACGTGGATTCCGGGCCGATGGCGACGAAGTCCTTGCTGGTGAACGCGATCGTATTGAGATGGTCACCCTCCTCGCCTCGTTGGGGTTCCGTCCACGTCGCGCCATCGGTCGTGCTCATCCGCAGGCCGTGAAGACCGACCCCGACGAAGACGCCGTTGCCGAAGGCGATGTCGACGAGGGTATCGATCGGCTTGGCGGCGGGGGCATCCTTCCAGTCGTTGCCCGTCGGCGAATGCACGCGGCGACCGCGATCGCCGACGGCGACATGGAGTTTGTTCCCATAGGCGAAGCGGCGGAGCATGAACTTGCCGCCGGTTTCCACCGGCGTTTCCCAAGTTTCCCCATCGGAGCTGACGATGTTGAAGGGTTTGGCGGCACCGACGCTTCCCGGATCGCCGCCGAGAGCAAGAAACCGGCCGTCGCCGAAGCCCAAGCCGCGGGCATACCGCGAATACTGAGCGTCCTTGACCGACGTTTTCCATGTGGTGCCGTCAACACTCGACGCAAAGATGTTGCTGCCGCCGTAGGAGCCGACCAACACGAAGCGGTCGTTCCCGAAAGCCGCGGCCCGGTAGGTCTCACCCTCTTTGCCGAGTTGCGGATTCGTCCAGGTGATGCCGTCAACACTGACGATGCGTAGGCCGTCGTGCCCGGCGGCGATGAATCGCGGCATCACGACGATAACCCCGGCAGTCGGCCGTCGAACTGCCGATTCCTCGATGTCAGCGAGTCGCCGAAGCCATCCGCCTCTGCACCCATCCGGGTCAGCATCTCGACATAGAGATTGCTGACGGGGGTCTTCGCCGGGGCATCGTACTGCCTGCCGGTGGTCAGCGTGCCTTGGGCGTTACCGACCAACATCGCCGGATAGTCGTTGGTGCCGTGGCCGCCGTCCGCCATGTAGCTCGTGTAGAGGAGCATGGTGTTGTCGAGGAGCGTCGATCCGCCTTCGTCGATGGCTTGCATCTTGCGGACGGTCTCCGCAAACAGACTCGTATACCACGCGTGGATCTGCCGGCAGGCTTCACGGGCAATCGGGTCGGCATTGGCGGGCTTGTCCGCGTTGCCGAGGTGTTCGAGCGTGTGACAATGCGTTTCGTAGCCGACCGTCACCACGCCCGGGAAATGCCCATCGTCCGCCCCGAGGGCGAGCGTGGCCACGCGGGTGCTGTCGGTCTGGAAGGCCAGGACGAGCAGGTCGGACATGGTCCGGATGTACTCGGCATGCTTCTCGGGATCGCGGTAAACCTGATCGCGGAGCTTGTAAAAGGGAATCTCCTGACCCGGCAAGGCAGGGAGCGACAGCTTCGAGGGGCCGGGTTTCTTCGCGTCGGCCGCTTCGAGTTGCAGCCTCGCTTCGAGCCGCTCGATGCGGGTCTCGACAGACCGAACGCTGTCCAGATATTGGTCGAGCTTCTGCCGATCGCCTTCGGCGACTTTGCCGCGGAGCGACTTGGCTTCCTCGCGCACGGCATCGACCACACTTCGGTCCGCATGGTCGCTCTTGTTCGCGCTGAGTCGGATCGCTTGGACGGCGCGGGCCTGGGCACGGGTCGTCCAGTTCGGCACCACCGGCGACCGGCCGCGGAACAGGCGGGCAAAGACCTGACGCGGATCCATCTCCGAAGCGACCACATCGTCGACGCTGCGGAAGCTGTACAAATTCTCGCCCGTCGCCAAGCCGAATTCGAGGCTCGGAAGAAAGGTCTCGCCGCCGACGTGCCGGGCTGCGACCTGATCGACCGAAATTCCTGCGAATGGCTTCCCGGACGTTTTACCGACCTTGGTCGCCCCCGTGAGGTGCTTGTAGGAACAGAACTCGTGAGCATTCACGCCTTCGCCGTCACCCGAATGCGACAGTCCGGTGACGACGAGCAGATCCTTGCGGGCGAACTCCAGCGGCCGCAGGATCGAGGGCAGCTTCGCAGGCAACGCTCCACCGCGCGGCATCCGCCACGACTCGACTACCGTGCCGCCGGTGACGGAGTAGATCGCCATCCGCAACGGCGGCTTGACGGCCTTGGTCGATTCCCCCGCGCCTCGTGCCAACTTCATGCCCCAGCTTTCGAGAAACGGCAACGCGAGTACGGCCCCAGCCCCACGGAGTGCCGCCCGCCTGGACAAGGGCTGATCCCAGTTTGCCGCCGTGTTCCACTTCATTGTCGCCTCGCTTGCAGGTACCATACCGCTGACCATTCTAGCCGAAACGGAAGGCCATCATGAGTACCATTTGCGTCTTCTGCGGTTCCCGATCCGGCACGAATTCCTGCTATGCCGAAGCCGCGCGCGAACTCGGCGAAACGATCGCCACTCGTGGCCATACGCTCATCTACGGCGGCGGCAACATCGGGCTGATGGGTATCGTCGCCCGGTCGGCTCTGAACCTCGGCGGCACGGTCGTCGGAGTCATTCCCCAATTCATGGCCGAGCGGGAAATTGTCCTGGAGGAAACGACCGAACTGATCGTCGTCGGCAGCATGCATCAGCGGAAAGCGATCATGGCCGAGCGGGCCGATGCCTTTGTCGCCCTGCCCGGCGGCTACGGCACCTGCGACGAGCTCTTCGAAATCCTCACTTGGCACCAGATCGGCCTTCACGCCAAGCCGGTCACGCTTTTGAACGTGAACAACTTCTTCGATCCGCTGCTGACCTGGGCCGACCACATGGCTGCCGAAGGCTTCCTGCAGGAGAAACACCGGAACTATCTCCGGGTCGCAGCGACGGTTGACGAGGTACTTCACATGTCATGAATTCGTCATGAACACTTCGCTTCAGCGCTGAAAGCAGTTCCAGTTTCACCCTCGCGACTTTAATGAGCCGCGCACGAACTAAGCGGTTTACAGCCAATCGCTTACTTCGTGCGCGGCTCCGTAAAATTACAAGCTGAAACTGCTCTAGAATGTGATCTTGTAGACAGCCCACAATGCAAGAATAAGACAGATCACGAAAAACCAAGACCGTCGCGGCGGCGGGGCATCTTCACGGCTGAGGTAGCGCTCGCAGTTCGGGCACCGCGGCGAATCTTCGAGGATCGGTGCCCTGCAATGGGGGCACGGGATGGTGGTCTCATTCTGCTCCTCGGGCCAGTCTTCTTCAGACTCGTCCGAGTTGTGGTCCGAGAATTCGTCATCGTCGTCATCCTCGTCGGGTTCGTGCTCGACGTACTTCATGCGGCTATCGTTCCTCGATCGCATACAGGTACTTGTGACTTCGCAGAAAAAGGGTTTTGCCTGAGACGACCGGTGAGGCGTCGATCGGATCGTTCAATTTATTGGTTGAGAGCACTTCGGGTTTGTCGCCGGCTTTCAACACAAGAGTCGTGCCTTGGCGATCAACGAAATAAAGTCGACCGGCGGCGGCCATCGGGGATGCATACAACTGGCCGACATTCGGCAGTCGCTCGTCGGTCAGGATCGGCTTGCCGGTCTTCGCGTCCAGGATCGTGAGCGTCGGGGTATTGGCCTGCGTGAAGTACAACCGACCATCGACAAGAATCGGCGACGGCACGTACGGCGTGCCCTTGCCGTAACGCCACGCGACCTTGGAAGCGTCCGTCAGATCGCCCTTGGCGTCGAGTGACACGGCCACGGCCGCGGAGCCGCGGTAGCCGCTCATGATGTAGGCGAAGCCATTCGCCGCAATCGGCGAGGGAATGGCGTTGGTCGTCATTCCGGCGACCGACCAAAGCACCTTGCCATCCGCCAGATCGTAGCTGCGAACTCGGTTGGTGCCGTTGACGATGACTTGCGTTTTGCCGCCGTGCATCACCACCAATGGGGTATTCCAACTCGTCTTTTCCTCGCGCGGAATTTCCAGTTTCGTTTCACCGGTCGCGGCGTTCAGCACAAGGATCTTCGAGTCGCCCGCCCCTTCCTGGTCCCAGTTCAGGATCAGGGAATCACCGTCCAGCACCGGCGTCACCGCTTCGCCCCAACCGAGGCGGGAGTTGATGCGGCCCAGGTCGCGCTTCCACAATTGGTTGCCTTCGAGATCGTAGGCGAAGATGCCGAAGGAACCGAACGAAGCATAGAGCCGCTTGCCGTCGGTCACGGGCGAGCCGCCCGCGTAGGAATGCGTCTCGTGGTGGCCCTCGTGCGGTACCGCCTCGGCCGCGGTCTTGTTCCAAACCGGCTTGCCGGTCGCAAGGTCGAAGGCGTGGACTTCGAACTTGAAGAACTGCGTCGGCCGGGTGGTCTTCTGCTGAAAGCGGTCATCGGCCTTCGGCCGTTCTTCCGGCTTCGAGTCGCGTTCGGTCTTGGTGGCCGTAAGCACGAAAATCTGCTTGCCCCACACCACCGGTGTCGCACTGCCTCGACCCGGCAACGCGACCTTCCACTTGATGTTCTTGTCCGCGCTCCAAGTCACCGGCGGATTGGCGTCGACCGGTGCGACGCCGTTGGCGGCAGGCCCACGCCAACTCGGCCAATTGGCGTCGTCCGCCGAGGCGGCAACAGTCAGGGCAAGGAAAGAGGCGGCTAGCGCGGATTTGCGAAGCATGAAGTATTCCCTTAACGTCGGCGGGTTGGCGTTCATCGGAACCACAATCACTCATCGATTTGGTCGGAATCATCCGATTCGAGCAGTCTGATGATCTTGCGAGCCAGATGCTCCTGGATTTCGTCATGTCGCGGAATGGCTTGGGAGACTCCGGTGGTGGGATTTCGATACCAGTCGTGTTTCGTACCGTGTCGGACCAACTCGCAACCCGCGGCTTTAATCGAACGGATGAGATCGATGCGTTTCATGAAATGACCAATTTCCCGACCTTGCGTGCCTCGGGAACGAAACCGCCTGCCAAGTCGTGGTACAAGTCCTTGAGATGCTCCAGCAGATCGTCCAGCGACTCGCCTTGCGTCCAATAGTCCGGGTAGTCCTGGAGATACCCGAGCCAAGCGTCCTCGACCTGCCAATGGATGTACTTCACACTCAACATCGAATCGCTCCTCATTGGATCAGCGACATTTTATCGTGGAACGGAACGGCATCGACAAAAAAACGGCAACCCTTGCGGGCCGCCGTCGTTGGATTCCCATCGCTGCCGTCGGCATTATCCGAGGTTCATGCTCATCAGGAACTCGGCGTTCGACTTGGTCTTCTTCGCGCGGTTGATGAGCAGTTCCATCGCCTCGACCGGGTGCATGTCGGCCAGCACGCGGCGGAGGATGGTGATCTTGGCGAGTTCGTCCGGGTGCAGGAGCAGCTCCTCTTTGCGGGTTCCCGAGGCGTTGACGTCGATGGCCGGGTAGATCCGCTTCTCGACCATGCGGCGATCGAGGTGCAACTCGCTGTTGCCGGTGCCCTTGAACTCCTCGAAGATCACATCGTCCATCTTGGAGCCGGTGTCGATGAGGGCGGTGGCGAGAATGGTGAGTGAACCACCCTCCTCGACGTTTCGGGCGGCGCCGAAGAACTTCTTCGGCTTCTGCATCGCATTGGAATCCAAGCCGCCGGTGAGCAGCTTGCCGCCGCCGGGGGCCTCGGCATTGTGGGCACGGGCGAGGCGGGTGATGGAGTCGAGCAGAATGACGACGTCGCGCTTGCATTCGACCATGCGCTTGGCCTTTTCGAGCACGATCTCAGAGACGTGGATGTGCTCCTCGGGAGGTTCGTCGAAGGTGCTGGCCACGACCTCGGCGTTGGCGCCTTGGACGAGCCGCTGCATCTCGGTCACTTCTTCGGGCCGCTCGTCGACGAGCAGCACGAAGACGTAAGCTTCCGGGTGATTCTTCATGATGGCGTTGGCCAACTTGGACAGAAGAATCGTCTTGCCGGTGCGGGGCGGAGCGACGATGAGGCCGCGCTGACCCTTGCCGATCGGGGTGACGAGATCGACGATTCTCATGCTGAGTTCGTCCGGCGCCGTTTCCAAACTGAAGCGCTTGCTGGGGTGCAGGGCGGTAAGATCTTCGAAGTTGGTGCCGCCGGCGCCTTCGTCCGGATGCTTGCCGTTGACGAGTTCGATCTGCATCAGGGCGAAGTTGTCCTGATTCTCGATCGGCAAACGGATCGGCCCTTCGACCAGCAACCCGGTTCGCAGGCTCATGCGACGGATCTGGCTCGGCGACACGTAGATGTCTTCCGGGCTGGCGAGGTAGTTGTGGGCGGCGCTGCGGAGGAAACCGTAGCCGTCCGGAAGGACCTCGAGTGTGCCGGAGCCTTTGACGATGACGCCGCGTTCGATCTGTCGACGGACGATGCCGACGATGCAGTGCGCGCGGCTCATGCCGGTGTGCTCGTGCAGGCCTTCCTTTTCCGCAAGAGCAAAGAGTTCAGGCATCGGCATGCGGTACAGATCGTCGAGTCGGCTTGTGGCCGGGATCGGCCGCGGTCGGGCTTCGCCGTCGGCGACCGGGGCGGGCATCGGCTCGCGCATCGGCGGTCGGCGTTCGTCGAAGCGGCGATCGTCGAAACGGCGTTCGCCCTGCGACGCGGCGTGTTGCGGCCGGCGGTCGCCGTTGAAGCGATCCTGCTGCGGGCCTTGTTGCGCCCGCGGGCCTTGCTGTCCCTGCCCTTGGGGTCGTGGGCCGTCTCGTCGTTCCCCCTGCGGCGGGCCATCCATCGGCCTGCGTTCCATTGGTCGGCGCTCGAAGTTCGGCCGTTCGCCTTGCGGAGCGCGTTCCTGATGGGCAGCACGTTCCTGATGGGGACGGTCCGAGTGCGGGCGATCTTGGTGTGGTCGCTCAACCGGGGAACGTTCAACAGCGTGACGTTCCAAAGGCGCACGTTCGGCCCGTGGTCGCTCGATGTACGGTTGCGGGTCGAAGTGATTCGGCAGTTCGACCGGTGTGGTCGCCGCGGGCATCGGCTCGGGAAGTGCGGGCGGCACGACGACCGGGTCAGCCGGCGTGAATACGGATTCGGCGACCGGTGCGGTCGGCGGTTCGGGCGTTGGTTCCGGCACGGCGGCCGGGGCTTTCTTCACGACACGCTTACGAATCACGGGAGCCTTGGGCGCTCCGTCGACGCTCTTGGCGTCGGGCATGGCAAATTCCTCAGGAAGTGAAAGCTGCGCGATTCACGAATCGGTTTTCGAGGTTGCGCGGAAGTCTAAAGGGTTTTGAGTGTACGAGACAATCCCAGTTCATCCGACCCATACCGACGATCTGCAGCATTCGCGTCTCCGTGGAGTCGCGATCGATCCCGTCTCAGCAAGTCTGGATTGTTCAAAGACGTCCGACTCTCATGTCGAACCCGGTAAAAAGCACAAGCGGCAACCCATCGGATCGCTCGCCGTCACCAACACTATAGCCGCGCCCACGTGATTTTCCACACTGATTTGCATAAGGCGTCCCGGCCAATGGTATTCGAGCCCATCATTTTGCGGCATGAACGGTCATCGTCACCATGCCTGCGATCGGTTGGCCGTCCGACGATTTCAGGTTCAAGCCGAGTTGGACCTGCATCACCGGCATCGGGATCCGCGTCCGGACGTGAACTGTGCGGCCGTCGGCCGAAAGATTCGCACTCCGAATCGGCAGGTCGTCCTGCCCTTCCACATTCGGGGCGCTCGGCTTCCAACGCTTGGAGCCGTAATCCTTGGACCATCGGTAGTTCCAGGCTGCCGCACGATAGTTGGCAAAAGCCTCGACGGAAGCACGATCCAGCGGTGTCGAAAAGGTCAACTTCACGCCATCCTCGACGACCTGCATCTTGACTGGTGCGAGGATGGGTCGACCGGTCGCACGCACCCGTTGCAGCGAGCCGTCGGTTTGGGCGGCCGTCTGCCAGCCGTTGAGGCCGACGACGTACATCGATTTGTCCGTCGGGTGAAAGCGGCCGCGGGCGGATCCGGAAAGAAACTTCAGATTCAAGTCCCAAACGCCGCCCTGCACGCGGCCATCGGCCAGTTCTTGCCTCAGAAGCACGAAGGCTTTGCAGCGACCGTAGCTGAAGTGGAGCGGCAGGCCGGCGAGTGGGCCGAACGTGTTTTCCGGCACCCAGACCTGCCCGCCCGCGGAGTTGTCGACTTCCCTGGGCAACCAGCACACCGGCGCGTCGTAGGTCGTCGGAGCAACCGCTCGATGGTGGGCACGCAGGTCGCCGTAGAAGCCGCCTCGTTTGTATTGGTCGATCCGCGTGGCGGGCATGTAGTTCCCTTCCTGATCGGCTCCGGTCACGATGCCCGTGGGGGAAATGCCGAGGCCGATCGGGTGGCGCGTCCCGGTGGCGAAGACTTCGCACTTGGAACCGTCGGCCGAGATTTTCATGACGCAGCCGCCATGGGGCAGGTGCGTGTCGCCCGTCTTCTGGAAGTAGAAGTTGCCGTCGGGGTCGGTCTCAAGGCAGGCATCGTAGGAGTGCTCGCCGCCGCCGCAGTGCCAATCGTTGTTGACGCATTCGTAAAAATCCGCTTCGCCGTCGCCGTTGCGGTCGTGCAACCGCGTGAGTTGACCGCGTTCGATCACGATGACCTTGCCGGCCACGACCTTAAGACCGAGCGGTTGATAGAGTCCGGTGGCGAAGCGCTGCCACGAGCAGGTCTTTGCGGATTCATCGAGTTTGACCAGCCAAACGTCGCCGTGACCGGTGCAGACGGCAACGCGGCCATCGGGCAGGAAATCAACGCCGGTGCAGAAAAACAGCGCTTTGAAGCGGTTTTCGTAGGGGATCGTCAGCGTATCGACGGCGAATGGGCCAGAGGATTCGCCGGAGACGAGCGGCGTGACGATCGGTTCGCCCCACTGCGTGGCGGACGGTGTCTTGTTCGGTTTACCGACACCGTCCTCGACAATCAGGTGCTCGCGTTTGCCTTGCTCGTCGATTCGATGCGTTTCGTACACCGTCCGGCCGTTGACGGCGTATTCAAACGTCGCGCCGCCCTGGATCCGGTGCATGCCGCGGTACTTCGCCCAACCACCCGGCAGCGGCGTCGTGATCCCGAGGCCGTTGGTTTCCCAGCGGCCGTTTGCATCCGGGGCAGGCGGTGTGGGGGCGACGGAGGTCAGATACGTTCCCAACGGCGAGGGCGTATTCATCAGTCCGAAACGCTTGTTGCTGTGGAGGAGCCAACCGCCGGACCAGGTCGCCAAGGTTCGCAGCATCAGACGATCGAAGAGAGCTCCGCCTTCGCCGACTTTAACGGCGGTACCCTTCATGACCATGCTCGTTCTGCCGTCCGGCAGGGCATAACGAAAGCCGGCGTTGAACGTCGGCCCCGTATTCATCTTGGGCAGGCGGTCATCGTCCCATTGCGGGTCATGCATCTTCTCCCAAGGTTCGGCCTTGCCGGTCGCCGGTCGCGGCGTCCAGTCGTCGATGTTGACCTTGGGAGGCTCTTTGACACCGGTTTGCAAGACGACAGCGAGGAGTATCGGAAGCATGGTTGACTCGATTGGCGAGGTGTTGTCTGCAGTGCCGCTACGGTACCCGCAACCCTTCCCGCCGGCTAGTCGATACAATCGGCTCTTTCGGAAATCTCCGACGGAGTCGATGAATGCTGTCGTTCGCGCACTTTGAGCGTGCCCTACCCCTCTCGGAATTTCTTTCCACGTTCGGGACCGTTGAGGATCGCGTCCGTTGGGATGCAGGCAAATCGCGCGTACACCTGATCCCGGAGCAGACGACGTCGTTGTCCGGCTTCACGCGACGAATGAATCTGATGATCCTCGCCGGTGCCTGGTGCCACGACTGCTCGACGCAGTGCCCGATCTTCGAGCGGTTCGCCGAGGTTTCGCCCAAGATTCTCGTCCGCTATCTCGATCGGGACGCGCATACGGAAATCGCGGAGGAACTGAAGGTCAACGGCGGCGGGCGCGTGCCGGTGATCGTCGTGTACAGCGAGGACGGCTTCGAGGTTTGCCGGATGGGCGACCGTACGCATACGGGCTATCGGAAGCTCATGGGGACACTTCTGCCCGATTTTCAATCGCTGGATCGCGAGGCCTGGGAACGTGGTTTTGCAGCGGACTGGTTGCGCGAATTGGAGCGATCGCAATGGATGCTTCGATTATCTCCGCGACTTAAGCGTTTGCACGGAGACTGAACACGCCCTAAGTTGTAACGGGAATCTGCCGTCAGGCGTGCGAGGTCCGTTCATGTTTGCGTACAGTTGCCCGGGTTGTCATCAACGCCTCACGGCCGCACCGGAGCGGACGGGCCAGAAAACGACCTGCCCCAAGTGCTTCGAACAGTTTTCCATTCCGCGTCCGTCTCAGATGGACATGGAGGAGATCATCGACGGCGACGGCGGTATCGACTTGGATGGAGTCGCCTTCGCCGCCAACGACGCTTTGGATTTGGATTTCGCCGATCCCTATTCGAGTTCCATTCTCGGGCACGACAGCCAAGACGAACGCGACGATGAAGATGTCGACTTGTCGCTGAGCGACATGCGACCGATTTCCGCGCCGCCGATGGAAGCTCAGACTCCGGCACCCAAGCATCGGCCCGTCTATGCGGGCAGCAGCGCGACGCCGAGCCGAGGCATGAACGTGAACGGATCGAGCATGGCACCCCTGCCGGCCATGCGCCGCCAACAGCCCATGCCGTTGGTCCGCGATCGCGGCTTAGTGTCGCTCGAACCGACCGGCTTGGCTGCCGTCGATGTTGCGGCCGAGTTGACTGCGGCGTTGACGATGCGCATGAAGCCGCCACCCGATCCGCCTGCGGACTTGGCCCTGACCACCGGCGGCTGGCTGCTGATGTGCGGTGCCGCGGCGGTCGCCTGGATGGCCGGCGTCTTCTTTCAGGCCGATGCCCTGCCCTTCGTCGCCGTCATCGGCGCTTTGATGGTGGCCTTCGCCTACTTCTGGTGTGCTTACCTGGCGGGCCGAAATAATCGCAGACGCGGGTTGCTGACGTTGCTTCCTCCGGTGAACCTGTGGAGGATCGCCCAGCCGTTCGGGGACAACGCTTATCGCCCGCTTCGCTTCGCTCTCACAGGTCTTCTTTGCCTGGCGATGTATTGGGTCGGTCTGCCGGCCCGTGCGGGCATGCGGTCGATCTACAATGCCTTCGAGTTCGACCGCAGCGCGACCGCGGCCGAGCCGGATCCGATGCATCTGAGCATCCGCAAACTGGTGGAGGAAAAGAAATGGGACGACGTGCTGACGCACCTCGTGAATCTGACTCTTCCGGAGTACCGGAATGACATCGCGGAGCAGGACAAGCCGGCACTGACAGCCGAACTCGTAAGGCTGACCAAACCGCTGAACTGCGAACGCAGCGATGTCCGCATGAAATCGTTGGCCTGCCTGCTGCTCTGGTCGCCGACCGACGGCCGCGAAGCGATGCTGACCGCGTTGACCTCCGGGGAACTCTTCGAGCGTCGGCATGCGGTGTCGCTCGCCCACCATTGGCCGAATGACGGCACGGCAATCGCCGTAGCGCGACGCATGATCTACCGCAGCGAAGAAGCCGATGCCCGAGCCGCCCTGCTCCTGCTGCCGCCGGAAGTCGCCGAGACCGGACTGCTGCCGCTCCTGAAGTCGGAGGATCTGATTCTGGTTTTGACGGTCGGCGAGTTGCTCGAAAAAATCGGCGGCCCTCGTTCCGTCGAGGCGTTGACCGCGCTGAGCCGGGCATCGATCAACAAAGCCTCCCGCGAGGAACTCCAACGCATGGCGGAAGCGATCGAGACGCGACTGAAGGCAAAAAAGTAGCTGTTCTTTTCAAGCTGAAAACGCAATCGCCGGTGGTCGCAATTCCAGATCCGGCCTTTACGCCCGCGGCTCGCCGACCAAACTCCGTCGTCGTCCGTAGGCTCTCGCGTTGCCGCCTTCGGTGCCGGACTTCTTGAGCATCAGTTGGTAAAGTTTCTCGCCGTGTTCGGTCGGGTACTCGCCGGTGATGCAGGCTCGGCACAACTTCTCTGCGGGCATCTCGATGCAGCGGGCGATGGCTTCGATCGGCAGGTAGGCCAAGCTCGTGGCACCGAGTTTCTCCGCCATGCGGGCCTGTTCCTCCCGCGTCGGCACGTCGCCGCGCATATGTTTCGGGGCGAACAACTGCGTGACGGTGGACATGTCGATACCGTAGAAACACGGGGCGACGATCGGCGGGCACGCCACGCGCACGTGGACTTCCTTCGCCTTGCCGATCTCTTTGATCATGACGAGCAGGTTGGCGAGCGTCGTGCTGCGCACGATCGAATCCTCGACGAGAATGACGCGCTTTCCTTCGAGCACCTCCCGGAGTGGGGTGAACTTCAGCCTGACCTTATCGTCCCGCTTTGCCGCTTCGATGAAGGTGCGGCCCACGTAGCGGTTCCGCATCAGGCCTTCGAGCAGCGGCACCCGCAGGGCGTAGGACATGCCGTCGGCCGCGGCCTTGGCGGTATCCGGCACCGGGCAGATGATGACGTCGTTGTTGTGCAGGTCCGGGATCGAGTCGAGTTCCAGTTCCTGCCGGGCCAGTTCCCGGCCGAGCTTGGTGCGGGAAAGATAAACGCTGCGGTTGTCGAGCGTGCTGGCGACGTTGGCGAAGTAGATCCATTCGAAGAAACAGTGCGATGTTCCCTTCGATTCCGCGAAGCGATGAACGGTGTAGGCTCCTTGCCGCACGTGGATCATCTCCCCAGGCTGCAAGGAGACGATGTTCTTGAAGCCGAGATTCTGAAGTGCAACCGATTCGGACGCGGCACCGAACACGCCACCATCCACGGCCCAACAGACCGGCCGCAACCCGAGCGGATCGCGCAGGACCACCATGTCCCCCATCGCGTTCAGAAAGACGATGTTGTAGGAGCCGTCGAACTTGATTGCGAGTTTGCGGAAGACCTCGACCAGGTCCGGCCGATCCGGGCCGGACAATGCGATGGAGATCAGGTGCATCATCGCTTCGGTGTCGTTGTCCTTGGTGAGGTGATAATCGTTGAGCGAACGGATATCCGCCTTGAGATCCTCCAGATTGGCAAGGTTCCCGTTGAAGCCGAAGGCGAACCACTTCCACTTGCAGCCGTGCTTCCGCTCGAAGGGCTGAGCGTAAGCGCGGGTCGTCGGACCGCTCGTCGCATAACGGACGTGGCCGATGACGGCCCGGCCCGCGCACTCCTTCATGATCTTGTCGTATTTGTCCTTCTCGTTGGTCCGGAACGCTTCGGAGACGAGGCCGATTTCCTTGTAGGTATCGAGCAATTGATCCCGGCTCGGCTTCCAACTGGTCAACCCCGCCGCGAGCTGGCCGCGGTTCTGCAGGTCCACCAGCATCCGCGGCATCAGGGTATGTATCTCATCCGGGCCGAGAAGTTCCTTGGACTTCGGATCCCGCACGTCGCCCCAAATCGCGGACGGAAGGGACGGATCAAAGTGATAGAGCGCCGCGATGCCGCATTCGTGTTTCAGTTCGTCCAACGCAGCACCCCGTAAACGCGAGCGGCACCCCCGCCCGGTGCCTGAGTGACTATTGTAGAACCGCGTCCGAGCGTCGCCACGACAACCTCATCGGAGACTCACGAGATGGGCATCGAAACAACCGAAGTCCTCAAGGTGCTGCATCGTCCGCAACGCGAAGAAGACGCTTGGCTGCCGGAAGGCCTGCGAATCGTTCGCCTCGGCGATCGCACGCGGCTCGGCTGGGTCAACATCCAGACCGGGGCAAACGCAGCCACCGGGTCGATTCACCTGCTGGATGCGACGACCTGCGAACATCGCCGCATCGACCTGGACGACCGCCCCGGCTTCTTCGTCGATCTCGGCGACGGCACGGCGATCGTCGGTACCGGCAAACGCCTGCGGCAGTTGAACTGGATTACGGAAGAGCTGACGACATTGGCCGGAATCGACGACCCTTCCCCGCACACGATCATCAACGACGGCGAGCCGACGCCGGACGGACGAGCGATCGTATTCGGCACCAAGGACACGCGATTTCAGGAACCGATCGGCTGCCTTTATCTTTACACGTGTGCGGACCATCGCCTTACGAGGCTCGCGGACGGCATGACGTGCTCGAACGGCAAGGTGCTGCAATCGCGCGTCGACGGTCTCTACGCGCTCTACGACATCGACACGCCGCGGAAGGTGGTCGACCGCTACGAGTTGAACATCGAAACGCGCTCGCTGACGCACCGTGGAATTGCGGTCGATCTGCGGCATCGGGCCGATTTTCCGGACGGCATGTGTGCCGCGTGGGGCGACGATTTGGCCGCGATCGCCTTCTACCATCCCGGCGAGGTCAGCGAGGGACGTGCGGAACTCTTCGACCTGAAGACCGGGAAAAGTCTGCTCCGTTGGCTGACACCCGGCTCGCCCCGAGTCACCTGCCCGCTGCTGGTACCGCACCCAGGCGGCCTGAACGAATTGATTGTCGCGACCGCGGTGGAAGGGATGCCGCAAGAACTTCGGCAACACAGCCCGAATGCGGGCTGCATCTTCGTCAGCCGAGTTCAGTGACTGCGTCTCGATTCTGAGACTCGGCAATCGCTTCATTCCCGGCTTTGGGAATGCCGGCCGAGTGCTGGGTTGTAGTTATCCGAGCTTTCGGCATCGCGGTTGTCGATTCACGAAGACGGCTTGAAAATTGCTTCATTCCTACTGACCTTCGCCGATATTCCGCTAGCAATAGCCCACGCTTGACCCGCAGCAGAACTTCGCCATCCACCCGACGGAACCGAGCATGGCCGCCATCGCGCCCGCCCAACCCGCACCACAAACAGCGATCGCCGCCTTGCGGGGTCGTGAAACTTCGGTGCTGCACACGACCAAACGCGGCTTGGCCTGCGGGTCGTTCTGCCTCGGCATGGGCAGTGCGGCCTCGTTTTGGATGTATCCATTCGGCTTCTTCCTCGGCAACGCCGCCGTCGCCTTGGGTCTGCTGACGCTGATCTTGGGCTACCGCGTCGGCAAGGGAACGGAAACGCTCGCCCTCTGGGGCATCGTCTTCGGGGCCACGGGTGCCGGAGCAGCGTTCACCATCTACCGATTCATGCAATTGGCGTTCGAAGGCACCATCCCGACGATGCTGCCGTAAACTGAACAGCTTCGATCTGTGAGCTTTGAGAAAAACTCACAGATCAATCATGGCTCAGAGCTTTTCAACCACGCTTTGTTTCGAGGTGCCGATCATGGCCCAGGTTTTCCCGAAGAGCATGAACATCTTTGCTCGGCTGTCGATTCTTTCCGTGCCGTTCCTGGCCGCGGGTGGAGCCGCAGGCGGCGCGGCTTTTTACCGCTCGGACTACACGACCGGGTCCCGTGCGGTGGTCGAGCAGCCGATCCCGTTCAGCCACAAGCACCACGTTGCCCAACTCGGGATCGACTGCAAGTACTGCCATACCTCGGTCGAGGAGTCTGCCAACGCCGGCTTCCCGCCTTCCAAGACGTGCATGAACTGCCATCAGCAGATGTGGCAATCGGCCGACCTGCTCGCACCGCTGCGCGAGAGCTATTCGAAGAACACGCCGATCGCATGGAACAAGGTCCACAACGTTCCGCACTACACTTACTTCAACCATTCGATCCACGTCGGCAAGGGTATCGGCTGTTACTCGTGCCACGGAAATATCGACGAGATGAATCTCGTGTACCAGTCCAAGACACTGCTGATGGAATGGTGCCTCGACTGCCACCGTCAACCGGAAAATCATCTGCGACCGAAGGACGAGATCTACAACCTGAAGTGGAAGGCGTCCGACGAGACCAATCCCGACACGGGTAAACCCTACGATCAGGTCAGCTTGGGCAAGTTGCTCAAGGAAAAGCACCAAGTGCGCGAAGCCACGATCCTGACGAACTGCTCGATTTGCCACCGATAACCATCGACTGCGACGATAGCCCCATACAAGCGACGGACTCGAGGACTACAGGAATGCCTCCGAAAGCGGACCAACAGCACGACGATCCGGAATACTTCCAGAGCGTCGACGCGTGGATGAATACGACGGAATTCTCGGACCTGATGAAGAACGAGTTCCCGGACGATGCTGCGGAATGGCTCGACCCCGTGAGTCGCCGGCAGTTTCTGACTGTGATGGGTGCTTCGGTCGCCCTCGCGGGAGCCATCGGCTGCAATCCTTCGCTCAAGCCCGCCTCGGCCAAGAAGGTCGTGCCTTACGTTCGCCAGCCGGACCAGATGCTGCCCGGCGTGCCGCTGTTCTTTGCCACGGCGTTTGCCCAACAAGGCGGGATCGCCTCGGGTTTGATCGTCAAGCAGACCGAAGGCCGGCCGATCAAGGCGGAAGGTAACCCCAACCACCCCAGCAGCCTCGGTGGTGCCGATGCCGCCGCGTTGGCATCGATCTTGAGCCTGTACGACCCGGATCGCGCGAAGCAGATCAAGTTCAACGGCACAGCGTCGGGTTACGACAAGTTCATTACGTCCATCAAGGACGAACTCGAAAAGCAGAAGGGCAAGGAGGGCGAAGGCGTCCGCTTCCTGACCGAGCCGAGCACCTCGCCGACCTTTGCAGGCCTCGTGGGTGAGTTCGCCAAACGCTTTCCCAAAGCCAAGTGGCTGCAATACGAACCGGTGAATCGGGATAACTCCGCCAAAGCCCATCAAGCCGCCTTCGGCAAGCCGGTCAATGCGATCGTCAACTTCGCCAAGGCGAAGGTCGTGCTCGCCTTGGATTCGGACTTTCTGACCAGCGGCCCGAGTGCCGTGCGCTCCGCCCGCGACTTCATGCACAACCGCAAGGTCCGGGACGGCAAGGCGGCGCTCAAGGCAGGCGACGGCGTGGCCTTGGATGCCATGAACCGCCTCTACTCCGTCGAGAGCATGCTGACCAATAGCGGCGCGGTCGCCGATCACCGGCTGCCGCTGAAGCCGAGCCAGGTGCTCGATTTTGCCAAGGCCTTGGCCGCGAAGCTGGGCATCGTCGGCGTTCCCGCCGTCACCCCGAAACTTCCCGACCTTGCCGAGAAGTGGCTTGTCCCGCTGGCGGACGATCTGAATGCCCACAAAGGCTCCGCCGTCGTCGTCGTCGGCGATGCCCAGCCCGCCGAGGTTCATCTGCTGGCACTGGCCATCAACGAAAAACTCGGCGCCTTCAAAAGCGTTTTGACCTTCATCGAGCCGGTCGAAAGCAAGCCCGCCGATCATTTTGCGGATCTGAAGAACCTGACCGAAGACCTGAAGGCCGGAAAGGTCGACCTCCTTTTCGTCCTCGGCGGTAACCCCGTGTACGATGCCCCGGTCGATCTGGACTTCGGCAAAGTGCTCATGTCGTCCAAGGCCGTCAAGGTCCGCTTTGCAACGCACGAAGATGAGACCGCGATCGACGGCCAATGCCAGTGGTTCGTGAATGCCGCGCATTATCTCGAAACCTGGGGCGACGTTCGCGGCCACGACGGTACTGCCTCGATTCAACAGCCATTGATCGCACCGCTCTCCGGCGGGCGATCGTTCCTCGAACTGTTCTCGACCTTGCTCGACCTCGGCACCAGCGATCCGTTGGATGTCGTCCAGGCTCAGTGGCACAAGCACTTCGACGAGAAGGTCAAGACCGGCGACTTCACGGCCTGGTGGGAAAAGTGCCTGCGGGATGGTGTGATCCCCGGTACGGCTGCCGCCGAAACGACCGTGGCCACCGTCAAACTCGATGCCTTGAACGATGCCTCGTTTCAGACGCCTGCGATCCAAGCCGACGGCCTGCAGCTTCAGTTCCTGCCCGACCCGATGCTCTTCGACGGCCGCTACGCCAACAACGGCTGGCTGCAGGAAACCCCGAAGCCGATCACGAAGCTGACCTGGGATAACGCTGCGATCGTCAGCCCCGGCACGGCAGCCCGCCTCGGCATCGTCAACGCCTTCGGATTTACGGGTGGCGAGAACGGCCGTACCGTGGCGGATATGGTGTCCCTCACCGTCAACGGTCGGACTTTGGACAAGGTCGCGGTCTTCATTCTTCCCGGCCATGCGGACGATGCGATCACCCTGCACCTCGGCCACGGCCGCACCCGCGGCGGTAAGGTCGCGGTCGCCCAAGGCTACGGCACCGGTTTCGCCGCGTACAAGCTCCGGGCCACCATGGGTTTGTGGATCGCGGGCAATGTCGAAGTCGGCAAGCCGACCGAGAAGTACTTCCTCGCCTGCACCCAGGGCCAATACGCCATGGAAAGTCGGCGTCCGGTTCGGCATGCAACGGTTGAAGAGTTCAGGAAGGACAAGGAATTCGCACAAGTCCCAGCCCAGTCCGCCGCGGAGTATAAAGAACTCCGGGCCTTGACCCCCGGTACGCCGGAGGATTTCGAGCGACTGGGTCTCAAGCATCCGCACGCCAAGGGGCACGACTCGCACGGCCACGATCATGCGGCGGGCGAGGAGCACCACGCCGGGCACGACAAGCGGATCATTCCGCTGTCGCTGTATCCGGAGAATCCCTCCAAGGTGAACGGTAAGGATGCCAGCACGGCCTACCGTCGCTGGGCTTTGGTGGTCGATCTCGGGGCCTGCACCGGATGCAGCGTTTGCGTGACCGCCTGCGTCTCCGAGAACAACATTCCCGTGGTCGGCAAGGATACGGTGACCCGCGGCCGAGCGATGCACTGGATCCGCGTCGACCGCTACTTCTCGATGCCCAACGACGAGCCGATGTCGGACGACATGGGTTCCGCCAAGGTGCAAGGGGCGAAGCGGTCCGAGATGGTGAAGAAGTCCGATCGGATTCGGACGCACTTTCAGCCCGTGCTTTGCCAGCAATGCGAGAAGGCCCCGTGCGAAGTGGTCTGCCCCGTTGGTGCCACGGTCCACTCGGCCGATGGCCTCAACGACATGGCCTACAACCGCTGCGTCGGCACGCGATACTGCTCGAACAACTGCCCGTACAAGGTTCGCCGCTTCAACTTCATCCAGTATGCGGACTACGCCACCGATTCCCTCAAGCTCGTGAACAACCCGGAAGTGAGCGTCCGCACCCGCGGCGTCATGGAGAAGTGCACATACTGCGTGCAGCGGATCCGCAACGCCGAGATGGAAACCGAACGCGAGTTCGACAAGCGGAAGGCCGCCGGGAAGATCGACCAGTTCGGCCGGCCGAAGATCATGGACGGCGAAATCGTGACCGCGTGCCAGGCGGCCTGCCCAGCCAACGCGATCTCCTTCGGGGACCTGAACGACCACGACTCGGCCGTGCTTCGCGCTAAGGCCGAGGATCACAACTATGGCCTGCTTGCGGAGCTCAACGTGATGCCGCGGACCAGTTATCTCGCCGCGATTCGCAATCCGAATCCGGCCATGCCGAAGGGGGGAGCCTAAACCATGGCCACCATGACTCCGAGCACCAACCTCGGTACCAAACTTTACGAAGCGGACACCAAGTTTCCCCCGCACCCGGAAGGGCTGGTCGAGGGCAACCACAACCTCGCCACCCTCGGCGACAAGATCGCCGACGTCTCGATTCAGATCACACCCACGCCCAAGGCGTGGTGGCTCTTCTTCCTGGTCGGCCTGACGCTGGCTCAGGGCCTCGTGGCCGGGGTCGGCTACTTGTTTTATCTCGGCACCGGCGTGTGGGGCATCAACCAGCCCGTCGCCTGGGGCTTGGCGATCGTCAACTTCGTCTGGTGGATCGGCATCGGCCACGCCGGGACGTTGATCTCCGCGATTCTGCTCCTGATGCACCAGAAATGGCGGACCAGCCTGAACCGTTTCGCCGAGGCGATGACGATCTTCGCGGTCATGTGCGCCGGACTGTTCCCGATTCTGCACATGGGCCGGCCGTGGCTTGCCTACTGGCTCTATCCAGTGCCGGTGAACTTCGCCGCCTGGCCGCAGTTCCGCAGCCCGCTGTGCTGGGACGTGTTCGCCGTGACGACTTACTTCACCGTTTCGGCCGTGTTCTGGTACGTCGGCCTGATTCCGGACTTTGCCGTCCTGAGGGACATCGCCCGCAACAAGCTCCAACGCGGCATCTACGGGATGCTTGCGATGGGGTGGCGCGGCAGTGCCATCCACTGGCGCCGCTATGAAAAGCTCTATCTGCTCTTGGCCGGTCTCGGCACCCCGCTGGTGTTCAGCGTGCACACGATCGTCTCGTTCGACTTCGCCGTGTCGATCGTGCCGCTCTGGCACGCGACCATCTTCCCGCCGTTCTTCGTGGCCGGGGCCATCTTCGCGGGCTTCGCGATGGTGATCTGGCTCGCCGTGCCGTTGCGGCAGTTCTACGGCATGTCGGACTTCATCACCAACAAGCACATGGACTTTTGCGCTAAGGTCATGCTCGGCACCGGCCTGCTCGTGAGCTACGGCTACTTCTGCGAAGTCTGGATGGCGTGGTATTCCCACTCGCAGATCGAGTGGGACACGACCATGCAGCGCATCTGGACCGGGCCGTACTGGTGGGCCTACTGGGTGCTGATCCTGACCAACACGATCATTCCGCAGTTCCTGTGGATCGACCGCATCCGCAAGAACATGATGGCTCTCTTCCTGATCGCCTTCTCGGTCCACATCGGCATGTGGTTCGAACGCTACGTGATCATCATCACTCTGAGCCGGGATAACCTGCCCTCGAGCTGGGGCCGGTATGCCCCGACCGAATGGGACTACCTGCTGTTCCTGGGCACCATCGGCATGTTCATCACCTTGTTCAGCCTGTTCGTCCGCTTCGTGCCGATGCTGTCGATCACGGAAATGCGGGAATTCCTTCCCAAAGCCCAAGGCGGCCGCGATGGCCACGCCGTCATGGAGAACGCCAAGTGAGTGCGACACACGACCACGACGAAACGCCGAAGATCTTCGGCGTCATGGCCGAGTTCGAGACGGCCGACCAGCTCATCGACGCAACCCGTGCGGCCGCGGCCGAGGGGTACACCGTGATGGACGGCTACTCGCCGTATCCGGTCGGCGAAGTGGCGGATGCCCTAGGCTTCCCACGCTCCGAGATCGGGGCGGTGATGTTCATCGGCGGGCTGTGCGGGGCCGGCTTCGGCTTCCTCATGCAGTACTACCTCAACGGTATCGACTATCCGCTCAACGTCGCCGGCAAGCCGTTCTTCAGTTGGCCGCAATTCGCGCCGATCACTTGGGAACTGCTCGTGCTCTCGGCGGCGCTTGCAGGCGTGATCGGCCTGTTTGCCCTGTGCGGCTTGCCGCAGCCGTATCACCCCGTGTTCAATGTTCCGCAGTTCGCCCGTGCGACCCGCGACCGCTTCTTTTTATGCATCGAAGCGGAAGACCCGAAATTCGACCTTGCGACCGTGAAAGCCTTCCTCGGCGGGATGAACCCGGCGAGCATTGCGGAGGTGCCCGAGTGAACCGCCTTCTTTCGATACTCGCCCTGTTTAGCCTCGTCGGCTGCCAGCAGAAGATGGCCGAGCAGCCCGCGCCTCGGCCCTACGAACAACACCCCGGCTTTCCCGACAAGCAGTCGGCCAGACCATTGGAAAAAGGCGTCATCCACCGCAACCAGCCGACTTCGGACGATCCGATGGTGAGTTGGCTGACGGCCGCGGGCAAGAACCCGAAAGTCTCTGCGGACTGGAAAGCTGCAGTCGACCCCAACGGGTCCACCGCTCCGACCGCTGGGGCACCGACGAGCGTCGACAATTTCGTCGTCGACCTGCCGTTCGAGATGACGGAAGCCGATCTTTTGCGAGGCCAATCGCTTTATGCCGCAAACTGTGCGTTGTGTCACGGTGGTGCAGGTTACGGCAACGGTAAGATCGTCGAACGTGGCTACCTGAAGCCGCCGAGCTATCATCTGGACCCGGTAGGCAAGGAGATCGACGCGGGCCACTTCACCGGCGAATCGAAAGAGAAGTCGCTGCCCGTCGGTCACTCCCGCGGCTTCGACCGTTACGGCTTGCGCGTGAGCATCAAGGATGCCCCGATCGGCTACATCTACCAGGTCATCACCTGGGGTTACGGCGGCATGGGTTCGCACGAGACGCAACTTCCCAATGTTCCGGACCGCTGGCGGGTGGCCGCTTACGTGAAGACTCTGATTTACAGCCGCAGTGTGCCGGCGGGCGAACTTCCCCCGGCCGTGCAGGCCGAACTCTCGAAGGGTGGGACCAAGTCATGACCGACCATCACGACCACCACCACGAACTGAAGATCTCCACCGATACCGTACAGACCGGGGGCTTGGCCAAGATCGCCCTCGGCGCTGCCGTCGTCGGCCTGGCCGCATTTGCCGGGTTGGGTATCGCGAACATGGGCAGTGCCGGAGACTTCGGCCTGCGCGACTTCTTTCTGACCTACCTCTGCGGGTTTGTGTTCTGGGCTTCGATCCCGTTCGGAGCCGTGTTCCTGATGCTCGTCGGCATCCTCACCTCGGCCAGTTGGGGCGTCGTGCTGCGGCGGTGTTTCCTCGCGGCGATCAAGACCATGCCGATCCTGGCTTTACTCTTTATCCCCGTCGCGGTGAGTCTGTTCGTCGTGGAAGGGAAGCAATCCCCGTATTGGTGGTCCGATGCTTCTTGGGAGGGCGACGTCAACGTCGTCGCCAAGGAGAAGGGGCTGCGCTTCGAGGCGATCCAGGAGAACCAGCACAAGATTCACGACATCATGAATCCCTATGCGTACCTGGCGATCTCGCTGTTCGCGTTCGGTGCGGTCGGCGGTATGGGCTATGCCGCTGCGGCCGTGAGCCGGAAGAGCGAGGAAGAAAAAGATCTGAAGGCCTACGAAACGCTCCGCAAGTTCGCCGGGCCGGGCGTGGCGATTTGGGTGCTGACCATGACCATCACCTGCACGCTCTGGGTGATGTCGGTCGAGCCGACGTGGGCGTCGAGCATGTTCCCGATCGTATTCGGCATGAACGCGTTTCTGACGACCTTAAGCTTCTGCATCTTCACGTTCTACACGGTGAACGCCGACAAAGCGGATACGATGGCGATCGTGAAGGATAAGTTTCGGATCGATATCGGGACCTTCACCTTGGCGATCACGATGGTCTGGGCTTATGCGTCCTTCAGCCAATACATGCTGATCTGGGCCGGCAACCTGCCTGAGGAAATCACGTATTACCGCAAACGCGGCGACCACGGCTGGGAGTACCTCGCCTACTTCCTGATGGCCTTCCACTGGTTGATTCCGTTCGTCACGCTCCTGTTCCGCGAAGTGAAGACGAATCCGACCGCGATGCGAGTGATGTGCGTGCTGCTCTTTACGGTTTGTGCAGCAGACGTGATCTGGTGGATCGTCCCCTGCGTCCCGCACGAAACCGCCGTGCTGCACGTGCCGATGGCCGTCGCAGCCATCGTGGGTGTGGGCGGAATCTGGGGCTTCTTCTTCCTGAACAACCTGAGCAAAAAAGCGGCCCTGCCTGCGAACCACGAAGGC
>Ga0105047_10003391_pt1 | contig 28081 bp, 26 predicted proteins | sample MAT04_FD_78384 | JGI IMG/M metagenome (GOLD analysis project Ga0105047, IMG submission 78384) | Freshwater microbial communities from Lake Fryxell liftoff mats and glacier meltwater in Antarctica - MAT-04 (megahit assembly) | ecosystem: Environmental > Aquatic > Freshwater > Ice > Liftoff... | reverse complement strand
GGCGCGCTGTACCGCATCGCCGCGCTGGCTGCTAGCCGCGCCGGACTGCCCATTGCCAGTAGCGGCGAGGCGCAAATCGCCAGCCTGTTGCCGCAGTTGCGCATCGAATTCGCTGGCAACCGGATTCTGCTGGACGGCGAGGACGTGTCCGAGGCCATCCGCAGCGAAGAAAATGGCATGAACGCCTCCAAAGTGTCAGCGCTGGCGCCGGTGCGTGCCGCGCTGGTGGCCCTGCAACACAGCTTTCACCGCCTGCCCGGCCTGGTGGCGGACGGTCGCGACATGGGCTCGGTGATCTTTCCACAAGCTCAACTCAAGGTGTTTTTGACCGCCAGCGCACCACAGCGCGCACAAAGGCGTTTCAAGCAGTTGATTTCAAAAGGAATCTCAACTACACTCGACAGTCTTCGCGCTGATTTGGAAGCCAGAGACGAGCGGGACCGTTCCCGCAGTGCCTCACCTTTAAAACCCGCACAAGACGCCGTGTTGCTGGACAACTCGGATTTATCGGTTGAAACATCGGTGGATCTGGTACTTGGCTGGTGGCAGGGCAAACAGCCCTTTTGATCGTTCACAAGAGCTAAAAATGGCAAGGGCTCACGCCTTTGCACCGGCCCTCATCTGCCTTATCGCGCTGCACTGGCGCACTGCAGTTGAGGTTCACAAAACTTAACCCCGTGGTGTTACAGCCACAAAAAAAATGTCTGAATCTTTTGCCGCCCTGTTTGAAGAATCCCTGCAACGCACAGAAATGCGCCCCGGTGAAGTCATCACCGCTGAAGTTGTTCGTATCGAGCACAGCTTCGTGGTGGTCAACGCTGGCCTGAAGTCTGAAGCCTATGTGCCGTTGGAAGAATTCAAGAACGATCAGGGCGAAACCGAAGTGCAAGTCGGTGACTTTGTCTCCGTGGCCATCGGCTCGATCGAAAATGGTTATGGCGACACCATCCTGTCGCGCGACACCGCCAAGCGTCTGGCTTCCTGGATGAGCCTGGAGAAAGCCCTGGAATCTGGCGAGTTTGTCACTGGCACCACCAGCGGCAAAGTCAAGGGTGGCCTGACCGTGTTGGTCAACGGCATCCGCGCGTTCCTGCCCGGCTCGCTGGTCGACACCCGCCCCACCAAAGACCTGTCTCCGTACGAAAACAAGACCCTGGAATTCAAGGTCATCAAGCTCGACCGCAAGCGCAACAACGTGGTGCTGAGCCGTCGTGCCGTGGTGGAAGCCTCCATGGGCGAAGAGCGCTCCAAGCTGATGAACACGCTGAAAGAAGGCGCGATTGTTAACGGTGTGGTCAAGAACATCACCGAATACGGCGCGTTTGTGGATCTGGGCGGTATTGACGGCCTGTTGCACATTACCGACATGGCCTGGCGCCGTGTGCGTCACCCGTCTGAAGTGGTGACTGCTGGCCAGGAAATCACCGCCAAGATTCTGAAGTTTGACACCGAGAAAAACCGTGTCTCCCTGGGTCTGAAGCAAATGGGTGACGACCCGTGGATGGGCGTGAACCGCCGCTACCCGCAAGGCACCCGCATGTTCGGCAAGATCACCAACATCGCCGACTACGGCGCATTTGTGGAACTGGAACCCGGCATTGAAGGCCTGGTCCACGTGTCCGAGATGGACTGGACCAACAAGAACGTGGCACCGAGCAAGATTGTTGCCCTGGGCGACGAAGTCGAAGTTATGGTTCTGGAAATCGACGAAGACAAGCGCCGTATTAGCCTGGGCATGAAGCAATGCAAGGCCAACCCATGGCAAGAATTCGCCCAAAACACCAAGCGTGGCGACCGCGTCAAGGGCCCGATCAAATCCATCACCGACTTCGGCGTGTTTGTGGGCCTGGCTGCCGGTATCGACGGCCTGGTGCACCTGTCTGACCTGTCCTGGAACGAAACCGGCGAAGCCGCTGTGCGCGAGTACAAGAAGGGCCAGGAAGTCGAAGCTTTGGTGCTGGCCGTGGACGTGGACCGCGAGCGTATCTCCCTGGGTATCAAGCAACTTGATTCCGACCCGTTCACCACCTTCTCGTCAATCAACGACAAGGGTTCTGTGGTCACCGGCAAGGTCAAGACTGTGGATGCCAAGGGCGCTGAAATCGAGCTCGGCGAAGACATCATTGGTTACCTGCGTGCCTCGGAAATCAGCCGTGACCGCGTTGAAGATGCGCGCAATGTGCTCAAGGAAGGCGACGAAGTCACCGCCGTGGTCGTCAATGTGGATCGCAAGACCCGCAACATCCAGTTGTCCATCAAGGCCAAGGATGCTGCTGACCAGAATGAAGCTATGGCCTCTTTGAGCCAACAGTCTGCCCGTGAAAACGCAGGCACCACCAGCCTGGGTGCCCTGCTGCGCGCCAAACTGGACAACAACTGATAGGGCTCTTGCCCCACTGAACTGGCGACCGGCTGCACTCGTGTGCACCGGTCGTTTTTTTCTTCGTTTCAGGCCTTACACCATGACCCGCTCTGACCTTGTTGAAGAACTCGCTGCACGTTTCAGCCAACTCACTCAGCGTGATGCCGAGTTTGCCGTGAAGGCGATTCTGGACGCGATGAACGACGCGCTGGTGCGTGGGCACCGCATCGAAATCCGTGGCTTTGGCAGCTTCTCTGTCAATTACCGTGCACCGCGCATGGGGCGTAACCCGCGCAGCGGCGAAAGCGTCGCCATTCCTGAAAAGCGTGTGCCGCATTTCAAGCCCGGCAAAGCCTTGCGTGAAGCGGTAGACCAACGTACGGCAGAATTGAGCCAAACCGCACCAAACTGACGCTGCAGATGCAAGCTCATCGGCTTGTATCTGTGGCTGCCAGAGGGTGTTTTGACAACTGCCAGCGTTAGAATTTTGCGCACATGGGAACACGCCAATGAACAAACTGATCTGGTTACTGAAGTGGTTGCTCAAAGCAGCCATTTTTTTTACCCTGTTCGCCTTTGCGCTGAACAACCAGCAAGACACCACGGTGCATTTTTTCTTTAGCAACCAGTGGCAGGCACCGCAAGTGCTGGTAGTACTGACCGCCTTCGCCGCCGGTGTGGCGGTGGGCGTGGTCGGCATGGTGCCGTGGTGGTGGCGCCAGCGCCGCCTGGCAAGTGCCGCTGCACCCGCCCCACCGACATGGACCGCTACAACCAGCCCAGCCCCGCTGGGGCCAACGGCTTCAACGCCAACCACTGCGCCCGCCTACGCCGATGGAATTTAACCTGAGCTGGATTTTGCTGGGCCTGCCCCTGGCGTTTGTGCTGGGTTGGCTGGCGTCGCGGTTCGATCTGCGGCAGATCAGGTTTGAAAACCACCAGGCTCCCAAGGCCTATTTCCGAGGCTTGAACTACCTGCTCAACGAGCAGCAAGACCAGGCTATTGACGCCTTCATTGAAGCCGTTCAAAGCGACCCCGACACTTCCGAGCTGCACTTTGCGCTGGGTAACCTGTTTCGCCGTCGTGGCGAGTATGAGCGGGCGGTGCGTGTGCATGAACACCTGCTGTCGCGCGCCGACCTGAGCCAGACCGACCGGCATCGCGCCCAGCACGCGCTGGCGCTCGATTTTCTGAAGGCAGGTTTGCTGGACCGTGCTGAAGACGCGCTCAAGAAGCTCGAAGGCACCGCCTTTGAGACCGAAGCCCGGCTGGCACTGCTGGCCAATTACGAACGCAGCCGCGACTGGGCGCTGGCCGCTGAGGTGGCCCACAAGCTGGAAAACGCCCGTCAAGGCAACTTCAGCCAGCGGCTGGCCCACTACCTGTGCGAACAAGCCGCTGACGACGTAGCGCATGGCCGCCAGGACGCCGCCCGAACACGTCTTCAAGAAGCCATCGCCAAGGCACCTGACGCGGCCAGGGCGAGCATGGCGCTGGCACAACTTCAAGTCTCTGCAGGCGAGCTAGCCGCCGCTCAGCAAACGCTGCTGGATGCGATGGAGCGCGCTCCCACCGCCATTCCCCTGATAGCTGGGCCGCTGGCAGACATTGCGTTCAGGCTGGGTCACGTCACACCGGCGCTGACGCGGCTGCAGGCGCTCTATGCGCAAAATGCCTCGCTCGACGTGTTAGAGGCCATCGTCCGGCTGTCGGCCGGCCAACCCGCTGCAGGTCTGACCGATCATGACTGGTACGCGCGCCACTTGGAGCGTGAGCCCTCTTTGGTGGCGGCCACCCGCTGGATTGCGGGCGAGAAATTTGAAGACGAGCAGTTTCACCCCCAGGTGCAACGCGCGCTGGACCACGCCATCAAGCCGCTGCTGCGTTACCGCTGTGCGGCCTGCGGATTTGAGGCCAGCCAGCATTTTTGGCAGTGTCCGGGTTGCCAAACCTGGGACAGTTACCCCGCAAGGCGGGTTGAAGAACTATGACTCTATCCAAACAACAACTGAGCCAAGCCCGTGTGCTGGTCGTGGGTGATGTGATGCTAGACCGCTACTGGTATGGCGCCGTGGACCGCATCAGCCCAGAAGCTCCGGTACCGGTGGTGCGCGTCACCCGCGAGGATGAGCGCATGGGCGGTGCTGCCAACGTGGCCTACAACCTGGTGACGCTGGGCGCGCAATCTTCCCTGCTGACCGTGGTGGGCAACGATGAGGCCAGCCACAAGCTCGAAGCTCTGGTGGCTGGTACCGGCATCCAGGCCCATTTCGGCCGTGACGCCGACCTTAAAACCACGGTAAAACTGCGTGTGATTGGCCGCCAGCAGCAACTCCTGCGCATGGATTTCGAGAACACCCCGAAGACCGAACTCCTGGCCTCGCAAACCGCCGCATTCATTGACCTGCTGCCCAAACACGACGCGGTGCTGTTTTCTGATTACGGCAAAGGCGGCCTGGCCCATGTGAGCGACATGATTGCGCGTGCCCATGCAGCGGGCATACCGATCCTGATCGACCCCAAAGGCACCGACTACTCACGCTATCAGGGGGCGACGGTGATCACCCCGAATCGGGCTGAATTACAACAGGTGATTGGTGACTGGCAGGATGAGGCCGAGCTGCAACACAAAGCCCAGGCCTTGCGTGAGCGCCTGGGCCTGCAGGCCATTCTGGTCACCCGCAGCGAAGAAGGCATGACGCTGTTTGATGCGGATGGCCTGGTCAGCGTGAGCGCCCAGGCGCGCGAGGTGTTCGACGTGACCGGCGCAGGTGACACGGTGATTGCCACGATGGCCGCCATGGTGGCTGCTGGCATGCGCCTGCGGGATGCCCTGCCGCTGGCCAACCGGGCGGGTGGCTTGGTGGTAGGCAAATTTGGCACCGCCACTGTTTCTTACGAGGAGTTGTTTGCATGACCCGAATCGTTGTCACCGGTGCGGCCGGCTTTATTGGTAGCAACATCATCAAGGGCCTGAACGCCCGCGGCCTGAGCGACATCATCGCTGTGGATGACCTGACGCAAGGCGACAAATTCCGCAACATCGCAGATTTGCAGATCTCTGACTACGTCGATGCGGACGTGTTCTACGACGAGTACGCCAGTGGCGCCTATGGCCAGGTGGAAGCCGTCTTCCACGAAGGTGCCTGCAGCGACACCATGGAAAGCAACGGCAAGTACATGATGCAAAACAACTTTGCAACATCGCTACAGCTGTACCACGCGTGCCAGAAGCGCGGTGCGCGGCTGCTGTACGCCTCCAGCGCCGCCACGTACGGTGGCTCGGACACCTTCCGTGAAGAACCCGCTTTTGAGCATCCGCTGAATGTCTATGGCTACTCCAAGCTGCTGTTTGACCAGCGCATGCGCCGCGAATGCGGTCTGCAATTCGAGCGCGCCTTGGCTGGCAAAACCATGCAGGTGGTGGGTTTTCGGTATTTCAACGTGTATGGCCCGCGTGAGCAGCACAAGGCGCGCATGGCCAGCGTGGCGTTTCACCAGTTCAACCAGTTCAAGCTGGACGACAAAGTCAAGCTGTTTGACGCTTACGGTGGCTACGCGGCGGGTTCGCAAATGCGCGACTTCGTGTTCATTGACGATGTGGTGGCCGTCAACCTGTGGTTTTTTGATCACCCGGGCATCTCTGGCATCTTTAACTTGGGCACCGGCCGCGCCCAGCCGTTCAACGACGTGGCCAGTTCGGTCGTCAACGCCATGCGCCAGCTGGAGGGCCAGCCTGCGCTGTCGCTGCCAGAACTGGTTGAGCAAGGCCTGCTGGAATACATTGCCTTCCCCGACGCGCTGCGTGGCAAGTACCAGTGTTACACCCAGGCTGACCTGAGCGCCCTGCGCGCCACCGGCTGCAAGCACAACTTTGCCGATGTACAGACCGGCGTGGCCAGCTACGTGGCGTGGATGCTGCAATCTGGCGCTAAAAGTTAACGCTCGGGTGCATTGATTCAAATATCACTTGGGTTGGCGCAAGGGCGCGCCGTACACTGGTTGCGTGATGGATGGGTACCCCGGTACCCGGTCTGGATCACATGTCAAAAACCAACCACCCTCAGGAGAGTTAACTTATGCTGAAGAAAATTTTGGCCGTTGTGGCCATGCTGTACGCGGCTGCCTGCTTCGCCGCTGTGGATGTCAACAAAGCCAGCGCAGCCGAGCTCGACGGCATCAAGGGCATTGGCCCCGGTATTTCCACCAAGATTCTGGACGAGCGCAAAAAAGCCACTTTCAAGGACTGGGCTGATTTTGTTGACCGCGTCAAAGGCATTGGCGATGCCAACGCTGCCAAGTTCTCCGCTGAAGGCTTGACCGTCAACGGTGAAGCCTTCAAGGGTGCTGCGCCTGCCGTCAAAAAGGCTGACGCCAAGAAGGCCGATGCCAAAGAAACCAAAGCAGAAGCCGCCAAACCTGCTGCCAGCGCTGCCAAAAAATAAGCCAGTGCACGGGCCCACTGAACCCGCTACGGCGGGTTTTTTTACGCCTGCCGGCAGCGCTGTGGATGTCCCACAGGTTTTATCTATTTTAATAGCTGTCAGCGCAGTATGCACGAGGGCTAGCAGCCAATTTCTTCTAAATTTTTAGCCACCGCCACGCTGCATATACAAGTCAAATCGCGTCATGAAGGCATGGCGTTGTTGCTCCCCTACACCGGCAAAACGAAAGCTCACTTTGAGCACCGGCAAACTGATCAGCCCGATGACACGCGGCGCAGCCACCTGCCATTTCAGGCCCAGCGCGCCGTCGCCTAGACGCACGCCTGCACTGCTCGCTTGTTGTTTCCAGTGCACGTCACCCACCGCTGCGGGCAGCCAGCGCAGCCAGTCGAACTCGCTGCAAGCCATCTCGCGCTGAAAAGCTTCGGGATAAAAATGCTGCATCTTTAATAGCTACCAGCGCTTATGGAATAAGGGCTAGAGCATGATTTCGCTTATAAAAACTCAGCCGCCGGCAATGGGTGGCCAAATGGCCAGTGTGTCAGCTGGCGCCAGCACATACGCGGCACGCTGCTCGGGGGCGATGTAAGTGCCGTTCACCAGCACCAGGTGCACCCACTTGTTCGGCAGGCCGTACTGCGTTACCAGCTGGCCAATGGTCGTGCCGTCGGGCACTTCCAGCTCGACCGCGTTGGTGTACTTGTCCTGCGTGGGCAGGTAGTCGGTCAGTGTGGCAAACAGTTTGAAGGTGATTTTCATGGGCAGGCGTCTGGCGGGGCAGGCATGGCGCTGGGGCAATCAGCGCCGGTGTTTGTCATGGGCACCCGACCATTCGGCCTGGCCGTGGGCGGCGGCCTGGTAAGCCTCGACCAGTTGGGTGGGGTCTTGCAACAGCTTGTCTTTCCAGTCGCCGAGCTTGATCTGGCCTTCTACCAGGCCACGCATCGCGCCCACGTGCTGAGTCCAGCCGACGCAGTTACAGCCAATCAGCACATCTTCCTTGAACTGCAGGCTCAGGTGTTTGCCTGCGGCCTTGTCGGTGAGTTCCACATGTTCACCGCCCGGCACACCCTGCCAGTCGCCAAAGCTGGCCGAGATCAGGCCCAGCGTGTCAAGCACGTTGATCTGCGTGACGCCTTTGAGCACCGCCTTGGCTTCTTTGCCACGCGCATAGGCCACCATGTTGTTGGCGGCAATACGCGCTTGCTCCGAGGCGTTGGGCTGAATCGCGCTGACGATGGTTTTGCCCGACACCTTGTCAAAGGCTTCGGCGCAGTCACCCGCAGCAAAAATGCCCGGCACGTTGGTTTGCAAATGCTCGTCGGTCAGTACACCCAACAGGCACAAAATGCCGGAGTTCTCCAAAAATCCGATGGCCGGGCGCACGCCGGCCGCGCTGATGACCAGATCGGCCAGCATGGTTTGGCCGTTGGACAGCTTCACCTGCAGGGGCTTGCCCGGTTCGATGGACTCGACCTTGGCACTGGTGAACACTTCCACACCTTTGGACTCCACCCAGTCGCGGATCATGCCGCCCGCTACCGGGCCCATCATGCGTGGCACCATGCGGTCGCCCATCTCGACCACGCTCAAATGCACGCCGCGCGAGGCCAGCGCTTCCATGATGATGCAACCAATAAAGCCCGCGCCTAGCTGCAACACGCGCGCGTCGGGCTGCGCCAGTTCGGCAATAGCGCGGGCGTCCTCCAGCGTCCAGCAGGTGTGCACGCCCTCGGAGTGGATGCCCGGAATCGGCGGGGTGATCGGGTGCGAACCGGTGGCGACCAGCAAGGTGTCAAAAGTGAGCGTCGCGCCGCTTTTGAGAACAATGCTTTTTGTAGCAGCTTGCACAGAGCGCACGCGGTCTAGCAGCAGATTAATCCTTAAATCTGCGAAATGCGTGGGGCTTTTGCGCAGGTAGGTGCCGCTCTCGTCGATGTTGCCCATCAGCAGGTACGGGATGGCCATGCGCGAGTAAGACGGCTCAGGCTCATCGCCGATCAGGGTGATCTCGTCAAGTGGCGCCTGCTTGCGGATGGTCTCGGCGGCAATGACACCGGCGGGGCCACTGCCCAGAATCACGTGGTGGGTCATGGTTTTCTCCAGAAAAAAGCGGCCTTGAAGACCGCTTGACTATTTGATGTGGTCCGGTCCATTGGGGTCAGAGCACACGCCCGTTAGGCGGTGATCTGACCCCATTAACCTAGAGACTCAGGCGCTCACGGGTTTCTGCGGTGGGCCGACCCTCTGTGTCCCAGCCACGCGCTTGGTAATACAGCGGCAGCATGGTGGCGAGTTCGTTGAACTTGCCTTTGGCAGGACCAGTTTTGCAGGCACCTTCGACGCTGGTCAAACGCGGCGGCAGGCTGTCGTCGGCCTTGGTGAACCCAGCACGGTTGTTGAATTCGCGCTCCATGTTCCAGATGCGTTCACCAATCTTGGCGAGTTCTTCAATGGTGTACTGCTCGCCGCAAGCACCTTGCATTTGCGGCGACAGATCCTGCAAACCCCAGGCAAAGGTGGTGAAGATGCACAGGCCCGACGAGTCAAACGCAGCTGTTGCGTCCTGAAAGGCTTTCACCAGCTCTGGCTTGCCAGCGGATTCGAGTGGGTCGGTCTTGACCGGAATGCCCAAAATTTCCGACGCAATGGTGTAGCCGCGCAGGTGGCAGCCGCCCCGGTTGCTGGTGGCATACGCCAGGCCAATGCCTTGAATGGCGCGGCCATCATAGGCAGGAAACTCCTGGCCTTTGCTGCTCATGCTCAACTCTGGATGGCCATATTTGGCCGTCAGGCGTTTGGAGCCCTGGCCGATTTCCACACCAAAGCCACGCCCATTGACAGTTTCTTCGGCCAAAAAAGCCAGCGCGCGGGCGGAACCAAACGGCGCTTCAATGCCGATCTGCTCCTTGGTCAGCACCCCCATGCCATACATCTCCATCACCGCGCCCACGGTGGCGCCAAAGCTGATGGGGTCGATGCCTTCTTCGTTACACAGCAGGTTGGCGTATTGCAGGCATTCCAGGTCGTTTACGCCATTGGCGGCGCCCAGCGCCCAGGCGGCTTCGTATTCCAGCCCGCCGTTGGCACCACGGTATTGCGGCTTGTTTTCGATGGTGAAGTGGCCTTCGTCCATCTTGCTGATGCGCCCGCAGGCAATGGTGCAGCCAAAGCAGGCCTGGTTGGTGACCAGATGCTTCTTGCCATCGGTAGCGCGCGGCTTGGCCATGGCTTCAGCACCAATGTCGATGGCGCCTTCAAACTGGTTGTCCCGGTGGTTACGCGTGGGCAAGGCACCCACTTCGTTGATCACACTCATCAGCACCTGGGTGCCCATCGCGGGCAGGCCCGTGCCGGTGACACCGTTTTCGGCGAGGATCTTCTTGGCGGCCTTGACGGCAGTCATGAAGGCCTTCGGGTCACGCAGGTTGCCTACGCCCTTGGTACCGCGCACCGCAATGGCCTTAAGATTTTTGCTGCCCATGACGGCGCCCACGCCGGAGCGGCCAGCGGCGCGGTGCAGGTCATTCACCACCGCAGCAAACAGCACGCCGTTCTCACCGGCCTTGCCAATGCTGGAAACACGGGCCAACGGGTCTTGCAAGCCTTTTTTGATGATTTCTTCGGTCTGCCAGACGCTCTTGCCCCACAGGTGAGCGGCATCGCGCAACTCCGCCACGTCATCGTTGACATACAAGTACACCGGCTTGGCGCTCTTGCCTTCAAAAATGACCATGTCCCAGCCAGCCATCTTCAGCTCGGCACCCCAGTAGCCGCCCGAATTCGAGCAGGCAATGGCACCGGTCAGCGGGCTTTTGGTGATGACGGTGTAGCGGCCGCCGGTCGAGGCCATCGTGCCAGTCAGCGGGCCGGTGGCCCAGATGATTTTGTTGTCGACGCTTAAAGGGTCGACAGTGGCATCGACCTCTTCGACCAGGTATTTGGTGCCCAAGCCACGTGAACCGATATAGGCCTGAGCCCATTCCATGTTCAGCGGTTCAGAGGTAACGGTGCCAGCGCTCAGGTTAACGCGAAGGATTTTTCCAGCCCATGACATGATGTATCTCCTATTTAGTCAGTTGAGGACAGCGCAACGCGTCGCACTGGACTGTCCCGCAAGGTTTCATGCAGCAGTCGGTTGATTGCCAAGCTTGTTGGCCCACTGTTCCATCTTCGAGAGGCCGGTCCAGTTGGCGTCGATGAAAGTGATGGCACTGGTGGGGCAGGCTTCCACGCAGGCTGGCTCGCCACCGCACAGGTCGCACTTTTGCACTTTTCCAGTCTCCTGGACGTAATTGATGGTGCCAAACGGGCAGGCAATGGTGCAGACCTTGCAGCCGACACAGGTGGCCTCGTTGACCACCATGGCGCCGGTGGATTTGTCCACCGTGATGGCCTCCACCGGGCAGGCGTGCAGGCACCAGGCCTCGTCGCACTGGGTGCAGGTGTAAGGCACTTTTTTGCCAGTGTGGTGAAAGTTGAAAACCTTGATGCGCGATTTGGCCGTGGCAAACGTGCCGTAGTTTTCGAAAGCACAAGCCATTTCGCACTGCAAACAGCCTGTGCATTTGTCTGCGTTGATGTGCAACACTTTTTGCATGTGTGTGTCTCCTGAGGGTAAAGAACGAGGGCAATCAGCAGCGACCAGACACGTAACCTATGTCCAGCTTTGCATAGCGATTGTTGGCATTCGCCGCCTGTCAGCACCTAGGACTAACCCTGACATGGCCGCGCTGGCGCCATGAATTTCTCAAATTGAGACAGCGACAGTGCCCTGCGCTCGCCTCACCTTCAACCCAACAGTGGTTTGCGGTTTGCTGATAATGCGAGCCACTCATCCAAAGCCAACCCATGATGCCGCCCCACCCGCACTCTGCCCTGCCTGGCCACCTGGCTTTGCAGCGCAGCAGCGCCATCGACCTGGCCCGCCAAAAAGTGCTTTTTGAGGGCAGCGTCGCCAGCACCGGGCTCACCGCACCGTGGGTGGAACGCTCCTGGCAACGCTGCCTGCAGCAAGGCTTGCAGCCGCAACAAGCCGTGCACTTTGAGGTAATCAGCACGGCACAACGCCAACACACCCTGGAGGTAAACCAGCGGCTGCTGCAATCTGCCCACGGCATCATGCAGGGCCTTGGCAAAGCCATTGCCAACACCGGCTACTTTGCCATCCTGACCAACGCGCAAGGCATCGTGCTCGACACCAGCGGCCCGATTGACCAGAAAGACCCGCGCGCCAACCTGATCACCCGCATTGGCGCCAACCTGTCTGAGGGCGCCATGGGCACCACCGCGATTGGCACCGCCCTGGCCGAGCAACACGCGGTATGGCTGCACCGGGGCGAGCACTTCTTTTTGGCCAACGCACACTACACCTGTGCTGGCGCCCCGCTTTTTGACCCCAACGGGCGCTGCATGGGCATGCTGGACCTGACTGGTATCGACGTGCCCGAACGCACCGAACTCAAACACCTGGTGATGCAGTCTGCAGCGCAAATCGAAAACACCATGGTTCTGACCACACACCATGCCCTGCTACTGCACCTGAACTGGCCCGGCCACGGCCTGGGCAGCACCGCCGATGCACTGCTCGGGCTGGACGACGATGGTTACGTGAGCGGTGCCAACACGGTGGCGCGGCAAATCGTGCCGGGGCTGCGCCCTGGGGTGCATGCGGGTGAACTGTTTGGCCTGCCGGTTCAGAGCCTGTTTGATGCTGCCGGGCGCGCTGACGCCACGCTGGATGTTGCCCTGTGCAACGGTCTGCGGCTGCGCGCCCTGGCGGCTCGCGCCCAGCCTGACAGCGCTCTAGGCCTGCCCATGCGGCAAATGCAGGCCTCCATGATCCGGCAAGCCATGGAGCAGTCTGCTGGCAACGTGGCCGAGGCGGCGCAAGCGCTGGGTATCAGCCGCGCCACGCTGTACCGCAAGCTCGGCCGCAAAGACACCTGAGTGCACCGGGGGCACCGTTTTACAAGCGCTGGGCTTCTGGTTAGCATGCCTGCATGCAGCTCAACTTTCTCGCACGGCACTCGCTGAAGACGCGCTTCACCCTGTCCACCATGGCCATTGTTCTGGTCAGCTTGTGGAGCATGTCTTTTTACGCCAGCTTCGAGTTGCGTCGCGACATGCAGGTCGAACTCAGCGCGCAGCAATTGGCCACAGCCTCCTTGCTGGCGCAGCAGATAGACGCGCGCTTATCAGAGCGGCTGATCTGGCTGCAAACGGTGGCTCAGGACATCGACGCCGAGCTGCTGGCAGACCCGTCCAGCCTGCAAAGTCGTCTGGACAGTCACCCCATTTTGCGAACCGAATTCAACGCTGGGCTGATGGTCCTCAGCGCCAGCGGCGTGAGTCTTGCCGACATCCCCCGCAATGCAGACCGCGCCGGGCGCACCCACCCGCACCTGAAATCGGTGCAAATCGCCCTCGCGCAGGGGCGTAGCAGCGTCGGCCTGGCGCACCTTGACCCACGCCAAGGGGTGCCAATGATCGACATGGCAGCCCCGGTGCAGGATGCCAATGGCCTCGTTATTGGCGCCGTGGTTGGCTTAACCCAGCTGAACCGGCCCAATTTTCTGAGCGCTATCACTGCCAACCCTTATGGCCGCACGGGTGGCTACCTTCTGTTGGAGCCGGGGCAGCGGCGCGTGATTTCAGCCACCGACACTGCACGCGTCATGGAGCAATTGCCGGGCCCGGGCGTCAACCCGTCGCTGGACCGCTTTATCAACGGCTTCCAGGGTTCGCAGGTCTTTACCAACCCGCTCGGGCAGGAAATTCTGGCCTCGGACGTGGCTGTGCCCAGCACCGGCTGGATCATCTCAGCCGTGCTGCCTAGCGCCGAAGCTTTTGCCCCGGTCCGCGCTATGCAACAGCGCACCTTCTACGCCACCCTGCTGCTCACCTTGCTGGCTGGCGGGCTGACCTGGTGGCTGGGCCGACGCCAGCTGGCGCCCGTGCTTGACACCGTGCGGGTGCTGAGCCAACACCAGCCCGAACACAACGCCCCGCTGGCCCTGCCAGCCAACGCGCCGGGCGAAATTAGCGCCCTGATTCAGGCCTTCAACACCCTGCTAACAGAACTGGCCCAGCGCAACCAGAAGCTGCTGGCCCAGCAGGACATGCTGTCGCGCACCGAGGCGCTAGCCCATCTGGGCAGCTGGGAGTGGGATCTGGACGAAGATACCATGACCTGGTCTGACGAGTTGTTTCAGTTGTTCCGGCTTGACCCCGCAAAAGGGGCTCCCACCTTTGGGCAGCAGCTCAGGCTCTACACGCAGCAAGACGCTCTGCGCTTGAAAGAGGCTGTTGACCGGGCGCTGTACTACGCTATCCCCTATGAACTGGAGCTGCACATGTTGCGCCGCGATGGCTCGCAGCGCTATTACTTGGCGCGTGGCGAGGCCCAGCGCGACGCGCAAAGCGTGGTGCGCAAGCTGGTGGGCTCCATCCAGGACGTCACCGAACTCAAACAAATCCAGGAAACCCTGCAACACAGTTTTGTCGCCCTGCAAAACGTGCTGCAAACCACGCTGGACGGGTTTTTGCGCTTTGATCGGCGCGGGCTGGTGCTGCAGGTCAACCCGGCTTATTGCGCCATGTCAGGCTACACCCAGGACGAACTGCTGCAGATGTCGGTGCTGGACCTGGAGGCCACCGAGAAGCCCGAAGAAATTGCCGCTCGCATCGTGCACCTGTACAAAACCGGGCGCGAGCAGTTTGACACCCGCCACCGCCGCAAGGACGGCTCGCTGTGGGACGTAGAAGCGAGCATGACCGCCAACGCAGGCAGCGGCGGCGAAGTTTTTGCCTTTCTGCGCGACGTGACCGAGCGCAAGCGTGCCCAGTTGCGCCTGGAGATGGCCGCCAGCGTGTTCAGCCACGCCCACGAGGGCATCAGCATCACTGACATTCAGGGCGACATCCTGGATGTGAACGACACTTTTTGCCAGATCACCGGCTATACCCGTGGCGAGGTTATTGGCAGGAACAGCCGCATGCTGAAATCAGAGCGGCAGGACGCTGCCTTCTACCAGACCCTGTGGAAAGCCCTGCTGGTCAACGGCAACTGGAATGGCGAGATCTGGAACCGCCGTAAAAACGGTGAGATCTACCCCGAGCTGCTGACCATCAGCGCGGTGCGTGACGAGCGCGGCGTGACCCGCCAGTATGTGGCCCTGTTCTCCGACATATCAGCACGCAAAGCCGTTGAGGACCGGGTGCGGCAACTGGCTTTTTTTGACGCCCTGACCGACCTGCCCAACCGTCGCCTGCTGACCGACCGGCTGACGCAGATTCTGCTGACCAACAAACGCAGCGGGCATTTTGGCGCGGTGCTGTTTCTGGACCTAGACAACTTCAAGCCCCTCAACGACAAATACGGCCACGCGGTGGGCGACATGCTGCTGGTTGAAGTGGCCAGGCGCCTCAAAAGCTGCGTGCGCGAGGTGGACACGGTGGCACGCCTGGGTGGTGACGAGTTTGTGGTGGTACTCAGCGAACTTGACACCACATTGGACGCCTCCAAATCGCAGGCGCAGGCGCTGGCGGTGGCCGAGAAAATACGTCAGTCTCTCTCACAGGTATACCAGCTGCAGCGCAGCGCCAGCACGCAAACGCCCGCTGGCCCGCTCATCGAGCACCATTGCACCGCCAGCGTGGGAGTGGCGGTGTTTGAACCCAGCCAGACCGATCAGGACGCCATCCTGCGCTATGCTGACCAAGCCATGTACCGTGCCAAGGAAGCGGGGCGCAATCGGGTGGTGCTGCTGGGCGAGAACCCGTCCGAGCTGCTTGACGCTATTTATTGAATAGCAATTAACGCATATTGCTAAAGGGCTAGAGCCCTAAAACACTTAAATTTTTTATGTACCGTCGTTCCCTTCTTGTGTCTGCCATAAGCCTGCTGGCGGCCTGCAGTACCGCGCCCCCGCCCACACCGCGCCTGCCCCGCATTGGCATCGCTTTGGGCGGTGGCGGCACCAAAGGCTTTGCGCATGTGGGCGTGATCAAAGCGCTGGAGGCGCAAGGCCTGCAACCGCAGCTGATTGCTGGCACCAGCGCGGGCAGCGTGGTGGGCGCGCTCTACGCCAGCGGAATCGACGGCTTTGCGCTGCAGGAGCTGGCCTTTGGACTGGATGAAAGCCGGGTCAGAGACCTGAACCTGCGCAGCCCCTGGGAGGGCCTGGTGATTGGCCAAAAGCTGCAGGACTATGTGAACGAGCTGGTCAAAAACCGCCCCATTGAACAGTTGGCCAAGCCGTTTGTGGCAGTAGCCACCCAGGGTGACAACGGCGCGCGGGTGGACTTTGCCCGTGGCAACACCGGGCAGGCAGTGCGGGCTTCCAGCAGTTTCCCGGTGTTTTTCAAGCCCACACAGATTCTGGGCAAAACCTATGTCGATGGCTGCCTGGTGAGCCCGGTGCCGGTGGACGCCGCGCGCAAGCTGGGTGCCGACATCGTGGTGGCGGTGGATATTTCGGCGCAACTGGAGCGCCGTGTGGTGTTTGACGGCCTGAGCAATGTGATCGACCAGTCCCTCATCATCATGATCAAGCGCTTGGGCGAGCAGGAGCTGGCGCGTGCCGACGTGGTCATCCGCCCCAAGGTGGGCAGGATCGGCGCCACCGACTTTGACCAGAAAGACAGAGCCATTCTGGAGGGCGAAAAAGCCGTGGCCCAGGCCTTGCCAGCGATTCGCCTGGCGGTGCAAAAGTGGCAGGCCAGCCACCCGTGACATGACTGCATCTGAGGGCGCGGGTGAACTGCCCTCACCGTGTCATCGAACAGACGCAGGGCAGGTGACGGATGACCCTCCGAATAAGCCACTGCGACACCCATCGACAGCTTCTTGAATTCGTCCTTCAACGCCCGAAAGACGCCCCCCATCCAGCACCGTCCTGCTGGTTTCGCCTGGCAGATCATGGACAATCCACCCCCATGTCCGCATCCAGCACCAACGGCTCCGAACTGCCGCCAGCCACCACCGTCGAACCCGGGTTGTACCGCCACTACAAGGGTGGCTGGTACGAGGTAATCGACACCGTACGTTGCAGCGAAACCCTGCAAAGCATGACGCTGTACCGCGCCCTGTACGACAGCTTTGGCTTGTGGGTACGACCCGCCAGCATGTTTTTGGAGCTGGGTGTTTTTCAGGGGCAGCAGCAAGCCCGCTTCACGCGCCACGATGCCTCAAGCGTCGCCCTGACCGACCTGGCGGGCGCTACGGCTTTGGTAGCGTACCTGCAGAGTTGTGCACAGCGTTGCAGCATGGATCTGGACACCGCGTTGCGCGCAGCACCCCCGGTCCCGACTGGCTGTTGCGGACGCGGTTGCAGTGGCTGTTTGTGGGAAGGCTACTTTGCGGCGCTACAGTTTTGGCGCGACGATGCCTGCGCCCTACTGTCGCACCCTTGGCCGCCCTTGAATGCCCATGCGACCCGCTTCCCCTGACACCCCTTATTTGCCTCCGGCACCGATCTCGGTACTGACCCTGTCCATCCCGGTGGCCATGATGGTGCCGATGCTGGCCGCCGGGCTGCCGCTGGCCACCATCGCGCTGGCCACACTGGTGGTGAACCTGCGCCATGTGTTCTATGGCCTGTCGCTGCTCAACAAGCTGCCGCACCAGCCGTGGGCGCGCAGGTAATTGGTGTTTGCCCTGACAGACGAGACCTACTCGGTGCTCACCACGTTGCCGCCAGGCACCACCACCCGGCAAATGGTCAGTGTGGCCTTGCTTAATCAGGGTTGGTGGGTGCTGGGTTCGGTGCTGGGGGCGCTGATCAGCTACGCCCTGGGCCGCTTTTTGCCGCTGGCCATCATGATGCTGCTGCTGGTGCACACCCTGGTGGGCAGCGCCCGTGACAACCCAACTGGCCCCTGGGCTGAGATCGCAGCTGTGGCCTGCGTGATTGGGCTGCAGTGGCGCTGGCGCCAGCCGCTGCTGAGCATTCTGCTGGGCACCGCGCTGTTTGTGCTGCTGCGCAACCCGGCGCTGTGGGCGTGAGCCGGGCAGGCGGCCAGCTGATAGCTTGGTCTTATTACCTGGCCGCGTTCGGGAAAAACAGCTGCTCGCCGCCAATTTTGTAGCTCGCAATCACGCCCTGACCAGCGCTGGAGGTCACCCAGTCAATGAACTTCTGGCCCTCAGCGGCCTTGACATGCGGGAACTTGGCCGGGTTGACCAGCATCACGCCGTATTGGTTGAACAGGCGCTTGTCGCCTTCCACCAGCACCGCCAAATCGCCGCGGTTTTTGAAGTTCAGCCAGGTGCCACGGTCCGCCAGCACATAGGCACCGGTGCTGGATGCGATGTTGAGCGCTGGGCCCATGCCGCAGCCGCAGGATTTGTAGCCTGTGCCAGTTTTGTTGCTCAGGCCAGCGTCTTTCCAGAAGCGCAACTCGGCGGCATGGGTGCCGCTTTTGTCGCCACGTGAGACGAATTCGGCGTTTGCTGCGGCGACTTTTTTGAAAGCTTCCACAATGTCGTTGCCTGTGGTTTGCGCCGGGTCGGTTTTCGGGCCAATCAGCACAAAGTCGTTGTACATCACTTCAAAGCGCTTGACCGCAAAGCCCTCGGCCACCACTTTTTCCTCCGCCGCCTTGTCGTGCACAAACAGCACATCGGCGTCGCCCCGGCGACTCATGTCGATGGCCTGGCCAGTGCCGAGTGCGACCACTTTTACCTCAAGGCCGCTGGCTTTTTTGAACTCTGGCAGCAGCACACTGAACAGGCCCGACTGCTCAGTAGAGGTGGTCGACGCCATCACGACAGATTGCGCCTGAACACCGCTGGCCAGGCCTATAGACGCTACAAATAGTGAAGCGTCTAGCGCTTTACCCAAAAGGGCTAGAGGCCTAAAAGACATGTAACTCTGGATGATTTTCACAGGGTTTCCCCTTTGACAAAAAGATGGGCTTGCGGGTACTGCGTCTGTAGCAGCGACCCGTTGAAAAAATCATGCACCGGCAAGTCGGCCAGCAGGCGGCCCTGCTCCAGATAAATCACCCGGCTGGCCAGGCGCTTGACCTGGCCCAGGTTATGGCTGGCAAATATCAGCGTTACGGCCCCTGGCTGCTGAGCAAACTCGTGCATCAGCGCCTCCACTTCGCGCTTGGCGTGCGGGTCCAGGCTGGCGGTGGGCTCATCCAACAGCAACACTTGCGGCGCCAATGCCCAGGCACGCGCCATGGCCAGGCGCTGCTGCTGCCCACCCGAGAGTGTGCGTGCCGCACGCGGTGCCAGCGCCGCCAGGCCCACCCTTGCCAGCGCCTGCAGCGCCTGCGCTTTGGCCTGTGCCCAAGGCGTGCCGCGCAGCCACAAGCCCAGCGCCACATTCGCCTGTACCGACAAGCGCATCAGATAGGGCTTTTGAAACAACATCGCCTGAGCCAACAACGGTGGGCTTGTGAGTTGCCCCTGACTGGGCGGCACCAAGCCATGCAACACACGAAGCAGCGTGCTCTTGCCGCAGCCATTGGCGCCCACCAGTGCCACCCGCTCGCCAGGCTGGATCGTCAGGCTCACTGCGGCCAGCGCCTGGACCCCGCGGGTGCCGCCAAAACGCACCCCCACATCCGTCAGTGCAAACAAATCGCTCATGCCGCGCCCTGCTGGCGCTGGTATAGCTTCAAAACACCGCTCCGGACAAGGCGGGAGTGACTGAGCCCGCCTCCAGGCCCTGGCGCCAGCGTTTCAGCCCGGCTATCAGCGCGTTGAGCAACAACACCACGCCCAAAAGAATCAAGCCCAGAGCCAGCGCCAGCGGCAGGTCGCCCTTGCTGGTTTCCAGGGCAATGGCGGTGGTCATGACGCGGGTGAAGCCTTCAATGTTGCCGCCCACAATCATCACCGCCCCTACTTCAGAGATGGCGCGGCCAAACGCGGCAATCATCACGGTCAGCAGCGCATAGCGCTCGTCCCAGGCCAGCAAGACACTGCGAAGGCCGGTGCCTGCCCCCAGCGACTGCAACTGCTCGCCATGCAGCGCCTGCGCATCTTCCACCACCTGGCGGGTCAGCGCAGTGACCACTGGCAGCACCAGCAGCGCCTGCGCCAGCACCATCGCCTTGAAGCTGAACAGCCAACCCAAGGCACCCAGTGGCCCGCTGCGCGACAGCAGCAGGTACACCACCAGCCCGACCACCACCGAAGGCACCGCCAAAAAGGTGTTGAGCAACGTGAGCAGCGCACCCCGCCCGGCAAATCGCGCCACCGCCAGCCAGGCACCCAGCACCAGTCCCACCGCCCCGGCCAGCAGCGTGGCCAGGGTACTGACGCCCAAGGAACGGCCAACAATGGCGACCAGTGAAGAGTTCAGCTCGGTGATGAGAGCCAGCGCGGTGAAGGCACTATCGGCAAATGTGGTCATGCAAAAAAGGGGAAGGGGCGCAAAGCGGTGGCGAGAAGACTTGCGGTATCGTAGCCACCGACTCAATCACTGACGATATGAATTCCCGTGCATAGGCTGCAACTCCACTACACCCTCTCCAGCGACGCCAGCTCGGCAGGGGTGCGCAACCCGCTGATCGACCTGCTGCGGGCGGTCAGCAGCCAGGGTTCTATCTCTGGCGGCGCACGGGCATTGGGTCTGAGCTACCGGCATGTCTGGGGTGAACTCAAACGCTGGGAAAACGAGCTGGGCAACGAGCTGCTGGTCTGGGAAAAGGGGCAAAACGCCCGCCTGACCGAGTTTGGCAACAAGCTGATGTGGGCCGAGCGCCAGGCCCAGGCGCGCCTGGCACCACAAATTGAGGCCCTGCGCGCCGAGCTGGAGCGCAGCTTTGCTCAGGCGTTTGACGACCAGGTGCAGGTTTTGACGCTGTACGCCAGCCATGACGATGCGCTGAGCGCGCTGCGCGAGTTTGTGCTGCAGCCCCCGCCATCTGAGTCTGCAACACCGGGCCAGGCAGCCAATCAGCGCCTGCACCTCGACATCCGCTTCACCGGCAGTGTGGACGCGATACGTGCCTTGAATGAAGGGCGCTGCGTGCTGGCTGGTTTTCACACACTGCAGGGCACTGGCAGGAAGACGCTTACCGAACGCACTTACAAACCCTTGCTGCAGCCTGGCCTGCACAAGATCATCGGCTTTGCGCGGCGCACCCAAGGGCTGATGGTGCAGCGCGGCAATCCGCTGGGCTTGCGCAGTCTGGCTGATGTGGCGCAATTCCAGGCGCGTTTTGCCAACCGCAGTCTGGGCAGTGGCACCCGGGTGGTGCTGGACGAACTGCTGGCACAGGCCGCGCTGCAGCCCACGCAGATCCATGGCTACACACACACTGAGCCGTCACACAGCGCCGTGGCCCAGGCGGTGGCAGCCAGCCAGTGTGACGTGGGCTTGGGCATTGCCGCTGCCGCGCTGCAGGCCGGGCTGGACTTTGTGCCACTGGCCGATGAGCATTACCACCTGGTGTGCCTGAAGTCAGCGCTGCAGCAGCCCGCTGTTCAGCATTTGTGCCGTTTGCTGCAAACGCCGCACTGGCAAGAGTCCTTGGCGCACATCCCGGGTTACGCCGCCCAGGACAGCGGCCAAGTGTTGCCGATGCGACGTGTCCTGCCCTGGTGGGACTACCGCCAAAAAAAGCATCACACAGTGGCGGACGCGCTAAACTTCGCGCTCCGTTAAGAACGTCGCGCAACTGTCTGGCGCGCTACCCCATCAGAGTTGGAGACACCATGCAAGCGCTACTCAAGTTGTCAGGCGCCATCGACGCGTTGAACCGCTTCATTGGCAAACACGTGATCTGGCTGATTTTGGCCTCTGTCATCGTCAGCGCCATCAACGCGATTGTCCGCAAGGTCCTTAACATTGGCTCCAACGCTTTTCTGGAAGTGCAGTGGTACCTGTTTGCCGCGACTTTTCTGCTGGCATCGGCCTTTACCCTGCTCAACGGTGAACACGTCAAGATTGACGTGATCTACAGCCGCTTTCAAAAGCGCACGCAGACCTGGATCGACGTGTTTGGCTTCACATTTTTCCTGCTGCCGTTTTGCAGCGCCATCATCTGGTTCAGCGTGCCGTTTTTTCTGAAAGGTTACGCCAGCGGCGAAATGTCGAACAATGCCGGCGGCTTGATCCGCTGGCCGGTGTACCTGATGATGCCGCTGGGCTTTGGCTTGCTGTGGCTGCAAGGCGTGTCTGAGTTGATCAAACGGCTGGCATTCCTGCGCGGTTTGATTGACGACCCAACCGAGAAGGTCGTCGGAAAAACCGCAGAAGAAGCGTTGGCGCAAGCCATCCAGAAACTGGCTGAAGAAAAAGCCGTTGCAGCCAAAGCGGCATAAAACCTTCACCGCCCAGGAGTCAGACATGGAATTTCTTGCGCACAACATTGCGCCCATCATGTTCATGGGCTTGATCGTCTTTTTATTGATGGGTTTCCCGGTGGCGTTCAGCCTGGGCGCCTGCGGTCTGTTTTTTGGTTTTGTCGGCATCGAACTCGGGCTGCTGCCTGAGGCGCTGCTGCAGGCGCTGCCGCTGCGCATCTTTGGCATCATGCAAAACGACACGCTGCTGGCGATACCGTTCTTCACGCTGATGGGGCTGATATTGGAGCGCAGCGGCATGGCCGAAGACCTGCTCGACACCATTGGCCAGCTGTTTGGACCGCTGCGGGGCGGCCTCGCGGTGGCAGTGATTTTGGTCGGCGCGCTGCTGGCTGCCACCACCGGTGTGGTGGCAGCCTCGGTCATCTCCATGGGCTTGATCTCGCTGCCCATCATGTTGCGCTATGGCTACGACCGCCGCATTGCCAGTGGCGCAATTGCCGCATCGGGCACATTGGCGCAGATCATTCCGCCGTCGCTGGTGCTGATCATTCTGGCTGACCAGTTGGGTCGCAGCGTCGGTGAGATGTACAAGGGCGCATTTATTCCGGGCTTCGCCCTGACCCTCATGTACCTGGGTTATGTGGTGCTGATTGCATTTATTCGGCCGAGTTGGGTGCCCGCCTTGCCCCCTGAGGCGCGCACCATCCGTGAAGACAATGGCAACAGTGGCCTGCCTTCACTGGGCATCCTGACCGTGCTGAGCACTGGTCTGGCCGTGACTCTGGGCCAGAATTACGCGCGGGTTGTGAGCTACTTCAAAGGGGAAGAAGTGCTGACGGTACCCGCCGACGAGACCATCGTGGTGTCCTTGTGTGTCGGCGTGATCCTTGCGTTCGTGATTGCTGTGATCAACAAAGTCACCCGCGCTGGCCTGCTCTCACGCATGGCTGAGCGCGTGACCTTTGTGCTGATTCCACCCCTGCTGCTGATTTTTCTGGTGCTGGGCACCATCTTTTTGGGCATTGCCACCCCCACTGAAGGGGGGGCCATGGGTGCAGTGGGTGCATTCCTGATGGCCATGTCGCGCAAGCGCCTAAGCCTGTCGTTGATGAAGCAGGCACTCACCTCCACCACCAAGTTGTCGAGTTTTGTGGTGTTTATTCTGGTGGGCTCCACCGTGTTCAGCCTGGTGTTCCAGGGTGTGGATGGCTCCAGGTGGGTCGAGCACCTGCTGACCTCGCTGCCCGGTGGCCAGACGGGCTTTTTGATTGTGGTCAACCTGCTGGTTTTCTTCCTGGCGTTTTTCCTGGACTTCTTTGAACTGGCCTTCATCGTGGTGCCCTTGCTGGCCCCAGTGGCGGAAAAAATGGGCATCGACCTGATCTGGTTTGGCGTGCTGCTGGGGGTGAACATGCAGACCTCATTCATGCACCCGCCCTTTGGTTTTGCACTGTTTTACCTGCGCAGTGTGGCACCCGGGCGCGCTTACACCGACCGTTTGACCAAGAAGCTGATCCAGCCGGTGACAACCATGCAGATCTATTGGGGTGCCATTCCGTTCGTCATCATTCAGATCATCATGGTCAGTCTGATCATTGCCTTCCCTGGCATTGTGTCGAGTGGCCTGGACAAGAAAGAAGCGGTGGACCTGGACAAGATCGGTGCCGAGATGATGCTCTCCATGCCCCCTGCGGAGCTGGACCAGCCTAATCCAGGCGCCGAGCCAGATGCCGAAGCTGCACCGCAAGACGCAGCGTCCGCAGCTGCCGACCAACCGGCCGCAGAAGACGACCCCATGAAGGCCATGGAAGAGGCGATGAAGAAGAAATAGCGCGGCTACCCAGGCCAGATAGGCCGCTGCGCCCATGCGGCGCAGCATAAAAAAACCCCGCAGTGCGGGGTTTTTTTAGCGGCGGAGGCGTCCGCTCAGAGCTTGCGGGTGGCCATGAACGAGTCGAACTTGGCCTCGGCAAAACGGAACCACAACACCTGGTCGCGTTGGAAGTTGCGGAAGTCGGCGTAAATCTTTTTCCACTCGGGGCTCTTGGCGTTGTTGGCCTCAAACACGACCATGGCTGCCTTGAACGACGCTTCGAGCACATCGTTGGGGAACGGCAACACCTTGGTCTTGGCTGCCACCAGTTGTTTGAGCGCAATCGGGTTAAAGGCATCGTACTTGGCCAACATGTCGGCCGCCGCCATGGCGCAGGCGGTCTCAAGAATGGCCTTGTTTTCGGCCGACAGACTATCCAGGGCTTTTTGGTTGACAAAAAAGTCGACTTCAGGGCCGCCTTCCCACCAGCCAGGGTAGTAATAGAACGGCGCCACCTTGTTGAAGCCAAGCTTCTGGTCGTCATACGGACCCACCCATTCTACGGCGTCGATGGTGCCCTTTTCAAGCGCCTGATACACCTCACCGCCTGGAATGCTTTGCGGCACGGCACCAAGGCCTTGCATCACCTCACCCACCAAGCCACCGCCCAAGCGCATCTTCAAGCCCTTGAAGTCGGCAACCGACTTGATTTGCTTGCGGTACCAGCCGCCCATTTGCACACCGGTGTTACCGCCAGCGTAACTGACCATGCCGTAACCGGCATACAGCTCATTCATCAGCTTGCGGCCATTGCCATGCATCATCCAGGCGGTCATCTGGCGTGCATTCATGCCAAACGGAATGGCCGAACCTATGGCAAACGCCGGGTTCTTGCCGTAAAAATAGTACGGCACGGTGTGCGTCATCTCGACCGTGCCGCTTTGCACGCCGTCAACCACACCAAACGGCGGTACCAGTTCGCCACCGGCGTGTACCGAAATTTCGAACTTGCCACCCGACATGGCCTTGACTGCCTTGGACATCACCTCGGCGGCACCGTAAATAGTGTCGAGAGATTTCGGAAAGCTTGATGCCAGACGCCAGCGCACTGCCGCCTGGGCATGCACGGCCGGCGCTATACCCGCAGCCAAAACACCAGCAATACCCGCGTTTTTGATGATTGAACGACGATCCATCGACTGACTCCTGTGGTTGTTAACTGGTTGGTTCTGACCCTGCCAACGGCGAGCGTGACCGGTCAAGAAAGTTTTTCATTCTATGAAGCTGCCGGGCAGACGTGGCGCGGGTTTACCCTTGAGCAGCCTGGCAAAAACGCTCAAATAGCCGGGTAGATGGCGGCAAATCGGGTGCGCACCGAGGCTTCAATGCCAGCTGCATCCAACCCCAGCATGCTCATCAGTTTGACCGGGTCTCCGTGTTCGATGAACTGGTCTGGCAAGCCCAACTGCAGCAGCGGCTTGGCCACGCCGGCTGCCGCCAGGGCTTCCAGCACCGCGCCACCTGCGCCGCCCATGATGCAACCGTCTTCCACGGTCACCAGCGCCTCGTGGTCGGCAGCCACTTGCAGCAGCAATTCAGCATCCAGCGGTTTGGCCCAGCGCATGTTGACCACCGTGGCATCGAGCTTTTCAGCCGCCTGCAGCGCCGGGTACAACAGAGTGCCAAAAGCCAAAATAGCCACTTGTTTGCCGGTGCGACGGATGTCACCCTTGCCAAACGGCAGCGTTTCCAGCGCGCGCGATACCGTCACACCGGCACCCACTCCCCGCGGGTAGCGCACCGCCACCGGGGTTTCCTGGGCATAAGCCGTGCTGAGCAGTTGGCGGCATTCGTTTTCGTCTGAAGGGCAAGCCACACTCATGTTGGGAATACAGCGCATGAAAGGAATGTCATACGCACCCGCATGGGTGGCGCCGTCGGCACCCACCAAGCCCGCGCGGTCCAGGGCAAACACCACCGGCAGGTTCTGCAGGGCCACGTCGTGCACCAGCTGGTCATAACCGCGCTGCAAGAAGGTGGAATAGATCGCCACCACAGGTTTCAAGCCTTCACAGGCCAGGCCAGCGGCAAAGGTGACCGCGTGCTGTTCGGCAATGCCGACGTCGAAAAAGCGCTTGGGAAAGAGCTTCTCAAACTCCACCATGCCCGAGCCCTCGCGCATGGCCGGGGTGATGGCTACCAACCGGTTGTCAGCCGCGCCCATGTCGCACAACCAGTTGCCGAACACCTCGGTGAAGGTGGTCTTGGCTGGCGCACTGGCACTGGCCTTGGTCAGACCCACTGCCGGATCGAACTTGCCCGGGCCGTGGTAGGCCACCGGGTCGGCCTCGGCCATCTTGTAGCCCTGGCCTTTTTTGGTGACCACATGCAAAAACTGCGGGCCTTTGAGGTGCTTGATGTTCTCCAGCACGCTGACCAGGGTGTCCACATCGTGCCCGTCAATCGGGCCGACGTAGTTGAAGCCGAATTTCTCAAACAAGGTGATCGGCTTGACCATGCCTTTGGCCGACTCCTCAAAACGCTTGGCCAGTTCCCACAGTGGTGGCGCGCCCTTGAGCACGGTTTTGCTGGCATTTTTGGCCGCCGCGTAAAACTGGCCGCTGAGCAGCTTGGCCAGGTGCCGGTTCAGCGCGCCCACCGGCGGGCTGATCGACATGTCGTTGTCGTTGAGGATCACCAGCAGGTTGCAGTCGGCCACACCGGCGTTGTTCAGGGCTTCAAAAGCCATGCCGGCCGTCATGGCACCATCACCAATCACTGCAGTGACATGCCGGTCTTCGCCTTTCAGGCGGCTGGCCAAGGCCATGCCCAGCGCCGCCGAGATGGAGGTGCTGGAGTGCGCGGTACCGAAGGTGTCATAGTCGCTCTCGTCGCGCCGGGGAAAGCCGCTCAGACCGCCCAACTGGCGCAGGCTGTGCATGCGGTCGCGCCGCCCGGTCAGAATTTTGTGCGGATAGGTCTGGTGGCCCACATCCCAAACGATGCGGTCATAGGGCGTGTTGAGCACGTAGTGCAGCGCCACGGTGAGCTCCACCGTGCCCAGGTTGGAGCTTAAATGCCCACCGGTTTTGGCCACACTGTCGAGCAGATAGGCCCGCAGCTCGGTGGACAACGGCTCCAGCTGGGAGCGATTGAGCCGCCGAAGATCGTCTGGCGAGTTGATGGTGTGCAACAGCGGATAGGTATTTTTCATGGATAGATGCTCTTATTTAAATAGCTACTTACGCTTGATTTATATGGGCTGCAGGCACTTTTTATATGAAATTTGCAGCACTCAATGGGTGCGATCAACCACCATCTCAGCCAGCCCCTGCAAGGCGCGCACCTCGGCTAAGCCACTGCGATTCAGGGCATCCAGTGCCCTCAATTTGAGCGACTGGGCAAAGGCACTGGCCTCATTGAGTCCCATCAGCGACACATAGGTGGGCTTGTTGCCATCAGCGTCTTTGCCGGCGGTTTTGCCCAGGGTGGCGGAGTCGGCGGTGACGTCCAGCACATCGTCCACCACCTGAAAGGCCAGGCCAATGGCCGCGCCAAAATCCTGCAGTGCAGACCCGACGGCCGCCGTGGTGTGGCCGCAGGCGGCACCCATCATCACGCTGGCTTTCAACAGCGCGCCGGTCTTGAGCCGGTGCATTTCCTGCAACTGACCCTCGGTCAAGCGCAAACCGACACTGGCCAGATCAATCGCCTGCCCGCCAGCCATGCCGGTGCAGCCGGCAGCGCGCGCCAGCAAGCGGCACAACTGCGCCTGTTGCGCCACCGGCATCTCGGCGGGCTCAGGGGCCAGCAACTCAAACGCCAGCGCCTGTAAAGCGTCTCCGGCAAGCAGTGCGCTGGCCTCGCCAAACTTCACATGCACCGTGGGTTTGCCACGGCGCAGCACATCGTTGTCCATGCACGGCATGTCGTCATGGACCAGGGAATAGGCGTGTATCAACTCCACCGCGCAGGCAGCGCGTAGCGCAACGCGTTGCATTTCAAGCCTGTGATGCGCCACTTGGTGGGCCGGTGGCTCCAGATCCACACCTCGGCGGGCCGCCTCGTCAAGGTCTTCTTCGTCGCTACCGACCAGGGCCATGCCGGACTGCACCGCCTCAAATGCCGCCATGACCAGCAGTGGGCGCAGGCGCTTGCCACCGTCCAGCACCGCATAACGCATGGC
>Ga0105047_10003390_pt1 | contig 28084 bp, 28 predicted proteins | sample MAT04_FD_78384 | JGI IMG/M metagenome (GOLD analysis project Ga0105047, IMG submission 78384) | Freshwater microbial communities from Lake Fryxell liftoff mats and glacier meltwater in Antarctica - MAT-04 (megahit assembly) | ecosystem: Environmental > Aquatic > Freshwater > Ice > Liftoff... | reverse complement strand
GCCATCGTCATCGTTCGTTTGTCAAGGTATTTCATGATGATTTTCTTTCAGTACAAGTGCCGCAGGAGGGTTGACCAGCAAGCTACACGGCGGCGAAGTTCTGCGAACACTCACCTTCGCCGCTGCGCGCTATCACGGCCGGATCGAGATTTCGTTTTTCACCATCTTCACGCCATTGACACCGCGCGCGATTCGCTCGGCTGCTATCTTCTCGGTGGCGTTCTTAGCGAAACCGGACAACATCACGGTGCCATTGAGTGTCTCGACCGAGATCGAAGTGCCTGCTACCTGCTTGTCCTCAAGCATGCGGCTTTTGACCAGGGTGGTGATACCGGCGTCGTCAACATATCCGCCAACGGTCTGCTGGCCGCGCGAGACCGTGCATCCAGCGGCTGTCATCAAGACGGCAGCTGCGAAAACGGCTGCCAAAGTGGTTCGAATGGTCATAAATTTCTCCAGGGGTGTGTGGCAGGCACACGACGCGCCTTATCCATGACTTCACTGTAGGTTGTGTCGGTCGAGGGCGGCATCGGCGCGCATCGCCCGGCGACGTAGGACGACGCCGCATGATGGCGCAGGGCAACATCGCTGGCCAGCATGAAAGCCGCATCTGATTTAGCATGAAAAACCGTCACGGGAGATGCGACCATGAAAACCACCCGTACCGAAACCGACAGTTTCGGCGCCATCGAAGTGCCGGCTGACGCCTTGTGGGGCGCACAGACCGCCCGCAGCCAGCAGTTCTTTGCGATCGGCGAGCAACCCATGCCGCTGGCGCAAGTCCACGCTCTGGCCTGGATCAAATGGGCGGCGGCACGGGTCAACCATGAACTGCAACGCCTGGCGCCGGAGCGCGCGCAGGCGATCGCTCAAGCCGCGCGCGCAGTGGCGCTTGGTGAACACGACAACGCCTTCCCTTTGTCCGTGTGGCAAACCGGATCGGGCACGCAGAGCAACATGAACGTGAACGAGGTCGTGGCCCGTCTGGCGACCCGGCAGCTGCGTGCGGTGGACGCGACCTGCGCTGCCATCCATCCCAACGACGAGGTCAACCTGGGGCAGTCGTCGAACGACGTGTTTCCCAGCGCAATGCATATTGCCGTGGCGCAGAAGGCAACTAGCGCCTTGTTGCCCGCCTTGAAGACCCTGCATGATGCGCTGGCAGACAAGGCCGCTGCATGGCACGACATCATCAAGATAGCGCGCACTCATCTGCAGGATGCGACGCCGGTGCGGCTCGGGCAGGAGTTCGGCGGCTACGCGGCCCAGCTGCAATTGTGCGAACACCAGATCCGGCAGACATTGCCGGCGCTGTATGCACTGGCGATCGGCGGCACTGCCGTGGGCACCGGCCTGAACACCCATGCACAGTTCGGCGCGCGGGTGGCCGTACAACTGGCTGGCGAGTTGCAGCTACCGCTGGTACAAGCGGACAACCTGTTCGCCGCCATGGCTGGCCATGAGGCCCTGGTCGCCTTCCATGGCGCGCTGCGGATGCTGGCCGTCGCGCTGACCAAGATCGGCAACGATATCCGGCTGATGGGCAGTGGACCGCGCGCCGGCCTGGGGGAATTGCAACTGCCCGAGAACGAGCCCGGCAGCTCGATCATGCCGGGCAAGGTGAACCCGACCCAGATCGAGGCACTGACCATGGTCTGTGCGCAGGTTTTCGGGCATGACGCGGCGATCGGGTTCGCGGCCAGCCAGGGCCATTTCGAACTCAATGTCTACAAACCGCTGATCGTCTACGACACGCTCGACAGTCTGCGGCTGCTGTCGGATGCAATGCGCAGCTTCGCCGTCCACTGCGTCCAGGGCATCCGCCCGAACGCGCAGCGACTGCAGGCAGCGCTGCGCAGTTCGCTGATGCTGGTCACGGCACTAGCGCCGCACATCGGTTATGACCGTGCGGCGCAAATTGCCAAGAGGGCACATCACGATGGCATCAGCCTGCGTGAATCAGCACTGGTGCTGGGCATGGTGACGGCCGAACAGTTCGATCTCTGGGTCGACCCGCGGCGGATGCTCGCGCCTGACGGCTCCGACGCCGCTGGCAGCGACGACGGCGCCCTTTGATGCCGCCACGAGCGGCGCTTGCGCGTTGCGGCGTCACACCGTGTCGGATGGAACGGTCGCCGCCTGCTCCGGAACACGGGCACCGACCCAGGTACCTTCGCCGGGCCTGGACACCAGCGCCAACGTGCCACCGATCGCCTCGACCCGGTAACGCATGCCGATCAACCCATACGCCGAGCTGCGCTTGCCCTCCGGATCGAAACCAACACCATCGTCGCGCACCGACACGTCGACCATGCCATCAATGGCCACCAGCCGGATCCAGACCTGGCGCGCTTGTGCATATTTGGCGATGTTGGTGATCGCTTCCTGGACCAGCCGATACACAGTCAACTCCGCGTTGGGTGCCAGCGCCACCGGCACCAGGTCGCAATGCACCTTCACGTCAGACTGCTCGGCGAACTCCCGTGCCAGGATATCCAGCGCCGCCACCAGGCCCAGGTTTCCCAGCGCCGAAGGACGCAGGTCCTCGATGATGCTGCGTCCGAGGGTAATACCGCTGTTGAGCGTGGACACCAGGTGGGCCAGCAGTCCGAGCGCCTCCGGCGTGCTGCCGGCGATGCGCGACCGGATACGCGCAGCGTCGAGTTTGGCCGAGGTCAGCAAAGAGCCCAGCTCGTCATGCAGGTTGCGCGCCAGGCGCTGCCGTTCATCCTCGCGCGCCGACTGGATATGCTGCGTCAACTCCACCAGCTGAGAGGTGCGCTGTGCAACTTCGGCCTCCAGCCGGTCGCGCTCGGCCAGCACGATGCATTGCTGCTCCAGTTGCTGCAACTTGAGCGCCCGCGTCTGGCGCAGATACATGAACAGTGCCAGCAGACCGGTGGCGCTGAGCAACATGATGCCAAAGCGGCTCAGCAGCAGCGTACGGTAGATGTCGTTGCGGCTGCGGCCAATGTTGACATCCTCGTTCATCACCAGCGCATCACCGATGGCGCGCAGCTCCTCCATCTTTTCTTTGCCGATGCCGCTCATGACCATGTCCGCAGCGGCCTTGGTGCGCCCCTGCTCGACCAGTTGTATCGTCAGTGCCAGTTCGGACAGTTTGGTGTGCGTGAGTTCATGCAGTTGCGCCAGCTGGACCGCGTGCCAGGACGATGCACCGTAGGTGGCGTCGATCATCTGCATCGATGCGTCGACCCGGCGCAATGCCGCTTGGTAGGGCGCGAGATAGTCCGGGCTGCCGGTGAGCAGGTAGCCGCGGGTACCGGTTTCCGCGTCGACGACGCCCTGCACCAGTGCATGGATGTTGTTCTGCGCCAAGCGTTGCGTGCCGACCTTGTCCAGTTTGTCGACCGACTCCCAGTAAGCGCCTTCGCTGACCAACACGATCGCCAGTGCGGTCAGGCAGGCCAGCGCGAAGACCAGGCTGTTGTGTCGCAAGCGTGTCATGTTGTATTGTGTTTTCCGACGCCACCGTTTGTGGGATCATCCGCGCATCGACTCAGGGAGAAACCATGATCCGCATTGCTATCGTTGACGACCACGCCATGGTCCGGGCCGGCTTGCGCCAGTTTTTCTCCGACCAGAGCGACTTTTCCGTCGTCGCGGAAGCGTCCAATGGCCGCGAGGCGCTCGACATCGTGCGCAAGGGCGAAGTCGACGTGATACTGATGGACCTGTCCATGCCCGGCAGCGGCGGCGTCGACGCGCTGGTGGCCATCCGCGCCCGCGCACCCGACCTGCCGGTGCTGATCCTGAGCGGTTTTCCGGAAGAACATTACGCCACCACCATGCTGCGCCAGGGTGCCAGCGGATACCTGAACAAGGACTGCGACCCCGAGGAGGTGGTGCAGGCCATCCGCACCGTGTACCGGGGCCGCAAGTACATCACCGCTGGCGTGGCCGAGCGTCTGGCCGATACCCTCACCGGAGGCGACGACCGGCCACCGCACGAACAACTCTCCGAGCGCGAGCTGCAGGTATTCCTGCGCCTGGCCAAGGGCGAGACCATTGGCCAGCTGGCGGTCGGCCTGTCGCTCAGCGTCAAGACCGTCAGCACCTATCGCACCCGGATCATGGAAAAAATGCAGCTCGCGTCGAACAGCGATCTGACCTACTACGCGCTCAAGAACGGACTGATCCAGTAGCGCCAGCCCCGGCTTCACGCCATCACGCCCGGACCGGTCTCGCCAGTGGCGAGGCGATCGCAATAATGCACCAGCGCGTCGATATCGTTGGACTTGTCGAACACCCGGTCGGCGCCCAGTTGCAGGCAGGTGCGCCGAATGTCAGGCGTGGCATAGTTGCTGAGCACCACCAGTCGGCGGTGTGGCATCTGGCTCTGCAGCGACTTGAGAACGCCCAGCCCAGAACCGCGCTTGAGGAAAATATCGACGATGACCAAATCGCAGTGGAAACGCGGATCTGTCAGCCATGCGACAGCAGTGGCCTCGTTGTCGGCGAAGCCGACCACCTTGACCGGGACCATTTCCTCCAGCATCGCGATCAGGCTGTCCAGAATGACCGGACTGTCTTCGACGATATAGGCGTGGAGTACCGGCATGGTGTGATCACGCGCTCGGCCACAAGCGCCAGCAGCGGGAAACATGCCAAGCGCCAGCCGATCCGATGTCGTCGGGACGCAGCATGGAAGGACTGGGGCAGGCTGGCAGCAGCATGATTATTTTTGGAGTATGCACACCATTGTGCAACATCAGTATCGGGCGCATGCGGGCGAGGTCGTAGGCGGTGTCCTACATTCCCGCCTTGCCGCGCGACACCGGCCTGGGCGGCGCAGGAGCGGTCATCGCGCGCCGCACTGCCGCCAGCGCCGCCTGCAAACGAGCCGGCCCGATGCCGGTGACCACTACGTAGGGCGTGCCGGACCGATCCAGTGCGCGCCGCAACAGCCGGTCCACTGCCAGGCGCACCGCAGGCCCGTCGCGCTGATGACTGTCGCCTTGCCACGGCAAGTCGGTCGCCGCCAATAGCGTCAGGCTGCAAGCCCGGTGATCGCGCATGGCATGCGCATACAGGCTGGTGTCGCCAAACACCTGTTCGCTGTAGACCGCGGTCATCAGGGCGGTGGTGTCGGCAATCACGACCGGGTCACGCGCCGCGGCCTGCGCAATGCTCAGTGTCTGCGCGTCGGCGATGGCCTGCTGCTCATCGACCCTCGGCGTGCGGCCCAGGCGGGCACAGAATCCGCGCAACACCTCGGGCACCAACGCGGCGCGGGTTCCCTGCGCCAGCAGCGCGTCGCACAACTGCTGTGCCAGCGTGCTCTTGCCCGTGCACTCCGCACCCATCAGGGCCACGACGAACGCCGACTCTGGCGGCACCACATCCCCGTGCATCGATAACCCCTCCGTCTTTACACACGCACAAGCCCTAAACTGGGCCATCCGACGAACAGTATGCCCGCATGACAGAACCCGTGCGCCTGGCCAGGCGTGTCGCAGACATGATGCCGTGCTCACGGCGCGAAGCCGAGATGCTGATCGAGGGTGGATGGGTGCGGGTGGACGGCACGGTGGTCGAGACACCGCAGGTCCGGGTATCCGGGGAAACGATCGTCATCGACCCACAGGCGCAACCGCAGCCGCTGCTGCCGGCCACGCTGCTGCTGCACAAACCCGCCGGATGCGGCAGTGACGCGGCCGCGAGCCTGATCACGCCGGCGAATCACTGGCCGGGTGACCGCAGCGGCGTGCGGCCGCTGCTGCGCCACCGCAGCCAACAGGTTGGCGTCACGCCGCTCGAAGTCGATGCCACCGGGCTGCTGGTTTTCACCCAGGAATGGCCCATCCGGCGCAAACTGGTGCAGGACGCGGCACTGGTCGAGCACGAGGTCATGGTCGATGTGACTGGCGCGGTCACATCGCAGGTTCTGCACCAGCTCAATCGCGCCCCGGTCGTGGACGGCCGGGCGATGTTGCCTGCCAAGGTCAGCATCAGCCGGCAGGTCGGCAACATCACCGGCTTGCGCTTCGCGCTCAAGGGTTGCCACCCCGGCCAGATTGCACAGATGTGCGCGCCGCTCGGCTTGACCGTGGTTGCGATGCGGCGCATCCGGATCGGCCGACTGGTACTGGCCGCTCTGCCGGTGGGCCAGTGGCGCTACCTGTCGCCGTTCGAACGCATCTGAGCGTGCCACACGACCGCGTCAGCGCATGACGCGGCTGCGGTCTTCGACCCCGTGCGGGCCGTTATGCAGGTTTGTGAGCACGTGCTCCTGGTGAACCAATCGCCACGAGAGCATCTTGTGCGCCATCTCCAGGAGTACGTCGCGGTGTGCCGGATCCTGCGCGAGGTCGTGCATCTCGGCTGGGTCGTTCTGCAGATCGAACAGCAGCGCCGGCAAGGCGGCGAAAAAGACGTACTTCCAGCGCTCGCCGCGCACGATGGCCAGCTGGCATTCGTCCGGGGAAAGAGCCAGCGCCGCTTCGGCGTCGAGGCCGCTGTACGGGCCGGAGCGGAAGTCCAGTTCCATGTGCGCCTCGGTGCGCCAGCGCGCGGGCTGCTCGCCGCACAGGAACGGCAGCAAGGAGCGCCCGTCGCATTGCGTTGGCGTCTCCAGCCCCAGCCAGTCGAGCATGGTCGGCATCAGATCGACCGATTCGGTGAACGCGTCGACCTGCCGTCCACGGCCGGCATCGGCAGCCTTGCCGGGGTCGCGCACGATCAGCGGGATGTGGAAGCTCGGGTCGAAATACAACTCCTTGCCCCAGGTGTAGTGGTCGCCGCCCATCTCGCCGTGGTCGCAGGTGAAGAGGATCAACGTGTCGTCATACTCACCACTGGCCTTGAGGTGGGCCACGATACGCCCGACCGCATCGTCGACCTCGTTCATCATGCCGTAATAACAGGCGCGCATCTGGCGCAGCTCGAGTTCAGGCATGTCCACCAGGTGGTTCGGGTTGTGCTCGTCGTAGTGGTTGGGGCGACCGAACGCCTCGATCCACTGCGCCAGGTGGGGGTGTTGCCTGGCCTCCTCGGCCGCACTCGCCTTGCGCCGCGGCAGTTCCACATCGGCCGGGTCATACAGGGCGTTGTAGGGTTCGGGCGCGATCACCGGCGGATGGGGGCGCAGGAACACACAATGCAGGAGCCAGTCCTGCTGGCGGTGATCAGCCAGCCAGGTGATGACCTGGTCGGCCATGAAATGCGTGTCGCTGTCCTCGGCCTTGAACAGGGTCGGAATGAAGCGGTGCCCGCGGTCGGCCGGTTTGTCGAAACCCGGGCGCGGCTGATACACGTCGTGGCGGCCTTCGAAGCGGTAACCCTTGGCGCGCAAATCGTTCATCCAGGCCGCCATGTAATCCGGAAACAGCAGTCCGATGTGGTATCCGGGCATCGGGCCCTCGAAAGTGCGCAGTGCCGGATCCTGGGGATGCCGGCCGCGAGGATCGGCGCTGGTGTCGGTATAACCGAACAACACCGGGTCGATGCCGGCCTTGCGCACCTCGTGTGCGATGTTGGTGTGGCGCGCGTCCAGCGGCGTGCCGTTTCGGCCGGAGCGGTGGTTCATCAGGTACAGACCGGTCTGCATGCTGCTGCGCGACGGTCCGCACGGAGCGGTGACGCTGAAATGACGCCGGAACAACACACCATCGGCAGCCAGCGCATCCAGGTGTGGCGTCTTGACAACCGGGTGGCCCGCCGCCGACAGGCATTCGGCGCGCCACTGGTCGGCGGAGATGAAAAGGACTTTGCGCGGCGCGGCCATGGTCGGTTTTTCTCGATCGGGTTGTGTCAGGCGGGCAACGGTGCGCAGGGCAAACCGTATCGTCCCCATTATGGTGGGCAGCCCGCGGAGTTGTTGGCCGGTGGCGATGCGGTCAACCGCGTGCTGCCACGGGTCGGAGCTGCTGATGCTCCAGGCCTCCGGCGCGTCCACCATCCGTGGGACGGCGCATGGTCATCGATGCCGGGCGGCGCCGCGATGGGCTGATAATGGCTCCAGTCAATTCGTGGAGTACATCATGGCGTCCGTCAACAAAGTCATTCTGGTCGGCAATTGCGGCCGCGATCCCGAAGTCCGTTACCTCCCGTCGGGCCAGGCCGTGGCCAATGTCACGCTAGCCACATCGAGCAAGCGCAAGGACAAAAACTCCGGCGAGATGATCGAGGACACCCAGTGGCATCGCATCACCTTCTACGACCGCCTGGCCGAGATCGCCGGCGAGTACATCAAGAAGGGCCGCCCGATCTACATCGAAGGCCGCATCAAGTACGGCAAATTCACCAACAAGGATGGCGTCGAGCAAAACACCTGCGACATCATCGCCACCGAGATGCAGCTGCTCGGCAGCCGTGAAGGCATGGGTGGTCCCGGCCACGACGACGGCAGCGGCCCTTCGCGGGGCGCCACTGCACCTTCGTCCCGGCCGGCCCCGCGCCAGCAGCCCCCGGCAGCAACCAAACCCACATCGTCGAGTGGCTTCGACGACATGGACGACGACATCCCGTTCTGAGGCCTGACCAAGGAAAGGCCGCGCATCGGAGCAACGGGCTGGCACGAGGCCCCAGCGCGGCTCCGCACGGCCCAGGTCAATGCTCAGCCGTAGGAATAAAACCCGTGCCGGCTCCAACCAGCCGCGCCAGGCTGCCCGAGAGCGTCTTGATGCCGCGTTGCACCGCCTCATCCGAAATATCGACCATGCTGACCCGCAGCCCGGCGACCGCGCAGATCTGCGCGATGCCGTTGCCCATCGTTCCGGCGCCGATCACGCCAACGTGCTCAATATCCATGTTGTTTCCCGGTCCGCAATATCCACGCCCGACGTTCAGGCGCGCTTGAAAATGGCTGCGATACCGTGACCGCCACCCTTGCACAGGGTAAGCGGCGCGCAACGCCCTGTGGTACGCACAAAATCACCAGCCTGCGCCAATCGCACGGGTGTCACGGCGCTGAAAGGGCTCTCACATGTTGCGCCGGTACTGCCCACCCACCGCGAACAAGGCGTCGGTGATCTGGCCCAGCGAGCACACCCGCACCGCCTGCATCAGCACCTCGAACACGTTGGTGTTGGCAATCACCGCCTGCTGCAGGCGCGCCAGCATGGCCGGGGCTGCGTCCGCATGGCGCTGGTGGAAGTCGGCCAGCCGGGCCAGTTGGTTCTGCTTCTCCTCGTCGGTCGAGCGTGCCAGCTCCAGCTTGTCCTGCACCGCATCGCCGTGCGGATTGCGGAACGTGTTGACCCCCACAATCGGCAACTCGCCGGTGTGCTTGAGCATCTCATAGTGCATCGACTCGTCCTGAATACGGCCGCGCTGGTAACCGGTCTCCATGGCACCCAACACGCCGCCGCGTTCCGCAATCCGCTCGAACTCCGTCAGTACCGCCTCCTCGACCAGCTCGGTCAGCTCCTCGACGATGAACGCACCCTGGTTCGGGTTCTCGTTCCTGGCCAGCCCCCACTCACGGTTGATGATCAGCTGGATCGCCATCGCCCGGCGCACGCTGTCCTCGGTCGGCGTGGTGATCGCCTCATCAAAAGCGTTCGTGTGCAGGCTGTTGCAGTTGTCGTAGATCGCGATCAGCGCCTGCAGCGTGGTGCGGATATCGTTGAACTGGATCTCCTGCGCATGCAGGCTGCGTCCGCTGGTCTGGATGTGGTACTTGAGCTTCTGGCTGCGCTCGTTGGCGCCGTATTTCTCCTTCATCGCCACCGCCCAGATACGCCGCGCCACCCGGCCCATGACCGTGTATTCCGGATCCATGCCGTTGGAGAAGAAGAAACTCAGGTTCGGCGCGAAGTCGTCGATGTGCATGCCGCGCGCCAGATACGCCTCCACAAACGTGAAGCCGTTCGAGAGCGTGAAGGCCAGCTGACTGATCGGGTTGGCGCCAGCCTCGGCGATATGGTAGCCGCTGATAGAGACGCTGTAGAAGTTGCGCACCCGGTGGTGCACGAAATACTGTGCAATGTCGCCCATCACCTTGAGGCTGAACTCGGTGGAGAAGATGCAGGTGTTCTGCCCCTGGTCCTCCTTGAGGATATCGGCCTGAACCGTGCCGCGCACGTTCTCCAGCACCCACTCGCGGATCTTCTCGGTTTCGGTTTCCGTGGGTTCGCGCCGGTTGTCCTGGTGGAACTTGTCGATATTCTGGTCGATCGCGGTGTTCATGAACATCGCCAGAATGCTGGGCGCCGGCCCGTTGATCGTCATGCTCACCGAGGTGCTCGGGCTGCACAGATCGAAGCCGCCATACAACACCTTCATGTCGTCGAGCGTGGCAATGCTCACTCCCGAGTTCCCCACCTTGCCGTAGATGTCCGGGCGCGGGTCCGGGTCGTTGCCATACAGCGTGACCGAGTCGAATGCGGTCGACAGCCGTTTCGCCGGCATGCCTTCGCTGAGCAGCTTGAAGCGCCGGTTGGTGCGAAATGCATCGCCCTCGCCAGCGAACATGCGGGTGGGGTCCTCGCCCTCGCGCTTGAAGGCGAAAGTGCCGGCGGTGTAGGGGTAGCTGCCGGGCACGTTGTCGAGCATCAGCCACTGCAGGATCTCGCCGTGGTCCTCGTACTTGGGCAGCGCCACCTTGCGGATCGGCGTGCCGCTGAGCGACTTCGTGACCAGCGCGGTGCGGATCTCCTTGTCGCGGATCTTGACCACGTATTCGTCGCCGCCATAGGCCTTGACCATCTCCGGCCACTGCGCCAGCAGCTTGTGCTCGGCCTTGCCCTGGCGCTCTCGGCGCTGCGCGGCCAGGTCGTTGACTGCCGCATAGGCGCGCTCCTTGGTCGGGTTGGCCTCCTGCAGCATGCGGCCTGCCGCGCGCAGTTGCTGAATCTCGCGCGCCAAAGTTGCCTGGCTGCGGGCGCGCGCCTTGTAGCCGCGCACTGTGTCGCTGATCTCGGCCAGGTAACGGGTGCGCGCGGCCGGCACCACCGGACTCTGGTTGGTGCTGTGGCGCACCGCAACCCTGGGCAGGGAACCCTCGCCCACAGCCAGGCCCAGTTTCTGCAGGCGCGGCAGCAGCGCCTGGTACAGCGCGGTGATACCGTCATCATTGAAACGCGCGGCCATGGTGCCGAACACCGGCATCTGGTCCGGCGCGGTGGTGAACGCCTCGCGGTTACGCTGCACCTGCTTGGCCACGTCGCGCAGCGCATCCAGCGCACCCTTGCGATCGAACTTGTTGATCGCCACGAACTCGGCAAAATCGAGCATGTCGATCTTCTCGAGTTGGCTTGCGGCGCCAAACTCGGGCGTCATTACATACAGCGGCACATCCACATGCGGCACGATGGCCGCGTCGCCCTGGCCGATGCCCGAGGTCTCCACCACGACCAGGTCGAACCCCGCGCACTTGCAGGCCACGATCACGTCGGGCAGGCAAGCGCTGATCTCCGAGCCAAAGTCGCGCGTAGCCAGGCTTCGCATGAAGACCCGCTGGCCTTCGTCCTTGCGCCACGGCCCGATTGCGTTCATCCGGATGCGGTCGCCCAGCAAGGCGCCGCCGCTCTTGCGACGCGACGGATCGATGCTGATCACCGCCACGCGCAACTGGTCGTCCTGGTCCAGCCGCAGCCGACGGATCAGCTCATCGGTCAGCGAGGACTTGCCCGCACCTCCGGTGCCGGTGATGCCCAGCACCGGCACTTGGGTCTGACCAGCCGCCTTGCGCATGGCATCGAGCAAGGCCGCGTCGGCGTTGCCGGCCTCGAGCGCCGTGATGAGTTGCGCCAGCGCGCGCCAGTGCTCCTGCCCTTGGCCCTGGATTGCCGACAGCGCGGTGGGCGCCAAGCCGGACAAGTCCTTGTCGCAGCGCATCACCATCTCGCCGATCATGCCGGCCAGGCCCATGCGCTGGCCGTCCTCGGGGCTGAAGATCCGAGCCACGCCATAGTCGTGCAACTCGCGGATCTCGGGGGGCACGATCACGCCGCCGCCGCCGCCAAACACCTGGATGTGCTGGCCCCCACGCTGGCGCAGCAGGTCGACCATGTATTTGAAATACTCGACATGCCCGCCCTGGTATGAGCTGATCGCAATGCCCTGCACATCCTCCTGCAGCGCCGCCGTTACCACCTCGTCCACGCTGCGGTTGTGCCCCAGGTGGATCACCTCCGCCCCCATGCCTTGCAAGATCCGTCGCATGATGTTGATCGCCGCATCATGCCCGTCGAACAGGCTCGCGGCGGTCACAAAACGCACCTTGTGCATGGGCCGGTAGTTGGCCAGGGCCTTAAACTCGGTGGACAGATCGGTCATCGGCAGGTCTCCTTTCCCCACACCATACCCTGGTACGGTCCGCTAGGGAAGCGCAAAACCGGTTGATGCTGGTGGCGTTTTTCGCCACCCCCCCCGCCAGGTTTGCAGGGATTGGTGCCCGGATGCAGCCATGGGAATCGAACCGGTGACGCAAAAAGACACGATTGCCATCCACTTCATTTGCGCAGCGGTCGCCCGGCTCGCGCCGACCACGCGCGACAATATTTTGCGCGCGGTCGCCATCCCGACCGAATTGCTGGCACAGCCCCAGGCCCGGGTTCCGGCCGAAAATTTCGCGGCCTTGTGGCTCGCCGTGGCCCGGGAGATGGACGACGAGTTTTTCGGTCTCGACAGCCGGCGCATGAAGGTGGGCAGCTTTGCGCTGTTGTGCCATGCCGTGCTCGATTGCGTCACGCTGGACCAGGCGATCAAGGCGATCTGCCACGGCTTCGCGATGTTCCTCGATGATGTCCAGCTGCGCTTGCAGGTGCAGGACGACCAGGCTTTGATTACCGTCGACAACCGGATCAGTTCACCTGCGGACCGTCTTTTCGCCGATGAGGCGCTGCTGGTCATGGTGCATGGGCTGATGTGCTGGCTGGTCGGCAAACGCATGGAGTTGCGCCAGGCCGCATTCGCGGCGCCACGCCCCGCTCATGCGGCCGAATACCGGCTGATGTTCTCGCAGCAGCTCGTTTTCGACGCCCCCCTGTCGGCCATCTTCTTCGACGCCAGGCTGCTGGCATCGCGGGTCGTGGCCAATCGCACCACCGTGCGCAGCTTCCTGCGCGACGCACCCCAATCCGTGTTCGTCAAATACCGCAACACCGACAGCTGGTCGGCGCGCCTGCGCAGGCGCCTGCGCGGATCCATCGGAGGCCATGACTGGCCGTTACTGCAGCAGGTCGCAGCGGAGTTGCGTGTCACACCGACGACACTGCGGCGCCGACTGGAGGCGGAGGGCACCAGCTACCAAAAGCTCAAGGACGATCTACGGCGCGACGCTGCGGTGCACTATCTGTGTACCACACGGATCAGCGTGGCCGAAGTTGCAGGCCTGCTGTGTTTCCAGGACGCCAGTGCGTTTCGCCGCGCATTCAAGAGCTGGACCGGCGTTCAGCCATCGCGCTATCGCATGGCCGACGCGGCCGCTCCGTCACCGGGAAAGCGCTGATTCCTCGATCGAGCCGTGTTGCCGCCGTGAGGACGGCTGCGCCGGCAGCCCAGACTGCGCCAGCTCGGCAGCATCGATCACGCCACCGCCCAGGCAGACATCGCCGTCGTACAACACGGCCGACTGACCCGGCGTCACCGCCCACTGCGCGCCTGGAAACAACAGGTCAAAGTCGGAGCCACAGGCGTCCAGGCGGCACGGCGCATCGACCTGCCGGTACCGGGTCTTGGCTGCCAGCCACCCCGTCGGCGGCGCGATGCCGCTGACCCAGCTGCTGTCGGTGGCATGCAATGCAGCGTATTGCAGCCACGCATGGTCGTGCCCCTGGACTACCCGCAAGGTGTTGTTCTCGATCTCCTTGCGCGCGACGAACCACGGCGCATGATCGCCGCCACCGCGGCGCGCGCCTTTCTCGCGCACGCCACCGATACCCAGCCCCTGGCGCTGACCGATGGTGTAGAAACTCAGCCCGACGTGTTCGCCCAGCACCCGGCCGCGCTCATCCTGGATCGGACCCGGCGCGTTGGCGATATAACGGTTGAGGAACTCGCGGAACGGCCGCTCGCCGATGAAGCAGATACCGGTCGAGTCCTTCTTTTTTGCGTTCGGCAGCCCGATCTCGTCAGCCAGGCGCCGCACCTCGGTCTTGTGCAACTCACCGATCGGGAACCAGGTGCGTGCCAGCTGCTCCTGGCCCAGCCGGTGCAGGAAATAACTCTGGTCCTTCGCTGGGTCCAGGCCCTTCAGCAATTCAAAACGGCCCGCGGCCGGGTTCTGCCGCACCCGCGCATAGTGTCCGGTCGCAATCCGGTCGGCTCCGACCCGCATCGCATGGTCCAGGAAGGACTTGAACTTGATCTCAGCGTTGCACAGTATGTCGGGGTTGGGCGTACGACCCGCCTGGTACTCGCGCAGGAACTCTGCAAACACCCGGTCTTTGTATTCGGCCGCAAAGTTGACGTGTTCGATCTCGATGCCGATCACGTCGGCCACGGCTGCCGCATCCACGAAGTCGATGTTGGATGAGCAATATTCGCTGTCGTCGTCATCCTCCCAGTTCTTCATGAAGATGCCAATGACCTCGTGGCCCTGCCTTTTCAGCAGGTAGGCGGTGACCGCAGAGTCGACGCCACCACTCAAACCCACCACGATGCGCTGTTTGTCCATGTGACCCGGATTATCCCAGCCGCCGAAAACCCGGTCCCGCAGCTGGCATCGCCGCTATGCCCCGCTCGCTGATCAGGCGCGCCGGGTGCCGGTACCCAGGTCCGAGGCCAGCAGTTCGAGCGGGTAACGCGCACCGGCCCGGTGGTCCTCGATACAGCGCAGCAACACCGGGCTGCGGTGCCGCGCGCGACTGGCGCGGATTGCGTCGATATCCATCCACAACGTACGCACGATGCCCTGGTCGAGCGCGCGCTCGGGCTCGCGCTCGCCCAATTGACCGCAAAATGCGAAACGCAGGTAGGTCAGGCGCCCACGCGGCGTGCTGGCCGCCGTGCTGGCCGCCATGCCGGCCGATCCGGGACCGGACAGATAGACGCCGACCAGCGCGGTGGGCGTGAAAACATGGGCGGTCTCCTCCAGCGTCTCGCGCCGGCAGGCCTGGACCAGGGTTTCGTCCGGGTCCAGGTGGCCGGCCGGGTTGTTCAGGCGCAGGCCCTCGGATGTCTGCTCCTCGACCAGCAGGTATTGGCCATCACGCTCGATCACCGCGGCGACCGTGACATTGGGTTTCCATCGATTCGGCATGCCGGATTATGCTGCGGCGCTCCCGACAGCAGCCCGCCAGGCGGCGGGCCCCATGACAAACTAATGTAAGCTTGCGCCAAGAATTTTCGCCCGCCCCAACAAGAGGAGCTGCTCCATGCTGATTGGCATACCCGCTGAAACCCTTGCGGGAGAGACCCGTGTCGCCGTAACCCCCGAAACGGCCAAGAAGCTCAAGTCTCAAGGCCACAGCTTGCGTATCCAGTCCGGCGCCGGCATCACTGCCAGCGTCACCGATGCGGCCTACGAAGCGGCGGGCGCGGAAATCACCGATGCATCCGGCGCGCTGGGCTGCGATCTGGTGCTCAAGGTCCGCAGCCCTTCCGACGCCGAACTGGCGCAGATGAAGTCCGGCAGTTGCCTGGTGGGCATGCTGAACCCGTTCGATGCCAATGGCCTGCAGCAACTGGCCGGCGCCGGTGTGACCAGCTTTGCACTGGAGGCAGCGCCGCGCACCACACGCGCCCAGAGCATGGACGTATTGTCTTCGCAGGCCAACATCGCTGGCTACAAGGCGGTCATGATGGCAGCCGACCAGTACCAGCGCTTCTTCCCGATGCTGATGACCGCCGCCGGCACCGTCAAGGCAGCGCGGGTCGTGATCCTGGGTGTGGGTGTGGCCGGTCTGCAGGCCATTGCGACGGCCAAGCGCCTGGGCGCGGTGATCGAGGCGTCCGATGTGCGCCCCAGCGTCAAGGAGCAGGTCGAGTCACTGGGGGGCAAGTTCATCGAGGTCTCCTACGATACCGATGAAGAAAAGGAAGCCGCGGTCGGCGTCGGCGGCTACGCCAAACCGATGCCGCCGAGCTGGCTCGCGCGCCAGAAGGTCGAGGTAGCCAAACGCGTCGCGCTGGCCGATATCGTGATCTCCACCGCGCTGATTCCGGGGCGGGCGGCGCCCACCTTGATCACCGAGGCGATGGTCGAAAGCATGAAGCCGGGCTCGGTGATCATCGATATCGCTGCTGGCAAGGGTCCGGACGGCGGCGGCAACTGCCCGTTGTCGCAGGCCGACAAGACGGTGGTGCGCCATGGCGTGACCATCGTCGGCGAAACCAACCTGCCGGCATTGGTGGCGGCCGATGCCTCCGCGCTTTACGCGCGCAACGTGCTCGACTTTCTCAAGCTGATCCTGCCCCAGGACGGCGGGTTGAAGGTCGACATGGAAGACGACATCGTCGCAGCCTGCCTGATGACCCAGGGCGGAGAAGTCAAACGCAAGTGACAACGGCCAGGCGCGTGCCGCCCTCGGGCTGGCGGGCGCCCCGCAATACCAACGACAACGATCCGAAAGAACCCCCATGGACCTCGTATCCCCCACGATCACCAACCTGATCATCTTCGTGCTGGCCATCTATGTGGGTTACCACGTGGTGTGGACCGTGACGCCGGCTTTGCACACCCCGCTGATGGCGGTGACCAACGCGATCTCGGCCATCGTCATCGTCGGCGCGATGCTGGCGGCGGCGCTGACCGAGACCACGCTGGGCAAGACCATGGGCGTGCTGGCGGTGGCGCTGGCAGCGGTCAATATCTTCGGCGGCTTCCTGGTCACCCGGCGCATGCTGGAGATGTTCAGGAAGAAAGAGAAAAAGGTCGCCACTGCGGGAGGTGATGGCAAATGAGCATGAATCTCGTCACGCTGTTGTATCTGGTCGCCTCGGTGTTTTTCATCCAGGCACTCAAGGGACTCTCGCATCCGACCACCTCGATCCGCGGCAACCTGTTCGGCATGACGGGCATGGCCATTGCCGCCATCACCACGGTATTCCTGATCGCCAACCTGTCCGACAACTTCGGCAAGGGCATGGTCTGGGTGCTGGTGAGCCTGCTGGTCGGCGGCGCGTACGGAGCGTACCGCGCCCGGACGGTCGAGATGACGCAGATGCCCGAGCTGGTCGCGTTCTTTCACAGCATGATCGGACTGGCCGCGGTGTTCATCGCGGTTGCGGCCGTTGCCGAGCCCTGGGCGTTCGGCATCGTCGCCAAGGGCGGCGCGATACCGGCCGGCAACCGGCTCGAACTGTTCCTGGGCGCGGCCATCGGTGCCATCACCTTCAGCGGCTCGGTCATCGCCTTCGGCAAGCTCTCGGGCAAATACAAATTCCGGCTGTTCCAGGGCGCGCCGGTGCAATTTGCCGGACAACACAAGCTCAACCTGATCCTGGGCCTGACCACCCTGGGCCTGGGCCTGGTCTACATGGCCACGGAAAACTGGGTCGCGTTCTTCCTGATGCTGGCGCTGGCGTTCGTCATGGGCGTGCTGATCATTATTCCGATCGGCGGCGCCGACATGCCGGTGGTGGTCTCGATGCTCAACAGCTATTCGGGCTGGGCCGCGGCCGGCATCGGCTTCTCGCTCAACAACAGCATGCTGATCATTGCCGGCTCGCTGGTGGGCAGCTCGGGAGCCATCCTGTCCTACATCATGTGCAAGGCGATGAACCGCTCGTTCTTCAACGTGATCCTGGGCGGTTTCGGCGGCGAGGCCGTGACCGCGACCGGCGCCCAGGAGCAAAGGCCGGTCAAGAGTGGCAGCGCGGACGACGCCGCCTTCGTGCTGGGCAATGCAGAGACCGTGGTGATCGTGCCGGGATACGGCCTGGCCGTCGCTCGCGCCCAGCACGCAGTCAAGGAACTGGCCGAGAAACTCACGCACAAGGGTATCTCCGTCAAGTACGCCATCCATCCGGTGGCCGGGCGCATGCCGGGCCATATGAACGTGTTGCTGGCCGAGGCCGAAGTGCCTTACGACCAGGTGTTCGAGATGGAAGACATCAACGGCGAATTCGGCCAGGTCGACGTCGCCATCATCCTGGGTGCCAACGACGTGGTCAACCCGGCGGCGCTGCAAAAAGGCAGCCCGATCTACGGCATGCCGATCCTGGAGGCCTACAAGGCCAAGACCGTGATCGTCAACAAGCGATCCATGGCCGCCGGATACGCTGGCCTCGACAATGAACTGTTCTATATGGACAAGACCATGATGGTGTTCGGTGACGCCAAGAAAGTCGTCGAGGACATGGGCAAGGCGCTCGAATAGACAACGCCGATGGCCCGGCGCCACCGCGCCGGACTTGCCGCGACCCGAGTGCGCCAGACGGGGACAATCCCGCTTCGGATGATTGGAGACACAAGGCGATGAAAGACCGAATCTGGCTCAAGAGTTACCCGCCCGGTGTGCCTGCGGACATCGACGTGGCGCAGTACAACTCGCTGGTCGACCTGATTGACGCATGCTTTCGCCAGCATGGCCAGCGAACGGCCTACAGCTTCATGGGCCGCGACATCACGTTTCGGCAAACCGACAGCCTGAGCGAGGCATTCGGCGCTTACCTGCAGGGCCTGGGTCTGGCCCAGGGTGATCGGGTGGCTGTGATGCTGCCCAATGTGCCGCAGTATCCGGTCGTGGTTGCCGCTGTGTTGCGCGCCGGCCTGGTGCTGGTCAACGTGAACCCGCTGTACACGGCGCGCGAACTCGAGCACCAGCTCAAGGACTCCGGTGCCAAGGCCATCGTGATCCTGGAGAACTTCGCCAGCACGCTGGAAAAATGTCTGGCTGCCACGGCAGTCAGGCATGTCGTGCTGGCCGCCATGGGCGACCAGCTGGGTCTGCTCAAGGGTGCGCTGGTCAATTACGTGGTGCGCCACGTCAAGAAGATGGTGCCGCCGTTCATCCTGCCGGGTGCGGTGCGCTTCAACGAAGCCATTGCGCGCGGCAGCGCTGCGACGCTGAAGAAGCCCGTGATCAAGAGCGACGACATGGCGGTGCTGCAATACACCGGCGGAACCACCGGCCTGTCCAAGGGCGCAGTGCTGCTGCACCGCAATCTGGTGGCCAACGTGCTGCAGAACCAGGTCTGGGCCGCGCCCCTGATGGACACGATTCCCGCGCAGGAGCAGCCGACCATCGTCTGCGCGTTGCCGCTCTACCACATCTTCGGGTTCACCTACTGCATGATGCTGGCGCTGCGCCTGGGCGGCAAACTGATCCTGATCGCCAATCCACGCGACATGCCGGGCATGCTCAAGGAGTTGTCCGGGCACCGCATCCACCTGATGCCGGCCGTGAACACCTTGTTCAACGGCATGGCGAACCATCCCGATTTCAACACGGTCGACTGGAGCCACCTGGTGGCTGCGACTGGCGGCGGCACCGCGGTGCAAAGTGCCGTGGCCGCCCTGTGGAAGGAGAAGACCGGCAAGCCGATTCTGGAGGGTTATGGCCTGAGCGAGACCTCGCCCTCCGCCAGCGGGAACCCGGCCAATGCGACCGAATACAGCGGATCGATCGGTGTGCCCCTGCCCAACACCTGGATGAAACTGGTGGATGACGACGGCAAGGACGTTGCTCCTGGCGAGCCCGGCGAAATCGCGATCAAGGGTCCGCAGGTCATGGCCGGATACTGGCAACGCCCGGACGAGACCGCTAAGGTCATGACCATCGACGGCTTTTTCAAGACTGGCGACATCGGCACGATGGACTCGCGTGGTTACTTCCGGATCGTCGACCGCAAGAAGGACATGGTTCTGGTCAGCGGCTTCAACGTCTATCCGACCGAGATCGAGGAGGTCGTGTCGCAGCTCGCGGGCGTGCTGGAGTGTGCCTGCGTTGGTATCCCCGATGCCAAGACTGGCGAAGCCGTCAAGCTGGTCGTCGTCAAGAAGGATCCGGCACTGACCGAGGCGCAGGTACGCGCCTTTTGCAGGGAAAACCTCACCGGCTACAAGCAGCCCAGGTTGGTGGAGTTCCGGGCCGAACTGCCCAAGACGCCGGTGGGCAAGATTCTGCGCCGCGAGCTGCGCGACAAATAGTCCCGGGTCTTCAGGTCATGGCGGCCACGGCGATCCTCAGCGCACTGGAGCAGGAGCAGCAAGGCCTGCTGGCGCAGCTGGAACGTACCCGCCGGGTGCGGCGCGGCGGACGCGACTTCTGGTGCGGCACGCTGCATGGCATGCCGGTGGTACTGGCCCTGTCGCGCATCGGCAAGGTCGCCGCGGCGACCACGGCCACCACGCTGATCGAGGCCTTCGACGCCACCCGGATCGTGTTCACCGGTGTCGCCGGCGGCCTGGGCACCCAGGTGCAGGTGGGCGACGTGGTCGTGGCCAGCCATTTCGTGCAGCATGACATGGACGCATCGCCACTGTTCCCGCGATTCGAAATCCCGCTGTACCAGCGCACGCAGTTCGCCTGCGACCCGCACCTGACCGAACTGCTCGCGCGTGCTTGCCGTAACGCCATTGACGGCCTGCCGCCAGTGGCTGCGATCGGCCGCGCACCGACCGTGCATCAGGGCCTGATCGCCAGCGGCGATCGCTTCATCGCGACGGCGCAGACCGCGCGCGAAGTGCGTTTGGCGCTCGGCGCTCAGGCCATGGACGCGCTGGCGGTGGAAATGGAAGGTGGCGCCGTGGCGCAGGTCTGTCACGACTACGGCATCGCGTTCGCCGCCGCGCGCACCATCTCGGACCGCGCCGACGATACCGCCCCTGTCGATTTCCAGCAATTCATCGACGCTGTCGCCGCAATCTATGCCCGACGCATCGTCGATGGTTTCCTGCGCGCACTGGCAGGCGCGTCAGACAGCCGCCGGGCTAGTTGAGCCAGCCGCGGCGCCGGAAGTACCACATCGGCGCGATCGCGCTGGCCACCATCAATACCAATGCAAACGGGTAGCCGAACGACCACTGCAGCTCCGGCATGAAGCGAAAGTTCATGCCATAGGCGCTGGCCACCAACGTGGGCGGCAGCAAGGCGACGGCGGCGACCGAGAACAATTTGATGATCTTGTTCTGGTTGATGTTGATGAAACCCACCGTGGCGTCCATCAGAAAGTTGATCTTGTCAAACAGGAAGGTGGTGTGCGAATCGAGCGAATCGATGTCGCGCAGGATCTGGCGCGCCTCCTCGAACTGCTCGGCATTGAGCATCTTGGAGCGCATCATGAAGCTGACCGCGCGCCGGGTGTCCATCGCGTTGCGCCGGATACGCCCGTTCATGTCCTCCTGGCGCGCGATGGCGCCGAGCACCTCACCGGCGAGTTCGTCCGTCATGTCGCCCGACAACACCTTGCCACTGGCCTTTTCCAGCTCGTCGTAGATGCCTTCGAGCGTGTCGGCCGAATACTCCGCATCGGCATCGAACAGCTTGAGCAGCACCTCCTTGCCGTCTTCGATCAGGCCCGGCGCGCGGCGCGCGCGCATGCGCAGCAGCCGGAATACCGGCACGTCCTCCTCGTGGATCGAGAACAGGATGCCCTTGCTGCGCACCGTGTCGTTGGCCAGGTTCAGGATGAACGCCACCCGAACCGTGCGCGGCTCGTCGCCGCTGGCGATCAGGAAGTCGCTTCGGATGTTGAGGTCGCCGTTTGCCTCGGAGTAGAAACGGGCCGACTCCTCGATGTCCTCGTCCATCGCGTTGGCCGGGACCTCCAGGCCGTAATACGCCTCGACCCACTGCAATTCCTGCGGCGTGGGCGAGTCGAGATCGACCCACACCGGCTGGAAACGCGACAACTCCTCGAGCGAGGCGATTTCTTCCTGGTAGAGGCGACCATTGACGAGCGAGAAAACATTGAGCATGGTCCACCCCGGTGGTCTGGATCGGCGGGAGAGAATGGAGAAAAGCGACCGCCGGCCCGGTTGCGCGGCTGGTAGATCGACCGGTGGTCGCACACCAAAATTATCGCACCGGCGTCGCGTCAGGCGCCCAGCACCAGCTCGAGCAACTCGTCCTTGACAGCCATCGCATCGTGTTCGCCCAGGGCCATCAGCGACTGCACGAAACGCGGCTCGAACAACAGGTAACTGGCCAGCGTGCCACCACTGCCTTTGAGCACGCCCAGCGCCCCCATCGCGTTGCGAATCGCCGCTGGCAGCTCGCTGGTGAACTTCTGCGCCAGCGCGTCGAGCGACTGCGTTGGCGACACAGCCAGCACATCGATGGCCTTGAATGGCAGGGCGTTGGCGGCCGCGGCCGGCAGGCGGTTGATGGTCTGGGTGACGCGCGCAGTCTGCTCGACGTCGGCCTGCAGCGTGTCGTGGAACACGCTTGCCATCACATGGCCGGCCATGCTGCCCAAAGTCGGCCCGCGCACCTGCGCCACGTTGCCGGCGTCGCCCAGGCCGGAACGCTCGGGCTGTCCCACGCCGACGACCAGGATGCGGCGCGCGCCCAGGTGCATCGCTGGCGACAACGGGGTGACCTGACGCATCGAGCCATCGCCGAAGTATTCGTTGCGGCCGTCAACCCGCAACGGCGTGGCCGGAAACAGGAATGGAATCGCGCTGGACGCCATCAGATGGTCGATGGTCAGGGGCTGGAATTCGGCGCGCCGTCCTGGCCGGGACCAGCCTTGAAACTCACCCCGGCTGGCCGTGTGGCAGAACGTCCAGTGCACGCCAGTGGTGTAGCTCGATCCAGTCACCGCCAGTGCGTCGATGGTGTTGGAGCGCAAGGCGTCGCCGATACCGTCGATCGAAATGCCCTGGCGCAAGGTCTTGCGCAAGGGCGCGTTGTCCATCATGGCACCGTTGGCCTGTGCGTGGCGCGACAGGCTGAGCGCGACCGCGATGCGGCTGAACCGCACCCAGCCCGGCACGTTGAGGTCGAACACATCCGAAGATCGCAACCTGCGCCAGAACTGCGCGAGCTGCTCGAAGGCCTGCAAGCCCTGCGTCGCCCGGCTGGCCAGAAACGCCGCATTGATCGCGCCTGCGGACGTACCCACAAGCACCTGGAACGGGAAGGTGTGGGGGCCGTCCGCTCGGGCCTGGAGCATGTCGGCCAGCGCGCGCAGCACACCGACCTGGTACGCGGTGCGCGCGCCACCACCCATCAATACCAGCCCCACGGTGGGGCGATCGTATTGACGCAATCCCGCATGGATGATGGTGTCCAGGCTCATCGGTACATCTTGTAACTTCAGCACAGTCTATTGCATCGCCAGTGGCCCGAATCGGCCCTGTCGGCATGGCAAGTGCCCAGTCCGTGTCGGTCAGGCTTGCATTTGCCGCTGTTCGCGGGCATAGTGAATCGACTGGCAGGAAACACGGATCGCGCCGTGTCCTGACTTCCGTCGCGGCCCGCAGGCCGGACCGCGGCCATTTTTGGCGAGCGATACAGGAGGACATCCATGAACTTGACGATCAGCGGTCATCACCTCGAGGTCACACCGGCCCTGCGCAACTACGTAACGACCAAGCTCGATCGAATTACCCGCCATTTCGACGCCGTCGTGGACGTCAAGGTGTTACTGACCGTGGAGAAACTCAAGGAAAAGGAGCGAAGGCAACGCGCCGAATGCAATATTCATGTCAAGGGCAGCGACATGTTCGCGGAAAGTTCCCATTCCGATCTGTATGCCGCCGTGGACGACCTGGTCGACAAGCTCGATCGCCAGGTCACGCGCCACAAGGATCGCCTGCAGGACCATCATCACGAGGCGCCCAAACGCCTGATGTAAGGCCGCCTCGGCATTGGCGACAAAACCGCCCGCGCGCCGGGCGGTTTTTTTGTGTGCATAATCTGCAACCCATCATGAATCGACTTGCGTCCATCCTGCCTCCAGCACAAGTACTTGTGCGTGTCGATGCCACCAGCAAGAAGCGGGTGTTCGAAGAAGCCGGCCTGTTGTTCGAGAGCCTGCACGGGCTGAACCGCGCGCTGGTCACCGACAGCCTTTTCTCACGTGAGCGCCTGGGCTCCACCGGACTGGGCCATGGGGTCGCAATTCCCCATGGGCGCATCAAGGGCCTGAAGGCTCCGATGGCAGCGGTCTTCCAGATGGAGACCGCGATCGGCTTCGATGCGCCGGACGACCAGGCGGTCAAGTTGCTGATCTTCCTGCTGGTACCCGAGGCGGCGACCCAGAAGCACCTGGAGATCCTGTCCGAGATTGCCGAACTGCTCAGCGACGCGGAGTTGCGCGAAAAGATGAGCAACTGCAACGACGCGGCTCGATTGCACGACCTGATCTCGCAGTGGCAGTCGGCGCAACTAGCCTGATCGGCAGTCCGATCTGAGAGCGTGAAAGGCAATCGCTTGAACCCTCGCCCAATCGATTGCCTCTCACGCTCTGAGTCATCATGAAGCCCACCGTCGTCAGCGCCGATGTCCTGTTCGAGGAATTCCGCGCCTACCTGAAGTGGCAATGGGTTGCTGGCCTGGGCGCGTCCGAGCGGCGTTTCGACGAAGTCGCGGTGCAGGCCGCCAGCTCGGGCGCCGACCTGGTCGGGTATCTCAACTATATCCACCCCTACCGGGTGCAGATCCTGGGCGAGCGTGAGGTTGCCTACCTGACCAACGCGACCCAGGAGGACTGCGCCCGGCGTATCTCCCGCATCGTGACACTGGAGCCGCCCGCGCTGGTGCTGGCCGACGGCCAGGAGCCGCCCGATGCCCTGTTGTCGTTGTGCGAACGCGCGCAGATCCCGATGTTCTCGACCCAGGCGTCATCGGCGTTTGTCATCGATGTGTTGCGGGCCTACCTGTCCAAGCACTTTGCCGAGCGCACCTCGATGCACGGCGTGCTGATGGACATCCTGGGCCTGGGCGTGTTGATCACCGGCGAATCCGGACTGGGCAAGAGTGAACTCGGACTGGAACTGATCTCGCGCGGCAACGGCCTGGTGGCCGACGACGCGGTCGACCTGTACCGCATCAACCAGACCACGATCGAGGGTCGTTGTCCGGACCTGCTGCAAAACCTGCTAGAGGTGCGCGGCATCGGCTTGCTCGATATTCGTGCCATCTTCGGCGAGACGGCGGTGCGCCGCAAGATCCGCCTCAAACTGATCGTGCACCTGGTGCGCCGCGAGACGCTGGAACGCGAGTACGAGCGCATCCCCTACGAGCCGCTGACCCAGGACATCCTGGGCATCCCGGTGCTCAAGGTCGTGGTGCAGGTGGTAGCCGGTCGCAACATCGCGGTGCTGGTCGAGGCTGCGGTACGCAGCACCATCCTCAAGCTGCGTGGCATCGACACCTACCAGGAATTTGTCGAACGCCACCGCAAGGCGATGGAGGTCAAGCAGCCGGCCCGCTCCGGAATCTGAGGCCCTGCATCCGAGTCAATCCTGCAGAGCGCGTGTGGGAGCTGGCCGGTTCGGACAACCCGGCTTGCTGCAATGGGCGTACAGGCTCAAGGCGTGGTCGGCGATGATGAAACCCTTGGCTTTGGCAACCGCCTGCTGGCGCTTTTCGATCTCTGCGTCGTAGAACTCCTCGACCCGGCCGCAATCGAGACACACCAGGTGGTCGTGATGCTGCCCCTCATCGAGTTCGTACACCGCCTTGCCACTCTCGAAATGGCTTCGGCTCAGGATGCCGGCCTGCGCGAACTGCATCAGCACGCGATACACCGTGGCCAGTCCGACGTCCGAATTGTCGTCCAGCAGGGCGCGGTAGACATCTTCCGCCGTCATGTGGCGTTGTTCGCCCTTCTGGAAAATCTCGAGGATCTTCAGCCGTGGCACGGTGGCCTTGAGCCCGGTACTCTTGAGTTCATCGATGTTGGCGATGGCCATGTTCAACCTCCGGGGATGACAAGCTGACACTGACGCAGCGGCTACAATGACGCGATCATATCGCCCCCCTGCTCCATGCCTGTTCCCTGCGCCCTGAAGTCCCTGCTGCTGGTCCTGAGTGCCAGCCTGGCGGCATGCTCGAGCTTCGACGGCGCCAGCAACCGCCTGGCCAGCATCGTGACACCCCATCAGATCGACGTGGTGCAGGGCAATGTGATCACACGGGAACAGGTTGACGTATTGCGCCCGGGCCTGCCCCGGCAATCGGTGCGCGACCTGCTGGGCACACCCCTGCTGCAAAGCGTGTTCCATGCCGACCGGTGGGACTATGTTTTCAGCTTCCGGCGCAAGGGTGAAGCGCTGCAGCTACGCAAGCTCACCGTCTTCTTCAAGGACGATGCGCTCACACGTTTCGACGCCGATCCCATGCCCACGGAGGCGGAGTTCGTGGCCTCGCTGGACAACAACCGCAAGTCGGCCAAGGTTCCGGAGTTGCAGGCCAGCGAAGAATCGCTCAAGGCTTTCGCACAATCGTCAAGCAAGGACGGCGCGGCAGACAAGCCAGCCGCGCCGGCACGCGCCCTGGCGCCACTGCCCTCAAGTTACCCGCCGCTCGAGCCGGCAAAACCCTGAGCCCGGTGCACGGCATGGCGAGCGAGCGCAAGCGCAGGGTCTGCATTGCCGGGGCATCCGGCCGCATGGGCCACATGCTGATCGAGGCAGTGCGTTCCAGTGCCGATTGCGAACTGACCGGTGCGCTCGACATCACTGGCAGTGCGGCCATCGGGCAGGATGCCAGTGCCTTTTCGGGCCATCCCTGCAGCGTGCTGATTACCGGCGACCTGCGGCAAGGACTTGCCGGCTGCGATGTGCTGATCGATTTCACCCGCCCCGAGGGCACGCTGGCCCACCTGGCCGCCTGCCGCGCTCTCGGTGTGCAGTGCGTGATCGGCACCACCGGGTTTTCCGACGCGCAGAAGGCCGAGATCGCCGACTACGCGCGCGACGTCGCGATCATGATGGCTCCCAACATGAGTGTCGGCGTCAACGTCACGCTCAAGCTGCTGGAATTGGCCGCACGGGCGATGGCCACCGGCTACGACATCGAGATCATCGAGGCTCACCACCGCCACAAGGTGGATGCGCCATCGGGCACTGCACTCAAGATGGGCGAGGTCATCGCCCGGGCCACCGGCCGCAACCTGAAGGAGTGCGCGGTCTATGCGCGCCAGGGCGTCACCGGCGAGCGCGACCCGTCCACGATCGGTTTTGCCACCATCCGCGGTGGCGACATCGTGGGCGACCATACGGTGCTGTTCGCCGGTACTGGCGAACGTATCGAGATTTCGCACAAGTCCTCCAGTCGCGAAACCTACGCCCAGGGCAGCCTGCGCGCCGCGCGTTTCCTGGCCGGGCAGACGCGCGGCCTCTTCGACATGTTCGACGTGCTGGGACTGGCCGAGACCGACACAGCGGCCGCTCCATCATGACCAGCGCGGCAAGCCCAGGCCCTGCCGCGGGCAGTGGCCCATGGGAGGGTCTCCGATGGGCCTGATCCAGATCCTGGCCCAGGGCGATGGGGTCAGCAACCTGGTGGTTCTGGTGCTGCTGCTGATGTCTGTCGGCAGTTGGTTCGTGATTCTCTGGAAGTCCTGGTTGCTGCGCCGCGCCAGTCGCGACGTCGGTCGCAGCCTACTGGCGTTCTGGCAGTCGGGCGACCTGCACGAGGGCCAGCGCAAGGCCGAGGCCTTCGACCGCGAAGCCCTGATCGCACCGCTGATCGCCGCGACCCGGATCCACGGCAGCGGCACGTTGGCCAACGCAGGCGACCGCTCCCAGCAACTGACACGGGTGCTGCGCCAGCAGCTGCAGGCGATATTGCACAAGCTCCAGTTCGGCCAGGTGTTGCTCGCCACGGTCGGCGCAACCGCGCCGTTTGTCGGCCTGCTGGGCACGGTCTGGGGCATCTACCATGCCTTGATGTCGATCTCGCAGGCGGGTCAGGTCACGATCGACAAGATCTCCGGCCCGGTCGGCGAGGCCCTGATCATGACCGCCGCCGGACTGGCAGTGGCGATTCCGGCGGTTTTGGCATACAACGTGCTCGGCCGTCAGATCAGCCGCATCGAGGCCGATCTCGAAGGCTTTGCGCGCGATCTGCGTGAACTGCTGCTCCATCCTGGCGTGCCCGGGGCGGCGCCGGCACAGGATTGAACCCCATGGCTTTCGGGCGCCTGGACCGCGACACCGGCAACAAGCCGATGAGCGAGATCAACATGACGCCACTGATCGACGTTATGCTGGTGCTGGTGGTGATCTTCATCATCACCGCGCCGCTGCTGGCAAGCTCGATCCGGCTCGATCTGC
>Ga0105047_10003389_pt1 | contig 28090 bp, 28 predicted proteins | sample MAT04_FD_78384 | JGI IMG/M metagenome (GOLD analysis project Ga0105047, IMG submission 78384) | Freshwater microbial communities from Lake Fryxell liftoff mats and glacier meltwater in Antarctica - MAT-04 (megahit assembly) | ecosystem: Environmental > Aquatic > Freshwater > Ice > Liftoff... | reverse complement strand
GGCCACCGGCACACCGCCTTCGGCCTGCCGCAGGATCGCGAAGATCTGGGCTTCCGTGTATCTGCTTGTCTTCATTCAGAATCTCCTCATGCATCTTGCCGAGAAAATTCTACTTATGCAGCCACTTACTTTCGGGGGGGATTACCTGTGCAACAGAGCCGGACCGCACTGTTGATTTAGCAAAGGTGATTTCTGCATAGGGCACAGATCGATCCGGCTACACTTCTGCTTGCTTCGGATCACACGGAAAGCCGCTCAATAGGATGAAGATGACGTTCCCAAGCCGCCGGTTTCCGCCTGTGGAGTCAAGCTGTCGTCGATCCGGCCCTAGGCCTTGGTACCGCCTAGTGAATACCAAATTCTCCACCAAGTAGGCTCGCCGCACGTCCAAAACTACACCGATGACCGCCCGCCTTTCCGTCCTACGATGAGATAGTGCGAAGTAATCAAGACCGGCAGCAGGCAGGCCGGAATCCATCTTCGCCAAAAATAGTTCAGCCAAGTGAGCTTTCTTATCGCATTAGGAAGATTGTGAGGGGGAATCTGCTTCGTTACCAGCAAGGCTTCTCGTTGGGACAACCATCTCTCGACAGCCTTGTGCTGTTCACTCAACCCTTGACGGCCCCTGCCACCAGACCGCCGACGATCCTGCGCTGACTGAACAGTACCAGAATCAACAGCGGCAGAATGACTGAAACCGTTGCGGCAACAGCATACATAACCTGACCGGGCTGTTGGGTAGTACCAAGAAAACCGATGATCTTGGGCACCATCGTCTGATTGTCCTCGCTGAGCAGCATCGCGCAAATCACGAAATCGCTGTAACCGACCAAAAAGCTGAAAATCCCGGTCGTAATGACTCCGGGCCACATCACCGGCATCACCACAAGGCGGAAGGCTTGCAGGCGCGTACAGCCGTCGATCAAGGCGGACTCGTCAAGGTCGCGCGGGATTGTGAGAAAGAACGAATGCAGCAGCCACAGTGTAAACGGCTGGTTCAATGCCACCAGCACGATGATCGTTGTCCACTGATGGCCCCACAGGTTCCATTCAAAAAAGGGCAACAAATAGCCTGATACCAGTGTCAGCCCCGGCATGGCGCGAAAGACCAGCGCAGCGATCAGGATCCAGAATGCATAGCGCGCGGTGGACCGGGCAAGCGCATAGCCACCCAATGTCCCGAAGGTCAGCGATACCGCCGTGACGCCCAGAGTTATAACAATCGTGTTCAATGCCTGCCGCCAGAAACCCTGCCCCACCCACACATCGTAATAGGCCTGACCGGTAAAGGCGCTGCCGGTCAGCGCCTGCGTGCGGGGGCCGAAAAGGGCATCCTGCCATGATACCATGGAAAAGAAGTCACCTTGCAGCTTGAAGCTGCCCCATGCCGTCCACACGAAGGGCAGTGCCGCCGCGAGCAACCATACCGCAATGAAGCCCGCAGCCAGCAAGACAAGATAAACGGGCGGGCGAAAGGCGCGGGGGGAGCCGGTCATGCCTTGGACCTGAAACCGGTCCACGCGCGGCGCAGCGAAGGCAAGAGAAGCACGAATATGCAGATGACCGTAAGCATTGACGTGGCGGCTGCAGACCCGAACAGAGGTGTGTCGCCCCGAAGCGCAAAAAAGATCAGCGATGACAGTGAGGAGGCATGCGCGGTCGCAGAAAGCCCGACGATGGATTCAAACACGCGAAAATTGTCCATGATCAGGATAAGCATCAGGAACGTGGCAATCGGGGCCAGATGGGGCAACGTGACCAGACGAAGCCGCTCAAACCGCGATGCGCCATCAACCATCGCCGCCTCAAGCGTGTCACGCGGAACGGTTTGCAGGGCGGCGAAGAACACGATGAACACAAACGGGGCGTTCGACCAGACGCCATGCGCAAAAAGTGTAGCCCAAGCCAACGCGCCAGACGCCTTGAGCGACAGGGTGTTGTCCCCGGTCATCCATTGCAGGAACGAGCCGATGATGCCGTTCTGATCTATCATCCAGAAAAGGGTAAGTGCCCCAATCACCGATGGCACGATCATTGGCAGCAGAGTTATGTAAATCACGCCGCCCCGCGTGACGCGCGGCAAAATATTGACCGACAGCGCGATCAGAAAGCCAAGTCCAAGCGACAGCGGCGAGACGACGACCGTGTAGACCAGCGTGAACAGAAGCGCCCGGTAAAACGGCAGGTTCAGCGTTTGCGACAGGCCGGCAGCCATGTCGGGGGCGCGGGTCCAGATGGTGCGCAGTTCATCCACGGCCAGATGTGCGCCATCAAGGTAAGTGTCAAAACCGTTGAACCGGCCCTGCGGTTCTTTTGCGTTCAACGCCTGCATTGCGGTCGCATCGACGCGGATTTCGGTTTTGCAACCGAACGGATCGCAGGTTTCCACCTGGACCAGCGCCTGCGCGTGTTCAACGTAAAATGATTGCAGCACCACAGACACCAGCGGCAACGCTATGAACAAGAGCATCGCCAGCATCGACGGCAGGATGAACAGGGTGAAAGTGCGGTGGGGCATAGCCTGGCACCGGGTGGGACTGATTGGTCCCACCCGGATGGCCTTTACTGGATAAAGCCTGCCTCGCGGGCGGCGATGGTATAGGCCGCCTCGGCATCGGTCAGCGCCTGTTCTGCGGTTTCCTCACCCTTCAGAAAGCCCACGATGTTGTCGTCGATCGCGGTGTGCATCAGGTTCATGTAGGGCACCGTGGGATAGGCGGGTGCCCCCCCCTGAACCGAAGCGATCACACCGGCGGCGGCGGGCGTAGGCACATAGCCTTTCATCAACCAGACCGCCAGTTGGGGCTTTTCAGTTGCCAGTTCGGGGGCAATCGCGTGCATCATCACGCGGAACGTGGCCTCGGCGTCGGCGTCCGAAATGTTCTTGGCGATGCCGAAACCATCCCACCAGATTGTCGTGGCGGGATGGTCATAGCCTGCCATGGCGGGAGCCGCCGCGAGGCGCATGAAGGGGGCTGCGGTCGGGGCTTTTTCAGTGCCGGGCAACACTTCGGCGGCTTCGGACCCCCAGAAATTGCTCATGGCGATTGTGTTCGCCTCCAACAGCGGCGCCATCGCGTCAGACGACCAGGTCAGGTAATCGGGGCCCATGTATCCTGCCAGCGCCTTCATCGTTTCCAGCGCCTTGAGACCCTTGGCATTGTTGATCGACGGGACGGCGCTTCCGGGCTGAAAGAATTCGCCATCCTGACCAAGGTACAGATTGACGAACCCCTGTCCAAGTTCCCATCCCGGCGCATAGGAAAGGCCAAGCGGGTTCTGCATCACACCCTTTGCCCGGATCGCTTCGGCAGCGGCAAGCACATCGTCCCATGTCTGCGGCGGTGCGATGCCTGCGGCGGCCAGCACATCCTCGCGGAAAAAGAAATGTTCGGCATTGGCCATGAATGCAATCGCCATGACCTTGCCATCAATCTTGATCAGCTGAGTTGGCAAAAGGTCCTGCCCATATTTGGCCACCAGATCATCCAGCGGGCGCAAAAGCCCTGCCGTCAATAGCGCCGTCATCGAGCCGTTCGCCCCGAATTTCACGGTGTATTCCGCCGGGTTGGCGGTAAGTGCGGGCACCTGAAGGTCGGTGTGCTGGGTGGTCTGGTTCGCGGTCATCGTCAGATTTGCGGTCGCACATGCAAGCGCACGCTCGTTGATGGCGTTCAGTGCCGCAAAATCATTTGAAAGGATGCGCACCGATCCGGTCGCATCAGTTGGACATTCGGCCGAAGCAGCACCCGCCAGATGGATTGCGGCTACTGCGGCGAACAGGAGGCGATGCGTCATTTTTTCAGTACTCCCTTGTATGTGTTTTTCGCGTCCCTTGCGGCAGGCGCGACTGTGTGGGTCGACCGCATCGCGGCCACCTTTGGGCAAGGCGACCGACAAACGCGTCAAACGTAGCTTAACATGAATGAATACGCTTGCAAAAGATTCTCTGTTAGGCTTCGCTATGTGGATCAGTCACAGAAGAACGGGTTTGCCATGACCACCTTTCAGACCGAAAAAGCCGTGGTTCGCGCGTATCACGCCGATCTGGCCACTGCCACCTCCGACACTGTCGCCGAAACGCTGGCGCGGCACACCGATGCCAGCTGGCACTGGCGCGGGATGCACCCGTTTCATGAACAGCATGGGGCGGCGGCGGTGGCGCAGGCGTTTTGGGAACCATTCCTGACCGCGATGAGCCGGGTTCAGCGGCGGCCGGACATTTTCATGGCCGGACTGAACGAGATCGACGGTTTCAGCAGTGTCTGGGTCGTGTCGATGGGGCATCTGATGTGCCTGTTTGACCGGCCATGGCTGGGCATCCGCCCCACCGGCAAAATCGCGATGCTGCGCTATGTCGAGTTCCACAGGGTCGAGGGTGGGCGCATCACAGCGACCGCGCAATTCTTTGACATCCCGCACCTGATGATTCAGGCGGGACAGGACCCATTCCCGCCCGCCACAGGCGCGCATCTGATACAGCCCGGACCGATGACCCACGAGGGCCTGATGTGGGACGCGCAGGATGCAGCCCTTGGTACCGCCACGCTGGCTGCAATAAATGCGATGATCAACGACATGGGCAGCAGCCGCGAGCAACGCTCGGCCGGCAAGCGCACCGCGTACGAGTCGCATCTGGCGCGCACCTGGCATGATGACATGATCTGGTGGGGACCCGCCGGGATCGGCGCGACGTTTTCCATTCAGCGCTATACCCGTCAGCACGCCGGGCCGTTCAATGCGCATCTGTCCGAAGGTTACCGCTTTAACGGTCATCTGTGCCGCATGGCCGAGGGGCATTTCGGCGGCTTTTTCGGTTGGGCGAACCTGACCCTGCGCAACAATGGCGGTTACATGGGCATGACCGCATCACCCGGCATGGCCGATATGCGCGTCGTGGATCTGTACCGCGAGCAAGACGGCAAGCTGGCCGAAAACTGGATTTTCATCGACATTCTGCACTACCTAAACTTGCAGGGGCTGGACGTGCTGGGCCGGATGGCGAGCCTTGACCCCGCTGTTCAGGCCGATAGCTGGGATCCGCCCACCCGCTGAGATCCTTGCCAATATACTTCGAAAGGCCACGCGCATGACTGAAAGCCCTCCACCCGCCAAATCCGACCCAGTGTTGCAGGTCGAACGGCGCGATTACGTGTAACTTGCCCCCGAAGGCCGTGCCCGCGTCCAGCCGATGCGCGGGTTTGATCCGGTTTATACTGACATCGTCGATTACATCGTGCGCTGCACCCACCGCATCTGGGACGAACGCGATGTCGGGCTGATCTACAGCCATTACACGCACAACTGCGTGGTCTATGGCACCATGGGCACCGTCTATAACCGCGAGGATATGGTGCGGGATACCATTCAGCGCCTGGTCAGCTTTCCCGAGCGGCGCGGCATGGCCACGCAGGTAATCTGGCGCGGTGACGACGTGGCGGGGTTCTACACCTCGCATCTGGTCACCGGGTCGGGGCGCTATACGCAGGATGGGCACCTCGGACCTGCCAACGGACGGCCGTTCGTATCGCGTACCGTGGCCGACTGCATGATCGTGGAAAACAAGATCTACCGCGAATGGATTGTGGCCGACACGCTGGCATTGTTGCTGCAAATCGGTGTGGATCATCATGCCTATGCCGATGCGATTGCCACGGGGTTGCATGCCAAGGGTCAGATTTCGGTTGATATCGGCGAAAACCGCCGGATGATCGGGCAATATCCGCCCGAGGCCGAAGCCGACTTGTCCATCGCGCACAACGCGGTCGAGGAATGGGTGCTGACCTGGATGCATCAGGTTTACAACCGCCGCATGTTCGGCACGCTGGCCGACGTGTTCGCGCCGAACTGCCAGTATCACGGCCCGCTGATGGCCGAACTGTACGGGCAGGCGGCGGTGATCCACCAGACCATCGGGCTGATCGGGTCGATGCCGGATGCGGGGTTCGCCGCACAGCATATCTGCTCCGTGGAATCCGAGGAGGGCGGCCACAAGGTCGCCGTACGCTGGATATTGGAAGGGCACCATCTGGGCCACGGCATCCTGCGGCACATCGGGCCGCCGCAGGGCCAGCGGTTGCAGATCATGGGGATCAGCCATTTCCACGTGAAGGATGGCCGTGTGCAGGACGAGTGGCGCGTCTATGACGAACTGGCGTTGATGGTGCAGTGTCGCCTTGCAAAACTGCAGTCAGGGGCATGACAGTCACCCCGGTCGAGGATGAGGCATGGCTTCGGGCAGCGCTGGCCGCACGGGGCTTGACGCTGCGGTCCGAAGACGCGGCGGCAGCACTGGCCACCGCGCGGTTTCTGGCGGAAGCCGCACGGCGTGTTCACGAGGCTGGGCGATGAACGCCCCACCTGTACCATCGCTGCGCGAGGCTGGGGCGGCGTTGCGGGCGGGGCGGATGACGGCGGCAGGCTTGCTGGCAATGCACCGCGACCGGATCGCGGATGTAAATGGGCGGGTGCGCGCCATCTGGGCGCTTGACCCGCGCGCAGACGCGCTGGCAGCGCGGGCAGATGCCGAACTGGCTGCGGGCAAAGATCGCGGGCCGCTTCACGGGATACCGTTCGTAATTAAAGACATGGTGGATGTCGAGGGCCTGCCGACCAACAACGGATCGCGGGCATCAGACACGGCACCCGCGATCCGGGATGCAGAAGTCGTCGCGCGGCTGATTGCGGCGGGAGCGGTGCCGCTGGCCAAAGTGGCCACATATGAATGGGGCTTTGTCGGCCCCGAACAGGGTCTGGCGGAGCCACCCGCTGCCAACCCGTGGAACAGCGCCCACATCACGGGCGGATCCTCCAGTGGATCGGCTGCGGCAGTGGCGGCTGACATGGTGCGGCTTGCAGTGGGCAGTGATACCGGCGGATCAATCCGGTCGCCGTCCGCGTATTGCGGCGTGGTGGGGGTCAAGCCGACGCGCGGCGCAGTGCCGGATGCGGGTTTCTTTGCTTTGTCGCCCGACCTCGACCACGCCGGGGTGATTGCCGCCACCGTGGCCGAAGCTGCCCTTATGCTGGCGGCGGTGGCGCCTGATACAATGGCGTCCGCCCGGCTGACGGACGGCGTGCGCGGCGCGGAAATCGGTTATGCCCGTGACTGGTTTGCGCAGGATCCGGCGCTGGATGCTGCTGTCTTGCGCGCAATGGATGATGCGGCTGGAGCGCTGTCACTTGCAGGTGCGCAAATCGTCGAGGTGCAACTGCCCGACTACGCGCTGATGGAAGCTGTCGGGGCCGTGATGATCCATGTTCAAGGCTTACGCCTGCACGCGGCTTCCCTGCGCGACAAGGGCCATCTCTGGGGCCGCATGGCCACGCAGACGGTCATGGGCGGCGCGGTTCTGACGGATGCGGATTTGCAGGCCGCCATGGCATTGGTCCCCGACCTGTCAGAAGGCGTGACCCGCGCGATGGAGGGGTGCGACGCGCTGATCACTGCCACGACGCTGGCCCCCGCCCCGCCGTTTGCGCTGTTCGACAATGGCGCAGTCTGGACTCCGATGCGGACCCTGCCGTTCAACGTCACCGGCCACCCTGCCCTGTCAGTGCCCGCCGGCTTTGCGCACGGATTGCCGATTGGTCTACAGTTCATCGGTCGGCATGGGGATGAGGCGGGCATCCTGCGCATCGCCGCCGCATATGAAGGCTGTACCGACCACGGTGCAGTGCCGGTGCCACTGTAATCACCAGCCCTATTGCTGCATCCGGTCCAGCCGCAACTGTGCGGCCAGGCGGTGGCCCTCCAGCCCTTCCGATGCGCTTTGCCGAACCGCAGCCGGGGCCACCGCCGCAACGCCGCGTTCATCCAGCCACTGATGCGTTGCAACCTTGACGTAAGAACCCCCACCCACAACCCGCCGGTGTAACGCGCCGAGGCCATGGTGGGCAGCGTATGGTTGGTGCCGACGCATTTGTCGGAATAGACCACGCTCGCCAGCTCGCCGATGAAGAGCGATCCGTAGTTGCGCAGGCGGTGCGAAAATTCCCTCGCATCGGCGGTGTGGATCTGCAGATGTTCTGCCGCGATGTGGTCGGAGTAGGCGATCATCGCGGCCTCATCCGCCGCAACTGCGATCTCACCGCGCGCGGTCCAGGATGGCCCGGCAACATTGGCGGTGGAAAGCGTGGCTAGCTGGCGTTCAACTTCCGCCATCACCGCATGTGCAAGCCTTGCATCGGTGGTGATCAGGCCCACCCGGGTCCGCAGGTCATGTTCGGCCTGTGCCAGGAGGTCCGTCGCGATCATCTCGGGATCGCCCGTGCTGTCGGCGACGATGTAGATTTCCGACGGGCCGGCCAGCTGGTCGATCCCCACCGGGCCGAACACCTGCCGCTTGGCCTCGTTCACAAACCCATTGCCGGGGCCGACAATCTTGTCCACCGCCGGCACGGTTTCGGTGCCATAGGCCATTGCCGCAATTGCCTGCGCTCCGCCGATGCGGAACACGCGGTCCGCCCCCGAAAGATGGCACCCCGCCAGCATTGCGGGATGCGCGCCGGGCGGCATGCAGGCGACCACCTCATCCACCCCCGCCACGCGGGCCGGCACGATGGTCATCACCGGGGCCGACAAAAGCGGGAACCGTCCGCCCGGCACATAGCACCCCACCCTTTGCACCGGGATCACCCGGTGGCCAGGAAAGGCACCGGGCAGCACCTCGATCTCCAGCGGAACAAGGCAGGCAAGCTGCGCCTCGGCAAAGCGGCGCACGTTCGCAATGGCAAACTCGGTGTCTGCCCGGGTTTGCGGGTCAAGGACGTCCACGGCTGATCTTCGTTCGGCCAGCGTGACTTCGAACTGCGCGAGATCAATCTTGTCGAAGCGACGGGTGAATTATACCACCGCCGCGTCGCCACCGACCCGGACGCGCGCCAACACGTCCGTCACGATGCGCGCCACTTCGGCAGTGTCGGACGCGGTTTCCGGTTGCGGTTCCTTGACCCATGTAATGCCGGAGAACTTCATCCCAGATGCAGCAGAATCTGTTTCCAGACATGCACCTCATCGAATACGATATAGTCGCGTCGCAGACCCCAGGGCCCCCATTCGGCATGTGACGCCCCGCGCAGGTGGACGGTGGCACCCGTCGGTGCACCGAACATGCCACGTCCGTCATGCGTTCCGATAAGGGACCAGCGCACGGCCGAACGCGGCGACATTCCGGGATCTTCTCGACCGATCCGGTGTTCGATCACGAGGCGTGCCGTAGGAAAGGACGCGCGCAGGCCGATCCAGAAACGATCCGCCGCCGTGACGCCGTGATCGGCAATGCCGCCTGGCAGTTGCAGGTGAACAGCGCGGTCGTAAATGCCTGTCAACGCCCGAAAATCCGCCGCCATGACCTTGTGCAGCATATCTTCATAACGCTGGCCCCATTCGTTGTCGTTGCCCTTGCCAAGATAAGGGCCGGGACGGTCATCTTCCCAGGTGAACGGCTTTTTTGCCGCGCCAAGCCCGCCCTGCGCCGCGATTTCAACTGCTGCCGCCGCACGCGGGGTCAGACCACGCTGGCGGGCAGAGGCACCATGATCATAGACCAGCCATTCGTCCGTGATCTGATCGTTGATGCAGTAGCAATCCGCGATCACCCGCTCGACAATCTTGCGACCGGTCGGGCGTCCCTCGTCATCCAGATCGGAAAACACTTCCAGAACGCGGTGGGACGACAGAAAGCCGTCATCTTCGTTGCCGGACCAGATCACATCTTCGCCCAGAAGTTGCAGGTCGGGCGCGCCGTGCAAGGACTGGTTCGTCTCGTCGATCACGGCCTGCGCGCCGACCACCATGCCGGCCGATCCGCGCTTGATCATGTCACGACTGTAATAGTGATGAAGGGTCGCGATACCGCGATCCTCCCAGATCTCTTTGGTGATGCCGAGAATATAGTCTGGCAGATCGACCCAGCGCGGATTGAAGCCCTTCATAACGAATCCCTCCATGGACATTTGATGACACGATTGCATACGTTTTCATAAATGCAAAGAGCGCTAAACTTTTGCTTGAAAAACGGGGGCAACTGTGATCCCGTCAATATTGCAAACGTCTGCAAAGTGACGTGTGTACCCCGTCATTCATAGCCGAGGCCAATCATGAGATTTCACAGTGTCGTCCTCTCCGTCGCGGCACTTGCCGTCGGCGGCCCAGTTTTTGCCGAGTGTGGCATCGCGAGCGGTTCGGTCCGCATCCTGTCGAACGATTTCGAGGCGCTTCAGATCTTGAACACTGCCGCCACCACCTGCGCCAGCGATACAGTCACCGTCACCACAAACGGCACGACAGAGCACAAGACCATTCAGGTTCCGGCCCTGACCGCGAACCCGGCCGAATACACTGTGGCCATGGTAGCCAACAATTCCATCGTGCCGCTGCTCGCCGGAGGGCTGATCCGGCCACTGGACGATCTGGTTGCGAAATATGGTCAGCAGTTGCAGCCAAACCAGCTGATCAAGATCGACGGCAAAGTGATGGCCATCGCGTTCATGGCGAACGGACAGCACATGGTGATGCGTGGCGATCTTATGAAAGAGGCGGGGATCACCACGTTGCCAACCTCGTGGACCGGGGTGATGGAAGCTGCGGCGACGATGAAGGAAAAAGGCATTCTGGACTATCCGCTGGCGGCGTCGGATGCGGCGGGCTGGGATCTGGCTGCCGAATTCGTGAACATGTATCTGGGCACCGGGGGTGAGTTCTTTGATGCGGGGTCCGCGAAGCTGGCCATCGACAATGATCAGGGCAGGCTTGCGCTGCAGACCATGCGGGATCTTACCCAATATATGCCTCCGGATTACGTGACCTTCGACACGGATTCGATGGCGCAACTTTACCGTGACGGCAAGGTCGGCGCGATGAACAACTGGGGCTCTCTTGCGGGCACCCTGATCGACCCCGCCAAAGCGATGCCCGTCGTTGCGGAAAACACCGTATTTGCCGCGGCCCCGACAGTGGGTGACGGCACAATCCCCGCCGCGGCGCTGTGGTGGGATGGGTTCACGATTGCGGCGAACATCACTGATGCCGATGCAGAGGCCAGCTTTCAGGCGATGATGCATGCGGTTGCCCCTGAAACGGCCGCTGCGCATCCGAACTCGGCCGTTTGGCTGATCAAAGGCTATCAGCCGGGTCCGGCCGCCGTCGGCGTCGTTGCAAATGCCACCTCTGGCGCGCGGCCCTATCCGATGGTGCCGTGGATGGGTCTGTTGCACGAAACCCTTGGTACCGAACTGGCCGACTTCATCAAGGGCACCGAAGACGCTGACAAGGCGCTGGCAGATATCAACGCGGCCTACACCGTTGCCGCCCAGCAGGCTGGTTACATACAATAACCAAACACCGGGATCGGGGGGTTACGACCCCGATCCCGCCACCTCCTGCCAGAGAAAGCGACCGGGGACAGTGCCGCACTCGACATTCTTTCGTTTCATGGGGCCGTCGCTGATCGCGATGTTTCTGTTCATGGCCTTGCCAATCGTGTCGATCTTCGTGCAATCGCTGCACATCGAACACCCGCAAGTCGTCATCGTGTCGGAAACTTGTCAGCCCTTCGGCGGCTGCGTGGAAACCACCAGCGTTGATGCCGCCGCCGGTGCAAAACTGCGGGCCGAGGCGCCACTTGGGCAGTTTAACGGCTTTGGCACCTATGGCGACCGCAACCATCTGGCATTCGCCGAAATCGGAATTATCCTCACGGAAAGCGCGGGGCTCGGCGATGCCGTGTCGCGCATTTACAACCTTCCGCTTTACCGCGCGCTGGCCTTTACGGTGGCCTACACGGCAGTTGTCACGCCGCTGGCGATGATACTTGGCTTTTTGATCGCGCTGGCCGTCAACACCCTGCCGCAGTTGTTCAAGGGCACTGTGATCTTTTTCAGCCTGGTTCCGATGCTGATCACGCCGTTGGTAGGCGCACTGATCCTGTACTGGATGCTCAACGCCGAAGGCATCCTCGGCGCGGCAATTCAGGGCTTGTTCAATGACCCGAACCTGTCAACCCGAACCTCGGCACCCCTCACCTGGGTTACTCTGATGACCTATGGCGTCTGGACCAACGCGCCGTTCAGCTTTATCGTGTTTTATGCAGGATTACAGGCCGTACCGCGCGAAACGCTGGAGGCCGCGATGATCGACGGTGCCAGCCGGATCGAGCGGATCCGTTTCGTCGTGCTGCCGTCGATCAAGCCGCTGGTGCTGTTTGTCTTGCTGGTACAGTTGATGGACAATTTCCGGGTGTTCGAGCCGATCATCAGTTTCAACGCTGCCTCCAACGCCTCTTCCCTCAGTTTTCTGGTGTATTCCAGCCTGAACACGCAGACAACTCAGCTTTTCGGATCAGCGGCGGCGACATCCATGATCACCATCGGCTTCATCACCGTACTGATCGTACCTGTGCTTCTGCGCGTTGCGCGGGATCTTTCCGGAGGCAAGACCTGATGGCAGACGCCTACAACCGACGCCCCGCTATCGTTTCCTTTGTGGCCATGGCCTTTGTGTTGTTCTGGCTGATCATCGCGGCCTTTCCGTTTGCGTGGACGGTCTGGGGATCGTTCAAAGTGCAAGCAGACTTTTTCTCACGTGACAGCTGGTGGAATGCGATCGTCGGAACCAGCACGAACCGCGTGACCGGCAGCACCTTTACCAGCGCGGGTTACTATGGCGCCTGGGTGACAACCGGTTTCTGGCGCGCCGCAGTGAATACCGCGATCATCACGGTCGCGGTGACCGTCATATCGTTGACGCTGGGCACGCTGGGTGGCTATGCGCTGGCGCGGTCGACCCACCGCTACCGCTTTGGCATACTGATTGCGGCGCTGTTCTTTCGCGCGATGCCGGATATCACATTGGTGTCTGGCTATCTGTTGCCGTTCTTTCAACTGAACATCTGGGGATACCTGCCGACGGCCGTTATCGTGTTGGTTGCGCTGAACCAGCCGTTCACCTTGTGGATGATGTATTCGTTCTTTCAGGGCATCCCTCGCGATCTGGACGAAAGCGCACTTGTTGACGGCTGCACCCGGTTTCAGGCGTTTCGGCTGGCGATCATACCAGTGATGTGGCCGGGGGTGATCACCACCGGCCTGTTTTCATTTCTGCTGGCGTACAACGATTTCAGTGTGTCCGGGTTGATTTTGACAGAACAGAACCAGACGATGGTGCCCAAGATTGCAAGCTATCTCGGCAAGATCCAGTCTGACGGCAATATCATGTTCGCAGTTGCCGCCGTGGTCAGCGTTACAATACCGATCTTCCTTTTGGTGATGTTCTTCCAGCGTTATCTGGTCAGTGGCCTGACCGCCGGGGCGGTCAAGGGCTGAGGTATCAGGGCTGAGCTATCAGGGTTTTGGCGCCTCACGCGCGCCGCTGTCGAACGCCTCCCACCCCTCACCGCCAAAGATATCGCGGCCAAGTTGCAGACAAACGCTGGCAAAATCGACGAATACCGGGTTATCGGCAATGCGCCCATCCTCGACCCGCCAGAAATCCATGTAGGGGATCTGCACGCGCTTTCCGGTCGCAGGGATACCCATGAAGGTGCCGACATGCGTGCCTTCCAGCACACCAAAACACGCCGCCCAATCCCCATCCGCGAGAAATCGGTCAGTCGTATAAGTGCGGTCGGCAAAGGCGGCGCGGATCGGCAGCTGCCAGTTCTGGCGGAACTCGGCCAGCCCGCGTTTCACGCCGCAGCCCACATTGCCGCGCCAGAGGAAATCCGGGGTGAAGTGATCTTGCATGCTGTTTGAGGCGCGGCCCAGCGCATCCTCCATGTCTTTCACAACCGCGTAAGTGGCGGCCGACCGGCGGACATGGTCTGCGGAGTCAACGTTTTCCCAGTCAGTACGGATGTCGGTGCTGTCCTTGGTCATTCTTGAAGTCCTTTAGATTGAGTTGGGAAAGAAATTGGCGGCCTTGCGATCAGGGATGTGGCGCCTCGCGCGCGCCCACGTCATAGGCTTCCCACCCCTCGCCCGCGAACACATCGCGGCCGAGTTGCAGGCAGACGCTGGCAAAATCGACAAACACCGGGTTGTCGGCAATGCGCCCGTCCAATACGTGCCAAAAATCCATATAGGGGATCGTCACCCGCTTTCCGGTAGCCGGAATGCCCATGAAGGTGCCCACATGCGTGGCCTCCAGAATGCCTACGCAGGATGCCCAGTCACCATCGGCGAGGAAACGCTCTGTGGTGTACGTCCGGTCCGCAAAAGCGGCATGCATCGGGTCCACCCAGTTGCGGATGAAAGAGGGATAATCGGGCTTTGACCCGCACCCGACATTGCCGCGCCATTTCAGATCAGGTGCGAAGTGTCTGTGCCACAAATCGGAATGGTCGCGACCAAGAGCGTCCTCCATGCCCTTTACCACGGCGTAAGTCGCTGCGGACCGCCGCACTTGCTCTGCAGGATCAACGGTTGCCCAGTCGGTGCGGATATCAGTACTGTCTTCGGTCATGCTGCAAATCTCCTGTTGCAGACCGGACCCCGCCTGAAGGAGCCCGGCCCAGTATTACATCACTGAAGAAAACCCTGCTCGCGGGCCGAAGTGTCGTAGGCCGCCTTCACATCGCCAAGGGCCTGTTCGGCAATTTCCTTTCCGGACATGAAATCAGCCAGTTCGTTACCCAGTGCAGTATGCAGAACACCCATCTGCGGCACCATCGGATAAGGCTTGGCCCCACCTTGCGCAGATGCAATCACGCCGACCGATGCCGGCCCCGGCTCGATCCCCTTGATCAGCCACACGGCAAGATCCGGGTTGGCCTTGGCCATTTCGGGGCTGGCCCCGTGAATCATCGCGCGGAAACTTGCTTCAGCATCAGCGTCGGTGATGTTTTGCGCGATGGAAAAACCGTCCCACCAAATCGTCGTCGCCGGGATCGTGCCGCCGCCAACCGTAGGGGCCGCTGCAAACAGGGTGTTTGCGGCCACGTCCGGCAGCGCATCCGCACCCAGAAAGCTGGCCGCCCGCGAGCCCCACATATTCATCATCCCGATCTTGCCCTGCGCGTAAAGCGGGGCCAGCGCCTCTGTGTCGAAGGTGTTGAAATCGGGAGGCATGTAGGCCGACAGCGCCTTCAGCATCTCCAACGCGGCCGCCGCCTTGACCGGGTCCAGCGCCAGTTCCGCCGAGCCTGGCGTGAAAAGTTCACCGCCATAGCCAAGATACATGTTCACGAATTCTTCGCCCAGATCCCATCCGGGTTTCAAATTCAGGCCTACCGGCGTATCGATGATGCCCTTTTCCCGCATCGTCGCAGCCGCCGCCAGCACGTCCTCATAGGTTTTGGGCGGCTCGATTCCCACAGCCTTCAACAGATCGGCGCGGTAGGTCAGATGCTGGGCATTGGCCATAAATGCGATCGCCATGATCTTGCCGTTGATCTTGATCAACTGGCTCGGCTCCAGTTCCTGGCCATATTTCGCGACAAGGTCATCCAAAGGCCGCAGCAGACCTTCGTTCAGCAGCGGCACGATGGAATCATTGGCAAGGATCTTGACCGTATATTCCGCCGGGTTCCCGCTCAGCGCCGGAACCTGCAAAGCATCGTGTTTGGTGGTAGAATTGCTTGTCACGGTCACGCCATCGGCTGCGCATTCCTTGGCAGTCGCTATCACAGCGTTCAGCGCCTCGAAATCATTCGACAGAATGCGGACCGAACCGGCCTCGATCCCGCATCCGGCTTGGACCCCGGACGCAAGGAACGCAAGCGTCAGGGAAAGGGCTGTTGTCTTGAGGTATTGCATGCGGGTCTCTCCTGTTGTTGTCGGGCGGGACACGGTCCCTGTTGGGGCCGTCCTGGCGGGCAAAGCGGGTGCCGCGGCCGACGGGTTGATGTTAGATTTGTCCGGGTTGTGATCGCCCACCTGTATCCCGACGCTGATTGCCCGAACTTGATGCAGCCTGCGCCGTCGCAGTCAGTGATGGTTCAGAAAGTCGCGCGGCAAACGGTTCAGGGCCGGGTGACGCATGCGCATCCTGACGAAATTGCGCCCGGCCATCGCGATGAACTGGGTATGTGACGGGGTCATGGCGTGCCGATGCGTATGCCGGTTTCGGGATGGAAAAGCTGGCAGATGGCGGTCGGCACGCGGATCGACACTACCTGCCCGATCTGCATGCGCATGTCTTTATGTGCCTTGACCGCCACCAGCGCGCCGCCAGCACGCACGGTAACCATTGTGGCATCGCCCAGAAGTTCAGTTGTATAGGCAGGTGCCGTAATCTCTCCCACCGCTGCGAGCGCTGCATCTTCTGCGCGAAAGCCCAAGGTGACCGGCCCGTCATGTCCCGCAAAACCTGCGATGCGCACATTGTCACCAACAAACACCCCGCCAGACAGCATGCCCGACAAAAGGTTCATCGCCGGGTTGCCGATGAAGCCTGCGACAAATGTATTGGCCGGGCGGTCATATATGTCGGTCGGTGTGCCCAGTTGCTGGACAACTCCGCTTTTCATGACCACCACGCGGTCAGCCAGTGTCATCGCTTCAATCTGGTCATGGGTGACGTAGATCGTGGTCACCTGCAATTCGTGGCTAAGGTTTTTGATCTGCGCGCGGGTTGAGACACGGAGCTTGGCGTCAAGGTTCGACAGCGGCTCGTCCATCAAAAAAACTGATGGCTGGCGCACGATCGCGCGGGCCAGAGCCACGCGCTGCCGTTGCCCGCCTGACAGTGCTGCGGGGCGGCGATCCAGAAGATCGCCCAGTTCCACCATGTCTGCCGCACGCCGAACCCGCGCATCGTGTTCGTCTTTCGGGATGCGGCGCACGCGCAAAGGAAAGCGGATGTTTTCATAGACGGAAAGGTTGGGATAAAGCGCATAGCTTTGAAACACCATCGCCACGTCGCGGTCCTTCGGGTCCAGCCCGTTTACCGGCTTTCCGCCGATCAGGATCGTGCCCGAAGACGCATCCTCCAACCCCGCGATCATCCGCATCGTCGTGGTCTTGCCGCAGCCCGAAGGGCCAAGCAGCACAAGAAATTCCTTATCGCGGATATGAAGATCAAGATTCTGGACGCCGGTAAAACTGCCCCATCGTTTCGTGACGCCGCGAAGCTCGATATCAGCCATTCCCGCCTGCTCCCCTGAGCTTTTTCATGCATCGTTACCGAAACACGGCGGCATGACAAGAAATTTCGCAATCGTATGCAAAATGCACGTTCCTGCTATCTTTTTCATGTGCGCGCGGCCTCGAATGCGGCCCAGGCAGCTTCAAATTTGTCAAAATCAAAGCCCGGCATGCGCGCAGGGTCGAGGATCAGGCGTTCGGTTGCCTGCATTTTTCGGATTGCAGCGGCAAGGTGCGGGACCACTGCGGGGGGAATCACCAGCGCGCCGTGACGGTCGGCATGGATCAGATCGCCTTGGTCAATCGTCAGGCCGAATATCCGGACCGGCTGGCCTAGATCCACGACATGAACGAAGCCGTGACTGGGCCCGATGCTGCCGGCAATAACCGGGAAACCGTGTGGCAGATCGCCCAAATCGCGCACCACTCCATTGGTCAGCGCACCCGCCATACCAAAGCCTTGGTGGATTGTGGTATTCACCTCGCCCCAATAGGCGCCGATGCAATGGGGGAAATCGGTATCCTCGACCACTGCGATGGACGGTTTTGGGCCATCATGCATCGCGCGGTAATACGCGATGCGGCGGGCACGGATCACTTCGGCTGCGTCAGACGAAGGGGCCAAGGCAGCGATGCGCGCAGTGACCGCATACCCGACAGCGGCAAGCCCCGGTTCGGTGCAGATCATGGTGCCCCGGGTAAAGGCGGCAAAACCGCGCTTGCCCTGCACCACTTCGATTGCGTTGCAAACGGTGGGGGTATCCACAAGGCACAAGAGTTCGCGCAGAATGGCGTCCATCATTCCTCCAGCCAGCGGAGCAGAGCCGCCGTGGTTTCAAAAGGTTTTTCCAAGATGGGCAAGTGCCCGGCACCGGCGATGACCACTAGCCGCGACTGCGGCATCAGGTCATGCATCAGATCATGGCGATCGCGTGGGCAGGGGATGTCGTGTTCCCCCATCAAAACAAGCGCCGGGTCGCGATACGCAGCCAGCGTGGCGGTCTGGTCGGGTCTTGATGCCAATGCGCGGCTTTGGCAGGCAAACACCTGTGGGCCCAGTGCCATTGCCATCTCCATGCAAAGATCAAGGATAGCCGTCCGGTGCGGCGTGTTGGCCAGATAGTTCGGCTTCATCTCATCCCGCATGACGCTCGCCAGACCCCCTGCCAGCACCCGCGCCACCTGCGGGCCGCGCCGGGCCTTTGCCTCGGGCGTCTCCGCCAGCGGATTGGTGTCCATCAACGCCAGCCGCTCCACCCGGTCGGGAGCCTGCCGCACCACCTCCATTGCCACGATCCCGCCCAGCGACAACCCGGCCAGGGCAAAACGGGGCGGAGCACCTTTCAAGATTGCGGCGGCAAAGGCGGCGATACTGTCGGCCTCCACAGCCAAAGCATGGTAAAGTTGGCGGGGATACAAGGCGGCAGGCAGCGCGCCCCACATCCGGGCGTCACACATCATGCCCGGGATCAGGACCAATGGCGTCAGGGCATCCGTCATCGCACGCGGCGCGCGCCCTCTTTCAACGTGGCAAGCTTGGCCCAGGCAATTTCCGGGTCCACCGCACCAAAACCTGCGAAAGTGCCAAAGCCGCAGTCGGACCCGGCGATCACCCGGTCGTGCCCGACGATGGCGGTGAACCGTTCCAGCCGCTGGGCCACCAGATCGGGGTGTTCGACAAAGTTGGTTGTCGTGTCTACGGCGCCCGGAACCAGCACCTTGTCCTCCGGGATTTCAGCGGCACGGTCACGAAACACAGACCACTCATGGCCATGCCGGGGATTGGCAGTTTCAAACATGATGTACCGTGCGGGAACCGACATCAGCATCGGAAACACCTTTGACATGTCGATGTCGCAGACATGCGGACCTTCGTAATTGCCCCAGCAGATATGCAGCCGGATACGGTCTTGCGGCAACCCGGTCAACGCGTGGCGCAACGCTTCGACATGAGTGGCGGCCACGCGCAGGAACTCATCGTCCGACAGATGGGTGAACAGCATGTGGCGCGACAGGGCAAGATCAGGGCAATCCAATTGCAGATCGAGGCCCGCGTCGAGTATCGTGCGGTATTCGTCGTGCATCGCCTCTGCAAGCGCGCCCAGATAATCCTCCCGGCTGGCATAATGGGCGTTCTGCAGGAACAGGCTGATGACCCCTGGCGAAGCCGCGTTCATGAATCCCCGCGCGGCACCGTGCGTGGCCATGGCGGCGTGCAGGTTGGCGATGTCTTTATGCAACTCGCCCTGACCACGGCTTGCCACCGGCCCGGTGCATTGCGGGCGGGCGTATTGTGGCGACCCACCCTGTTTCGCCAGCCGGTCAAGGAAGGTCGGATACAACTTCAGATCGGCCGGCGCATTGCGCGGGCTGTCACCAGAAAAGCCGGTGTAGCGGTCTTTGACATATGTGGCATAACTGATCTTCGAGGTTTCCCCATCACTGACGATATCGACACCGGCTGCGACCTGGCGGCGTACCACCTCGGCCACATGGGCGGCCATGCAGGCGTCAAAAGCGGCAGGATCGTACGTCTCGTCCCGTTCGCGGGCAAAAAGAAAATCGACCACCTCCTGGCTGCGCGGCAAGGATCCTACATGCGTGACCAGCATTACAGCAGCCTTCCCGTCGCACCGGCGGGATCGTCCGTGCCAAGAATGTGGAACAGGCTTGCCTCACCCGACATCGAGGGTTCGGCCTTGTGCAGCAGGCCGGTCGGCACAAGGCATGTGTCGCCGGGGTTTATCACGGTGGAACCACCTGCCCCACCCTGATCCCCCCAGGTCAGCCGCCAATACCCCCGCATCGGCATCAGCACAGATGCGCGGTCGTGGCTGTGAAATTCCGCAGAATCAGCACCGCGCGTGACAAACGATACTTCAAACCCCGGTCGGTCCCGCAACATCGCATCCTGGCCGATCACCTTTACCGGGTGTTTCTGCGCCAACGACATCATGTCGTCATAACGCGCAACATGGTGCGGCACCACGTCTTGTGCGTTGGGTTCGGGATAGGCTTTCAGTTCGTCTTCGGTCAGCAACGGCATCGGCGGCACACCTTGCGGCAGCTGTGCGCCCTTTTTCGTATCGTAAAGCTTGCCATTTTTGCCCAGCACCAACCCATAGCCCGCAGCATCGGTGATGACCTGCGGGGCCCAGATCACCCCGCCCCCGGCATCATCGCCGCCGAGGATTGCCATGATCATTCCATAATCGGTGCCGATGTTTTCAAATGCCCTGAATATGCCGGTGGGGATGTTGATGGTGTCGCCTTCGTTCAGAACCACTTCTCCGGCGGTGCCCCAGCGGCCCCAGAAAAACCGCCAGCGGCCTTTCAGCACGAAGAACACTTCTGCGGTGCGATGGCTGTGCAGCGAGTTGCGGCAGCCGGGTGGCTGACCCGCCGCTCCGATGTTGAAGCCGGGCGTGTCGACGATATGCACATGCTGATCGGCGGCCTCTGACACGCCGCCACCGATGATGGTGAAGTTCTCCTTGCGGTCAGAGCCTGGCGTGTGTGCGTCAATGAAGGCGGTCTTGCAGGGACGCAATTCGCCGTAGCGGACGATGCGGGTTTCCATTTCGGCAAGCGTGTAGGAGGGGGCGGTCATACGGCACCTGTGTGCAAAAGGATCTGCTTCCAGATCGCGGTTTCGTCTAACAGTGTAAACTCGCGGCGCAGGCCCCAGCGATTTGCACCAAAGGGGCCGAATTCGGCATGGGTGATCGCCAGAACATGAACCTCTGCGCCCGTTGGCGGGCCAAAGCTGCCCCAACCCGAGTGGGTGCCGGTAAGGCTCCACCTGATCGCAGCACGGGGGGGCATCAGCGGATCGTCGCGGCCGATGGTGTGGTGGATGGTGAAAGCTGCATCAGGAAACGCAGCCCGCAACCCCATCCAGAAGCGGTCGGCATCGGGGTGCGAATGGCCGGTGACACCGCCGGGGTATTCCATCTGCGCAGCGCGGTCATAGACCTGTGGGATGGCAGCCATGTCGGCGCGCATGATCCGGGCCAGAAGATCGGCCAGCCGCGCGCCCCATTCGTTGTCATTGCCAATGCCGGTATAGGGGCCAGGCAGATCATTGTCTGGCGTCAGAGGCTTGACGCAAGCCTCTGGCCCACCCTCACGCGCGATCTGGTCGCGACTGAAGTCACGCGGATCCAGATCCATCTGCCGCACGATGGCACCTTGGTCGCGGATCAGCCATTCGTCATTGATCTGATTGGCTGTGGCATGACAATCTGCGATGATGCGATAACTCAACTTGCGGCCAGTGGCACGCCCGTAAACTCCATCCCCGGTATGCGTTGCCGTTGAAAACAACCGGTGCGAGGACAGCATCCCATCCTCCGGCGTGCCGCTCCAGATGACATCCTCGCCGTAAAGCGTGCGGTTGGGGAACTCCGCCAAGGTCGCCATCGTCGCCGCGATCACGCCCTCGTTGCCCACCACGACAGACGTCGGGGAACGGACAACGATGCCGGGCGCATAATATTGGTTCAGCGTGGCAATCTTCCGGTCTTCCCAGATCTCTTTCGTCACACCGATGATGTAATCGGGGAAGTCGCGGAACTTCGGGTCAAAACCTTTCACGGGATATATCCCTCGGGAATGCGGGCGGACCCACGGACCATCAGCGGTCCGTCAATCTCGATCTTCTGGGCGGCGCGATCCGGATCAGCGATCTGGGCGAACAGAGTTTCGACGGTTGCCTCGACCATGCGATTCACAGGCTGGCGGATGGTCGTCAGGTCATAGGCGCCCCAGGATGCGAGCGGCACGTCGTCATACCCCACCACCGAGACGTCGGCGGGAATGGACACACCAATCGCGCGCAATTGGTCCATGACGGCAAAAGCCATGTGGTCGTTGCCGACAAATATCGCGTCGGGCGGCAAGGGTTGCGCCATCAGTTGCCGGGCCGCGTTTGCCGCAGTGTCACGATTGTACATGCCGTCGATTAGTCCCGCAAAAGCGGCCCCCGCCGCCGCCAGCCCTTGCAGAAAGCCAGTTTGCCGGTCACGTCCAGTGGACGACCCCTGCCACCCCGCGATATGGGCGATGCGCCGGTGGCCGCCTGCCAGCAGAAATTCGGCCACCCGTTGTCCACCTGCCACATTGGCCGAGGTTACCGATGATATTCCGGAGCCGTCCTGCCCCCGGTTGAACATCACGACCGGGATGCCTTCGGCAGCACAGCGCGCGGTCAGGTTGTTCGACATTGCCACGGAGGCGGTGATGATGCCGTCTAGCTGATAGTCCAGCAATTCCTGCATCACCTTGTCGATATCTTGCGCCGAGTTCGAGGCAAGGAAAACCAGCGTGTGATACCCTTTTTCCTGCAAGGCTGCCGAAAGCCGTTCCAGCGCCATCGGATAGAATTGGTTGTCAAGGTAGGCCACAACCAGCCCGATGATCCGGCTTTTGCCGGTTATCATTGCCCTTGCCAACGGGTTTGGCCGATAGCCAAGGTCCAGCGCGGCCGCGCGCACCTTGGCAACCGTGTTCTTGGACGCCGACGCTCCGGAAAACACGCGGCTGACAGCAGACTGACTGACGCCGGCACGGCGCGCGACTTCCAGTGAAGTGACTTTTTCGTTCATCCCGCAGTCCAACCCCCATCAATCAACACAGAGGTTCCAGTTATCATTGCGCCCGCATCGGATGCGAGCAGAAGTATTGCACCCATCAGATCTTCGATCTCGGCAAGCCGCCCCAACTTGATCTTCGACATCACCCAAGCGAGGCGGTCGGGGTCGGTCAAAGTCTGCCGTGCCAGAGGGGTGTTCAGAAAGGTCGGCGCAAGGCAATTGACCCGGATGCGATGCGGGGCCCATTCAATCGCCATCGCTTTGGTAAAACCCTCGACGGCATGTTTGCTGGCACAATAAACCGCGCGATCCGGTCCACCCACGCGCCCCATTTGCGACGACACATTGATCAGGCTGCCAGACTTACCCGCCGCGACGAGCCCTTTGGCGACGGAGGTCGTCAGAAAATACGCCCCGCGAACGTTCAGGTCCATCACTGCATCGTAGTCGCCTTTGGTGGTGGCCAGAGCCGGGGCATGGCGCGCGCTGCCGGCCGAATTTACCAGAATGTCGAACGGTCCCTGTGCCGCCACCGCCCTCTGCGTCGCCTCGATGTCGGTCACATCAAGGACAAGCGCCCTTGCAATCAGCCCGGCGGCGCACATCGCGCAAGCGATCCGCTCCAGCGCATCGCCGCTGCGCGCCGCCATGGTAACGTCTGCCCCGGCCTCGGCCAAGGCCATTGCAGCACCGACGCCAATGCCAGACGAGGCCCCGGCGACCAGCGCATGCCGTCCGTCCAGACGCAAGGAAGGTAAGCGTGGCAGCGTCATTCCGCCGCCATGCCGTAGCCGATGTTGCGACCGCCATAACGCCGGACGCGAATGTTACATTGCTCGGCATGGCCGACGAAACCTTCGAGCATACACAGGCGTGATCCATATTCGCCAATCATGGCGGCTGCGGCATCTGTAGTTACACGTTGATAGCTGTGCGTCTTGAGAAACTTACCCACCCACAAGCCCCCGGTGTAACGCCCGGCCTTGCGGGTTGGCAGCGTGTGATTGGTTCCGATAACCTTGTCGCCGTTTGCGACATTAGTGCGCGGACCAAGAAACAGCGCCCCATAGCTATGCATACGATCCAGATACCAATCGTCGCGGCCTGTCATAACCTGCACATGCTCATACGCCATGTCATTGGCGACGCTCAGCATTTCGTCATGCGTGTCGCACAGGATAACCTCACCGTAATCGCGCCAACTGATCGAGGCGGATTCTGCCGTTGGCAAGATTGTCAAAAGCCGGTCAACCTCGGTCAGCGTCGCCGCAGCCAGTTTGGCGGAAATGGTGATCAGACAAGCGGGAGAGTTATAGCCGTGTTCGGCCTGGCCCAGAAGGTCCGTCGCGCACAATTCGGCATCCACGGTATCGTCGGCGATGATCATGGTTTCGGTCGGGCCGGCAAAAAGGTCTATTCCGACGCGCCCGTAAAGCTGGCGTTTGGCTTCAGCCACAAAGGCGTTTCCAGGCCCGACGATCATGTCAACCGACGCGATACTTTCCGTCCCCAAAGCCATCGCAGCCACGGCCTGCATGCCGCCCAGAACCAGAATTTCGTGCGCGCCGCCCAGATGCATGGCCGCCACGATGGCCGGGTGGGGCGCGCCCTTGACCGGGGGGGCACTGGCCACAATGCGCGGCACACCCGCCACCTGCGCCGTCAGCACGGACATATGCGCCGATGCAACCATCGGAAACTTCCCCCCCGGCACATAGCAGCCAACCGACTGCACAGGGATGTTGCGGTGGCCAAGGATGACACCGGGCAAGGTTTCCACCTCGATATCCGTAATGCTGGCGCGCTGCGCCTCGGCAAATCGGCGGATCTGGGTTTGCGCAAAGCGGATGTCGTCCATGTCGCGCACCCGGACCCTTTGCATCGCGGCTTCAATCTCTGAGGGCGTCAGGCGAAAGACCGCAGGCTCATAATGGTCGAACTTGGCCGACAATTCGCGCACGGCGGCGTCCCCGCGCGCTTCGATGTCGGCAAGAACACCCTCGACGGTGGCGCGGACCTTCGCGTCATCTTCCATGCGTTCAGTTTGGGGTTTGGCGGTTTTCAGATAAGTGACAGTCATGAGTGCCTCATTGAGTATTCAAATCGCCCGTCCTGCCCAGCAGTGGTGCGGATCATTCAGCAGCGGTCGCAAACTTCGTCGAAGTTCCTTCCTGCCGGTTACAAGTCGCTCAGTCGTGGCAACCCGTAGAGCGAACTTCCGGCTCCGGGCCGGGTCAAAGCGGTGTTCCTTGTAAACACAGCCGGTCTTGGAAAAGAGCCTTTCACGACGTTTTCCTTTCTTGGCACATCAGCCTCGGCACATCAGTCTCGCGCGGTTGTCGTCTGTCATTACCTATGCTCGCATTAACGCGGATCAGGCCGAGAAAGCCGCTTCGCCCTCATGCGACGAATCTCGTTTGCATACGATTGCACAATCGTGCTAGCGAAACAACCGGAACCACGACTGATCGTGCGGAAGATCGGGCATATTGAACACCGCAACCCAACGGAACGAAGATCGGGGACTGCAATGCCGTCAAACTTGCCAACCCACGCGCGTGCCGTCATCATTGGAGGCGGTGTGATCGGCGTGTCCATTGCCTATCATCTTGGCAAGATGGGGGTCCGCGATGTCGTGGTCCTGGAACGCGACAAGCTGACCTCAGGCACCACGTGGCATGCGGCCGGCTTGATCGCGTCGGCGGGCATGTCGTCGGAAACCCTGGTCTGGATCCAGCAATACTCGCGGCAGCTTTACATCGACCTGGTTGCGGAAACCGGGCTGGCGACCGGGTTTCGCCAATGCGGCCACATTCACCTCGCCTGCGATCCAACACGCCGCGAGGTCATGCGGCGCGAAGCGAATTTTGTCCGCGCTCATGGCCTCGACCGGTTTGAGATATCTCCTGCCGAGATACGCGACAAATTTCCTTTGATCGAGACCCGTGGCGTGCTGTCAGGCTTCTTTACCCCGACCGATGGTCGCGCAAACCCGGTTGACGTGACCATGGCGCTTGCCGCCGGGGCGCGGGCTACGGGGGTCACGTTTTTCGAAGGCACTGCGGTAACCGATTTTGTCCGCAAAGGTCTGCGCATTGCCGGCGTTGTCACGCCCAAAGGCACCATCATGGCCGAACAGGTGGTGTTGGCGGCAGGCATGTGGTCACGCCAACTGGGGGCAAAGATCGGCGTGCCCGTGCCGCTTCAGGCCGCCGAGCATTACTATCTTTTGACGGAACCCTTGGCAGGCATGCACGCCGATATGCCCGTGATCGAAGATCCCGACACCTACACCTACGTCCGCGAAGAGGGCGGTGGAATGCTGTTCGGTCTGTTCGAGCCTGATGGTGCACCTTGGAATTTGAAAGCCATCCCCGAGGATGCCAGCTTTTCGACCCTGCCGCCCGATTGGGACCGGATGACTCCCTTTCTGGAGCGGGCCTTTGATCGTTATCCGGTGATGAAGACTGCGGGGATCAAGACATTCTTCTGTGGGCCCGAAAGCTTTACGCCGGACGGGTCATATCTGATCGGGGAATGCCCCGAGGTGGACGGGCTGTTTCTCGCAACGGGCCTGAATTCGCTAGGCATCTTGTCAGCGGGCGGGGTGGGCTCGATCGTGGCCGAGCTTCTGACCACAGGAGCCTCGACCCAGGACATCACCGCGCTGGACATCGCACGCACCCGCCCCCATCACGCAACAAAAGCGTTCCTTGGCGCGCGCATTCCCAAAGCCCTGAGCTACACATTTACCGACGGCCCCTTGCCAAATTATCATCATACTTCGGCGCGCGGGATGCGCCGGTTGGCATTGCACGACCGTTATGCTGCGATGGGTGCGTATTTCCACGATCTATCCGGATGGGAAATGCCCTACTGGTTTTCGCCGGACGCCCCTCCGCCTGCGGTCGAATACACTTATGCAAGGCAACCGTGGCACGGCTTGTCTGCGCGCGAACATCACGCCACCCGCACCGCGGCAGGCCTGTTCGACAAAAGTTTCATGGGAAAGTTTGTCGTGCAGGGCCGCGATGCGTTGGCGGTCCTGAACCGGGTCAGCGCGAACAACATCTGCGTGCCAGTGGGGACCAACGTATACACGCAGTGGTTGAACCATCAGGGTGGGATCATCTCGGACCTGACCATCACCCGCACCGGCGAGGCCGAATTCCTGCTGATTACGGGAGATCTGCTGCAAAGCACGACGAGTGCATGGCTCCGCCGCCAGACCAACGCGGACGAACACTGCAGCGTGACCGACGTGACATCGGCCTACACGATCCTGTCGCTGCAAGGTCCGCGGTCGCGCGATATCCTACGCGCAGTTACTGACGCTGATCTTTCCACTGCGGCCCTGCCCTTCCGTGCAAGCCGGTTCCTGGATATCGGTCCGGTCCCGGTACGCGTTGTGCGGATGACCTACATGGGAGAATTGGGGTATGAGTTGTATATCCCGGTCGAATACTCCCACGCCGCCTATGATGCCCTTCTGGACGGCTTTGCCACAGCAGGGGTCGACCCGGTGCATTGCGGTCTGATGGCACTGGACTCCCTGCGTCTGGAAAAAGGCTACCGCGATTTCGGCGTCGACATCGACAACACCGACACCCCCTTGCAGGCGGGCCTTGGCTTCGTCGTAGATTTCATCAAACAGGATTTCATAGGCCGGAAGGCTCTCCTGGCGCAAAAGGCGTCCGGATTGCTGACACGGCGCATCGTGCAATTTCTGCTCCGCGATCCCGAACCCCTCTTGATGGGCAATGAACCCATCCTGTGCGATGGAACCTATATAGGATACATCCGCGCTGGCGCGTTCGGCCCGACACTTGGGGCGTCGGTAGGTCTTGGCGTTGTTGAACATGCCGCGGGAATTACTTCAGAATTCCTTCATGCCCACAGTTTCGAAATCGAAATCGCCGAGCGACGCTTTGCAGCTATCGCATCGATTTCCCCACTTTATGATCCACAAAGCGAGCGCATCCGTCAATAACCCGCCCCGAGTTCAAAATTTGAAAGAGTTCACAATCCCGTTTTCGAAGCGCATCAATCACATACAAAGAGAGACCACCTTCTGAGGCTAACACAAATTTTCTGGCACTGGTTCGTTGGTGCGGGTCTCTCTGGGATGTGCCTGTTCCACGGGATGACGGCCATCCTCCGCGCCCTTTGAACTACGCGTAGCTCCGGTTTCGCTGTAAGCGTCCGGCCTGACCGCAGTTATCTTGCGTTCCACGCAAGCAGAGTAACCGTCCGGCCTGACCGCTAGCCGTTCCAGCGCCCCGGCAGCAGGTCGTCGACCGGTAATCCCCCCCGAAAGTAAGGGGCTGCATAAGTAGAATTTTCTCGGCAAGATGCATGAGGAGATTCTGAATGAAGACAAGCAGATACACGGAAGCCCAGATCTTCGCGATCCT
>Ga0105047_10003388_pt1 | contig 28096 bp, 27 predicted proteins | sample MAT04_FD_78384 | JGI IMG/M metagenome (GOLD analysis project Ga0105047, IMG submission 78384) | Freshwater microbial communities from Lake Fryxell liftoff mats and glacier meltwater in Antarctica - MAT-04 (megahit assembly) | ecosystem: Environmental > Aquatic > Freshwater > Ice > Liftoff... | reverse complement strand
GGTACCCACCACCGGTACCCACCACCGGCGAGATCGCCGTCGAGACGCCTCACCCGGATCGGGTTCCTGTCGCCGAAATACAGCGAGCCCTCAACGACAGGGGTACGGCGTACCCAACGTTGGCCAGGCTCGCACCGCTGACGGCACAAGCAAGCACGCTCTGGCGATGCGTGGCCGTGACCTCTCCGGGGGAGTGCCCCACCAGGATTGAGCGCGCTGCCCCGCCCGGCGAACGGTGCCTTTGCGCGGGCGACCTCCGCACGTCGTTCGCCGGAGCGGGGGTGGTGGAGTTTGCCGAGAAACAAACTATCTGTAAATGTGTTCAGTTATGTCGGAGACCACGATCGTTGCACCGGATGGCCGACGAGAACGCGGCGACGCCAGCCGTCGGGCGATCCTCGACGCGGCGTCGCGGGTCATCGTCGACAACGGCGTGGATGCCCTCACCCATCGATCGGTGGCGGAAGCGGCGGGTGTGCCACTGGCCCGAGTCTCGTATCACTACCCGAAGGTGGACGACTTGATGGTGGCTGCGGCGACCCAGTACCTCGACGCCTTCGACAACCGGCTCCGCACCCTCGCCGATAGCGCCCGGGCGGGCAAACGCTCGATGGTCGATGCGTGCACCGTTTTCCTGTTCGAGCTCGTGACCGTGCAATCCCGCGAGTTCCTCGGGATGGTGGAGGTGCGACTTGCGCTTCATCGCCGAGGACGGACGGTCAACGACGCCGGTGTCGTCAGGATCATCCGATCCTTCGGAGCCGACGAGCGCCGAGCGCTGTCGATCGTGGCGGCGATGTTTGGGTTCGCCGTCCTGGCCGCCACCGCTCCGGTGCCGGTCACCCAGTCGCAGGTGCGCACCCACGTGCGCTCAATCCTCGGAGGCACCACTTGAGTGCAACACACCGACCGCGGGCCGAAGGCGCGCCGCTGGGGCCCGGGTCGCTTCTTTGGTCGATCGCCGGTGATCCGCGCGGGTTGATGCCCGGCACGGCAGCGGGGATCATGCAGTTGATGCTCCCCGGGCTTGGCGCCGGAGTAACCGATCACTCCAACTTCTTCGACGATCCGTTCGACCGAATCTTCCGATCGATTCCGTACATCTGGGGCAGCATCTTCGCTCCGGATGAGACGGAGGGCGATGCGCGTGGACGTACGATTCGCGACTTCCATCCCGATATCAAGGGCACCGACCACAACGGGAAGCGGTATCACGCCCTCGACCCCGACGTCTTCTGGTGGGCGCACGCCACCTTCACCTGGGAGTTCTTCCGGGCCCACGAGCTGTACTTCGCTCGACCGTTGCGCCGGGCCGAGCAGGAGCAGCTCTACGCCGAGACCGTCACCTGGTACCGACGTTATGGCGTGAGCGACCGTCCCGTTCCCGCCACGCTCACCGACTTTCGCGACCGCTTCGATCAGATCTGCCGGAGGGAGCTCGAGCTCACGCCAGCGGTCGCGTGGGTGCTCGACCCGTCATCGAACCCCGGTGCCCGTTCGGAGGAGATCCGCCTCTCGGGAATCCTTGCTCCGTTGAGCGGGTTGGCGAACCAGCTCGGGTCCGAGGTGTTGCGCATCATGGTGTACGGCGCCATGCCCGACATCGTGCGTCGACGGTTCCACTTCGCCTGGTCGAACAAGGATCGGGTGGCGTTTGCCAGCGTGTGCGGTGCGCTTCGAGCGATGGGACCGGCAATGCGTCGGGGGGCACTGGCGAGCGCGTTCCCCGAGGGAACACCACATCTCGACCTCAGCGATCCGGCCAGACGCCGGGTGATCGTGGCGGGGCCAAACCCACGCCAAACGCGGCGGCCGACCGATGCGCCGGTCGACGCCCCATGAGGATGCCCTGAACGTCACCGTCACCGAACGGCGTATGCGTCGACGAGGTCGCGCAATGCATCGCCGACGTGGTGACGATGGTCTTCCGGGGTCTCACCGAGCCGTACGACCACGAGGTCGGCGGAGGGGACGACCACGATGTGTTGACCTTGATACCCGACGGCCTGGAACGCGCCGGAGTCGGCGTCCCCGAATCGCCACCAGTGCATCGTGTGGATCTTGCCGTCGTCGCCGTGGCCCGTGGCGACTGCGGCCGTGTCGGTCCACGAGGTGGGCAGGACCCGGACGCCGTTCGCCATGCCGCCGTCGAGGTAGAGCTGACCGAACGCCGAGAAGTCCGCGGCGGTGGCAAAGCAGAACGACGATGCCAACCAGGTGCCGGCGGCATCGAAGCGCGGTTTGGCCGACATCATCCCGGTGGGTTCGAAGAATCGTTGGCGCAGCCATTGCTCGTAGCGCGAACCAGATCCGACGACGTCGCGCACGATTCGTGAGAGGAGCATGCTCGACCCACTCGAGTAGTTGAAGGCCGAGCCAGGGGCGTCGGCGAGCCGCCGATTCGCTGCCCAAGCCGCGGTGTCGTGCATCGGTCCCTTGTTGTTGCCGTACATCATCGTGACGGAATCCGGCAGCTGACCCTTGATGATGTCACCCTCCACCCATTGCAAACCGGCACGCATCGTGAGCAGATGACGAAGCGAGATGGCTCGTCGCGGATCATCGTCGGCCTCCCATTCGGCGACGTCGGCCCGAGCGTCAACATCGAGGCTCCCCTCGGACACCAGGATGCCCACCGCCGCGTGAAGCATGCTTTTGGCCATCGACCAAGAGCGCAATGTGGTGCTGGCGTCGAGCCCGGAACCGTAACGTTCGACCACGATCTCGTTGTGGTGTCGGACCACCACGGCGTCGGTGCGCCCGAACTCGGCGGGAGCGTCGAAGAAACGATCGAGGATCTCGCGCACCGGCGCATTGTAGGTGGTGCGATGAGAATCTGGTTGGCGAAGAACGCTGCGGATGCCACCATGCCCGTATGCCACTCGCACTGCCGTCGCTGCCGAGCGGCACGATTCTGATCGTTGAGGTTGGGTCCACCGCGCACGGAACGGGGATTCCGGGAGGCGAGGACCTCGATCTCATCGGCGTCGTCGTGGAGTCGGCGGCCGAGGTGCTCGGCCTCGACGACCGCGGTTTCGGAACCGTGATGCAACGCACGCAGCCGGAGGGGTCCCGCTCCGGTCCGGGAGACATCGATCGCACCTTGCACTCGTTGCGGCGATTCGTGCGGCTGGCGGCGTCCGGTAACCCGTCGATCCTCATGGTGCTCTGGGCTCCGGTGATCGAGACCACTTCGGAAGGTGCGGAGCTGCAATCGCTCGGCGAAGCGTTCGTTGGCCGCCACGTGATTCCGCGGTATCGCGGCTACATGGAGAGCCAGGCTCGCAGGTTGCTCGGCGTGCGCGGTGGCGGTCATGGGCAACGCGGTGGGGGAGGCCGGGAGGAGCTCATCGCCGCCCACGGCTACGACACCAAGTACGCGATGCATGCGGCCCGTCTCGGCTTTCAGGGGGTGGAGTTGCTCACCACCGGAGGGTTGGCCCTCCCCGTCGAGGGCGAGCCTGCGAATTGGCTACGGGCGGTGCGCCGCGGCGACGTGGCGATCGACGTGTGGTGGGACCGCTGCCTCGACCTCGACGCCCAGTTGGCGTCGCTTGAGGCCGACGCGTCGATCCCACCCCAGGCAGACAGGGGGCGGATCGAGCGTTGGTGTATCGATTCGCACCAACGCTTTTGGGGTCGGTGAATCGTATTGGGTGCATTCAGTCGGCGGTATGCCAGCGTCCCCGCCCGGCACGTTTGGCGTCGTAGAGCGCGGCATCGGCTCGGTGCACCAGACTTGTTTCATCAGTGAGGTCGTGACCACGGTCAGCGACAGTCCCGGAAGATGCGAGCGCGATGCCGATCGACGCGCCGACCGTGACGGTGACGCCACCGGCGGCCCCCTGTACCGGAACGCCGATCGGCTCGGCCAACACCGCCAGCAACCGCTCGGCCATGTGCTCGGCCCCGTCTTGGTCGATCGGAGTCAGGCATCGCAATACGAACTCATCGCCGCCCACCCGACCGAGTTGGTCGCCGTCGCGCACGGCGCTCGAGAGCCGTCGCGCCACCTCGCGCAACACTTCGTCGCCTGCCGGGTGGCCGAAGGCGTCATTCACCGGCTTGAACCCATCGAGGTCGAGGTAGAGCACCGCCGTGGCCTCGGTCACCGCGGCGGCATCCCCAAAGAGGGCAGCACGATTGGCCAACCCCGTCAGTGCATCGGTGGTGGCCGAGGTGTTCAACTGGCTGACGAGCCGATCCTGTTCGAGCACCATCGCCACGTTGCGGGCCACGTTGTTCACGGTGAGGGTCTCGTTCAGGCTTGCCTCACCCTTCTCGGAGCGGGCGACAACAAGGCAGGCAATCGTCCCCTCCCCGCCGAAACGCCCGGGGAGCAAGATCGGAATCGCCCAGATGGTGGGAATCGATTCGTGCGCCGCAGCATCGAACAGGGCGCGGGGATACCCCTCGAGATCGGGTGGCATCTGTGCAACCCCCGATTCCGTTGCCCGTCGCCAGGGACTGTCGCCGGTGCTGAACTGTTCGGCGAGGAGGTGTTCGGGAAAGCCGACGTTGGCGAGTTGGCCACCGCCGGCGGACGTGACGATGGTGGTGCGCCCCCGGATCGGGAGTCCGAGGAGGGCGGCGCAGAGGAGTCGGAGCGCTTCATCGGTGTGGCCACGTTCGGTGAACGCGATGAGGGCCTCGTTCACTTGGTACTGCGTGGTGTTATCTCGTACTGCCACGATGAGGCCGTTCACGCGGGGATCGTCGAACTTGTTGCGGCCGTACACCTCGAGGATTCGCGATTCGCCGTCCTTGTGGATGAAGGCCATCGACGCCGGCCCCATCACTTGGTCGGGGTAGGCCTGCACGTAGGCCACCGACTCAATGAGCCCTTCCACCGCCGACGGGTGGAGGTAGCTCACCACGTTGGTGCCCACGATGTCGCCAAACCCATACCCGGTGAGCTCCTCAAGGGCAGGGCTGGTGAAGGTGATGTTGCCCACCTCGTCGACCACCATGATTCCCACGGGCGAGAACTCCACGAGCGCATCGGTGAGCTCGGAGTACGTGGGGTGTGGTGCCCCGGATGTTTCGGAAGGTCGGGCAGAAGTGGGCGCCGTGGGCTGACCGAACTTGAGGAGGTAGCCGTCGGGATCCTCGATGGCGAACTCCCGCATGCCCCAGGGTTCGTCTCGCGGGTTGAAGAGCGGCCGACCGCCCGCGGCGACGACGGCTTCGTGGAAGCCGTCTACATCGTTGGGGTAGAAGTAGAGCGAGCCGACGAGGGTGGAAGTTGTGTCGCGTTCGCCGGGTTCACTCGTGAACATCAACCGCGCGGGGCCGCAAGAGAGCGCGCACCACGTGGGGGACGGCTCGGGCCAGAGCCGATCGACGGCGAACCCGAGAACCTCCTCGTAGAACCCGGTGGTCGCCTTCAGGGATCTGACGTGCAACATCGGCTGAAGCGGCGCGGCCATCGCCAAGGGTCCGTCAGACATGCTCACAGCGTAGATTGGTGGGCGCTGAACCGCGTGCGGTGGTCGGTCCGACAGGAGGAGCATGGAAGCACGACAGCTTCGACCCACGCCTGCGTCGCTCGGCGCAAACACACCGGTGCCGCTGGTGCTGGCATTGCACGGAGGAACGGGTTGGGGCGAGCAGTTCCAGTGCAACTCGGGCTTCGATGGCATCGCCGAGGCCAACCAGTTCCTCGTGGTGTACCCCGATGGCGTACCACTGACGGTGAAGATCACGCCCGACGGAAGGACATGGAACGGCGGGATCATGAGCTACCGGCTGGCGTGCGAGCGTGCGGACACCATCCATAGCCACGGGTCGGCCGAGGAGAACGCTCCGTACGACGGCGGGCGGGGAGCGCACAGCATCTCCGGTGCGGATTCCCGCGCCGCACGTGAGTTGAGCCGGATGTTGGCGGAGGGGAATGGCTGCGCGGCCACCCACACCGACATGAAGGAGGGGCCTGTCACCACGATCGACTGGGACGGTTGTCCTCCCGGGAACGGTTCGGGTGTTGCGGGTGGAAGGAGCGAGTCGTGCGTGGATGGGGCATCTCGGCCGCTCGGCTCAGGCCGAGGTCGCCGCTGGCGGTGGATTCGGCCCCCATGCCCACCGCGATAGGGAGATCATCACGTGGGTGCTGAGCGGGCAACTCGAGCATCGCGATTCCGAAGGGAATCACCGGCGTGCTCTATCCAGGGCTCGTACAACGAATGAGCGCGGGCACGGGCATTCGTCATTCGGAGATGAACCCCTCGAGCGCCGAAGCCGTGCACTTCGTGCAGATGTGGGTGCTCCCGGACACGATCGGGAGGGCGCCGTCGTAAGAGCAACACGATGTGAACGATCAGTTGGCCGATGGTGATCTGGCCGTGGTTGTGTCGGCCGGTGGTGGCGACGGGGCCATCAGCATCGGTCAACGCGACGCCGAGCTGCGGTGCGCCTCACCGCATTCGGTGCTGGACGGCTCACCGCTACCTCGCAAGGTGCTGAACTGTTGGTCTGGGCGATGAGTGCGACCGCAAGCTGAGCCACTGACGCCGCAACCCACGAACGGAGCACCACGTGACCGAACCCGATGCCCAGCAACGAGCGGCTCTTACTGCCACGCGGGATGCGCTGCGGACGGCCCATCTACGACCGAAGGGGGAGCGGGCCGCGAGCAGCACCCGAGGCGTGCACCACGTCGCCTTGGTGGTGGCCGACGTGGAGCGCACCGTTCACTTCTACCAGGACCTGCTCGAGATGCCGCTCACCGACATGTTCGAGAACCGCGACTACCCGGGATCCACCCACTTCTTCTTCGACCTCGGCCACGGGAACGCCATTGCCTTCTTCGACCTCCCGGGGGTTGACGTCACGCCCTACGCCGAGGTGTTCGGTGGTTTGCACCATCTGGCGATCTCCGTGGAGCCGGAGCGCTGGGCCCAACTTCGCGCCAAACTCGAAGCCGCTGGTGTGCACTGCGACCACGTGAGCGGCACGTCGCTGTACTTCCGCGATCCCGATGGCGCGCGCCTGGAGCTGATCGCTGATCCGCTCGGCGAGATGTACGGCACCATCGTGCTCTGACCGGACAGGCGCTCTCGTTGCTCGGCGATCCGGCCGGTCGATCAACGCGGTGGGTACGGTAGGGCCATGTCCTCCTCGATCCTGGCGCAGGTGTCCGGTGTATCCACCACGGTTCCGATCACCACGGCAGCGGGGGGCGAGCCGAGCAGCGCCGGGCTCGTGGTGTTCCTGTTGGTGTGCGCCATCATCGCCGTGGGCGGGCTGTTCGTGTTCTTGCAAGCCAAGAAGCGGAGCACCGCAGGCATGGCCGACACCGCCGGTCGGCAGTTCGGCGGCGGTCCTCCAGGCTCGGCTTAGCCGAGCTCCCGCTATCCGGGGATGTAGTTGAACGGGTTGGCTTTGCCTCCGCCGATCCGTACTTCGAAGTGCAGATGGGGACCCGTCGAATAACCAGTGGTGCCCTCGTACCCGATCAACTGGCCCTGCACCACTTCCTGACCCATCGAAACGCCGACGCGGTTCTGGTGGGCGTAGGCCGTGATGATGCCGTCCCCGTGGTCGATCATCACGAGGTTTCCGTAGCCACCGTTGTTCCATCCGGCGAAGATCACCTCGCCACCCTTCGCGGCGTAGATGGGGGTGTTCATCGGCGCGGCGACGTCGATTCCGGGGTGGCCGCCGGGACCGCCGAATCCCTGGGTGAGACGGCCTGCCATCGGGGCGATCATCCCACCGGGACCCACCGTGCGCACAACGTTGCCGGCGGCATCCACCCCGATGTCGGCGTTGCGGGGCGGTCCGTTGGCCTGCACCTGGGTGCGGTAGGTGAGGTTGGTGATGATCTTCTCGAGGTCGGCGTCTTCTTTGAGCAGTTGCATGGCGTGGGTCTTGTAGCCGGCGATTCGTTCATCGATCGCCGCATAGATCACGCGCTGCTGCTCATGTGCTTCCGCGAGAACCTTCAACTCGTCTTCGGCTTCGGCTCGTTTCTCGGCCGACTCGACCGCGGCGGCGTCGGCCTGTCCACGGATGTCGGCGAGGCGTAGGCGTTGGGCCCGCAGGCGGTCGCGGGCGTCGGCATCGCTGCCGTTGACCTCGTCGAGCAAGGCCCGTTGACGCTCGGCCGTGGTGAGGTCCTGTGATCGCAGCAAGAGTTCTTCATTGCTGTTGCGCCCACCGGGAGCGACGTAGGCCGCGATGGCACGCTCGCGCACCTGATACTCGAGGTCCCGAATCCCCACCTCCAGACCATGCACCTCGTCGGCAAGGTCGCGGGCGAGGCGACCGGCGTCGTCAGCCGCCTTGCTGGTGTCGGAAACCCGGCGTTGCTGGGCCTGCACGTGGGTACCGATCAACGTGAGGGCGTGTTCGAGTTCGTCTTCTGTGGCTTCGAGGGGCTTGAGTTGGCTGGCGATCTCGGCTTGTTCACGACGTACCTGATCGCGGCGATCGCGTGCTTCACCGGCCGTTGAGGGCTTGACAGGGTCGGCGGCATCGGCGATTCCCGGCGGCATCGCCAGGCCGAGCAACGCCGCGCTGACGAGGAAAAGGTGACGGCGAGCGGCGCGATGCCGTCGGCGCGGTGCGGGGGCGAGGAAGCGGGGCGACATCAGCGATGTGGCTGCGGGGGACCGGGATGAGAGACCGGGATCATCAGACAAAGTATCGCCAAAGCGACACGTTCGTAATCTAACTGCAAAGGAACGGCGGTGTCGAGCGGTGCGCACGGGGCCCAGGGTGGCATCGTGGTTCAGGTGGGTGATGAGATGAACGTGGATATTGGTTGACCTGAGCATGGTGGGGCAAATGTTGCTCATGGGGAAACGGCTCGGCCCGCCAGATCTCGGTACAGTTCGCCGATGACGCCACCATCGCCACTCCCTCGTCACACGGTCGTGGTGCTGCTCGACTCACTCAACCGCCACCTGCTCGGTAGCTACGGGGGAACCGAGTTCGACACGCCCGCCCTCGACCGGTTCGCTCGTCGAGCCACCCGGTTCCTGCACCATCACACCGGCTCGTTGCCGTGCATGCCGGCTCGCCACGACCTGCTCTGTGGCGCCCTCGACTTCCTCTGGAAGCCGTGGGGTTCGGTGGAGCTTTGGGAGGACCCGATCACGGTGCCGCTCCGCGACGCCGGGGTCACCACCATGTTGATCAGCGACCATCCCCACTTGTTCGAGAGCGGTGGCGAGAACTTCCATACGGAGTTCACGGCATGGGACTACCAACGGGGCCACGAGTCCGATCCCTGGCGCACCCGAGCGGATCCGAGTTGGATCGGGGCGCCCACCAACGGCCGCACGTTTGCCTACGACAAGAGTCGAGGGTGGTTTCGGGGCGAGCACGACTTCCCCGGTCCGCGCACGATGCGAGCCGCTGCCGATTGGATCGATCAGAACGCCGATCATCACGATCGGTTTCTTCTCGTGGTCGATGAGTTCGATCCGCACGAACCGTTCGATACGCCCGAACCGTATGCGTCTCGTTACGACGAGGACTGGCAAGGTCCGCACCTCATCTGGCCTCCCTACGCCAAGGCTGCCGTGGCCCAAGGGGTGTTGTCCGGGCGCGAGGCCTTCCAGGTTCGGGCGCAGTATGGCGGGAAGCTCACCATGATCGACCACTGGTTTGGCCGCCTGCTCGATGCTCTCGATCGGCACGCGTTGTGGGACGACACGGCGGTGATCGTGTGCACCGACCACGGCCACTACCTCGGCGAGCACGACTTCTTCGGGAAACCGCCCGTACCGATCCATGAGGAGATGGGCCACATCCCGTTGCTGGTGTGGTGGCCCGGCGGTGCCACCAACGGCGCCACCTCCGGTGCACTCACGACCACGGTCGATCTGCACGCCACGCTGGCCGACCAGTTCGGAGTGGCCGGCGCTGTTCGCCACCGCACCCACGGACACTCGCTCGTCCCCATCCTCACGGGAACATCGGTGTCGGTGCGCGACCATGTGCTCACCGGTGTGTGGGGACGGGAAGTGCACCTCGTGGATCGCACCCACACCTACGCACGAGCACCGGTGGGCCCCAACGCGCCGCTCGTGATGCTCTCCAATCGCTGGTCCACCATGCCGACCCACGTCTTGTCGAAGGAACAAGCGCTTCCCGTGCCGGATCAACGTGCGGTGCTCGGTCACATGCCGGGCTCCGACGTGCCCGTCATCCGGCAGGTGTGGGATGAGAGCGATCCGGTGCCCTTCTGGTCGTGGGGCGCCTTCCGCGGTCATCACCTCTGGAACCTGGCGGACGATCCGAATCAAGCGCACGATCTTGTGAACAGCACCGCAGGGAGCACCGCTCGGGCGGCAGTCGGGGTCGAGGTTGAAATCACGGAACGACTTCGAGCGGCCCTTGTGGACATCGAAGCCCCTCCCGAGCAGTTGGTTCGGCTCGGGCTGCAATGACGGGCGCGTCGACCGTTCGGGTGCGCTTGGTACGGTGTCGGGCATGGTGTCATCCGCAGCCCCTCGTCCGGGCCGGGCGCTGGCCGCGGCCTTGAGTGATCCGGCGTTCTACGCCGGCGATCCCCACCCCACGTTCACCCGGCTTCGCCGCGAAGCACCGATGGCGTGGAACGAGGAGGTGGGGTTCTGGGCGGTCACCCGACACGCCGATGTGCTGGCCATCTCGAAAGACGCGGCCACCTTCTGCTCCGGCCAAGGCATCCTCCTACGCGACATCGGCCAACAACTACCCGAACAGCCTGGGGCGTTGCTCTATGTGGATCCCCCGGAGCACAGCCGGTATCGCGGCCTGGTCCAACCGGCATTTGCGCCATCGAGGATCCGCGCCTTGGAGGGCCCGATCCGAGCGCGGTTCCGGGCGCTCATCGACGCCATGCCGATGGGTCGCGAAGTTGATGTGGTGGCCGACCTGGCCGTGCCGTTCCCACTCTTGGTGATCGCCGATCTGTTGGGCGTGCCCGAGGCCGACTGGCCCCGCTTTCAGCGGTGGACCGATGCGCTCATTGCGCTCGCCACTGTGGAGACCGAAGAGAACATCGCCATCGCCACCGAGATGGCGCTGTATTTCCTCGACGTGATCGCCGAACGGCGAGCGCGTCCGCTCGACGACCTCGTGTCGTTGTTGGCCACCGTCGAGATCGATGGCGACCGACTCGACGACGGCGAACTCATGATGTTTTGCGGCCAGCTCCTCGTGGCCGGCAACGAGACCACCCGAAACCTCGTCAGCGGCGGGCTCGTGGCCTTGGCCGAGCAACCCGGCGCTTGGTCCGACCTCGTTCGCCATCCCGACATCATCCCCACCGCTGTCGAGGAACTGCTCCGGTGGACGACGCCGGTCACCGCCTTTTGCCGGACGGCCACCGTCGACACCGTGGTTGGGGGGCACCCGGTCGCGGCGGGCGAAGCGTTGCAACTTCTGTACGCCGCGGCCAACCGAGACGACGACGTGTTCGGCGACACGGCCCACACCCTCGACCTCCGTCGCAGCCCGAACCCGCAGTTGGCGTTTGGATTCGGAACCCATTTCTGCATCGGGGCCGCCCTGGCCCGGATGGAAGGGCGAATCGTGTTGGAGGAGTTGCTGGCGCGGGTGGATCGATTCGAGGTGACGGGATCGGTTGAGCGGCTGGCCTCCACGGTGATCAGCGGTAGCACCAAGGCACCGATGGTGATGCATGCCCATCACAGCTCCTGAGGGTTTCACCGATCCAGCACGCCGATGCATACGAACCGACTGTGGTGCCTACGCTGCGAGCATGCGCTCGGGTTACGTTCGAAACCCTTTGCGTCGGCCGCCCTCCCGTACGCCTGACGTCAACTTTCCCCGCGCCTTCCACGAACGTCTCCCGAACTACGCCGCTACCCCGCTCCTTCACCTTCCCGATCTGGCGAACGAGCTGGGGATCGGCGACTTGTGGGTCAAGGACGAGAGCGCCCGAATGGGGCTCCGCTCGTTCGACATCCTCGGCGCATCCTGGGCGCTCTACCGCACGATGCTGGCGAGGCTCGGTCGGCGCCCCACCCACTGGGATGACGTGGCCGAACTCCGTGAACGGTTGGCGCCGGTCGCCGAAGCCCGAGTGATCGTGGTGAGCGATGGAGAGTTCGGGGTGGCCGCGTCCACGGCGTCGAAATGGCTCGGCCTTTCGTGTACGGCCTACGTGCCAGGTGGCCTCTCGCCTCGCCGCCTTGACGCGCTGCGTTCCACCGGTGCCCACGTCGTGATCGACGGCCTCACCTACGACGATGCCCTTGCCAAGGCGGCTGCTGACACCGATCCGACCACGATCGTGCTCTCGGACTCCTCATGGGAGGGGTATGCCGATGTGCCCCGGTGGGTGACAGAGGGATCGGTAACCGTGTTCGAGGAGATCGACGATGAGCTCCGCCGACGGGCAACCGCCGGCGACCGACAACCGTTGATGGACGCCGTGGTCACTCCGCTCGGAACCGGCTCACTGGCCGCGGCGGCGGCGTTGCAGTATCGGGTGGTGGACGACAGGCAGGGGACCCGTAACGAGGTGGCGCTCGTGGGCGCAGAACCGGCCCTCGCCGCGTGTTTCGCGGAGTCGGCGGTGTGTGGCCGGCGAGTGGCGTTGCCATCGGCGGCGCCGTCGATCATGGCTTCGTTGGCGCGGGGGCTCCCATCCCCCCACGCCTGGGAGATCGTGGCCGACGCATTCGACGGCTTCGGCGCCGTCGACGAAACGGATGCCGAACAGGCGGTGGAGCTGCTGGCCAAACACGGCGTGCAGTGTGCGCCTTCGGGTGCGGCGGCGGTGGCGGCGATCCTGTCGGTCGGTCGTGATCGCACGCCGGCACCTGATCTTGAGAGGTCCGATGGGTTCGAAGGGCTCGGCCCGCGATCGCGTGTGGTGGCCGTGGTGGCGGAAGGCTCGCGGTGACGGGACCACCCGGCCCGCACGAGGTGGAGATCATCGATGGGTCGCTCGATGGCTCCATTCGCCACGCTGTGGAAACCCTCCGGCAGGGCGGTCTTGTCGCGTTTCCCACCGAAACCGTGTACGGACTCGGAGCCGACGCGGGCAATGCCGAGGCGGTCGCCAAGGTGTTCGCGGTAAAGGGTCGGCCATCCGGGCATCCGCTCATCGTGCATCTCGCGAATGCTGACCAACTCGGGGCGTGGGCAGTGGATGTCCCCCCGGCGGCCACACGGCTCGCCGATGCCTTCTGGCCGGGACCGCTCACGATGGTGCTGCGCCGTTCCCGCCGGGTCGCCGACGCCGTCACCGGCTGCCGGGCCACTGTTGCGCTCCGGGTGCCGTCACATTCCGTGGCGCACGAGCTCCTCTCGGCGTTCGGTGGCGGCATCGCCGCGCCGTCCGCCAATCGATTCGGTCGTGTCAGCCCCACCACGGCTGGCCACGTGCGCGCCGACCTCGGTCACGACATTGGCGTGATCCTTGATGGCGGACCGTCCGTCGTGGGCGTGGAGTCCACGATCATCGACCTCACCGGCGACCACCCCGACGTGCTGCGCCTTGGCGGGGTGACCGTCGACGCGCTCGCCGATGTGCTGGGCGTGCCTCGTGCCGCGTTGGACGCCGGCTGGTCGGCCGCACCTGGCGCGACCACCGCGGCTCCCGGCACGCTAGCGGCGCACTACTCGCCGGCGGCCGAGGTCCGGGTGGTGGACGACGCGACCTTGCTGGCGGCGGAGGTTCGGCGGATCGGACCGGCGGCTGTAGGGCGCCGCATCGGTGTGTTGGCGTCCGACGCCATTGCCGGGTCGGTGCTGGAAACTCTGCCAATCGAGCTGATCGAACTCGAACCGGCGGGAGACGCCGATCACTTCGCGTCCGTGCTCTACGCCCGGCTGCGGCAGGCCGACCGCCTCGGCTTCGACACGTTGTTCGTGCTCCCCCCGGCGGGTGACGGGATCGCCGCGGCCGTCCGCGATCGCCTCCGCCGCGCCGCGGCCGGATCCCGGCGGATCGCCAGCCCCACCTGACCCCCACGAGCCCGCCGTGGGCTTGTTCGGCCGGGTGTTGTTCGGCCGGGTGTTCGCCGGCCGCCGTGAGCGGTGTATGGTTCGGGGGCCAAATCTCGTCCGGCGGCCATTCGAGGAGCACCACCCCGTGAACAGTAACGAACAGATGGGAACCGAGGGTGAGCACGACGCCCCCGGCGAGTCGAGCCGGCGTAGCTTTCTCACCAAGGCTGCGGTCGGCGGTGCCGTTGCGTGGTCGATCCCAACCGTGCTCTCCTCACCAGCCTCCGCGCAGGGCACGGCTCCGTTGCCTCCGTTGCTCACGGTGCAAAACGACCGCCTCTCCGCCGCCGGCACCGCCAACGTCGGTGGTCTTGGCAACACGGGAGCGAACGGCCAGGTGCTCTACGTCATGGTCCCGGTGATTGCCGGGGTCGACACGATCGTCGTCACGCCGTCGGCGGGCACCGGTCCGCCGTGGGTACCGATCATCACCGGGTACGCCTCAACCGGGAACATCCCCGGCACGTCCACGCCCCCGGCCACGGCCGGTTCCCCCGCCCGCATCATTCTCTTCGTGTGGGGCCGGGTCGGCGCGATCACCGACACCAGCGTGAGCGTCACCCTCGCCGGCGGCACCTTGCCAGCTGGCGGGCGTTGGCGGGCGGGTGTGGCCGAGTTCTCGGGTGTCGGCTTCATCGCCGATGGCGTCGGGGAAGGTCTGGCGCTCGGGTCGAACGGCCTGACCAGCACAATGATCACGTCACCGGCGATCACCACCAACAACAATGCCTGGAGCGTGTTCATCGGTGGGGCCGACGCTGCGCTGGGCTCGCCCACCACCCCGGCGGGCTACCTCCAGTTCGACTCGAACAACTTCATCCCGGAGCACATGATCGCCGGGCTGGGCTTCGTGCCCGGGCCGATCCCGGCGGCCACTTCCACGCTCACGGCGGCCGCCCACACCGTGGCGGCGCTCATCACCGTCGAGGGCTGACCACCACTTCGCCCGAGCCGTGGCTACCAGCCGCGGAAGTTGGTGTCTCGCCGCTCCACGAAGGCCGCCACGCCTTCGTTGGCATCGGCCGTTGTCATGTTCAACTCTTGGGCCACGGCCTCGTCGGCGAATGCTCCCGCCCGGTCGGTGTCGAGTGATCGGTTCACGAGCCACTTCGTGAGCGACAGGGCACGAGTGGGGCCGGTGGCGATGCGCGCCGCCCACGCGCCGGCTTCGGCAAGAAGTTCATCGTCTGGCACCACCTTGTTCACCAGTCCGAGGCGTTCTGCATCGGCGGCCGACAACTTGTCGCCGAAGAACAACAACTCCTTGGTCTTCTGGATACCGATGAGGCGAGGGAGCAGATAGGCGCCGCCGCCGTCGGGAACGAGGCCTCGCCGCACGAACACTTCGGTGAAGCTGGCGCGCTCCGATGCCACGACGAGGTCGCACGAGAATGCCAAGTGGGCGCCGATGCCCGCGGCCGTTCCGTTCACGGCGGCGATCACGGGCTTTTCGCAATCGAGCACAGCCGCCATCAGTCGTTGTGCGCCTTCACGAATCACCCGGCTGACGTCGCCGGCGGCTCGTTCGGGCGCATCGTCAGGGCGGGGGAACGGGTCGCGCCGGGCCCGGAGGTCGGCGCCGGTGCAGAAGCCCTTTCCGGTGGCGGTGAGCACCACACAACGCACGCCGAGGTCGGCGCTGGCGGCCTCCAACAGATGGATGACACGGTTGCGCTGATCCGGGGTGATCGCGTTGTGGGCCTCGGGTCGGTTGAGGGTGATCCAGCTCACCCCCGCACGCGTCTCGTGACGTACTTGATCCTCGAGCGGTTGTTCGGGGGTGGGTGGCGCGGCATCGGTCATGGCGGCAGTGTAGGAAAGTCTGACGCTTCGTCAGAAAGACAGGAAGGTACGATCTGGATTCGAACTCGGAGGACTTCATGCGATCGTTGGTCATCTCGCTCTTCGTCGGAACGGCAGTGCTCGCCTCGGTGGGCTGCACGGCGTCGAGCCCACCGGTGGCGGTGCCACCCACCTCGGTCGCACCCCCCACGGCACCGGCCACCTCGGCGCCTTCGGTGAAGGACAACAATGCGCCCACCCCGGAGGAGGAAAGCACCGATGTCGAGTCCGACAGCAAGAACGAGCCGCAACGCCAGACCGACGGAGGACGGACACTTTCGGCCGACGAGGTGGTAGAGCTTGCGCTCGCCGACATCGAGGCCTACTGGTCCACGGAGTTCGAGCAGGTGTATGGCATGCCGTACACGCCGCTCGCTGGTGGGCTTCACGCCTACAGTTCCACGACGGCACCCCCGTCCTGCGGGGGCGCGGTGCCGTCCTTCGAGGAAGTGGCGGGGAACGCGTTCTATTGCGGCGCCGATGATCTCGTGGCGTGGGATGCCGAGGGGCTCATCCCGTCGCTCAATGAAAAGTTTGGCTCGTTTGCCATAGCGCTGGTGTTCGCCCATGAGTACGGCCACGTGATCCAAGGGCGTTTGGACGCGCTCGATCGGCTGCCCACCATCGTCACTGAACAACAGGCCGATTGTTTCGCGGGGTCGTGGACCAAACACGTGGCCGACGGAAAGAGCGAAAAGCTCGAGCTTCTTCCCGGCGCGCTCGAGGGCGGTATGTCGGCTCTCATCGACCTGCGTGATCCTCCCGGCCGCGTGGAGGCGGTGGAGGAGGGGGCGCACGGAAACGCCTTCGATCGGGTGAACGCCTACCAAACGGGGTTCGACGGTGGGGCGAAAGCGTGCAAGCCGTTGCTGGAGGAGCCACTCGACGTCACCGAGGTGCGGTTCGCCACCCGAAACGAAGCCGACACCGGCGGCAACATGGACCCCGCCGAACTGGTCCGGGTCGTGCCGAAGTTGCTCAACGATTACTGGACCAACGGAGCCAAGGAGACCGGCCTTCGATTCGATCCGATCGGGGAGGTGAAGCCCTACACCCGCACCGACGCGGTGGTGTGCAACGGGAAACGGCTGAGTGAGCAGGCGATCACCAACGAGATCTTTGTCTGTGTCCCCGATTCCTACGTGGCCTTCGATCAGGAGATTGGTGTCGCGGTCTACCGCGAGATCGGCGACTGGGCGCTTGCCACCCTTCTGTCGAAACAATGGGTTGCTGCGATCCAAGCGCAGAACGGGATCGACGACACCACCAAGATCGCCCAACTCGAAGGCGCCTGTTTCTCCGGTTCGTTCAGCCGGGCCATGGTCGACGGCGTGGAGACCGACATCGACGGCAAGATCGGCACGTTCTCGTTGTCGGCCGGCGACCTCGACGAAGCGGTGATCACCTACCTCGTCTACAGCGAACAGGCTTCCTCGGCGAACCCGGAGGCGCTCTCGTCGTTCGCTCGCGTTCGGGCGTTCCGCACCGGGTTCTTCCAAGGCGAGCAGGCATGCCTCAACCTCACCGCCGGTTGAGGGTAAGGGCGCCGCGGCCGCCGCGGGAGGACACCCATCGTTGCCGGATCCTCCTACGACGTTGCCACCGGTCCCACGTAGTGCCACCGGCGCTCCACCCGGGTGAACAGGCTGTGCTCACGGAGCTCACCGGGGATGCCGTTGTGGATGTACGACGCCACGAACGACACCGTGCCCTCGTCATCGAACAGGTCGCCACCGGTGGCCGCGTGCACATCGAGCCCGGTCCAGGTGATGGTCTCGTCGACGGCCAGCCGGTTCGGCCGAGTGGTGGGATGCCACGAGGCGCGGAGGTGGCTGGCGTCGCCCAACACATAGGCCACGTACCGGGACCGCATGAGCTGCGTGGCCGTGCCCGGGTGGCGATCACCCGAGAGAAGCGGGCCGCAGCACCGATCGAAGGAGCGACCCGATCGGCAGGGGCACGATGGTGTTTCGACGCTGCTCATGCATCGGGACGGTAGCCTGACACGCATGTCAGGAAACCCTCAGGACCTCGCCCGCTTCGATCTGCCGACGATCGACGAGGAGACCGCTCCGTTCTGGGACGGTATGCGAGCGGGCACGTTGCTCCTGCGCCGATGCCGTGCCTGTGCGGCGCTCACGTACTACCCCCGACCGTTCTGCCCGGAGTGCTGGAGCGACGATGTGGATTGGCAGGCCGCCAGTGGCAAGGCCACCCTCTACACCCACTCCACGGTGTATATGAACGACCTCCCACCGTTCGGCGAGCAAGTGCCGTATGTCGCTGCGGTTGTGGAGCTCGAAGAGGGGCCTCGCATGATGACGCAGGTGATCGACTGCCCACCGGAGTCGTTGGCGATGGGCATGGCGCTCACCGCGGAGTTTCGGGAGCTCACGCCGGAAGTGACGATCGCCGTCTTCCGCCCGGCTTCCTGACGCTGGCATCCTGACGCCGGCATCCCGTACTGAGGCAGACTGCGCCGATGCTCGTTCTCGTCACCGGCGCCACCGGGTTCCTTGGTAGCCATGTCGCCCGACAACTCCTCGGCCGCGGCGACCAGGTTCGGGTGCTCATGCGCACCACCAGCGATGCGTCCCGCCTCGACGGTCTCACCGTGGAGCGGGCGATCGGCGACGTCACCGATCAGGCCAGTGTGCTCGCCGCCGTCCACGGCGTCGATGCGGTGATCCATTGTGCCGCGGTGGTGGAGTTCGGAGCCGCCGATCCCACACACCTCGAACGGGTGAATGTTGGCGGCGCCCGTGCTGTGCTCGATGCCGCGGTGGCGGAAGGAATCCGGGTGGTGCACGTGAGCTCGCTTGCCGCCCTCGGCCCTACCGAGCCAGGCAAGGATCCGAAGGACGAGCAGTGGTGGCATCCGGGCCCCTTCGAGGTGGCCTACGAACGAACGAAACGGGCGGCGCACGAGCACGCCCGGTCGTTGGCGGCAGCGGGCGGCGCCGTACGGATCGGCGCGCCGGGCGGCATCTATGGCCACGGCGACCAAAGCTCGATGGCTCAGCTCATCGAGGTGTTTTCTCGCTGGTCGGTGCCGATCGGGTACCTCCCAGACGTGCGCCAGACCACGGTCAACGTTCACGACTGTGCCGACGGCCTTTTGCGCATTCTCGACGGCGGGCCGGAGCTGGATGGCGCCGAGTTCATCCTCGGGGCTGAATCGGTCGCGGTGGCCGATTGGCTGGCGATCATTTGCCGAGCTGGCGGTCACCGTCCTCCCCTCGTGAATCTCCCGACGTCGTGGGTTCGGGCGATGGGTCGTCCGGGGGCAACCGTCGCCGGGTGGTTCGGCCAACCGAAGGCGATGGTTACCGAGACGGTGGCGGTGGCCACCCATGATTCGGCCTATTCCGGACAGAAGCTGCGCGACGAACTCGGTTGGGAGCCCCGGACCTTGGAGGTGGGGATGCGCGACATGGTCGACGCCATTCGGGCGGAACGGGTCAGCCGTCGACGCGCACGTTGACGGTGTGCCAGCCGGTGGCGCCATCTGGGGCGACGGCGGTGATGTTCTCGGTTTGGGTTTCCCCGGTTCCGTCGGTCGCCCGAACGCGCAGCCGATGGTCGCCGGGGGATGCGTCCCACTCGGCCACCCATTGTCGCCAGGTGCTTCCCGATACAACATCGCCGAGTTTGGCCTCGCGCCAAGGGCCGTCGTCGACCTGGACCTCGACCTTGTTGATTGCTCGGGTGGGCGCCCAGGCCACACCGGCGATCGGGGTGGGGCCAGCCTTGACCGGCGTCGATCGGCGAGGGACATCGATCCGGGACTGGGTCTTGACGGGCCCGTTCTTCGACCAACCCCGCGGCATCCAGTAACCGTCGAAGCCCTCCCACGTGGTGAGACGGATCTCCTGCAACCATTTGGTGGCCGACACATAGCCGTAGAGGCCGGCGATGATCAGACGAGCGGGGAAACCGTGGTCGACGGGGAGCGGCTCGCCGTTCATGGCCACGGCGACCAACGCGATCCGGTCGGTGTCGAGCGCTTCGGTGGGGAACCCGGCCGTGAACCCATCCACCGAGATGCCCACGATCTGTCCGGCCTCCGGCTTTACCCCGGCCCGCTCGAGCACCCGGCGGAGCGGAACGCCTTGCCAACGGGCGTTGCCCACCAAGGTGTCGCCCACCTCGTTGGATACACACGCGATCGTGACGGTCTCCTCGGTATCGGCCATCGCTACCAGCTCGTCGAACGAGAGAGAATACGGACGGTCGACCAACCCGGTGACCTCGAGTTTCCAGGTGGATACGTCGACCCGGGGCGAGATGAGTGAGGTGTCGATCTTGTAGAACCGATCGTTCGGTGTGAGATACGGGCTGAGACCTTCGATGACCGCGCCACCCGGCCCGACGACAGGTTCGAGCGTGGTGGTGGTGCCGCCCGCAGTGATGTTGCCGCCGGCCGTTGGCTTCGGAAGCGAGATGGCCTGGCGGGCCGCCTCGACCTCCACCTGGGGTCCGATACGACGGCTTCCCCCGGCGGCGACGGCGGCAAAGGCGCCGGCCGCTCCGGTCCAACCAAAGAACGCGCGCCGACTCGACGCGGGATTTCGTGGATCCTCGAATCGTGGTGGTGGCGCTTCGCCGGCCGATGTCGGGTCGGCGGCGAGCCCGAGCAAGGCCCGCAGACAGACGACTCCGGCGGCGGCCGCGAGGGGGGCGGCCATGAGCGTGAAGGCGGTGGAGGCGAGGGGATCAGTTGCACCAGCGACCATCCCCAGGACCGCGAACCCGCCGAACAGCACCGGAGGTAGCCAGGGGCGGGTGCGCGCCTGCCGTCCGGCCAAGGCTCCGAGGGCGAGGGCGATGATCACTGTGCCGATGATCAACGCGGGCTTGTCGTTGGTGCCGAAGATCGCCACGGCCGGACCTTTGAGGATGCCGGCAAAACGATCGATGAACGACGTCCCGACGCTGGTGATCAATGTGTGATCGGCCCCGCCAAGGCTGCTGATGAGCTCGCCCACGCTGAGCGCCACGCCCGCGCTCACGGCGCCGGCGAGCGACGGCGCCCACGGAACGACGAACCTATCGCTGGGAGCGGTGTCGCTCGGGGAGGAATCGGCGCGAACCGTGGTTTCGGTCATATCACTCGAACGCCAACGGTAGGGCACCGGTTCCCACGTGACGAATGACCACGTAAGCGGCGGTAGCCTACCGACCGGTCGGTAGGCTACGGTCGGCCGGGATGACCGCTTCCCCTGTGGCCTCCGCCGGCGCTTCCCAAACTCCCCCCGCATTCACCCATGCCGATGGGGTCGGGGCCGATGGGGTCGGGGCCGATGGGGTCGGGGCCGATGAACCCGCTGCGCTCGGTGCCCGACTCCCCATCCCCCGCCAGGGAGATGAACGGTTCCATTGGGGTTCCTCGGCGCCGTTCTTCCTCCTCCATCTCACGCCGTTTCTCGTGGTGTTCACGGGCTGGTCGTGGCGGGCGGTGGTACTCGGCTTCCTCACCTTTTCCGCTCGCATGTTCTTCATCACGGCGGGGTACCACCGTTATTTCGCCCACCGGAGCTACAGGCTTGCTCGTGTGCCGCAGTTCATCATGGCGTTCGGCGGCGCCACGGCCGCCCAGAAGGGTCCGCTGTGGTGGGCGGCCCATCATCGCGACCACCACCGTTGGTCCGACACCGACCGCGACATCCATTCGCCGCAACGAGGCTTCTGGTGGAGTCACATGAACTGGATCGTGTGTGATCGTTATTCCGACACGAAATTCGATCGGATCAAGGACTTCGCCAAGTTTCCGGAGTTGCGTTTCATCGACAAGTTCGACTGGATCGGACCCTGGTCGCTCGGCGTGGCGTGTTACCTCATCGCCGGCTGGCAAGGCCTGGTGATCGGGTTCTTCACCTCGACCGTGTTGTGCTGGCACGCCACGTTCACCATCAACAGCTTGGCCCACGTGTTCGGCCGTCGGCGGTACGTCACCGAGGACACGAGCCGGAACTCGGCGTTGCTCGCCGTGCTCACGATGGGCGAAGGATGGCACAACAATCACCACTACTACCCCGCTTCGGCCCGGCAGGGGTTCTTCTGGTGGGAGTGGGATCCGTCGTTCTACGTCCTGAAGATCTTGAGCTGGGTCGGTGTCGTGAAGGACATGAAGACCCCTCCTGCGTGGGCGTTGCAGGCGAGTCGGGTGCGCGACGGGAACTTCGACATCGGGATGTTTCGGGCGCACTGGAACAAGGCCACCCGAGCGGTGGTAGCGGCATCTGAGCAGCTGTCCGAACGGGTGAGCGAACGGCGGGCCTCGGCCGGAGAGACCCTCCACGACAAACGTCTGGCCCTCGAATCGTTCGTGCGAGGTTCGATGGAGTCCGCGGAGGAGCTCGCCACCTTGGCCCGGCGGACCCAACGGGCCGAGCGGAACCCGGAACCCCCCGCGGCAGCGTCGCCCTCGTCCCCATAGCGATAGGGTGCGCGTCGATGGCCGACTCTCCTGAACTTTCGTCCACCGAGCAGGATCTCCTGCTCGACATCTTCGGCTCCTTCACGCCGGAGGTCCGGTCGAACCCCCACCCCGTTTACCACCGCCTTCGGGCCGAGGCGCCGATCGCCCACAGCGCGATCAACGACGACTCCTGGGTGCTCACGCGCTACGCAGATTGCGAAGCCGTTTTGCGTGACACCCGATGGAGCAGCAATCCCAAACATCGCACCGCGCCCCCACCCGGCCCCGGGGGCACCGTCGACTTCCGGAGCGCCACATCAGAGACCGGAGCGAACGTCTTGTTGTTCCTCGACCCGCCGGACCACACTCGCCTGCGCAAATTGGTCAACAAGGCATTCACGCCTCGTACCGTCGAACGGCTTCGCCCGCGAATCGCAGAAGTGGTCGACGGCATCCTCGACACCGCCGCTGAGCGGGGCGAGCTCGACATCGTGGCCGACCTCGGGTTCATGCTTCCCGTCACGGTCATCTGCGAACTCATGGGTGTGCCAGTCGACGATCACCACCTGTTCGGCCCCTGGTCGTCGGATGCCACCCGCATGCTCGATGGTGTGCTCGACGAAGACACGGCCATGAAGGGAATCAATGCCTTCATGCAGATCATCGGGTACTTCAACGACCTCTATGAAGATCGCCGGCGGAACCCGCGTGACGATCTCCTCACCGCGCTCGTGCAGGCGGAAGAGGAGGGCGACCGCCTCACGGAGGAGGAGTTGCGGTCGATGACCGTGCTCATCTTCATCGCTGGTCACGAGACCACCATGAACCTGATCGGCAATGGCATGAAGGCCTTGCTGGAGCAACGCGACCAGTTCGACCGACTCCGCCACGATCCTGGCCTGGCGCCGACGGCGATCGAGGAGCTCTTGCGGTACGACGGGCCCGTCCACATCACGGGACGGATCGCCTCGGAGCCGCTCGAAATCGGTGGTCGGCAGTTCGCCCCCGGCGAGCAGGTCGCGTTGCTGCTGGCGGCGGCGAATCGAGATCCCGCCCAGTTCCCGGACCCAGACCGGCTCGACATCACGCGGGCGAACGGTCCACACCTCACGTTCTCCCACGGCATTCACTATTGTCTGGGGGCCTCGCTGGCCCGCCTCGAAGGTCAGATCGCGATCCCGTCGTTGGTGCAGCGTTTCCCGAATATGGCGGTGATCTCCGATCCGGTGGAATATCGCGACCACTTCGTGCTTCGGGGCCTGCGGGAGCTGCGGGTCGCGGTGGACGGCTGACATGGCAGAACCACACAGCGCGGGGCGTGTGGGGCCTGCGTGGGACGAAGCTCGCCGGCGCGCCACCGAACTGGCGCCCCGCATGCTCGACTACCTCATGCGGGTCGGGCCGGCCCTCCGCAAGCTCGCCGGCGCCCTCCGAGTATGGGGGTATTTCGGAGGGGGTCTCGGGCTCCTCATTGTGGTCCTGCTCACCGTGTTGGCGCTGCCCCTCACGGCCTCCGACCTTGTTTGGCTGGTGATCTCGGCCATCGCGGTCAGTTGGGCGTCGGTGGTGCTCTTGCTGTTCGCCCGATCGCTCACTGCGGTTGCCGACCTGCCGGAATGGATTCGAATGAGCCCGGACGTTCTGTCGCGCAACGGGACGGAGCTCGCCAAGGTCTACCTCGACACTGCCGGCAAATGGGGAGAACAAAGCCATTTCCGGGCGTTACGTGGGGGGATCTGGCGAGGGGGTCGCCTCGTGCTGTCGGTGGCCAAAGACATCCCCGAGTTTGCGGCGGTGGGAAGCATGGCCAACCCCCTGTTCCTGATCGCCACAGTGGTGGCCACCTTCTGGATCGCTGCAGAGATGTTCGTGGCGCCGATGCTGGTGCTCGCCACGTTGCTCACCCGCTGATGGGAAGGCCGAGGTGTGCGGGCGACGTTCGGTCTCCGGCTTGATTGAGCTCCACGACGTTGCCCGATGGGTCCTTGAGGAACACCTGTCGGCCGGTGCCGATGTGGGTCCAGTCCGGGCAGGTCACACCGCTGGCTCGCAGGATCGCGATGGCGGCATCGATGTCGAGCACGTCGAGGGCGAAGTGGTTGGCCGACGACCCGGCACCCGGTAGCTCGATCAGGTGCACCTGTACGCCGTTGGGGGCATCGAGCCATGCGCCGGGAATGCCGATGTCGGGCCGGGGCAACGGAACCAGCCCGAGGCGGTCCACGTAGAATTCGAGCGCGGCGTCGAGGTGGTCGACGTTGATCGACACGTGCTGGATACCGGTGATGCCGAGGGTGGCGTTCACGCCGATGCCGTTCCGATCGAGCCCAGCCATCGGGTCACGGCGATTCTGGATTCGTGGGGCATAACGGGACTGTACGGCGCCATCGAGGCAAGCGCCTCGGGAACAGGCGATTCAGCTGTTGGGCTTGCGGCCGGAGACGACCCGGCTCGGCGGGTACGTGAGGAACTTGAGCCCCGACTTCTTGAGGTCTTTGAACGTGGCATCTTCGAGCCAGGCGCCGTACTCGAAGGTCTTTCCGACGTCGACGATCACCACTTTGCCTCCCGGTTTCACGACCCGGATGATCTCCTTCACGGCCTGGCCGCGGTCGGCCGCCAGCGGAAGGTGGTGGATCGACATGCTGGCCGTGACCAGGTCGAACGATCGGTCTCCGAAGGGGAGCTCACGCATGTCGGCCGTGCGGATGTCGACCCGATCCGTCACGCCTTCCACCTCGGCGTTGGCCCGGCACACCACTTCGGCGTTTCCCGATTGGTCCTTGGCGCGCCACACATCGACCCCACTCACCTTCCCCTTCGGGAGACGGTGGGCCAGTTTGATCAGCACCAGCCCCCGCCCGCATCCCACGTCGAGGGCCTTCTCCTGGCCGGTGAGGGCGAGGTCGTCGAGCACCTGATCCCAGAGTTTCGCTTTTCCCCGTTTCGAGCTCCACACCATGTAGGCCGCCGCTCCGGCAAACAGCAGGCTGGCAATCCAGGGGCCGATGCCAGCACTCGCACTCCCGGCACCCGAACCAATGAAGATGCCGGCGATCGCGGCCACGAACGCGGCGGCCACGAAGCTGAGCAACATCGGCGGCGAATCGATGCCGTAGTCGGCGGTCGCCGGCTGGCTCTCCCCGCTCGAGCTTCCTTGGTCGACCCGCATTCGGTGCCTTTCGTTTTGCGTCACCGAGGTGGCGAACCGGCCAAGAATAGGTTGTGTCGCGGCCACGAGACGTGGTCGGTCAGGTGGCGTAGCCGCCGTTCACGGGCAGGACCTGCCCGGTGACCCACTCCGCTTCGGACGACGCCAAGTACAACACGGCCGGCGCGATGTCTCGGGGCTGTCCAACTCGCCCCACCGGGTAGTTCTTGGCGATGCGGGCCACGATGTCGGCTGGAGCGTTGGGCGGGCTCACGTTGCCGAGGGCCACGCAGTTGACGGTGACGCCGTGGGGAGCGGCCTCTTTGGCCAGTGACCGGCAGAACCCGATGGCCCCGGCCTTGGCGGCGCTGTAGACGGCGAGGAGTGGTTCGCCGGTGCGTCCGGCGTCACTCACGATCGTGATGATTCTCCCGTGGCCGCGATCGGTCATCCCACCCATCACGGCATGGACGCAATGCAGCACGCCGTAGAGATTGATGTCGATCCACGTGTTCCACGTGGCGGGGGCGGTCCGGTGGAAGGGGAGCAATTCCCACTCGGGGTTCGGCGGCACGCCGGCGTTGTTGACGAGGATGTCGACCGGACCGAGATCCTTCGTCACCTGCGCGACCATCGCCGCCACGTCGTCGATGTCGGTCACGTCGGCGGCGATCGCAACGGCGCGACCGCCAGCGTTTCGGATCTCGTTGGCGATCGTTGTGGCGCGTTCGTCGAAGAGGTCGTTCACCGCAACGGCTGCTCCGGCGACTGCGAGAGTGCGGGCGATCTCTGCCCCAACATTCTGTCCGGCTCCGGTGACGAGGGCGACGCGCCCGGTGAGGTCGAACATGCGGCAGTCTCCCGAGTTTCTGACTACCCGTCAACTCCTGCGGCGGAGGTGGGAGCGTTCAGGCTCCGTGCCAACCGCCGGTATGCGTGAGATCGAGCGGTGCGGTCGGGGTCGCCCCGCCGCGCAGGTGCACGAGGAGTTCTCGAAGACGATGGGGGAGCAGCTTCACGGAAAGGTCGTTGAGCACATCGTCGAGGTGCCACCACACGTGGCCGCTGAAGGCGAGCACCTCGAGAGCTTCGAGCCCGCCCGCGGTGGTGACGGTGTGCCGGTCGGCGGCCCATGCCACATGGATGTGCTCGAACTGATCGAAGTGGATCCCCGAGAAGGTGAAGGTTGCCTGTTGGGTGGCTACCGCAGGACCGACCTCGACATTGTGGAGTCCGGTCTCCTCGTGAATCTCCCGCCGGGCGGCTTCGTGGCTCGACTCGTTGGGGTCGATGCCGCCACCAGGGATCTCCCACCACGTGCCTTTGCGGGGGTCCGCGGGATCACGAGCCTGCAGAAGCAACACGTGGTCGTCGGGCGAGAGGACGACGGCTCTAGCGGCCTGGCGGCGAAGCACGAAGCTCATGGGCGCTCGGGCAAAGTCCTTCGTAGGTTGGCGAGGGACCGCTCAACCAGCGGGGCGAGTAGGCACACAGCAGGCGACGAGGTGAAGATCCGGGGGATACGGATGGCGCCTCGACGTCGGCATCGTTGGCAACGTCGGTGGTTTGCATGGTGAATCTGTCTCCTCATTGAGCAAGATCCGTGTGGGGTTTTTCCGGGTGGGGTTGTTCGGTGAGCGTACCCCGGTGATCGCTCGATTCGGCGGCGCGTTTCATTCGTTCGTCGCTGTGGCCGCCGGTGTGTTCTCGAACCAGTCGATCCATTGGCCGTGCGCTTGCACCCAGGCCAAAGGCAAACCCTGATGGCCATCGGGACCCCAAACGCCGACGCCGAGCAGGGAAGCCCCGCGAGGATCGTCGATCGGTGCCGGACGAGGGGGCGCCGGAATCCAGGGCGCGATCGAGGGGTACTCCAACGTGATGGCCGCCACGGGGCGTTGGCGTTCGGTGGCCCAACGAGCGATGGCGGTGGCGGTTCGGGCTCGGTCGTCCGGCGCGAGATACGCGAGGACCCAGGTGGAGAGCACCACCGGCACGGCCTCGGAGGGCGTGGCACCGAGCAGGTCGAAGATGGTGTCGGGTGCGCTTCCGGTGACGAGTTGGGGCGGATCGAGTCGGGCGAGGCGTACGGCCGACCGGAAACGCATCAGCCGGTCTTCGACTCCCGGCCAAAGGCAGGCTTCGAGCCATTGCATATGGTCGTCGTTCCCCACGTCAAGAGGATTCGGATCGACGCCTCGACGCCCGGTGATCGGCGGAATCGTTGGGGGGATGGGGGGATCGGTGGGCCCCACCAACACGCAGGTCAGGGTGACCTCGGCATCGACCGGGCCCGACGTGATGGTGTGGTCACCCCGGCGATAGTCGATCCGGAACCGATCAAGCGCCAGATTGAGGCCGGCGCTGGGCCCGATCTCCACCAGGTGGACTTGCTCGGCGGGAAGCAACCCAGCGACCACGCCGAGGGCGATTGTGGAAGCCGACGCCCGTCCGACCTCGTTGGTCTGGATCGATCGTGTGCGCATGATTCCCGCCACTTCGACGAACCGTTCCACCAACAACGCTCGGAAGGGAGGCCACGGATCGACGTGGCCGACACCGCCGGCATACGCCCGAGCCAGCGGACCACCGGGATCTGCCGAGCCGAGGTGCTTGATGGCGGCCAGACAGAGCACCGGCTCGATCTTCTTCTCGTCCGTGATGCCCACGAGACGGGCGATCATGTCGGCATCGTCGGCAATGGCAAG
>Ga0105047_10003387_pt1 | contig 28097 bp, 18 predicted proteins | sample MAT04_FD_78384 | JGI IMG/M metagenome (GOLD analysis project Ga0105047, IMG submission 78384) | Freshwater microbial communities from Lake Fryxell liftoff mats and glacier meltwater in Antarctica - MAT-04 (megahit assembly) | ecosystem: Environmental > Aquatic > Freshwater > Ice > Liftoff... | reverse complement strand
TCGCCAACGGTGCCGCCGATCTCGGTAATGACCACGTCGACGTCGTCGCCACCCAACTTGGCGATCACGCTCTTGATTTCATTCGTGATGTGCGGAATCACTTGCACGGTCTTGCCCAGGAACTCGCCGCGCCGCTCTTTGTTGATAACCGACAAATAAATCTGACCGGTCGTGTAGTTTGAATCTCGCGTCAGCGGGCTATTGGTGAACCGCTCGTAGTGGCCCAGATCCAGATCGGTCTCGCTGCCGTCATCCAGCACGTAGACTTCGCCGTGCTGGTACGGGCTCATCGTGCCGGGATCGACATTGATATACGGGTCGAGCTTTTGCATTCGCACGCGCAGACCGCGCCGCTCTAGCAACATGCCGACCGAGGCGCTCGTCAGTCCCTTGCCGAGCGAACTCACCACGCCACCCGTGACAAAAATGTGTTTAGTCATGCGTTCCCGCCATCCATGTCAAAAAGGTCTGCAGTTGTGATGTATTGCGCGTGCGAGCGCTTCGATCGCCTGGCGTGAACTCACGGCATCGCCGCCGCGACCCTGCGAGAGCGGCCACGGAGCGAATATGAAAACGTGTGGCGATAAAACGAAACAGCTCGCGCGCTGCGCGAGCTGAGAGGAAGAGAGCCAGGGTCTCCCGACGTCTCAACCCTGGAGCCACATTTTAGCGAGATAGCGCCCGACTGACAAACGCCTGATAATCGTGGGGCGTGTCGATCCCCACGGTCGGTTCATCCACGACGCCCACCGCAATGGCGTGTCCCGCGGCCAGCACGCGTAACTGCTCCAGTTTTTCGAGCTGTTCCAGCCGGGCGGGGGGCATTTGGGCGATTTCGAGCAGGAATTCGCGGCGATAGGCGTACAGCCCAACGTGTTGATAAAAGTTCGGCGGATTTTCTTCCAACAGCTGATCGTCCCAATCGCGGACAAACGGAATGGGGCTGCGGCTGAAATAGAGGGCGCGCCCCGCGCTGTCGAAGACCACCTTCACGCAGGCCGGGTCCTGCAACTGATCGCGGCGGCGGATGGGCGTGGCCAAGGTCGCCATCTGCAAATCCGGTTCGCGCTCCAGCAAGTCCACCACCAGGTCAATCGAACTGCCGGCCAACTCCGGTTCGTCCCCTTGCACGTTGACGAAGATATCAATGTCTGGCCGGGCCCGGGCGATTTCGGCCACGCGGTCCGTGCCGCTGGCGCAGTCGGCGCTGGTCATCATGGCCTGCCCACCAAACGCGCGGACCTCGTGCAGAATCTCCTCGTGATCGGTCGCGACGCAGACGCCTAGCGGACGGCGCGCGCAACTGGCGGCTTCGCACGTGTGTTGGATGAGCGTTTTGCCGGTCTCGCGCAACAGCATTTTGCGCGGCAGCCGAGTCGACGCCATCCGCGCCGGTATCACAATCAAGCTGGTCGTGAGAATGCGCGGAACAAATAGGCCAGTAGCCATCAGGAGACCCTCCGTGGTCAGAATTCGACTTGCACCGCAGTCTAATCGAGCCGCCCACAGCCGTGGTAGGCCACCCTGGCAGCTAGCGTCTTGTGAAGTTTGCGCAGTCGCTGTCAGTGCTGTTTGGGCTTCTCGTCTTCGCGGGGCGCCACTTTCGGACGATAGCGGTTGGTGAGCGTGATCCACATCGAAAATACGAAAACGCCCAGGAACGCGGCCATCGCCCCGCCGACGACCCAAATCACAATCTGCTGAAGCCAGGCAAGCATCAAAACGCTCCAATTCGACGGACCGTAAGTGAATGGGCGGCGGTGTAACGCTTCTAATGTAACGACCGCTTGCCGCTTCACCATCGTCCGCGACGCCTGAGTGGGTGGGTCCTTCGTCCGCAATCCAAGCGCTGCCAAACGCGTCATCCCATGGCGCCGGGGCGAATCGAGCTGGTTCCGGGGTAGAACCTTCGGCGGAGGGGACCAACCGTTTGTTCACAACCTATTTAAGCGTTTGGACTTGCCGTATGGCCAGAAAAGGCCGCGGCCCCACTCTGGATGGCTGGAATCTGTTTGCTTCGCACAATCCGGATTGCTTATATTGAGGGACTGGGAGCTTTTCATTCCCAGCCTGCCCAGTTGATCCCGCCCAAGTTGTGCTGCGTGTGCCGCAGCGCCCGCCCCAAAGTTACAGCCTGCGAGGAGTGCGGATGAGATTGTCGCGCCCGACGATGACTCTGTCCTATTGGTCCAGTCCCTTGATTGCCTTCTGCCTGACGCTGTGCGCCGTGACATCTGCGCGCGCGGACGACGCCAAGCCGGCGGATGGAGCGAAGCCTGCGGAAGTCGCCAAGGTGAGCTTTTTCAGCGATATTCGCCCCATCTTTCAGGAGCGCTGCCAAGGCTGCCATCAGCCGGCCAAAGCGCAGGGCGGATTTGTCGTCACGAATTTCGACTCTCTGAAAAAAGGGGGCGAGAGCGCGGCGCCAGGCGTAACGCCCGGCAAGCCGGACGAGAGTGAAATCCTCTCGCAAATCGTTCCGAGCGGCGACACGCCTCCGGCCATGCCCAAGGGGGCTACGGCGCTGACGTCCGGTCAGGTAGACCTGATTCGTCGCTGGATTGCCGAAGGCGCAACAGACGACACGCCGGCTTCGACGGAGCCGGTGATCGATATGCAACATCCGCCGACGTACACCGCGCCGCCGGTGCTGACATCGCTGGATTACTCGCCGGACGGAACGCTGTTGGCCGTTTCCGGCTATCACGAAGTTTTGCTCCATCGCGCGGATGGCAGTGGACTGGCGGGCCGATTGGTCGGACTGTCGGAGCGAATTGAGTCCGCGCGGTTTTCGCCCGATGGCAAATTGCTGGCGGTGTCCGGCGGATCGCCAGGACGTTTTGGCGAAGTGCAAATCTGGGACGTGGCCGCCAAGCAACTCACGCAATCGATTCCCGTCACGTTCGACACCGTCTACGGCGTTAGTTGGTCACCCGACGGCACGAAAGTGGCGTTTGGCTGCGTCGACAACACCTGCCGCGCAATAGAAGCTGCCAGCGGCAAGCAAGTCTTCTTCCAAGGCGCCCACAATGATTGGGTGCTGGACACGGTCTTCTCCGTCGACGGCGCCCACCTGGTGAGCGTCAGCCGAGATCGTTCGATGAAGCTGAATGAAGTGGCGACGGAGCGATTTGTCGACAACATCACCAGCATCACGCCGGGCGCCCTCAAAGGGGGCCTGATCGCGGTCGATCGTCATCCGACGAAAGAAGAGTTGCTCGTCGGCGGCGCGGATGGCGCGCCCAAGATTTACCAGATGCACCGCACCAAGGCCCGCGTGATTGGTGACGATTTCAATCTGATCCGCGCCTTCGAGGCGATGCCTGGCCGCATTTTTACGGTTCGCTACAGCCCTGACGGAACGCGCGTCCTGGCGGGCGGCAGCAGCGACGGCCAAGGCGAAGCCCGCGTCTATCAAGAAGCGGACGCCAAGCAGATTTCGCGCTTCGCGGAGCAGCACGGCGCCATTTACTCGGTCGCGTGGCGGCCGGACGGTAAAGAAGTCGCCATTGGCGGTTTCGACGGGACGATCCGCATGTACGAACCAGACACCGGCAAGCTGGTGCGAGAGTTTTCGCCCACGCCGATGGAATCCGCGGCGCCTGCGGCGGCAGCCCCGGCGCCTGCGGCGGCTCCGGTGGTTCCTGTCGCGGCCCCGGCCGCAGCCCCGCCAGCGACTAAGTAATCCGATATATTCGTTCTGCACTAGTGAGATGATGTGCAGAGCTGTTGAGTCCATCGCCCCCCGAATTGAACGCATTATCCGCCCTAGCGGTGAGGAAAAAACGCATGCTCCACAATCTGCACGTTCGACCCAAGAATGGACGCTGGTTTGTCGCCGCGACGATGGCCCTGATCGTTGGCGCCCTGGTGGTGAGCGCACAGACGGCCCGCGCGGAGGAGCCCCTCGCGCCGGAGAAGCTGCCAGACGGTTCGCAAGTAACTTCGATTGAAGTGATCCCGGCCAAGATCGACCTGGCGCACAAATACGTGTATTCCCAATTGCTGATTACCGCCGTGCTGAGCACCGGCGAGCGCGTTGACGTGACGCGGATGGCAACAATCGAAGCGCCGGCGTCGGTAGCGATTTCGCCCCACCGCCTGGTCCGCCCCACTGTCGATGGCGAAGGCGCCTTGCAGATTACGTTTGCCGGGCAGACCGCCACCGTCCCCGTGAAGGTCAACGGTCTGCAAGTAGAACATCCCGTCAGCTACATCCAGGACGTCGCACCGGCGATGTCGAAAATGAGCTGCAACGCCGGCACCTGCCACGGCTCGGCGAATGGCAAGAATGGTTTCAAACTTTCGCTCCGCGGTTACGATCCGATTTTTGATCACCGCGCTCTGACAGACGATCTGGCCGGCCGGCGCTTCAATCGCGCCGCGCCGGATCAAAGCCTGATGTTACTCAAGCCGTCCGGCGGGGCTCCTCACGTCGGCGGCGTGCTGACCAAGCGCGGCGAGCCGTACTACGATCTGCTCCGTGCCTGGATCGCCAACGGCGTAAAGCTGGATCTCGACGCGCCGCGCGTCACGCAGATCGAAGTCTTCCCCAAGGCCGCGCAAATTCCGCTGCCGGACATGAAGCAGCAGGTCGTGGTCATCGCCACGTTTGCGGATGGCAAAACTCGCGACGTCACGGCCGAGGCCTTTTTGGAAAGCAGCCTGACGGACGTTGTGATCGTCGACAAGCAAGGACTGGCGACTGGGCTGCGCCGCGGCGAGGCTTCGCTACTCGCCCGCTATGAAGGGGCTTACGCGGCCGCCACCATCGTAGTGATGGGAGATCGCAGCGGATTCGAATGGAAAGACGTGCCGACCAATAATCATCTGGATGAGCTGGTCTACAACAAACTGAAAAAGATCAAGGTTCAACCGAGCGATCTGTGCAGCGACTCGGACTTCATCCGTCGTCTTTATCTGGACCTGCTGGGCGTGCCGCCGCAACCGGAAGACGTCCGCACATTTTTGGCCGACACGCGCGACGTCAAGGTCAAGCGCGACGAGATGATCGATCGCTTGATTGGGAGTCCGGAGTTTGTCGACCACTGGACCAATAAGTGGGCCGACCTGCTGCAAGTGAATCGCAAGTTCCTGGGGGAAGAAGGCGCCTGGAGTTTGCGCAACTGGATTCGCCAGTCCCTCTCCGAGAACCAGCCGTACGATCAATTTGTCTACGAGATTCTGACGGCCAGCGGTTCGACATTGGAAAACCCGCCCGCCTCGTACTACAAGGTGCTGCGCACGCCGGTCGACGCGATGGAGAACACCACGCAGTTGTTCCTGGCCGTGCGGTTTAGTTGCAACAAGTGTCACGATCACCCGTTTGAGCGTTGGACGCAGGACCAGTATTACAACTTGTCCGCGTACTTTGCCCACGTCGGTCGCAAGGCGTCGCCTGAGTCGGCCGGTAAGACGCTGGGTGGCTCCGCGGTTGAGCAGGCACTGCCCGCCGTGGAAGTGATCTACGACCAGGGGACCGGAGAAGTGACGCACGATCGGACCGGCAAGGTATCGCCACCATCGTTCCCCTACACGTATCCTAACGCCGCCGAAGGCGAGGCCTCGCGTCGCGAGCAACTGGCGCGCTGGATCGCTTCGAAGGATAATCCCTACTTTGCCAAGAGCTACGTCAACCGCATTTGGAGCTACCTGTTGGGCGTGGGCGTGATTGAGCCGATCGATGACATTCGCGCCGGCAACCCACCTTCGAATCCGGAGCTGTTGAACCGGCTGACGACCGATTTCGTCGACAGCAAGTTCGACGTCCGTGCATTGTTCCGCGAGATCTGCCAGTCTCGCGTTTATCAACAATCAATCGTTACGAACAAGTGGAACAAGGACGACGACTCGAACTTTGCGCACGCCATCGCCCGCCGCCTGCCGGCGGAGACGCTGTACGACGCCGTCCACGTGGCGACGGGATCGACCGTTCGCTTGCCGGGCGTGCCGGCTGGTTTCATGGCGTCGCAACTACCGGACAGCGGCGTTGAGCTGGCCGATGGTTTCCTCAGTTTGTTCGGCCGTCCGCCGCGTGAGAGCGCCTGCGAGTGCGAGCGATCGACCGGCGTGATGCTGGGCCAGGCGCTCAACCTGGTGAATGGCCCGACGCTGGCCGAGGCGATCAGTGATCCGAACAACCGGATCGCCAGCCTGGTGAAGAGTCAGCCGGACGACGCCAAGCTGGTGGATGAATTGTTCCTGGCCGTCCTTTGCCGTTCGCCCCAGCCGGAGGAATCCGCCCTGGGCGTTCAGGCGATCCAGGCCGCCAAGGTCGAGCTCGAAGGTCTGGCCGGCGAGCTGGCCAAGTTCGAGAAAGAACAGCTCCCCGCGCGGCAAGCCGCCTGGGAGAAAGAGCAGCGCAGCGTGCAGTGGACCACGCTCGACATCGCGAGTGTCACGGCCGCTAGCGGCGCCGAAAGCGCCAAGCAACCAGATGGCTCTGTGCTGATCGGCGCAGGCAAACCGGCGCCGGACAAGGATCGCTACACCCTATTGGCCGCGACCCAACAGGCCGGCATCACGGCCATCCGCGTCGAGGTTTTGCCGGACCCAAGTCTCCCTAGCGGAGGCCCAGGCCGCGCTCAAAACGGTAACTTTGTATTGAGCGAGCTGCGGCTGTCCGCGGCCGCGCAAGACGATCTCTCCGCCGGCAAGAAGATCGCGCTGCGAGCAAGCGAAGCGGACTTCTCCCAAGAAGGTTATGCGGTTGCCTCGGCCGTGGACGGCAATCCGGGGACAGGCTGGGCCGTGCAGCCTCAGTTTGGCAAACCGCACATGGCGATTTTCGAAACCGCCGAGGACGTTGGGTTTGCCACTGGCGCCGCACTGTCGTTCGTGATGGATCAAGAACACGGGGCTGGCCATTCGATCGGCCGGCTGCGCGTCTCGGTCACCAGCGCCCCACGCCCGGTGAAGCTCGATACGCTTCCACCGGCAATCGGTGAGATCCTGGCCATCGCGCCGGACAAGCGATCTGCCGAGCAACAAGCGGCCATCTCGGCGCACTATCGAGGTCTGGACGGCGACCTGGTTCGCCTGACGGCCATCGTCGAACAGGCGAAGACCGCGCACGAGCAGTACCGTCTGCAAGGCGCACAAGACCTGACCTGGGCCCTACTGAACAGCCCAGCGTTCTTGTTCAATCGCTAAAGCGAAGAATCAACGACGGCGCCAAGTCCTTACTAGCCCGACACGTAAGTGACGGATCTTCGTCGTATCGCGATGTCGATACGCAGTAGGGGCGCGCCGCAATATGGCGGTGACGCCCGGTCCTTCCTAACCCGACACGTGAGTGAAGGATTTCTTGTCGTTCCCTATTCGCGTCGAGAGAGCAAGCAGCCCGTCGAATTCGCATAGCAGACTCCGCCGGCCGTTCTCCCTGACTGACGTGTCGGGCTAGGATTTTGACGTTCGCGCGTAATGGATTGTGTTCGATCGCCGGCGTGGCATCTCAACTCGCTGCAGCGCGACCCAACCGACTCCCCCCATGACCGAGCAGCAGCACAGCCCCCCCGATCAGGCCAAACAAAAACACCGAAAATGCTGGACTCCGTCAATCGACGTCGCGATAATTCGGCCGTTCGCTTGAATGGGTACGACATCGCGACTCGATCATAAAGGGAACGCTGCATGAAGATCTTCTACGTGACGCTCGCTTTGTTGTCCGGTCTGATGACAGCTCAAGCGTCTCACGCGGCGACCATCATCGGACCGCTACAGGATCTGAAGGAAACGGTCGAAGGTTCCAATATCTATATTGAACTTGAAACGTTGATGCCGCTCCTCTGGCCCCCCTGGGCCAAGAAGGACAAGATCACGATTCAAATTGGCACACGTGATCCGCACGGCCGCGCCCTCAACGTCAAAGGCATTGCGTACGACGCGTACGACAATCCGGATTTCACGGGCAACGTGTTAATGACCACGATCTACGGCATCGATCTCGACCCGACAGGTTCCGGACTGGAGACCACCGGGCTCGATACGGAATTTGCCTCCGTGGTTTCTTTCAGTGACGAGCAGTTCATCGGCGTCTCAGGCACGATTTATCATGGCGTGCCCCTAGGAACGCCGACTCTCGCCGACCTGCCAATGCTCTTGCCGGGATACGATCTTTCGCCCTTCCAAGGCGACCCAACTTCGATCGTCTACGTGTTTCAAACCCTGGCGCCCGCCGCGGACTTCGTTCCGGAAAGCTCGTCCGTGGTGCTATTGGGGTTGGGCGCGCTCTGTCTGGCGACCTATTCGTGGAACTCGAAAAGACGAAGGCCGTCGTTGGTTTAGCTAACGACGAATTCGACGACACTGACGACGAACGACAATTGCAGCTCGCACAGTGAGTGCGCAGAGATCGTGCGCGACGCCATTACGTCCTGACCGCCGAGCACAGTTAGCCGAAGTACGCCACCGCGTTTTGAAACACGCGCAGGCCGTCCCCTTCGGACGCGCCTTCTCCGCGCGTCCAGCGCGGGTGTTGCGTGCGGTCGATGTACCGCTCTGGATGGGGCATCAATCCACAGACGCGGCCCGTCGCGTCGCAGACGCCCGCCACGGCCAGCACGGACCCGTTGGGGTTGTCCGGATACGTGGTCGCCAGTTCGCTGCCGCCAGATAGCGGAGCGTAACGCAGCGCCAACTGACCGCGGGCTTCGAGCTCGGCCAATATCTTCTCATTACGTGGGACGAAGCGCCCTTCAGCATGCGCGATCGGCAGATACATCGACTCGATCCCACGGAAGAAGACGCATGGTGTCTTGCTCACCGTCAGCCGCACCCAGCGATCTTCGAACTTGCCAGAATCATTCCAGGCGAGCGTGGCCGGCAGATTGGTTGCCGCGTCTGGCGAGACGTCGTCAAACAGCACGCCGCTCTTGGCCAGCACTTGCAGGCCGTTGCAAATACCCAGGATGAGCTTCTCGCGACGGCGGAATTCGTGGAGCCGGTCTGCCAGGTGGTGATGCATCTGCGCGCCAAAAATCCGGCCGGCGCCCAGATCGTCGCCATAGCTGAATCCGCCTGGCACGCAGAAGATTTCGAAATCGTCGATCAGGCCGGGGGACTCCAGCACGCGCTGCAAATGGAGCGACTGTGTCGTGGCGCCGGCGCAGGCAAAGGCGTGCGCCGTTTCTACGTCGCAATTGGTGCCTGGAGCACGCAGAATTAAAGCTCGCGGTTTCATCGTATCCGTTAGCGGCCGGTCAGCCGCTCAAAAGTTGGTGAGTAGTTTTTGTGTGTCGTCTTGCGCGCGAGGGCAATTGCAGCGGAACCGTTACCAGCGGAGCGGGGCTTGCCACGCTTCCTTGAGCGCGGCGAGCGAAGCCGCTATCACCGGCTTCGCGCCGCCTGTCCCCTGCGCGGTAATCTTCAGTTCCGTCGCTTCCGTCACCTGTCCAATCCGGGCGTGCGGCAATCCGGCGAAGTTCGCTTCGAAGCGGACGGCGTTTTCGGGCCGCACTTCGCACAAGAACCGGGTGTTGGATTCGGCGAACAGTTTTGCCGCTGGGCTCGCCGCCGCCGTATCGTGCGGGACGCGGTCCAAGTCCACCGTGGCGCCCAGTCCGCCGGCAAAGGCCATCTCGGCCACGCCCGCGGCCAGGCCCCCTTCGCTCAGGTCGTGGCAGGCGCGGATCAAGCCGGCCTGGATCGCGGAATGGACCGCGGCGAAGGTCCGCCGCGCCACGGCCGGATCGACTGTCGGCGGCATTCCGCCCGTCAGCCCGGCGACGAGCGAATAGTGCGAACCACCCAGCTCCGCGCGCGTCTGCCCGATCTGATAAATCAGGTTGCCCGCTTCCTTCAGGTCCATCGTCACGGCCAGCGAAACATCTTCCATCTGCCCCAGCGCGCTGATCAACAGCGACGGCGGAATGCTGATCGAACGCGTTTCGCCCCCGGCCACCGGGTAGCGGAATTCGTTATTCAAGCTGTCCTTGCCGCTGATAAACGGCGTCTTCAGCTCCACGGCCACGTCGTAGCAGGCCAACGCGGCGCGCACCAAGGAGCCTAACGTCTGCGGGCGCTGGCAATCGCCCCAGCAGAAGTTATCCAAGATCGCAATCCGCGACGGATCCGCTCCCACGGCCACGCAGTTACGGACAGCCTCATCAATGGCGCTGGCGGCCATGTGGTAGGTGTCAAAATCGCCATAGCGCGGGTTCATTCCGCAGGACAGCACGATCCCCCGGCGCGAAGTGAGGACCGGCCGCAACACCGCGGCGTCGCTTGGGCCATCGTTCGCTGCGCCCACCAGCGGCTTGACGACGCTACCGCCTTGGACCTCGTGATCGTACTGGCGAATGATCCATTCTTTACTGGCAACGTTCCAGCAGCCCAGGATTTTGACCAGCTCGGCCGTGTAATCGCGCGGCTCGGCCGGAAGCGAAATCTGCGCAGTGGGGGCCGGCGCGTAAGTCGCTTCTCGCACCACCGGCGGGCGGCCTTCATGCAAAAAGTGCATGCTCAGATCCGCGACCTGCTCGTCGTGGTACAAGAGCGACAGCCGGCCGTCGCCAGTGAACTCACCGAACGACGTGGCCTCGACCCCTTCGCTTGCGCAGAGCGAATAGAACTCGTCCCACTGCTCCGGCGGAACGGCCAAAACCATCCGCTCTTGCGCTTCGGAGATCCAGATCTCGCAGTAGGAGAGCCCTTCGTATTTGAGCGGCGCGCGATCGAGCCAGACGACCGCGCCCAACTCGGCGCCCATTTCGCCTACGGCGCTTGAGAAACCGCCGGCGCCGCAATCGGTCACCGCGCGATACAGTCCGCGATCGCGAGCGACCAGCATCACGTCCTGCACCATCTTCTCCGTGATCGCGTTGCCGATCTGCACGGCCCCGCCCGAGAGGCTTTCGCTTTCGCTGGTCAACTCCGCGGAGCTAAACGTGGCGCCGTGGATGCCATCTCGCCCGGTGCGACCGCCGATCGAAACGATCAGATCGCCCGGCTTTGGCTCTTTTTCGACCTTGTCGACCGGCAGCAAGCCAACGTTTCCGCAGTAGACCAGCGGGTTGCCCAGGTAGCGCGGATCGAAGAAGACGGCGCCGTTGACCGTGGGGATGCCCATGCGGTTGCCGTAATCGCGCACGCCCGATACCACGCCGCGCATCACGCGTTTGGGATGCAGCGCGCCGCTGGGGACGTCGGCCGCGTGCGCGTCTGGCGGGCCGAAGCAAAAGACGTCCGTGTTGGCGATTGGCTTGGCGCCCAGGCCTGTTCCTAGCGAGTCTCGGATCACGCCACCCACGCCGGTGTTGGCGCCGCCGTATGGCTCCAGCGCCGAAGGGTGATTGTGCGTCTCGACTTTGAAGGCGACGTGCTGCTGGTCATCGAAGCGCACGATGCCGGCGTTGTCCTTGAAGACGCTCACGCACCAGTCATCCGCGCCCAACTGCCTGCGGATCTCGACGGTGGCGGCAAAGATCGTCTCCTTGAGCATGTTCTGAAAGCGCCGCTCGCCGCGCTCGTCGCTGTATTGCACGCGGCCGGCCAGCGTCTTGTGGCTACAGTGCTCGCTCCAGGTTTGCGCGACGGTTTCCAACTCCACGTCGGTCGGCTCTCGCCCCAGTTCGCGGAAGTGCGCCTGGATCGTGCGCATCTCTTCCAGGCTCAGGTAGAGCTGTCCGCTGCGGCTCAGCCGGGCGAGGCCGTCATCGTCGAGCGAGAGGATCTCCACGTGCACTAGTTTAAAGGTGTACGCAGCCCCCAGTTCCAGTCGCTCAAACGGCAACGGGCCCACGATCGCTTGTTCGATCGCGTCGTTCGCCAGCAGCTTGCCGCAAAGGCGCTTCAGCACATCGGTCGGCAGTTCCGTAATCCAATACTTGCGCATGGTGCGGACGGCGCTGGCCGTCAGACCGAGGTCCGAGATCGCCACCAGCGCGCTCGAAGCCACGGGGTCCATCACGCCAGGCTTTGGCAGAACGTGCACCAGTTGCGCGCTCGCTGGGACACCCGCGGGGCGCGCGGCCAGCTCGGCCGGCGGGCCGACTACAACGCGCTCGACGACCGGATCGCTCAACAGCTCGTGCGCGATGCGCTCCACGTCCGCGCGCGACAGGTCCCCTTCGATCAGGTAACTGTGCGCCAGCGTGGCTTGCAGCTTGTCGGTGATTTCGAGCTCAGCGGCCTCGGCGGCCAGGCGAACGGCCGTCAGGTCGGACTGACCCAACGCCGGATATATGTCAACTTCCCAGAGCATCTCGTAAACACTTCGCTTCCTGTAAGACTTCGACCAGGGCGCGCGCGTCGTTGTTCGAAAGCGCCTGGCGGAATCGCTCCAATACGGTTTCGTACGTTTGCAATGATTCGAGGACGTTGCCGCGGTTCTCGAGTAATATGTCGCACCACAACTGCGAGTCTCCGCCGGCGACGCGCGTGGTGTCCGCCCAACCGCCGGCCACCAGTGGCAAGCATTCGCGCGGCGTCGCGGCCGCAAGCGCGGCGGAAGCCAGATGTGGCAAGTGGCTTGAGCCGGCCACAATCCGGTCATGCTCCGCCGGCGACATCTGCTTGACCTTGGCGCCGAGCGATTGCCAGAAGGCCGCGATCCGCGTGGCGTCGGCCGCGCGCGTGGTTTGGCCCGGCGTGACCACTACGGTGCGGCCTTCGAACAAATTGGTCATGGCGGCCGTGGGGCCGGTCTTTTCGCTCCCAGCCAGTGGATGGCTGCCGATAAATCTTGCTGCCGGCGGCAAGCCTTGGTCGAGCGCTGCGACGATTGCCGCCTTGGTGCTGCCGACGTCCGTGATCAGCGTCTCGCGACGGCAGCAGGCCGCGGTTTGACGGACGTCTTCGATAATCCGGCTGACGGGCGTGCAAACCACCACCAGCCAGGCCTCGGCCACGCCGCTCGCCAGGTTCGTGCTGACCGACGTGCAGGCCCCCATTTGTTCGGCCATGTGGAGCTTTTGCGGGTTGCGACCGATGCCGATCACCTGCCCGGCCACGCCGCGCCGCATCAGTTCAATCCCCAGCGACGTGCCAATCATGCCCATGCCAACAATGGCCACGGTGTCCCACTGGGGCGAGTTGGCCGTAGGTTGGGAAAATGACATGGCAGGCAACCATGAGAGGACAAGAGGCGCCGAAAACGCCCGACGGAGGGCATTGTAGCAAATCGCGCTAGCTTGTGACCCGGGGCCGCGGCGCGTGGCTTTCTCGCAAGAAAACGACAAGAATCTCGACATTTACTAGGCGCTTGGCTAGCCTGAAACGAACCGCGACGGTCGCGGCCTGTCTTGGCTTGTGCTCAAGCAAGTCCGCCACTCTCCGGGTAGCATGCGGTGATGTCCGATCTGTTCAAACCGCGAATCAAGTTGCAAAACCTGGCTGGGCTGTGCCGCCGGTTGTCGATCACGCTCAGCAGCGGGATCGAAGTCCGCCGCGTCTTTCAGCGCGAGGCCGAAGACGCCAAGAATCCGATCGTCCGCGCGCGCCTGACGGAAATCAGCGACTCGATCGCCCGCGGTGAGAGTGTGACTGATTCGATGGCGCTGGCCGGAGATTATTTTCCCGCGCTGTTTCATGACCTGGTCGAAGTGGGCGAACAGACCGGCACGCTGGCCGAGACCTTCAAGCATCTTTCTGAACACTACGAGGAACAAGTCCGCCTGCGCCGGACATTTATCTCCAACATCACCGGGCCGATCATTCAATTGGTCGGCGCGATTCTGGTCGTCAGCGGTTTGATCTTTGTGATGGGGATCCTCCCCACCGGGCCCAGCGGCAAGCCGACCGATATCCTGGGGTTTGGCATGGTGGGGACGAGTGGACTGATCGAGTTTTGGACTATCATTGCCATCTTGATTGGAGGCGGTTGGTTTGTCTTTCAAGCGACGCGCCGTGGTCTGCTGTGGACCGTGCCGATCCAAAAGAACCTGCTGAAGATTCCACAGGTTGGCAAGGCGATCGCCACGATCTCGCTCGCGCAGATGGCCTGGACCATGGAACTGACCATGGAATCTGGCATGAGCGTGCTGAAGGCGATCCCCCTCTGGTTCCGCAGCACGCGCAACGCCTATTACATGGAGCACTCGGCGTCGGTCGTTCAGAAGGTCCGCGCGGGGGAGGAGATTCATGAAGCCCTGTCCGAGACCGGCGCGTTTCCGTCTGATTTTCTGGCGTCGGTCGAGGTGGGCGAGCGCAGCGGCCGGTTGCCCGAAGCGATGAAATCGCTCTCCCGCGACTATCACGAACAAGCGCAATTGGCGATCAAGACACTGACGGTCATCGCCAGTCGCGGGGTGTGGGCGATGGTGGCGCTGATTATCATCTTCATGATCTTTCGGATCTTCAGCTCTTACATCGGCGCGCTCAACGACGCGTTGAAAATGTAAACACTTAGCTGCGCGTCTCTTGATAGCGCATCGCGACGCGCAACTCCGGCGCCAGGCCGCGGGCCGCTTCGTCCTGCACGATTGCCATCAGTTCCAGCGTCTGTTCCGTGCGCGGCAATTCAACAAAACCCAGCCGGGCGTAAAAGGGCATGTTCCAGGGAATTGCTCGATACGTGGTGAGCGTGAGTTCCGCGCATCCGGAGCGAGCCGCCCATTCGCAGGCGGCGCGCATCAGTCGGGTGCCCAATCCGCGCCGACCGTGGAGCGGGTGGACGTCGATCTCGGCCAAATGCGCGTGATTGTCCGAAAGCATTTCGACCAGCGCGAAGCCGACCGGAATATCGTCCGCCAGCGCAGCCCAAAGCCGACCAGCGGCCTGCGCAACGCCCAGAGTCTGCAAGTCCGTCGATTCCGCCAAAATGGAGGCGGGCGCGTAGCCGGCCAGAAGTTGCGCAGCGGCCAGTTCAATCGCCGGCAGCGCCGGAATATCCCGCGCGCGGGCAAGTTCGATCGAATACTCGGGCATCGTCCGCTCGATTCGGTGCAATGGCGCGTCCGGGTGTCGAATGAACGCTACGACGAAGAACCCTCGCTGACGCGTCGGGCTGAGAAATACGACGACGAAGAGCCCTCATCGACGGTTTGGGCTGCTGAGGAGGGTAGCGCGTCTGGTTGCTACCCGGCTGTGTCGTTGCCTGGATCGAGGATTGCTTGCAGGCGGTTGATGCTGCGTGTCAGCATTACGCGGACGGCGCCGTCGGTCTTGCCCAACTGTTGCGCGATCTGTTTCGAGGGGAGTCCTTGCACGTAGCGCAGCCGCAGGGCCTCTTGTTGATCGGCCGGCAATAGGGCCAACGCTTCGGCGAGTCTGGCTTCGCGCGCGTTGCGCGAGAATGCCTGGCTGGCGGTGGTCATGCTAGCTACCAGCATGTCGATTACGCCGGCGCGGCTTTCGTCCGCGGCGGGGCGATTGATGGAGACTTCTCGTCCGGCGTCGCGCTTGGCCGCGCCAAAGAAACGGCGATGCGCGTCAATGATCCTCCGCTCGGCAATTTGACAGAGCCAGCTAAACGGATCGCGCTCCGAGAGATCCATTGCCGGCAGGCCGCGCACGGCTTCGGCCGAGACTTCTTGAAAGACGTCGTCTGGTTCGATCTTGCGGCGTAGCGCCGGGCCGAGTTGTTTTTCGATGAAGCCCAGCAGGGCTCCTCGGCGGGCGTCAACAAAGGCGCCCAGGGCAGCGATGTCGCCCCCACGAATCCGCTCAATCAGCGTGTCGATGTCAACCGTCGTCACTGCGGAGGCTCCTGCAATCGCCAGGCGAATCCCACACGGGTGGCTTCGCAAGCGAGTTCTGCCCGCGACTTACCACCCGGCATGTTAATGCGGCCGCTAGAGTCGAAACAAGTATACTGTGCCGGAAATCGGCCGGCTGCCCGGACGGGCCCAGGGGGCGGCGTTCCGGATCATTTTGATTAGCGCTGCCCCGGCCCATGTGTTACAACTTATTTTTGTTGAGTCCGAAGGTGGCATTTAGGTCCGGGGCGACCGGCGGAAGCCCAGGAAACGCGGGTGCAAAACGCTCCCTGCGCGAGCCCAATCGCCGCATCGGGTCTCAATAAGTGCAAGAATTGCAGGTCTGCGTCCCCGGATGGGGGACAATTGGCTACCGGAAAGATGGGAGCACTTGGTTTTGTCCGGCAAGCACCACGACTCGAGCACTCCGCACGACGCCACGCTGGGCCTGGACCAGCTCAGCGAGCGGATCGACGCGCTGATTTCGGCGTGGGACACGGCGGAAGAGCCGCCGTCGCTGGGTGAGTTTTTGCCCGCCGAGCCACCGCTGCTGCGCCGGCTGGCGCTGATTGAGCTGATCAAGGTCGACCTGGAATATCGCTGCCAGAAGCCGGAACACACCCGGCGGATTGAGCAGTACGCGGCAGATTTTCCCGAGCTTGGCGCCACGGGGGGCATTCCTTGCGAACTGATCTACGAGGAATATCATCTCCGCAAGCTTTCCGGACAGCCGGTCGAAGCGCGCGAGTACTTTGATCGCTTTCCGAAACAGGCAGCTGAGCTGGGTCGGCTGTTGGGCTTGGAGTCTCCCCATCTTTCGACGGCGATCGGTAGCTCGACCAAGTTCGAAGAAATCGAGGTCGGCCACAAGATCGACGACTTCGATCTGCTCACGCGGCTGGGGCGCGGCGCCTTTGCGACGGTGTTCCTCGCGCGGCAACAGTCGATGCAGCGGATCGTAGCGCTCAAGGTCTCGGCCGATCGGGGCAATGAGCCGCAGACGATGGCGCTGTTGGATCATCCGCACATCGTTCGCGTCTTCGATCAGCGGCAACTTCCAGAGCGGAAGCTGCGGCTGCTCTACATGCAATACATTCCGGGCGGGACGTTGCAGAGCGTGGTGGATGGCATCCGACAGATTGCGCCGGCGATGCGGACCGGCCAATGCCTGTTGGATGTGATTGATTACTCGCTGGCGAACCGTGGCGAGTCTCCGCCAAGCGAATCTCGGCTCCGCGCTCGACTGGCAAAAGCCAGTTGGCCGCAAGTAGTCTGCTGGTTGGGCTCGCGATTGGCTGCGGCGCTCGACTACGCGCACAGTCGCGGCGTGCTCCATCGCGACGTTAAACCGGCCAACGTGTTGGTCGGCGCGGATGGCACGCCCAAGCTGGCGGATTTCAACATCAGTTTTTCGTCGAAGGTCGAAGGCTCCACGGCCGCGGCTTACTTTGGCGGCAGCCTGGCGTACATGTCGCCCGAACAGTTGGAGGCTTGCAGCTCCGCGCACGATCGTCAGGCGGAAGATCTGGACGGTCGCAGCGACATTTATTCGTTGGGCGTGGTGCTGTGGGAACTGCTGACCGGGAGCCGGCCGTTTGCTGACATTGAGCCGAACGCCGATTGGTCCAAGACGCTGGAGGCGATGATCGCCCAACGCGAAGCGGGCATCCCCGCCGCGACGCTGGCGAGGCTGCCGGCCAATTGTCCGAGCGGGTTAAAGCAGATTTTGCTGAACTGCCTGTCGCCCGATCGCGAAAAGCGCTACCCCAGTCCCGCCGGTTTGTCACGGCAGCTAGAGCTTTCGCTACAACCGCAAGTGCTGGCGCTATTGCGTCCGCGAGCAGGGAGCTTGCGCAACTGGGTGCGGCGTTATCCTTTGATTGCGATGTTCGCGGCCGGATTGATTCCGAACATCATCTACAGTTTGCTGAACATCGGGTACAACCTGCCGGCCATCTTTCTGGCGATCGGCCTTTCGGTCGATCAGGTGCTGGGAGATCCGGTGGTGGGCCTGGTCAACGGCTGCGCGTTTACCATCGGCATCGCCGTGATTCTGCCGCTTGTCTGGCCGGTAGTGCGCGCGGTGACGCGCGTCCATCGTGGCTGTCCTGAGCCGATTGATCGGCTCCCGAAATGGGCGGCGCGCAGTCTGGTTTTGGGAGATATTACGGCCAGCGTGAGTGGCTTTGAGTGGTTTGTGACCGCGCTGATTTTTCCGGTTTGGATCAGCTATAAGATTCCGCCCGACAAATTTCACGCGGTGACGATCTGGCTGCATTTCTTGTTGTCGCAATTGATGTGCGGAATGATGGCCGGCAGCCTGGCGTTCTTCATGATTTCATACCTGGCGACGCGCGCGTACTATCCCACGCTATTTCAGCCGGAGGTGGCCGATCCCTTGGCGCTCAACCGCTTGCGCAGCTTGGAGCGGCGGACCTGGGTTTATTTTGCCATGGCCGTGGTAGTGCCGTTCTTGGCGCTGATCTCGATTGTGGGATTGCAGGCGATCACAGAGATGGACACAGGCGCGGCTGTGGCGGAACTTGCCGAGCGAAAAAAGGAATCCGCGCTCGGCTCAGGCACGTTTGCGGCACTCGGCGCCGTGGGCCTGTTGAACTCGGTGGCCGCGTTCGTGCTGTTACGCGGCGTGCAGAAGGCGATCTCGGCGCTGATGATCGCTGTCAGTCCACCTGGCACGCTCACGCTGGGTTCGAGCGATAGCGGGACCGATTCGTTCTGGAACTAAATGCGATTCCACATTCGTTGTCGCGGCGGATTGGACGGACATTCAGCTAGCGATCGCTCTCGTGAAGACCGAGATAGCGTCAGCGCGATTCAGCGATCTTTCATCGTCGCATCACGCGCATTGAGTCCCGAAAGGGACGAGCTACGTTAACTTGGCACGAAGTGCCAGGTCGCAGGTCAGCCGATCATTCCGACGTGAGTCCCGGGAGGGACGCTCCAATCGTAGCTCGCCATAATCCCTTTAAATATCGTCGTCGGGTGCGCGCTTGCGTCGACCGTATTAGGGATTTTTTGGTCGTCCCGGTGGGACTCGGACGTCGATTAATCTCGATCATCAACCCAGGGCTGCGCCGGCAACGCCGGCTGACCCTGGGCTACAGCTTGATCGTCCCGATGGGACTCAGGATATGGACTGTCAACGGTGCTCGAATGGCAAACAGAGAGTCGCCCGCTCCGCCCACTACGCCTCGCTGTCGCCTGTCGCCACGATCGTCAGCTTATGTTGATCGGCGTAGCGAATCAGTTCCGGCTCGTCGATGATGATCGTGCGGCCGGCTTCAATTGCCAGGCAACTGGCGCCTGCCTCGACCATGGTCTGCAGCGTCAGCATGCCGATCGCCGGCACGTCAAACCGCATGTCTTGCTTGGGCTTGGCGACTTTGACAATGGTAAAGCCGCCGGAGCTGCAGAGCTGGCCTGCGCGGCGGATGCACTCGTCGGTTCCTTCGATCGCTTCGACGGCGATCGTGGCGCGACCTTTTACAGCCACGCTCTGGCCGATATCCAGCCGGCCCATCTCCTTGGCCATTCTCCAACCAAATTCAATGTCCGCCAATTGCGCCGAGGTGGGCGCCCGGCGCGTCAGTTGTCCTGCTTTCACCAGTAGCTCCGGTAGAAAATCTGTCGCCCCGGCGAACACGATCTGGTCGCGGGCGAACTCGTCAATCAACGCCGTGAGCAACGTGTCGTCGCGGCGGTCTTTTTGGGTCGAGACAAAGTGTGGGTAGAAACAGCGCACCGCGCGCCAATCCGGCAAATGCTTGAACCAGACCCAGGGCTGAAAGAGCCGCACCTTGTGGATCTTGCCGGCCATGGTGACCTGACGCACGTTCCGCTGCCGAAAGAAGCGGATCGCACGGCCGATCTTGGCGAGGCCCACCCAGTCGAACTCGTGGCAGATCCCGGCCAGCGCCGGATCTGCGTGACCCTTTACGCCCAGGCAGTAAATCTCATAGCCCTGGCTGCGCATCCGCTCGGCGATCACGACGGGGTAGCGGCCCCATCCGGCCAGGATGCCAAATCGCTTGGGGGCCGCGGCGCGCACTGGCGGTTTCTGGACAGCGAAGCGAACGCTCATGTCAATCTCGCGCGAAGCCGTCTCGTTGAAAATGCGGATGCTCTCGAAGTCCTAGCGAGCGAATGGGTGCCCATTGCGCTATTGGTTTCCATCGATCAGGCGGCCTTGGTTTCGCCCAGTCCGTGTTCGCGAACTAGTTTATCGACCGTGGCTTGCAGCGCCTTGATCTGGCGGCGCAGCTCCGGCAGTTTGGCGATGGCCGCTTGTTTGACTTTTTGCTCGCGCTCTTCCGTGGCCGGAATGCCGATCATGCGGCGTCCCTCCGGCACGTCGTTGATCACGCCGGCCATGGCGCCTAGCACCGCGCCGCGGCCAATGTGGACGTGATCTCGCACGCCGACCTGGCCGGCCATCACCACGTAGTCACCGGTTGTGGTGCTGCCGGCGATGCCGACCTGCGAGCAGAGCATGTTGTGTTTGCCGATGCGGCAATTGTGGGCGATCATCACCATGTTATCGATCTTGGTTCCTTCGCCGACGACCGTGGCGCCATACGCGCCGCGATCCACCGTCGACCCGGCGCCGATCTCGACGTTTGCGCCAATCTCGACCCAGCCGCGCTGCGCGGCCAGCACGTGGCGGCCGTCGACAAACTTGTAGCCAAAACCGTTGGCGCCCAGGACGGCGCCGGCGTGAATCACGCAATCCGCGCCGACGAGGGTGTCTTCGTACAGCACGGCGTTGGGATAAATGGTTACGCGGGGACCGATCTTGCAGCCGGCCATGATCTGCGCGCCGGCATGGATGGTCGAGCCCGCGCCGATTTCAACGTCGTCCGCAATCGTGACGTACGGATGGACGTCAACGTCCGCGCCGAGCGTGGCGCTGGCCGAAATCGTGGCTTTGCCGCTAATACCAATCCGGCGAGCGATACGCTGCGGACGGAAGAGCGTGACGAGTTGCAGAAACGCCGCGTGGATGTCGTCGACTTCGATCGTCGCCAATTTCTCGCAGACGACGCCGCGTGGAACAATCGCCGCGGCTGCTTGTGGATTGACCAATCGCGCGGCTTTTTCCGCCGTGTCGATCAATGTGATGTCTTGAGGGCCGGCGTCCGCTAGCACCGTGGCGCCTGAGATCCGCGTGTCGCCGTTGCCGCTGAGCGCGCCGCCAATGCGTGTCGCAATGTCCGCTAGCGTGTAGGTCATGAACTGGAATCCTTTCCATCATTCGCCAGCCGCGCCGCTCACGCGCAGCTAGCTAGCATTCATCCGAGTTGCACGGACATCCGAAGGGGGCCGCATGCTACTCCGTGACAAAAATCCAGACAAGATCGGTCAGGGGCGTTAGACGGGCGAGATGCGATCCCAAACCGCCGCTAGCGTATGAATTGAGTTCGCTGGGCACGCATTGCAGTCGGACGCTGCTCGATCGAGCAATAAGGCTTGCCAGCCGGCTGCTTGCGCTGCTTGCAGATCATTCGTCACGTCGTCCCCCACTAGCATTAGTTCGGCAGGCGAGAGCGAGAGCTGCGCTTCAATCGCCGCAAAAAATCCACGCCCCGGCTTGCGCCAGCCGACTTGCGACGAGACAAACAGATTCTGGCAACGATCCAGCGGAGGGAGGTGCTGGCAAACGCCGGCCAGGCGATCGTCAAAGTTCGACGCAATGCCGAGCGTGAAGCCGGCGCGATCCAGCCGGCGCCAGATATCCGCGACGTCGTCAAACAATCGCCAGTTGCGCGCGTCGGCAAAGTGATCCCACAGGTCGGCGAAGATCGCGTCGGTTTGCGGAATCTCGCCGAAGACGTCGTCGACAATCCCGCGCCAACGTTGTCGCTCGCGCTGTTGATCCGTGCGATTATCGCGCTCCGCCGCGTCGATTGCGTCTTGCCGCGCAAAGGCCTGGCGAAAGCGGCGTTCGACCTCGGCCTGATCCAGCGTTACTCCGTGCCGCGCAGCGACGGCCGTATAGGCGCCGCTGACGCTCGGCTCTGGCCGCATCAACGTCCCAACGGCGTCGAACAATATGGCGCGCGGTTCCCCCATTCTAGATGCGGGAAATCAGGCCGGTGTCTAGCAGTAGCAAGAACGCCATCAGGCTGAGAATGAAGATCAAGCCTGCGTAGCTGACGCCGGCCACGATCCGTTCGCTGGCTGGCTTGCCGCGGAGACCTTCATAAATCAACAGCACCATGTGTCCGCCATCGAGCAGCGGGATGGGCAGAAAGTTCAGGACTGCCAGGTTCGCGCTGAGCATGACCAGGAACATCATCAGCGTGGGGAGTCCTTCGCTGGCGGACTTGTAGCCCATGCCCAAGATGCCGAGCGGTCCGGCCATCCCTTTGGCGGAGACCTGACCCGTGCCGAGCGCTTTCAGAAAGCGATAGACCTGCGTCAGCGCTCCGACGGTCTCGTTGGCGCCGTACTTCATGGCCATGCCGAGCGAGTCCGCCTGGAAGGTGTAGCTCATCGGCAGAAATTGAAATCCGCGATCGGCGTTGAACTGGCCTGGCTCGACCGCCGGTTCCAACGTCACGACTTGCTTGTCTGCGAGCCTCAATTCGACCTTGGTTCCTGGCAGCGAGTTTTGCAACCAGTTCACCACGGCCGGCCAGAGGGCTTCTTTCTGAAACTCGAACGGCTTCTTCGGAAACTGAACCGGGATGTCCTTATCGTTAAATTTGATGGTCGCATTTTCCGGCGGGATGAACTCCGCCGATTCGATCACGGCGCCTGGCTTGATGCCGGCGGCGGCCGCGGGGCTATCTGCTTCGACTGCGGCGACTTTGTTCGTCACTTTGTAAGTAACGCCAATCACGTCGGCTGGCATCACTTCGACCATCGCTTCGTCCGTATCGACGGGCTTGCGGACAACGAGATCCATTTCGATCGGCTTGCCGCCGCGCTCGACCGTAAGATGAATGGTTTCACCAGCGCGCGGGATCAGTCGCTCGCCCAGCGTCATGGGATCGCCGATTGGCTGGCCGTCGATCTTTGTCAGCACGTCCCCCGGCTCAATTCCGGCGGTGGCCGCTGGCGAGTCTGCTTGCACGGCGACGACCGGGCCAATTTCCATGACCAGGCCCAGACCCATCATCGGGCGGGCCGGAATGTTGATTTCCTTGGTCGAGGTCTCGCCGTTCTTACCGGTGCGGTCAACGGTCACGGTGATTGGGCCGGATTGCGCTGCAAGGAGTTGCTTGGCTTCGGTCGAAGACTCCACCGGCTTGCCGTCGATGGCAACGACGACGTCACCTTCTTGGAACTCGCCCGCCACGGTTTCCATGACGCCAATCGGCAGCAGCGCCGGAGCGCCCAGCTTGAGCGAACTGGCCGAGGCAATACCTACGCGCGGCGCCAGGCCCGTGCGGTCTGGTTGCAGGTTGAGGTTGAGAAGTTCCTTCTCGCCCGGACGCTCGACGAGAAACGGCACGCCATCCGCCGAGTGCGTGCCCAGGATGACGGTGGTTTGCAGATCGCGAAAGCGCGGCGTTTTGGTGTTATTGATTTCCAGAATCTTGTCGCCCGGCCGCAGACCCGCGGCCCAGGCCGGGTAGTCCGGGATCAAACCGCCGACAACGCACGGCGCTTCTTTGACGCCGTACAGATAGGCCGTTGTCGCCAGCGCGAACGCAAAGATGATGTTCATGATTACGCCGGCGGAGATGATCGCCATCCGCTCCGGCACGCTCTGCGCCAAGAAACTGCGCGGATCGTACTGCGCGGCTTCTTCCGGCGTCAGGCTTTCGGGCGAGGTTTGCGCCAGCTTGGCTCGTTCGATCTCGGCCGCTGCCTTGGTTGGGTTATCTTCCTGGCCCAACATCTTCACGTAGCCGCCTAGCGGCAACAGCCCAATGCCGTATTCCGTTTCGCCATAGCGGAACTTGAACAGCTTAAGTCCGAAGACATCAAAACCCAGATAAAACTTTTCGCACTTTACGCCGCACGCCTTGGCGACGAGAAAATGTCCCAGCTCATGGACAAAGATCACCAGACCCAGGCCCAGCGCGACCATGCCAGCGTTTGTCCAAAACGGTAAGCTGGTCACCCAGCCGAGGCTCAGACCTAACAGCCCGTGGCTAAGATCCAGTTGCGAGATTATGTGCAGACCCAACGTGATACCTCCTGACGAGCCCAACCATCGAGCGCAATTAACTGCTCAAGTGTAGGATTGGGATCGAAATCGTGATGATCTAAAACGCCCCGGCAGGCGGGCACAATTTCCATAAAAGCCAACTCACCGGCCAAAAAGCCAGCGACAGCGGCCTCGTTCGCCGCGTTGAGCACTGCGCCCGTCGTGCCGCCCACGCGGGCTGCCTCCAGCCCTAGCTCCACCGCCGGAAACCGCTCTGGATCTGGCGGCTGGAATTCCAGCATGTGGGCGCGCGTCCAATCCATGCGCGGCGAAACGCCCGCTGTGCGATTGGGATATTCGAGCGCGTATTGGATCGGTAGTTTCATGTCGGGCGGACTGAGCTGAGCAATCACCGAGCCGTCGACAAATTCGACCATCGAGTGAACCACGGATTGCGGATGAATCATCACGCCCAGTTGGTCCGCCGTGAGATCGAATAGCCACCTCGCTTCGATCAGCTCGAGCGCTTTGTTCATCATCGTGGCTGAATCGACCGTGATCTTGGGACCCATGTTCCAAGTCGGATGGTCGAGCGCCTCGGCCACGGTCACGCTTGCCATGCGCTCGGCGGTGAACTGGCGAAATGGTCCGCCGCTGGCCGTGAGGACGACGCGATGGACCTCGTGCTTGCGGCCAGCTTGCAATGCCTGAAAAACCGCGCTGTGTTCGCTATCGACCGGCAGAATTTTGGCGTTGCGATCCGCGGCCAGGCCCATGACCAGCGACCCGGCCATGACAAGTGTTTCTTTATTCGCCAGCGCGATGGTCTTGCCGGCGTCGATCGCGGCCCACGTGCTGCGTAGTCCGGCGCTACCAACGATGGCTGCTAGCACGACATCGACTTCTGGTTGGCGAACCGCCGCTTCGAGCGCGTCATGCCCGATGAGCAATTCAGTTCCCGCTGGTAGTCCCGACCAATCTTGCCGGGCGGCGGCTTGAGGATCTGTCGCTACGAGCCAGCGCGGCGCGGCGCCCGTGGCGGCCAGTTGTTGGGCCTGCCGCAGCAGGTCCGCGGTGCGCGAGTGGGCCGAAAGCCCAACGACACGAAGCCGGCCCTGCGAAGCTGCGATGACCGCCAGAGCGCTCTCGCCAATGCTTCCGGTCGATCCGAGTACGGCAACGTTCGTCACTTGAGCGGCCATGCCAATGTGGGGAAAAGGAGTCCGGCGCGGCTGCAAGACAGCAACGCCGCATTAAGGTTCTACGCACGCCCCCCGGAGAGGGATACCTGTATCCTGAGAAAAATGTGGCGTCGGCGCCGACCCATCTCGCTACGCACGCGGCTCTTTTGGGGGCCGACCGGCAAATGGCCGTCTGCCAAGACGCCCCGGGCACGAAGCAAGAAGTGGCAAGATTCAAAGTGTCTTCGTAGAGTCGGGAGCGAATCTTGCCGATCGTCGGCCGCCTGCGACCCGAAGGCGCCGTCGTCCGCATTCTAAGAGACCCCTCCAGGGCGGACAACCCGGATCCTTGGCGCCTGCGGCCCCCAACGCCACTCTCGAAGCCGGGGTGGATCGCCGCGCAAGTCGTTGTATCTTCCGGAGGGTCGGCATACGATTGAAAGATACGCCAGCCTGCGGTTTGCGCCCTCCCGCGACACGTCCGGTCAGCAGACACCTGCCTCTGATGCAACCTTCCTACGGGCGCCTGGCAGGGTCTGATAGGAGTTTAAGTCCTTGCGGTCCCGGGGCGCCTCCAGGGGTGAATTGGCCTGAACCGCGGGTCTTATCGTTCAACGATTTTCGAGAGCGTCTGACCGCCGCGGAGTTGAGTCGCTCGCCGCAAACTTGATTTCGAACACCATTCTTCTATCTATTCCAGGGAAGTCTCCTTGATGGAATCTCGCAATGATTCGGGCCGCAAGCCGGCTGAGAAAAAGAACCCCACCATGGGGAACAACATCATTTGGTATTTGCTGGCGCTGGGAGTCGGCACGGTGATTGTGATTGCCATGCTGGCCAACGCGCCGGACGTGGAACTGCAATACTCCGACGTGATTGCCCTGATCGAACTGGGTAGCGACTCCCACAACGCGGCGGAAAACAAACAGCCCGCAAAGTTTGAGCTGGTTAGCACGGACACCGGCGGCGTCAAACACGTCCGCGAGTTGTCGCACCTTGCCAAGCTGCATGTCAGCTCGTCCGAACTGACGGGCGAAGTTTCGATCAAACAGATCGAGCCGGCCGAATCGGCTTTCAGCGACGCGAAGACGGTTCGCTTCCGCACGGGCCTGTTGGGGATCGACGATCCGGAGTTGGCCAAGACGATGCGCGCCAACGGCTTTACGCTGTCTGGCGAGCTGGCGCCCAGCGGCCTGCGGACGTACGCCGTGCCGCTGTTGATGACGTTGATGCTGGTGGCGGTGTTCTTTGTGATGATGCGCCGGCTGGGCGGGCCCGGTTCGCCGATGGCGTTCGGTCGCAGCCGCGGCAAGATGTACGCTCAAGAAGATATTGGCGTCACGTTTGACGACGTTGCCGGCGTGGACGAGGCGGTGGACGAACTTCGCGAAGTGGTCGAGTTCCTCCGCACGCCCGAAAAATTCCAGATCCTTGGCGGACGCATCCCCAAGGGCGTGCTGCTAGTTGGTCCGCCGGGCACCGGCAAGACGCTCTTGGCCAAGGCCGTAGCGGGCGAGGCCGGCGTTCCGTTCTTTAGCCTCAGCGGTTCGGACTTTGTCGAAATGTTTGTCGGCGTGGGCGCCGCGCGCGTTCGCGATATGTTCCAACAGGCCGAGGCGAAAGCGCCCTGCATTATTTTCATCGACGAGCTCGACGCGCTCGGCAAAACCCGCGGTTCGAGCGTGGTGGGTGGACACGATGAGCGCGAGCAAACGCTCAACGCGCTGCTCGTCGAGATGGATGGCTTTGGTTCCAGCAGCGGCGTGATTGTGATGGCCGCGACGAATCGGCCGGAGACGCTCGATCCGGCATTGCTGCGACCGGGACGCTTCGATCGGCACGTGCTGGTCGACCGCCCCGACGTCCGTGGCCGCGAGAAAATCCTGCAAGTCCACGTGCAAAACGTCAAGCTCGACGCCTCCGTGCAATTGAAGGAAGTGGCCGGCATTACGTCCGGATTTGTCGGGGCCGATCTGGCCAACCTGGTGAATGAGGCCGCTCTGTTGGCCGCGCGCAAGGGGAAATCGGCCGTCGGCATGGTCGAGTTCAACGAAGGCGTGGAGCGCGTCACCGCCGGCTTGGAGAAAAAACAACGCATCATCCACCAGGATGAAAAGCAACGCGTCGCCTATCACGAAAGCGGCCACGCCCTGGTGGCGTACAGCCTGCCAGACACCGATCCCGTCCATAAGGTCTCGATCATCCCGCGCGGCCTGGGCGCGCTGGGCTACATGATGCAGCGCCCCGAAGGGGATCGCTACTTGATGACGCAGGGCGAGCTGGAAAGCCGGATTCAGGTGCTACTGGCCGGGACGATGGCCGAAGAGATCGTCTTTCAGGACGTTTCGACTGGCGCGCAGAACGACTTGGAACGCGCCAGCGAGATCGCCCGCTGCATGGTGATGGAATATGGCATGAGCCGGCTGGGACGGATCAACTTCCGCGAAAGCTCGCGTTCGCCTTTCCTGGCCGGCGGCGGAGAATTTCCGCGCGAACGCAGCCATAGCGAACAGACCGCGCGCGAGATCGATCAGGAAGTCAGCCGGATCATCGACGAGGCGATCGAAAAGGTCCGCCGCATCATCGAGTCTCGCCGGCCGGCCCTGGTCGGACTGGCCGAGCGGCTGATCGAAAAAGAAGTCATCGACGCCGACGAGCTAAAGGTGATCATCGAAGAGAATTCCCCCAGCCCGATGCTCGTGCCGGGCACGGGCATTGCGAGGAAGCGAATTCTGCCGCGCGAAGAGTCGGCGACGGATGAAGGCGAAACGGCGAGCGGAGCGTAATGCGCCCGCGTGAAGGTCTTGAGTCCCGAAAGGGACGCTCTAAGTTAGCCCAGGGTCAGCCGGCAAGGCCGGCGCAGCCCTGGGGCACGCGTCCGACGATTCTTCGCCGTGAGTCCCCAACGGGGACGACCTAACGAAGTTCTCGCACGGTCGTTTCACATCCGTTCTGGCGCCCAATCAACGTCCAACCGGCGGCGCTCTTCAGGCCGCCCTTACAGGGCTACGACGACTTGGATTGGGGCGTTTAACCCAGTACTTCGTCCTGGCCTACCTTAGCTGCCTGTTGAAAAACGGCGTCGTGGCGTTTTTCAACTTCGCCAAGCGCAAAGCAAAGCTTCGCGCGGCTCACAAAATAACGACTTACGTCGCTATTTTG
>Ga0105047_10003385_pt1 | contig 28099 bp, 25 predicted proteins | sample MAT04_FD_78384 | JGI IMG/M metagenome (GOLD analysis project Ga0105047, IMG submission 78384) | Freshwater microbial communities from Lake Fryxell liftoff mats and glacier meltwater in Antarctica - MAT-04 (megahit assembly) | ecosystem: Environmental > Aquatic > Freshwater > Ice > Liftoff... | reverse complement strand
TACCCACGTGTTACTCACCCGTGCGCCACTGTACCGGGGCCGAAGCCCTTTCTCGTGCGACTTGCATGTGTTAGGCGCGCCGCTAACGTTCGTTCTGAGCCAGGATCAAACTCTCCAGTTGAATACTTTGGTGCCTTCGGACCGACCGAAGTCGTGTGCGAAGGACCTAGATCCTTGGAGATGACGAGCTCGCCTGTCTCGGTCGTCATTGCTGACTTGGAGACTTCGTTTCTCATCGGTCGGACTCGAGGTCCGACTTAGGAAGGTCGCTTCTGCTCGGCTCTCTCGTTCGACTCACCGATATGGTGAGAGGAAGAGAGGACGGCATCGCGCCTTCCGGGAGCCCACTCTAGATTCGTCTAAAGCGAACGTACGATTCAGTTTTCAAGGACCGAGGCCCCCAACTTGATGCCGCCGAACCTTTCGGTTCGACTGCGTCGGGGTCGCGAATCTTAGTCACCGCAGCGGGCCGGTCAACTATTTTCTTTCGGACCGGGAAGATTTCTCTTCCGGGCGACTTTCGGAGTCTTTCGAGGGACTCTTCCAGTCGAAGCGAACCTTGCAGCTCGACTCCCGCCGTAGCTCCCGCGTCACCCGACTGCTTTCGCGGTCTTCGGAGCGGGTCGCCCTTTTACTCGAACCCGGTTGCTTGCGCAACCTTTATTTTCGAGTCCCTTCGCAGCGCGTCGGGGGGGGGTTGGACCGCTTCAGGCCGGTCCGAACGTGGAGCCATTAGTAGTTGGCCCCATCTCGTCCGTCAAGGACGAACCTGCTTTTTTCTCACCGAACTCAACCGCTTAGCGGCTGAACCCAAGGTTCCAGATCAGAGATCATGGAGCTCGGGCGGTGAGCCCTCGAACCGGCACTTGTTATCCACAAGTGGAGAGTCGGGGGGGAGAGCCTCGGTTTACCCCATGTGCACTGAGGCTTGAGAGCTTCAGTGCGCTGGGGAGAACCAGGGTTCTCCACAGGCAATCCCCAGCAGGCCGAGTGGCTTTGACTACCGCTCGAGAGCGGCGGTCGCTGTCGGCGACCTGCAGGAGGGCCGCGGAAACTAGTCAGGGGCGCCCCAGTGTCAAATCGAAAAAAGGCGGCGATGTGCGCTTTTGTCTCATCCCACCGACATCATTGATTATTTTCGCGTGCATCTCGCATGCAAACCGGGGCGTTTTTGTGCCGATGGGGCGGCGGCGTCAGCTGGAGCCCTTCTGGCGGGGGTCGAGAGCCTCGAGATCCTCGTCCGCGTACCAGGTGTTGCCGGCCTCGCGGACCAGGGTGAGCTCGCCTCCGGTCGCGGTTCGGGCCCGAAAGCCTCGTTCCCCACGCGGAAGTCCCACGACGGCGCCGAAAACCTCGACCGGGACCGCGCTCGCGGTAGGGCCGGCATCGACGAGGACCGGCCGGCCGCGCCCGTCGACCTCGACCTCGACAGCAAACCAGGACGAGCTGCCATTCGGCGGGCTCCAGCCGGCCTCCGCGGCGAGCGCACGCTCGCAGGCCGCATACGCGCGCGCCGATGCCGTGAAGCCGGCGCGGCGGCGCAGCATGACGACGAGGGCGTAACCGTCGGGGAGCTGGCGGGCGACGAAGCTGCGCTTTTCGCCGCGGAGCACGATCCAGCGCGTTTTGCCGAGCGCGCCGTATTCGTCGAGGTCGTTGAGGATGATCCGCATGTGCGCGGCGGCGACCTTCACGTCGAACGGATTGACCACCCCCGCGTAGTCGACCGTCTCGCCTCCCAGATCGACGAGAGCGCAGGCGTACGCGCCCGGAAGCCGAGCGATGAGATCGTGGAGGATCCGGGCGAAGCTCGTCGCCTCCATGTCACGGGCCGGCGGCCTTCGCGAAGGACGCACGCGACGTTTCGCAGATGACTGCCCGGCGCGCGGCCGGCGCTCCGTCACGGGTTCGGCCCGTGCCCCGTGGTGTCGACGAGCGAACGCATGAGCTGCTCCGCCGACGGCGCGATCTCTATCGACGTCGCGGCCTTTCGCGCGGCAAGGCGCTCGGCGGTCGCAGCGCCTGCTCGCAGCGTATAGGCCTCGTCGGTGAACGCGACCCGTCGAGCCGCGAGCGGCATGCGTTGCTCGGGAATCTTCTCCTCGAGCCGGATCACGTGCCATCCGAACTTCGATTCGACCACAGGGCTCGTGGAACCGATGTCCTGCAGGGCGAATGCGGCCTTCACGAAGGCCTCGTCCACCGTGCTCTCGCCGCCCTCGGCCACGTTGCCGTCGCGGGTAAACGCCGGGAGCGGCTGAACGACGACATCGACGCCCGGATGGGGAAGCGCCTTCGCTCTTTGCTGAAAATCTTCGCTGCTCTTCGCCGAGAGCACGGCTTCGTGCGCCTGCTCCGCGAACGCCCGTGCGCTCGCTTCGGCCGCGGGATCGGGCTTCTTGGGACGCATCGCCACGACGTGGACGACATGGACAGACGCCGGACGGTCGACCTCCCGCCAGTAACGAGCGGTGAGCCGGGCGATCTCGTCGTCGGTCGGCGGACCGGCGAGCTTCGCGTCGGCGACCAGGCGATCGGCCGTGATGCGCCCTCGCGCGGCCGTCAGCCGCCACGACGCCGGAAGCTCCCGGTCGAGGCCGCGAGCTCGTGCGGCATTGGCCGCGATCGCGTCGTCGACGAGGCGACGCAGCGCCTCGCGCGGAGTGATGTGCAGGGCGATCGCGACCTTGATGACGAGCGACATGGGAATGACGTCCGTTCCGACGCGCGCGGCCACCTCCCCCCCGAGCGCGGCCGCCTGTTCGGCGGGCGGCGGCTTGGTTCGATCGCCACCACATGAGAGGCCCGAAGCCATGGCGACGAGCGCCAGGCACACCACGCGAACGCTCATGCATTCGCTCCCGGGCGAACGAGCTGCACTCCCGCGCGCAGCGCGACGACACCGACGACCAGGAAATACAGCGCTTCGACGTCGTTCGAGCGTGCGAGTGCGAGCGCGCCGAAGGTAAAGGCTGCGGCTGCACCGAGGACGAGGGCAGCGGCGAGGACGTCGAGCAGCTGCATGACTGCCGAACGATACCTCCCTGCGCGCCCCGCGTCAGCGGTCACCGTGAAATCAGGAAGATCCCCGAGGCGACGAGGATCGCGAGGATGGCCACCCACGGGAGCGCACGACGCAACCGCAGGCTCCGCGAAGGGGGCACCCTCGTCGCGTGCCGCGCGAGCGCGATGCTCGTCGTCGCGCCGAGGACGGCAACACCACATACGACCGTGACGAGGCGCACGAGAACCGCGCGCTCGGGCGTCGCGACGCCCCACCCCACCCCCTGCATCGCAAGCGCGAGGACGACGCCCGCGGCCACGTACACGCCGTCACCGCGCGGCAGCTCCGAGCGAGGCTTGAGCGAGCTGCCGGCGATGATGCGACCCGAAGCTTCGGGGTCGGCACGAAGCGACGGCCCCGCCGACGCGAACGCGAAGAGTGCCCAGCCCACGACACCGAGCGCACCTCGAACGCCGTCGAGGCGTGCCGAAGAGAGCGCGGCAGGGGCGAGCGTCCAGACGATCGCGCTCGACAGCACGAAGCCCCACACCGACCAGATGCGCGCCCACGTCGGCCCCGTCCAGGTGCGGAGCGCAGCGAGGCCCTTTGCCGGAGGGGGCGCCTGCGAGGGTCGCCCCGCGTTCGCATCTGCTGCCGGCGGCACGGCCGCCGGACGACGAAGGCCGGCGCCCTCGACGAGCGGCGCGGTCGTGAGCGCAATGACTCCGGCGATGGCCGCGACCTTCGCGAGGAGCGGCGCCCCACGCGACCACGCCGCAGGCGCGACGGTGATCGACCACGCGTAGAGCCCAGGAATTGCGGCCTGTGCAGAGGCACCGAGCTCCGAGAGACGCGTGAGGACCACGTTCCTCCGCGACCTCGACCGCACCGAGACGGGCGCCGGCTCCGTGCCTGCGGACGGGCCGGGCGGATCCGTCATCCTTCGACGCTACCGACGGGGCGAAGGTCGCGGACGAGACGAGACGCGCCGACGAGCCCGCTGTTCTCTTCCTCTCGCGCGGCCTCGAGCCCGAGCTTCTGCCACAGGCCCTTGTCGAGCAAGTGGCTCGGACGGACGTTCTGCGTCGCGGCGAGCATGACGGCCTTGATGTCCGGATGCTTCGCCTCGAGGTCGTTGATCATCTGGCCGACGATCTTGCGCTGAAGGTTGTCCTGCGAGCCGCAGAGATCGCACGGGAGGATCGGGAACGCCTTCTCCTTCGAGTAAGCGGCGATGTCCTCCTCGGCGCAATACGCGAGCGGACGGATGACGACGTGGCCGTCCTGCGCCATCAGCTTCGGCGGCATCGCGGCGAGCTGGCCGGCGAAGAAGAGGTTGAGCAGCAGCGTCTGCAGGATGTCGTCGCGATGGTGGCCGAGCGCGATCTTCGTGCAGCGCATCTCCTTCGCGACCCGATAGAGGATGCCGCGACGGAGCCGCGAGCAGAGCGAGCAGTACGTCTTCCCTTCGGGGATCTTGTCCGTGACGATCGAGTAGGTGTCCTCCTCGACCATCGTGAAGTCGTAGTTCTCGTCGCGCATGTACTTGCGCAGGCGATCGGCGGGATACCCCGGGTGCCCCTGATCGATGTTGACCACGACGAGCTCGAAGCGAATCGGGGCGCGCTGCTGCAGCTCGCGCAGCATGTGCAGCAGCGTGTAGCTGTCCTTGCCGCCACTCACGCAGACCATCACCCGATCGCCGTCGGCGAGCATCTGGAAATCCATCAGCGCGCGCGACATGGCGCGCGTGAGGCGACGCTCGAGAGAAGGATCCATCGTGCGATGGGGGGTAGCAGCTCGGTTTACGGCCGGCAAGGCGAGGGCCGGGAGAACCGGACACCTGAAATGAGAAACGGCGAGACGTGGGGACGTCTCGCCGTTGCCAGCTCAGGTGAGCCGTGAGGCCGTTACTTGCGACGCGCCGGCTTCCTCGCGGGCGCCTTCGCTGCCGGAGCCTTCGCTGCCGGAGCCTTCGCGGGCGCCTTCGCTGCCGGAGCCTTCGCGGGCGCCCTCGCTGCCGGAGCCTTCGCGGGCGCCTTCGCTGCCGGAGCCTTCGCTGCCGGAGCCTTCGCCGCCGGAGCCTTCGCCGCCGGAGCAGCCTTCGCCGCCGGAGCAGCCTTCGCCGCCGGAGCAGCCTTCGCCGCCGGAGCCTTCGCCACTGCCGCGGGCTTGGCCGGAGCCGGAACGGGGACCGGTGCCGCGGACGCGTTGCGCGCCGCGCGCTCGATCACATCGAGGAACGTGAGCACGCCGTGGCCGGTGCCGCCCTTGGGGTCCCAGCCGCGGACGCGGTCGCCCATCGCCGGGCCCGCGATATCGCAGTGGACCCAGTTCTGGACGGTGCCGATGAACTCACGGAGGAAGAGCGCCGCCGTGATGGAGCCGCCGTACTTGTGGCCCGTGTTCTTGATGTCCGCCGAGTCACTCTTCATGAACTCGCGGAGCTCCTCGACGAGGGGCATGCGCCACATGAGCTCGCCGCTTCCCTTGACCGACGCCTGGAAGGCCTCGGCGGTCGCGTCGTTCGAGGCGTACCAACCCGAGCAAGCGCTGCCGAGGCCGTACATGCAGGCGCCCGTGAGGGTCGCGTTGTCGATGAGGAGGGTCGGCTCGAGCGTGCGTGCGTACGCGAGCGCGTCCGCGAGGATGAGGCGGCCCTCGGCGTCCGTGTTGTCGACCTCGACAGACTTGCCGTCGAGCGAGCCCCACACGTCGCCGGGGCGGTAGGCGTTGCCGCTCGGCATGTTCTCGGCCGCGGCGACGATGCCGTGCACCTCCACGTTCGGCTTGAGGCGCGCGACGATCTGCATGAGGCCGACGACGTTCGCCGCGCCGCTCATGTCGTGCTTCATGTCGCCCATGCCCGCCGACGGCTTGATGGAGATGCCGCCGGAGTCGAACGTGATGCCCTTGCCGACGATCACGATGCGCTCACGGCCCGCAGCGCCGGAGCCCGCGGGGACGTGAGAAAAGTGCACCATGCACGGTTTGCGATCGCTGCCCTGGCCGACGGCCTGGAGCAGGTGCATCCCACGCTTCTGGATCTCCTTGAAGTCGAAGACCTGGACCTTGAGGTTGGTCTCCTTCGCCATCGTCGTGGCGGCCGCGGCGAGGGTCTCGGGGTACATGACGTTCGCGGGCTCGTTCGACAGGTCGCGAGCGAGGTTCACGCCGGAGGCGACGACCTGTCCGTGGTCGACCTGCGCCTTCGCGTCCTTCGGGAGGTCGGAGCTGAGGCAGATCGTAACCTGCGTGAGCTCGGCCTTCGGTTTGCGATCGCCGGTCATGTACTTGGTGAAGCGGTAAGCGCCCATCTCGAGGCCTTCGACGACCTCACGCAGGCGGCCCTCGAGGCCGGCGGGGAGGCCAAGCACGAGGCGCTTCGCCTTGTCGGCGTTCGCGGTCCGGGCAGCCTTCGCGGCGAACGTGCGGATGTCGCCCGCTCCGAGCTTCGCGACGTCGCCGAGCCCGATCACGACGAGACGGTCGGCCTTCACACGGCCGAGCGTGGACATCGAGACCTGCTGGTCCTTCTTGCCTTTGAACTCTTCCTTCTTCAGCAGTCGACCGAGCGCTCCACCGAGAGCGCGATCGAAGCCGTCGAGCGGCGTGCGAGCGTTCTTCTTCTTGGGTGCACCGCCGTTGGCAGAAACACCGACGACCATCAGGTCGCCAACCTCGCGCGCAGACTGGACCGAGCGAACAGTAATTTTCAGGGGCATCGGGAGTGCGGTTATACGGCACCGATCCACGTGTGGGATACAGCAAACCGCTCCCGGCTCCCGCCCGGCCACGTCAGCCGATCATGCGTGCATGCTTTCCCAGCGCGAGCGGCATCGACATCCGCGGCTCGGGGATGCCCGCAAACACGGCTCGCGTAGGGATCCCGTCGACCGTGAGCGCCACGATGTTCGGCGCTGCGCGGTGGACCCAGAGCACCTTGCAGGGCAGCGCGTACTCGACGCCGGTGATGGCGTCCGCGGCTCGCAGGATGAGCTGCCCACCGACCGGCACGATCGACGCGCAGCTCACGATGACCGCTGCGGCGGTGACGTTCCGGATCTCGACGGGGAGGATCGTTCCGTCCCCGATCATCTGCGCGGGGAGCGCACTCTTCGGACGCTCGACGGCGCCCGCGACGGGGGCGTCGAGATCCCCCGTGACGAGCTGCATCAGAGACAGAAGCTCGATCTGCTCACGCGACTGAAGGGGTTCGCCGAGCGAGGCATTGCGCGCCTTGAGCTCCCAGAAGCGAACGAGGAAATCGAGCTTTTCAATCAAGGCGCACCTTCTACTGCGAGGTGTAACGGCATCGCCTAGTGCGAACGTTCCGTCGGGGTGTTGCTTACGGTGAGGTGCGAAGCATGTGCCATGAGCGTGCGCACGTTCGTTGGACGAGCCGGGTCACCGAAAGTTTCGCGAGCCGTCGGCGAACGCAGCCGCAACGGCGATCAGGCTCTGCCGTTGGGAACGGATCTGCCTTGCTGCAAAGCCCCTCGTGAGGGCGCCAACGGCGTTGCGTACGTCGCACGGAATTGCGCGTCCGCCCTCGCCAGGCTCGCCACGATGAGGGTGCCGTGCAGAGGTCGACGTGGGCCTGACTGCGCCGCCATGCCTCGCGCGTTACGCGCCACGGACGAACGATTCGCTGCGCATTGCGGATGCTCCATGGAAGGCTTCTTGCCGGCAGCGACCCGGTTGGGCAGAGTGGAGGCGATGAGTCGCGGGGAACGGACGTGGACACCTCTGCTCGTGGCAGCGCTTGGGCTCTGCCTCGCGAGCACGAGCGCATGCGCCGACCCGAAGGTCTCGATGGCCTCCGGTCCGCGCGAGTACACGGACAGCGACTACCCGCAGGTGCTCGAGCGATGGACGCGCACGAAGAGCCTCGTCACGCTGAGTGAGCTCGACACGCTCCTCACGGTGACTGCCACGTTCGAGTCATGGGACTTCCGATGGGCGTACGTCGTGAGGTACGCGAGCGACTACCGGCTCACCGTCGAGCAACGTCGAACGCTGCTCGAACGCACGCTCTCCGAGACGCAGGACAGCCACCGCTTCTACGTCGCGCTCTACGGCTCGAACGTGCGGTGGGCCGATCTCACGCGCCCGAACAGCTCGTGGATCGTCCGGCTCATCGACGACGAAGGCAACGAAACCGCGCCGCTCTCGATCGAGCTCATCGCGCGACCCGGTCCGCTCGAGCGCCGCTACTTCCCGTACTCGACGGTGTGGCGCAACGTGTTCCGGATCAAGTTCCCCACGACGACGCCCGGCGGACAGCCGACGATCGCGCCCGACTCACGCTGGTTCGGCCTGCGGTTCGCCGGGGCCGAGGGCAACGAAGAGCTCCGGTGGGAGCTCGGTGGAGCGACCGAGCCGACCAAGCGCACCGCCGCCTTCGGACCGCCGCGCGAAGCTCCGAAGAGCCCCTGACGGCTCACATCCCGGCGAAGACTTCGAGCAGCGGCGGGCAGGTCACGAGCAGCTCCTGAGCGATGTGGCGATCGCCGTAGAGGATCAGCGCTCCTCCCGCCCCCGCGCGCGCGGTGCGCGGGACGTCGCCGCCGCCGAGGACCTCCGTCGCGAACAGGAACTCGCCCGAGCCGACCACGCCGGCGACCGTGTCGCCCTCGAGGAGCTCGAGCTCGCCGACACCGATGAGAATGAGGCCGACCATGGGCTCGCCCTTGGTCACGACCACGTCGCCGGCGATGAGCGTCTTCATCGTGAGACGACCGATGATCTGCTCGCGGATCGAAGCGTCGAGGCGCTCGCCGAGCGGACCGATCGTGACGCCGACGAGCGTCTGCATGCGGTCGGCGGCCGTCCGCAGATCCTCCTCGACCCAGGGGCACGTGCGGAATGCGTCCTGGACCTCGGCGTCCGTCCACGTCGCGACGATGCCGCTGCTCACGCCGATGAGGCGCATCGGAACGCCTTCGTCCGTCGTCCCGCGCGAGCGCAGGACGGCGCCGGCCTCGAGACGCGCCGCAGGCGCATCGACCATCGTCGCGGCGACGTCGACCGTACCTTCGAGGATGAACGCGAGCGCGAAGCCGCTCACCTCCTCGCCCTCTGCGAGCGCGCTCACCTTGGCAGCCGCGGCGAAGGCGGTACGCGCGTCGTCGGGCAGATCGGCGAACGCTTCGACGGCGTCGAGGTCGAGCTTCTTGGGAGCAGCAGCAGCGGGGGCGGAAGTCGCGACCGCAGCGGGAGCCGGGGTCGCGACCGCAGCGTGAGCCGGGGTGGCCGTCGCGTCGGCGGGAGCTTCGATCGGTAGCTCGGGCTCCGAGGCCTCGGCGGCGATCGGCCTCGGCTCTGTCGGCTCGGGAGAGATGATCACGGGGACGGAGGCGAAATCGGGCGGCGCTTCGGCCTGCGCTTCCGCGGGCCTCGACACCTCGGGCTGCGCCATCACCTGCGTCGGGCTGGGCGGCGCGGGCGTCATGCGAGCAGGACGCGGAGGAGCCACCGGCAACGCGCGCGCGGACGGCGCCTCACCGGGAGGTCGCGGAGCCATCGGCGCCCGCGGAGCCGTCGGCGCGGCAGGTGCTCGCGGGATGCTCGGTGCGCTCGGCGGCATCGGCGCGCCGGGAACCGGGGGCTTCTTCGCCCTTGCGGGCAACGGCGGAGGTCGGCCCGGCGCAGGCCGACCCGTGGCGGACTTCTCCGGCGGCGCCTCCGACGAAGGCGCCGGCGGCTGCGAGCGCTCGGATGCCCCCGACGACGCGACCGCTTCGGCGCGCTCGGCGAGCTGGTTCGGCCGCAGGCTCGTGATGACTTCTTCGTCGTCGGCCGACAAGGCCGCGGGTGGCGACGCCTCTGCGGCCGCGGCCGGCGCGGGAAGCGCGCCGTCGTCCCAGGGATTGAACATGCCCGCGTGCACGTGCTCCGCGGGCGGCACCGACGTCGTTGCGCTCGGCTCGGCGTCGTCGTAGCTGCGCTGTTCGTGGCTGGGCTCCGGAGCGGGAGGCGGCTCATCGGCCGGCGGCGCTGCGGCGGCCGGAGAAAAGTTGGGCTCGGCCGTCTGGATGGTCGGAGACGACGGCGGGCGACTCAGCGGCGGCGAGGGTCGGTAGGTCGGCGCGCTCGGCACTCGCGGCGTCATCGGCCCCGGTCCCGCGCCGCCGTCGTCACCGAAGGGCACGAAGGTCGACGCGTTGTGCGGATCGTAAGGGCGCTGCGGCGCATCCGGAGGCGGCGGTGCGGTGACCGCGGGCGGCGAGGCCGAAAGCGACGAGCCCATCGGCGGGGGCGGCTCCGTTCCCGGCGCGGGCTCGGTGGCCATCCAATCACTCAGCTCCGCGGCGGCACGCGCGAGCTCGAGCGCGCGATCGTCGTCGGCCGCATCCCCCGCGGCTTGCGCCGCGCGCCTCAGCCAGACGATGGCGTCGATGCGTTCGCCGCGCTTCCACAGAGCCTCGGCGGTCTGGAGACCCCAGACGACGTCCTCGGGGTCTGTGTCCTTCGTGTTGGGGATCGCAACCATCGCGCGGGCGACGAGGATACCCGTCCCACGTCGCTCACGGCAAAAGCATCGTGATCGTCCCGTCTTCCGACGCGACCACGAGGCTCCCGTCGGACAGCATCGTCAGGGGAGCATCGACGTCCGCTCCGGTCGGGAAGCGCCACCTTAGGCCGCCTTCTGCGTCGATCGCGTAGGCCGCGTCGTCCTGGGCGCCGAAGTAGAGGGTCCCGTCCGCGTCTTCGAGCGGGCCCCCGTGGATGCCGAATTCCTTCGCCCCCGTGCCCTTGATCGCGAACGCCCCGCGGATGAGCCCGTCCGGAGCGAGCCGGACCACGTGCGGAACAGGACCGTAGGTGCCCGCCAGGACGTCCCCGTTTCGCGCGAGCGAGAGGACGCCCCGCACGTACCCGCCGACCGGCGTGCGCCACACCACCTTGCCGCCGGGGTCGAGACGAACGACCTCGCCCTTGTCCGTGCCGACGTAGATGCCTCCGTCGTCGCCGACAACCGCCGCGCCGTCGACGTCCGCGCCGAGGGCAGTCGACCAGGCCGCCGCTCCCGTCGCGTCGATCCCGTAGACCCGGTCGTCCTGGGAGCCGACGATCACGAGACCGTTCTCGGTCACCGCGGGCGCGGTGAAGACCTTGCCCTTCGCCGTGAAGCGCCAGGCTACGTCCCCGCCACGCCGCACGGAGAGGACGGAGGCGCCCGCCGAGAAGACGATCGAGCCGTCCTTCGCGAAGACCGCGCCGGTGTCGGCCTCGCCGTCGACCTCGAGGCGCCAGAGGACGGCGCCCGCAGGAGAGAGCGCGACGAGCTTCTTCGCGTCGCTCCCGACGTAGACGGTGCCGTCGTCGCGCACCAAAGGTGCACTATACACACGTTCGCCGAGGGCCACGGACCAGCGAGGCTTGCCGTCCTCCCGGGCGAGGGCGATCACGTTGCCGTCGAGCGTTGCGACGTAGAGCGTTTGCTCGTCCGGCGAGCTCGTCACCTGCGCGGTGACCGCGCCGCCGACCGTCGCCCGCCACCCGACCTTCACGGCGCGCGGGCCGTGCGCCGCCGAGCGATGCAGATGCCGTGGACCACCGTGCACCATGCGCGGTCCATGCGTCTCGACGCCCGCCTCCGCGCTGGCGGCAGGCGCGACGGGCGGCGCGCGAAGGGGCGCACCGAGACCCGACGCGGGGCCCGCGGCCGCAGGCAGCGCCGAGGTCACCGTCACCGTGGCGGCACCTCGAGCAGGCGTCGCCGGCGCGCGAACGCGGACCACGACGGCGGCGCCGACGACCGCCACGAGCACGGCGAGAGGTAGCGCGGCGTATCGGACCCGCTGCGGCGCCCTCACGCTTCGACGTTCAACGCGTCTTGCGCTGGGCGGCGCGAAGCCGCCGCTCCGACTGACGTGCCTCGGAGACGCCGATCGCGTGCGCGGCCTCGCCGGGCATGCGGCGCGCGAGCCAACCGATGAGCGTGAGGCCGGCGCAGCGCGTGGTCTCCGGCATGTGCGGCTCGCGGATCAAGCGCGTGATGTCGCTGATCATGCGGGCGCGCTCGCCCTCGTCAGGAACCTCGTCGTGGTCGGGGCGCGGCCGTGAGGCACATGCGCTCCGCGCGTCCGGCGAGCCTGCGGTGAGGCGGGCGATGTACAAGGCTTCGATCGTAAGCTCCGACCCTTTACGCGAAGAAGACACGAGTGCCCGTGAGTCTACCGCTTTCGCAGACGTCGTCGAGTTTGCCGTCGGCCTCAATGCGTCGTCCTCCTTCATCAGCGCAGTCGCCTTCCCCGAACCCACGTGGTCACTTGAGCAGCGTTGGACCCGGCCATCCCCTCCTGGCCGGACTTCAGTGAAATACGCGGAAGGAGCGACATAGCGCATGGCAACCCCTACGCAAGGGACGATCGAGCGCCGCAACGGAACTCTTTTTCATGCCGGGACGAGCGAGGCCTGGACGCCCTGCATTCTCGTGATGGTCCGATTCCTGCTTAAAACCGGGCAGAAACGCCCAGCGTGCCGCCGCCGGAGAGCGGTGCCGCGTACGGCGCCGGTCTGAAGGTGGCGGCGCTGGCCGCGCTCGCCTCGGCCGAGGGCCGGGTGAGAAACAGGTATACGGCGGCGGCCCCTGCCATCACCCCTGCCCCGAGCGCCACGTCGGCGAACGTGAAGCTCGACGACATCGCGTCGACGTCGGCCGGCGAGCATCGGGGTTTGCAGCTGTCGAGGTCGCTCTTCTTGCCCAGCCCGTCGAGGGCGAAGACGGCCGAGGTCGCGATCGCGACGACCGAGACGCCGCCGAAGATCCAGACGCCGACCGGCACCGGGCGTGCCCCCCCCTTCGCGTCTGCCGCCGGGGCCATCGTGACGGTGAGCTTCCGGTTCTTCTCGCCGTCGCGAAGCAGGATCGTGCGTTCGACGGGGACGGAGCCCTCTGCCTCGAAGACGAAGCGGTGAGAGCCCGGCTCGAGAGGCACCGGCTTCAGGTCGAGCTTCTCGGAGACGACGACACCGTCGACCTTCACGCGCACGTCGGTGCGCAGCCCGCCGGACGGGCTTCGCGGGTCGAGGACGACCGTCGGGATGACGGCCTCGAGCTCGGACTGCCACTTGGTGCAGTCCTTCACGAGCAGCGCGGGACACGCCTCGCGCGCACAGACCGCGGCCTGGGCCTTCGCGGCGAGCGGCTTGCCGTCCTTCCGGAGCGTCTGGGTCTGCTCGTAGGCGCTGATGCACGTGGCGTCTGCACGCGCAAAACCCGACGCGAGGACGATCGCGGTCGCGACCGCGGGGACGATGAGCTTCACGACCTTCACTCCGTTCGAGTCTCCGTCAGTAGGCGAGCGCCGCGAAATCCGACCGGGGCGAGGGCAGCTTGGCGTTCGAGCCGTCCCACGCGCCGAGCGTTCCGTCCGCGTTGATGGTCGCGGAGTAGACGTCATTCGTGCGTTCGGTCGCACCCACTCCGCCGGCGACATAGAGCCGGCCCTTGAAGCCGACGAACGCGAAATCGTGCAGCGGCTTCGGCAGATTCGTCACGTTCTGCCAGGTGCCGAGGGTTCCGTCGGCGTTGATCTTCGCCGAGAGGACGACGTCGGTCAGCGGGCCCGCGAAGCTCGTACGGCCGCCGGCGACGAAGAGATAGCCCTCCGCGGCGACGAGGCTCGGCTGCAGGACCTTGTACTCGGCGCCCGCGTTCATGAGCGCGGACTGACTCGCGAAGGCCTGGACGGTGCCGCCGGCGACGTCGAGCTTCGCCGTCTCGACCGAGGCGGTGAGCCCACCGGTGACGGGCGCGCGGCCGCCGACGACATAGAGGTTCGTGCTCGTGGTGAGCGCGCCGCAGCGCGCGCGCGCATCGACGAGCTCCTTGCCCGTATCGGTCGACGAGCTGAGCTCGTTCTTCGCGGCATCGGCGTCGGCGACGTGGACCTCCTGCGTGAAGAAGGTGGTCGGCGAGCCGCCGTCGACGCCGGCGTTCGTGCGAGTGCCGCCGACGTAGAGGAGGTGGCTTCCGAAGAACACGCGCGAGCTCTCGTCGAGGCCGCCAGGAGCGCCGTTCGCGCGGTTCGCGCGCCAGTCGCCCACGATCCCCGGGGCCCAGCTCGTCGACTGGACCGCGGCGCCGCGCCCGCCGTTCAGGCCGAAGCCGAAGTTGATCATCATCCACGTGCCGCCGACGAGGCCCGCTGAGTCGAACGAGCCGATGATGGGCGCGCTCTTCTCGATGCGCCACGTCGCGACACGACCGTCGGCGGCGAGCAAGCCCGACCACGCATCGGCGGACCACGCGGGGTCGTCCTCCGGTGAGCTGGGCTGACGCTCGCCGGCCATCAAGGCGATCGTGCCGATCGTGCCGGGCACGGTGTTGCCGTCCGGAAGCAGGACGTTGCCGTCGGACAGCGCCGCGCCGTCGCGATCGACCGAGCCCTCGGCGCCGCCTTCGAGGTCGCCCGCGCCGCCGCTCGCGTAGTCGCCCGGCGGCCCGAGCAGACCGCACTGCACGGAAGCGAACGCGAGGAGCGCGGCGCCCACGGGCACCGCCATTCGCGAGAGCGTGCGGTGGGAGCTTCTCACCTCGTCATCCTAACCCGGGAGCGCGCTCAGGCCGTGTGAATGTCGCTCAGTGGGCGTCGAGCGTGGTGCAGCTCCGGCCGATCTCGAGCTGCTTCATGCCGCGGGTGATGTGCACCTTCACGGGCAAGGGTTCGCCCTTCTCGTCGAGGAGCCACACGGTCTGCTTGCCCTCGGGGTCGCGCGGGCCGTCGATCGTCGAGTCGGGGGCGATCGTGCGACGACCGGCACCGGTCGCCTTCGGATCCTCGCCGAACACGACGGTCACGACGCGGGTGCACTGGCTGTGGATCGGGAACGGCTTGCGCTGACGGTGATGCTTCTCGTCGCCCGCGCTCGCGCCCTCGGGGTCGGCCGAGGCCGCCGGCAGCGCCGAGGAGCCTGCCGGGGTAGTGAGGTCCGCAGCGTGTGCGGGGTCTGAGAGCGAGGGCGTCGCCGGCTCGGATTTGTTTCCGCAAGCGACCGCCGCGAGGAGCGACATGAGGAAGGCGGGCGCGAGGCACGAACGAACGCGTCGGGACATGCGCGGAGAGTACACGAGGCTACTTCGTCACGAAAATGCGGGTCTGGCGCGCAGGGATCGTGACGTTGGGCCCGTTCGCGGCGGCGCCGGTGACGAGCTCGGTGAGCGCGCCCGACGGCATCGAGGTGACGGGCTTGTCGCTGTCGCTGCGGTTGACCGCGACGTAGACGGTGTCGCCCGTGGTGACGCGGCTATAGGCCCAGACGTCGGCGTTCGACTCGAGCGTCGTGCGCGTTCCGCGACGCAGTGCGGGGTGCTTGCTCCGGATGTCGCCGAGCTTCGCGAGGCGCGTCTTCAGGTAGGTCTGGTTCGCGCTGAGACCCGTCCACTGCATGAAGCGGCGGTTGTCGGGGTCGCCTGCGCCGGGAAGCCCGATCTCGTCGCCGTAGTAGACGAGCGGCGCACCGCGATTCGTGAAGAGCACGCCGAACGCGTTGGCGACGCGCTCGTAGGCCTCGACCTCAGCAACGGCACCGGGCTGGCCGGCCCACGCGAGGTTCTTGCCATCCGAGCCTTGATCGTCGCCCCAGAGACGATCGTTGGCGGCGAGATGGATGATGCGCGGCAGGTCGTGATTGCCGATGAACGTACTCATCACGGCGTTCGCGCCGTAGTAGTAGTCGTTCGAGTTCATGAACGTCGCGAGGTCGCTCATGTTCTCCGTGCGCATGATGACGGCCTGGACGAGGTCCTTGCGCAGCGGGAAGTCGAACTGGCCGTCGAGCTTCGTGCTCGGCTCCACGTAGGACTTGATGACGTCCCGGTTCCCGAAGTCGTACGTCTCGCCGACCATGTAGAACCGCTGCGCCGGCACCTGGGTCGCGGTGACGTCGCTCTTGATCTTCGAGCGCAGCTCGGTGAGCCAGGAGATGTCGACGTGCTTGATCGCGTCCGCGCGGAAGCCGTCAACCCCCTGGCCGGTGCTGTCCGCCGTCTGCTTGATCCACTCGACGGCGTTGGTCACCGAATAGTCGCGCGCGGTCGCGTTCGTGTAGTTCCAGTGCGGCAGGTAGCCGGTGAACCAGCAGCGCTCGCGATCGGGGAGCACGTCCCACGAGCAGCCCTCGCCGCAGATGCAGTTGCCGCCCTTGCCGTTGTTGTTCGGCCAGAACCAGTCGTTGTGCGCGGCGTAGATGCCCGACGCCGAGTGCACGTGCACCATCGCGTAGTCGAACAGCACCTTGAGGCCCTTCGTGTGGGCGGCCGCGACGAGCGACTTCAGCTCGGCGAAGGTCCCGAAGCAGCCTTCACTGGCGAGCGTGGCGGGGTTGTCCGAGTCGAGCTTGGGCCAGTAGCCGTGGTAGCCGGAGTACTGGTGGGTGTCGCCGCCGACGCCGAGTCCCGCGACCTGCGGGTTGTCGAACGGCACGGTGACCCACAGCGTGTTCACGCCGAGATCGGTGAAGTAGTTGTCGTTGATCTTCTGCGTGACGCCGGCCCAGTCGCCGCCCTGGTAGTTGGCGATCGACTTGTTTCCGCCGCTCACGCCCGGGACGTCGCAGTTGTTCGCTGGGTTACCGTCGAAGAACCGGTCGACGAAGACGAAGTAGATGACCGAATCGCGCCAGTCGAACACGCCGGGTGGGAGCGCGCCCTCCTCCTCGCAGATGGCGGGCTCGCACGTCTTGCCGACGAACGTGTTGTTCGTGTTCGCGTTCGCGTCGGTGACCTTCGGCTGCGCGTCGTCGATCTTCCACGTCGTGCCGTCGACGAAGAATTTGTACATGACGGCCTTGCCGAACGGGACCGTGAGGTCGGCCGACCAGACGTTGCCCTTCTTCACCATCGGCTTGCCGGTGACCCACGTATCGGAGCCGCCGAAGTCACCACGGAGCTCGACCGACGTCTCGCCGTTGAACGGATACGTGATCGTGTGGTTGCAGCGCTTGAGCGCGTCGGGGCAGACGAAGGGCTTCTCGGGCGTGCTCCCGTAGCCGTAGCCGTCTCCGCCACCGAGCCCGGGGTTGAAGGTCTGCGCGTCGGGCGGCTGACCGAAGTCCCGGTTGTTGGTCTCGTCGCTGCCGCAGGCAGGCAGTGACGCGGCGAGGAAACACCCCGCACCGAGCGCGAGCGCACCGGCAAACGGGCGCACTCCACGGCTGGGGATCGAAAGGACAGTCATGGAGCTCCGGAACGCGGTCGGCAGGGGAAGTCGCGACCTTAGAGTGGCGCAGATTGGCCGAGCCGCCAGGTTTGTCAACTCATGCCTGAGTCACGAGCTCGTCTCGGTGCCCTGGGTAAAGGGTCTCCGGGGGTTTCTCGTCGCATTGACCGGAGGGCGTACGCTCTGAAAGGTTGGATGGTGGAGGACGCAGCCAAGGCCACTTCGGGAGGGCGCGTGGTCCCCGTCCTCCGCTGGGCGGCCTTCGGCGCGTGTGTCCTCCTGTTCGGGACCGCCCTCGCCCGGACGGACCTCGCCGGGGCCTGGCAGCGGATCAAGGACATCGGGTTCCTGTCCTTGCTCGTCGCCGTCCCCTTCCCCTTCGCGATGGCGATGGACGCCTGGGCCTGGCAGGGGCTACTCCGGGCGCTCGACCGCAAGGTGTCGTGGTCGCTTCTCTTCACGCTGCGCATCGGGACCGAGGCGGTGACCAACAGCGCGCCGGCGGGTGCCGTCTGGGCCGACGCCATCTCGCCGCTCCTCGTCTCGCAGCGGACGGGCATCCCGGCCGTCGACGTCTTCGCCGCCTCGACAGCGAAGCGGTGGACCGTCGTGCGGATGCACGCGGCCTACGTCTCGCTCTCGGCGGCCTTCGGCGCGACCGCGCTGCTCCACGCCTCGCGCACGCTGTTCAACAGCGACATCCTTCTCGTCGCGACCCTCGGCGCCGCGGTGTTCCTCATGTTCCTCTCGATCGCGATCGAGGCGCTGGCCGCTCACGGCAAGGTCGCCGGTCGCATCTCGGGGACGCTCGGCAAGGTGAAGTTCCTGCGGATCCGAGCGTGGATCGAGGAGCGACGCCACCACTTCGCTCGGGCCGACGTGCAGCTGACGCGCCTGTCGAAGAACAAGCGCGCGGGCGCGACCGCCGCGTGGCGCATGCTCGGCCTGTGGCTCTTCGAAGGCCTCGAGAGCTACCTGATCCTGCGTCTGCTCGGCGCGCCGCTCGGGCTGGTCGAGGTCCTCTCGATCGACGCGGCGCTCTCCGTCGTGCGCTCGTCCGCGATGTTCACGCCCGCGGGGATCGGCGTCCAGGACGTCGGCTATCTCGCGATGCTCCAGGCCTACGGCGTGCCCGACGCGGCCTCGCTCGGGCCCGCCTTCATCGTGCTCAAGCGCGTGAAGGAGGCGTTCTGGATCGTGATCGGCTTCGTGATCCTCGCGCGCCCCGGACCACGCGCTGTCCTGCTACACCCCGAGCAGCTCGACGCCGTGATCGAGGCCGAGGTTCACTCTGCGCCGCAGGAGCCGCCGGCGGCCACGTAGACGTGAACGCCGAAGGCATCGGCGGGCAACGGCAACGTTCCGTTCGAGACGTCCACCTTCGTACCGGTGACGACGTCGACGACCTCGCTCGGGGCGCCGGGCGGGAGCTTCACCTCGGCGGCGAGCGAGGGCCTGCGCGAGAGCACCACGATCGCGGCGCCGGCGACGTCGCCCTCGACCTCGCGGGCGAACACGAAGCGCTCGGCGTCGGCCACGAGCGTGCGGAGCGCGCCACGGCGGAGCGCCGTCGAGCAAGCCCGCGCGCGCCCGACCTTGCGCACGAGCGCGCGGGTCTCGACCTGCGAGGAGAGCAGCGAGGCCTCGGCCGGCATCACACGCCGCGAGTCCGGGTCGCTCTTGCCCGCGAGGCCGACCTCGTCGCCGTAGTAGACGACGGGCGCACCGGGCAGCGTGAGGACGGTGGCGAGCGCCACGCGCTGCTTCGCGTAGACGATCGGATCGAGCGGCTGCGGAGCAGGTGACCACGCGTCGCCGGTGGCGTTGCCGGCGCTCACCGACGCGAACCGCGAGACGTCGTGGTTGTCGATCATCATGCCCATCACGGCGCCTGCGCCGTCCCAGGCCTGCTCACCGGCGCGGAAGCTCGTGTCGATGTCGCCCATGGGCGCGGTCTCGGCGGCGAGCGTCTCGCGGAGCGTCCACATGAGCGGGAAGTGGAAGCTGCCGTCGAGCCCGAACGGGCCGAGGTCGTACCGGAGGTTCTGGTAGCCGCCTGGGCCGGTGAAGTTCTCGCCGAGGATGTAGGGGACGTTGCCCTTGTGCTCGTAGCGCGTGCGGACGGCGTTGACGATGCGACGAGTGGCGGCGCGCGGCATCATCGGGACCGCGTCGATCCGCAGGCCGTCGGCACCCCAGCGGTCGAACCACCACATCACCTCGGACGTGGCGGCGCGCGCGGCGTCGAGGTTCGTCCAGTCGAGGTCGGGCAGGTAGGGTGCGAACCGGCACGTCTTGATGTGCCCGGCCCAGTCGCACGCGCCCTGACCGCAGATGCACGCCTTCTCCTGGTTGAACCAGTCGGGGTGGTCCTTCACCCACGCGTGCTGCTCGTGGACGTGGTTCGGCACGACGTCGAAGAGCACGCGGATGCCGCGGTCGTGCGCGCTCTGCATGAACCGGTCGAGCTCGGCCTCGCTCGCGACGCGCGAGTCGAGCTCGCGCGACGCGATCGGCCAGTAGCCGTGGTAGCTCGTGTACGAGTGGCCGTCGTTGCCGCCGAACTCGCCTTCGGGGTTCTTGTAGAGGGGCGAGAGCCAGAGCGTGTTCACGCCGAGCGCCTCGATGTCGCCGGCCTCGACGGCCTGCCGCAAGCCCGCGAGCGTACCGCCCGCGCGATCGGAGGGCTGGGCGGGCGGCGCGAGCGGGCCAGCGTCGCCGCGAAAGCGATCGAGGAAGACCTGGTAGACGATCGCGTCGCGAGGGTCCCAGGCGTGCGCCTCGACCCAGACGGTGGCGATGGCCTCGTCGGCGTCGACGCCTCGCGTGTCGCGGGCACGGATCGAAAACGTGTACTTTCCACGTTTCAGGCCGGAGGCCTCGAATCGGAGCGCGCCCGTCTGCGGGTCGGCGGAGGCGACGGGAAGCGTGACGCCCTCGCGCGACGTGACGACCACGGCGGCCGGGTCGAGCGCCGCGCCGCCGCGTGCCGCGTGAAACGATGCGCGAACGACGATGCGACCGTCCGCCGAGCCTTCGGTGCCCTCGACGTGCACGACCGGCCGCTCGCAGTCCGCGACGACACCGAGGGCGACCTCCCTGCCGTCGTGGAAGGCGGTCATCGGGACTTGCTTGTCGGTGAGCCACACGCCGTCCTCGACGATCGCGTAGGCGTGCTCGCCGACCGGAGCGTCGATCATCGCGGCAACCCAGCCGTCCTTGCGCACCTCGGGGATGGTTCCCGGCCTCTTCCAGTCGTTCCAGTCACCGACGATCTCGACGTGGGCGTCGCGGGTCGCCGGCTTGTGCCAGACCTGGAGGCCACACGCCTGCGCGGGCGCGGCGGGCTCCGGGCTCGACGAGCAGCCCGCCGAGACCGCGGGCAGCACGACGGCGCTGCCGGCGAGCGCGATGGCGAGCACGAGCGCCCCGCGTTGCTTCTCGCCTCGTCTCGTCGGTCCCGTCACGCACGAGGTCTAGCCTCGGCACCCCATCCCCGCAAACCGATCAGGTCCCGAAGGCCCGCTCAGGGCTGCGGTTCGGTCGGATCCTGCGGAACGGGCACCGGATCGTACGGAACCGGGCCGGATGGGGTGTGGGAAGGCGCAGGGTCGGGCGAGGGCTCGCCGGGAACGGGAACGGGACCGGGAAACGGGGGCTGGGTGGTGGGCAGATCGACGATCATGCGGAGGACGAACGCATGCGCCGTGCCGGCCCTCCGGTTGCCTTACTTCGCCTTCCAGGTCGCCAGGCGCAGCGCTCGTGGGAGGGTCCGATCCGGGCCAATCCCCTTGTCGTCCGTCGTCCACAACCGAAGCTTCGCGCCAAAGAGGCCCGCCTGGACGATCGCCCTCCGCTGGACGACGGCCTTCGGCTCGCTCGTCGCGTCGGGAGGCAGAGGCGCAAGGGCGGCGCCCGCGAGCGCACCCGCGTCGCGGCCGAGCGCCGTCCAGTAGCTCGGACGCACGCCGAAGCGCTCGATGAAGGTGCGCACATCCTCCTCGTGAGCCTCCTCCGGCCTCGTGGCCAGGATCGGGACGAGCCCTGCCGACGCGCTGAGCACGACGATGCCACGCGGGACGTCCGAGGGCGTCACGCCGGCCTCGAGCGTCACCGCGATCACGCGATCGTTGGGCGAGCGCCTCGACTCGAGGAGCCGCTTCACGTCGCGGAGGACGTCGCGCGCGCACTGCGTCGGCCCCGACACGAGCCACCCCTGCGCGCCCGACGCCATCCATGCATCGACCGGGAAGCGCGGCTTGCCGGCCTCCGACAGCGGAATATCGCAGCGCGTCGGCGGAAGGAGCACGAGGCCGCCGGCCTCCGCGGCGCGGCCTGCGGCCTCATCCTCCGTGGTGTCGATGACGAACGCGGCCGTCTTCACGGAATGGCGCAGGAGCGCGTCGCCGAGCATCGCGAGCTCGCGCTCGGTGCGCTCGCCGAGGACGAAGGCGTAGTTCTTCGGCATGCGAGCCGCGCTCGGAGCCGCGAGGAGCAGCACGGGCACTCCGCTCTGCTCGCTCCAGAGGCTCGCGCGATCGGCGCTCGCCCGATCGAAGCCTGCGACGATCACCGAGGCGCCTTCGCCCGCGAGCTCCTCCATCGCGGCGCGCGTTCCCGCGTCGTCGACGCCGTCGTCGCGGGTGACGAGCCGCACGCCGTCGGCAGCGCCCGCACGACGCGGGAGGTCGAGCGCCCAGGAGACGCCGCGCACCACGTCGGCCGCCTCGTCGCGGAGCTCACGCGTGCGCGTCGGCAAGAGGAGCCCGACCGTCTTGCCGGAGACCTGGAGCCCACGCCGGCTGGACGCGAGCTCGCCGAGCTCGAGCCCGGCGTCGCCGCCGGTCTGCGTCGCGCTCGTGCCGCTCACGTCGAGAAGCCAGCGTGCGAGCGCGGCGTCGTTCGACTCCACCGCGATGCGCGCGAGACGCGCCGCGACGAGCTTCTGAGTGTCGGTCGTGTAGCCCGAGGCGACGCCGCGCGAACGCATCGTGCGGTAGGTCTGCTCGAGGACGCTGCGCGGGAGCGTCTCGAGGATCTGCGCGATCTTCATCCGGACGCGATCGCGGTCGTCCTCGCCGACGCCGCGCAGCCATGCGTCGAGATAAGCGAGCGCCTCGTAGTCGTCGTGGGCCGCGATGGCCGTCAGCGCGAGCTCCTCGAGGAAGAGCTCGCGGTCGGCGTCGTCGACGACCTTGCCGACGAGCGGGCGGAGCATGTCGAGCGCCGACTGCGGGGCGCCGTGGAGGCGAAGGCTCCGCGCGCGCGCCACGTTCGCAAGATCGCGGGTCGCGCCGGGCTTGAGATCGGCGAGCGACGTGAGGACGCCGTCGGCCTTGATGAGGTCGCCCTCCTGCAGGTACGCGAAGGAGAGATAGACCTTCGCGAGCGGCACCGCGCCGTCGCTCGGGAATCGACGGATGAAGTCCGAGGCCGTCGCCGGGTCGAGCTTGCGAAGCTCCCACTTCGCTCGCACCTCCGCGAAGGCGTTCGCCCCCGCCGGCGAGGTCGAGAGCGTCGCGACGGGCTTCGCCTGGCGGGCTGAGCGCGAGCACGCGACGAGGCTCGCGACGGTGAGGAGGAGGGCGAGGGCGAAGCGGCGCAACACGGAAGCGCACGCAGCCTAAATCACCGAGCACGATTCTCGTCCCTCGAATCGGGCCCGGCCGTTTAGGGCGGAAGGGGAAAACCGGAAACAGGAGAACCGGAAACAGGAGAACCGGGGAGCGGACTCGGTATGCTGCGGCCGTGGCGCGCATGATTTTCGGGGTCGTGGGGTCGGTGGCGATCGGAATCGGGGCGCTGGCCGCGTGTCAGCGGAGCGACCCCCCTCCTGGGACCCCGGCGCAGGCTGCCCCCTGTCCGGACGATGCCGGGACCGAGCTCCCGCGCGAGCTCGCCTGCTGTCTCATCCAGGCGCGCACCTCGGAGGAGGCTCAGATCTGCCTCTCGAAGGCCGACGGCGGACACTGAAGAGCGTGGTAGGTTGACGCCGATCCGATGGCCTCCGCCAGCGTCACCGCAGAGACTAGTCGCCGGGGCAGCGTGCTGAAGAAGCTCCACTCCCTGAGCGGCGTCATCCCGCTCGGCGCGTTCCTCGTCCTCCACATCTGGGTGACCGCGTCGATCGTCGGGTCGCGCGCCGTCTACGACCGGCAGGTCGGGCTGCTCCACGGTGGCGTTCTCGGCGTGCTCGAGCCGCTCGTGATCGTCCCGCTGTTCTTCCACGCGATCTACGGCGTGATCCGCGTGCTCGGGCCACGTGACACCGAGCACGCCTACGACACCGACGTGCTCGCCACGCTGCAGCGCGCCTCCGGTCTCGTCGTGCTCGCGTTCGTGAGCCTGCACCTCTGGGAATTCCGCGCGCAGACGTGGCTGCACGGCCTCGCCGAGAGCTCGTACTCGACGAAGCTCGTGGAGGACCTCTCGTCGACGAAGTATGGGGTGCCCTGGATCTCTCTCGGCTACATCGTCGGCCTGGCAGGCTCCGTGTTTCATCTCGTGAACGGCATGTGCAGCTTCTGCACGACGTGGGGGTACACGCGCACGCAGGCCGCGCAGAAGGCGGCTCGCGTCGTCTTCCGCGTCTCCGGCGTGCTGCTCTTTGCTTTGTCGTCCGCGCTCGTGGTCCAGCTCGCGACCGGTTCGCGCCTGTTCCCCGCGAGCGAGCCGGCCTGGCCGGCCTTCTCCTGCGGACCCGATTCCCAGCCTCCCCCTCCTCCCCCCCATGCGATTCCGGCCGGCAATGCGCCGCGCCCCGCATCGTCGTCCCCCCCGCCCCTTCCCAGCGGCGGCCACTGACCCCATCGAAGAGAGCCCCATGGCAAAGTCGAGCAGCATCGTCACCGAATCCGGAAAGGTCAGGCGCGTCATCGTCGTCGGCGGAGGTCTCGCGGGCCTCACCACCGTGATCAAGCTCTGCGAGGCCGGCATTCCCGTCGACCTCTTCTCGCTCGTTCCCGTCAAGCGCTCGCACTCGGTCTGCGCCCAGGGCGGCATCAACGCGAGCGTGAACACGAAGGGCGAAGGCGACTCTCCCGAGGTCCACCTCGAGGAGACGGTCTACGGCGGAGACTTCCTCGCGAACCAGCCCCCCGTGAAGGGCATGACCTACGCGGCGCCCGGCATCGTCTACATGCTCGACCGCATGGGCGTGCCGTTCAACCGCACGTCCGAGGGCCTCCTCGACTTCCGTCGCTTCGGCGGCACGCTGTTCCACCGCACGGCGTTCGCCGGCGCGACGACCGGGCAGCAGCTCCTCTACGCGCTCGACGAGCAGGTCCGTCGCTACGAGACGATCGAGGTCGAGAACGAGAAGGGCATCGCCGTCAAAGGCGAGAAGATGGTCCGCAAGTGGGAGCTCTGGGACTTCCTCGGTTGCGTGCTCGACGAGGGCGGCGTCGCGCGCGGCATCGTCGCGCAGGACCTCAAGTCGATGGAGATCAAGTCGTTCCCCGGCGAGGCCGTGTGCCTCGCGACCGGCGGCTCCGGCATCGTCTTCGGCAAGTCGACGAACAGCGTCATCAACACCGGCACAGCGGCGAGCGCCGTCTACCAGCAGGGCGCCTGCTACGCGAACGGCGAGTTCATCCAGGTCCACCCGACCGCGATCCCCGCCGCCGACAAGCTGCGCCTCATCTCGGAGAGCGTGCGCGGTGAAGGCGGACGCGTCTGGGTCCCCAAGGACGCGAAGGAGAAGCGCCGCGGCAAGGACGTCCCGGAGAGCCAGCGCGAGTACTTCCTCGAGAACAAGTACCCGGGCTACGGCAACCTCGTGCCGCGTGACATCGCCGCGCGCGAGCTGTTCCTCAAGTGCTTCCACGAGGGCAAGGGCGTCTTCAACAACAAGACCGGCCAGAACGAGCTCGAGGTCTACCTCGACGTCACGCACCTCCCGAAGGACATCCTCCACAAGAAGCTCTCGGGCGTCCTCGAGATCTACGAGAAGTTCGTCGGCGAGGATCCGTACACGAACCCGATGCGCATCTTCCCGGCCGTCCACTACTCGATGGGCGGTCTCTGGATCGACTTCGAGAAGTCAGCCGACGGGCGCCTCGTCATGGGCTCGCCGCGCAACCACGCGACGAACATCCCCGGGCTCTACGCGGCCGGCGAGGTCGACTACGCGTACCACGGCGCCAATCGCCTCGGCGCCAACTCGCTCCTCTCGTGCATCTACGGCGGCATGGTCGCCGGCCCCGCGATCGCGACGTACGTGCAGAACCTCGACAAGAGCGCCTTCGACGTGAAGAGCTCCGTGTTCGAGAAGGCACAGACGCGTGAGCGCGAGCGCTACTCGGCCATCCTCGGGATGACCGGCAAGGAGAACCCGTACAAGATCCACGAGGAGCTCGCGCAGGTCATGCTGCGTGACTGCACCATCGAGCGTCACAACGCCGTGCTCGACAAGGTCATCGCGAAGATCGACGAGCTCGAGGAGCGCTCGCTCGCGATCGGCGTCACCGACACCTCCACGCACGCGAACCAGGGCGCGCAGTTCGTGCGTCACCTGCGGAACATGCTCGTCCTCGCGCGCGTCATCGCGCAGGGCGCGCGCAATCGCGACGAGTCTCGCGGCGCTCACTTCAAGCCTGATTTCAAGGCTCGCGACGACGAGAAGTTCCTTCGCACCACGATGGCCCTCTACGGCGAAGGCTCGGGCGGCAAGAGCGTCGTCAACTACGTGCGCGGCCTCGACTACCCGCTCCTCGGCAAGACGGTTCACGTCACCGACGAGGTCGACATCAGCCTCGTGAAGCCGCGCGCGCGGAAGTACGAGACCGCGGGCGCGGCAAGCCACGCGGCGGGCGACACGAAGGAGCCGACGAAGGCGGCCGCAACGTCGCCCACGTGAACAACCCTCCGTCGCCTCCGCAGAAGAAGGGCCTCAGCGGCCTCGCGATCGCGCTGATCATCATCGGTGTCCTGGCCGTTCTCGGCCTCGGCACCTGTGTGGCCGGCGTGTTCTACGTGAAGGCGAAGGCCGAGAAATTCGCCGACAGCATCGACGGCGGCGGGCTGGTGCTCGTCTCACCGCCGGAGGTGAAGACGGAGCTCGCGGGCGCGAAGAAGGAGTACGTCGGCTCCTGGACGAGCAAGAAGGACAGCACGCTCGACATCGATGCGGAGGGCAACCTGAGGCTCGTTCGTGACGAGGGCGGCGCAAAGGAGACCCTGACGGCGCCGATCGCCGCGTTCCAGGGCAACGACATCCAGATCAAGGCGTTCGTGACGCTCACCATCCCCGTCACCAGCCCGCCTCATCGCGTGGGCGATCACTGGTCGATGACCGCCAAGGGCGTCATGTTCGAGCGGAAGTAGCCTGGCCAGGCCATGGCTCGCGTGAAGAGCCACGCGAGCACGGCTATCGCCAGAGCTTGATCGAAGGCGACGAGCCACGAGAGCGGCGGCGCCAGATAGCCGCCGAAGAGGAGCGAGCGCGCGCCCGTCAGATGCCGCGCGAGCGCGCCTGCGTCGAGCGCGAGATAGGTGAAGGACAGGCCGAGCGCGAGCTCGATGCCGGCGCGCGGAAGCTCCCTGCCCGGTGCGCGCGCAAGCCCGCCGTGGAGCATTGCCACGCCGGCCAGCAGCTCGAGCACGGTCCACACGAGGCCGAGCGCACCGAGCGAGAGCGGGCCGAGCGCCGCGGGCGCGAGCACGTGGAACGCATCGAGCCCAGCCATGAACGCCACGGGGTCGAGCGCCTTTGCGATGCCCTGAACGAGGAAGAGCGAGCCGAAGGCCATGAGGCCGAGGCGCACGGCTCGCGCACCTCTCCCCGGCTGAGACCAAGCGCGGCGTGCTCGCATGACCTTTCACAACTGCAATTCGCGTGCTGTCGCGTCGCCGGTGGCCTCTTGGCTGTTGCCTGTCGCCGGTTCGCCCCCTAATGATGGTCCGCGACGATGGCCGAAAAGAAGAAAGTCCGGCTCAAGGTCCTCCGCCAGGACGGGCCCACGAAGACCGACTCGAAGCGCTGGGAAGAGTTCGAGATCTCCTGGCACCCGCAGATGAACGTCATCAGCGCGCTGATGGAGATCCAGAAGAACCCGCACAAGGCGGACGGCGGTTCGACCGCGCCGGTGGTGTGGGACTCCTGCTGCCTCGAGGAGGTCTGCGGTGCGTGCACGATGCTCGTCAACGGCAAGGTCCGCCAGGCATGCTCGGCGCTCATCGATCAGATCGCTCCCGAGGGCGAGGAGATCACGCTCGCGCCGATGACGAAGTTCCCGCTCGTGCGCGACCTCATCGTCGACCGCACGCGGATGTTCGACGACCTGAAGAAGGTCAAGGCGTGGATCGACCTCGACGGCTCTCACGAGCTCGGGCCGGGACCTCGCCAGTCGCAAGAGAACCAGGAGACGGCGTATCCGCTCTCCCGCTGCATGACCTGCGGCTGCTGCCTCGAGGCCTGTCCCCAGGTGAACGACCATTCGAGCTTCATCGGCCCGTCTGCGCTCAGCCAGGTGCGCCTCTTCAACCTGCACCCGAGCGGGAAGATGCACGCGGCCGAGCGCCTCGAGGCGGTCATGGGCGAGGGCGGCGTGCAGGACTGTGGAAAAGCGCAGAACTGCGTGGTGGTTTGTCCGAAGGAGATCCCGCTGGTCGACTCGATCGCGGACGTTTCCCGACAGACGACCAAGCACATGCTCTTCGGCTGGCTCCTCAAGTAGCCGCCGGGTACGCTTCGGAGGATGTGGCGAGCTGCATCCCTGACTCTTCTCGCGTCCTCCCTGTCGCTGCTCGCGTTCGCGTGCAGTGACGACTCCAGCACGCTCGGCGGAAAGCAGGCGGGGACCTCCTCGGGCGCGACGTCGAGCAGCGGCGACGCGACGAGCTCTTCGTCCGGCGATACGACGAGCGGCGGGACGAGCGGCACCAGCGGCGCCAGCGGCGCCAGCGGCGCCAGCGGCGCCAGCGG
>Ga0105047_10003384_pt1 | contig 28102 bp, 29 predicted proteins | sample MAT04_FD_78384 | JGI IMG/M metagenome (GOLD analysis project Ga0105047, IMG submission 78384) | Freshwater microbial communities from Lake Fryxell liftoff mats and glacier meltwater in Antarctica - MAT-04 (megahit assembly) | ecosystem: Environmental > Aquatic > Freshwater > Ice > Liftoff... | reverse complement strand
TTACGCGGTCGATCAACATCAAAACCGCGAGCCACTGAAATGTAGTAGGAAAACAGCTGCATGGCGATGGCAACCAAGATGGGCTGAGTTTGCTCCATGGTCGACGGGATCGTGATTATGTCATCCATTAGATGACGGCTATTAGCCTCACTACCCTCGGTTATTATCGCGACTAGTGGACCTTTGCGGGCTCGGATTTCTTCCATGCTGGAATAGGTTTTTTCTAGCAAAGCGCCGTCTGTGGCAATCGCAAAAGTAGGGAAGTTCTCGTCGATCATGGCTAGTGGCCCGTGCTTCATCTCGCCAGCGGCGTAGCCCTCGGCATGGATATAGGAGCACTCTTTGAGCTTTAATGCCCCCTCTAGGGCACAAGGATAGCCGTACAGCCGGCCAATGAACAGAAAGTCCTGGTAGTCTTTGTATTTTTCAGCAACTTGCTTGATGGACTCGGCTTGGTCTAAGACGGCTTGGGCTTTTTCGGGTAGTTTTTCTAATTCTTCTAGCAGCGGTTTGAACAAGTCGCTAGTGCCGTTATTGAGGTGCAGGGCAATTTGAATTAGAACAGTAACTTGGGCAATAAACGCCTTGGTGCTGGCCACCGCTTGTTCAGGGCCGGCATGGCAAAACACGCCAGCATCGGTCATGCGAGCGATGGTACTGCCGACGCTATTTACGATCCCTAGGCGCAGCACGCCATAATCCTCAACTTTTTTGAGTGCGGCAATCGTATCGGCCGTTTCACCCGACTGAGAAATTGCTAACAGAGCGGTGCTACGCGAGAACGGTTCTTTGCGATATTTGAACTCGCTGGCAAGCTGCACTTCTACCGGGATACCAGTTAACTCTTCAATGATGTACTCGCCAATTAGCCCAGCGTAATAAGATGTTCCGCAAGCCACAATTACAATTCGGTCAATGTATTTGAGCTGGCCAACAACGCTTTCTAGGCCGCCAAGCTTAACTATGTTTTGAGATGACAATGCGCGGCCAAGCGTAGCCGAACGAATTGTGGCTGGCGCCTCGAAAATTTCTTTGAGCATAAAATGCGGGAAGTCACCCAAGCTTGCCTCATCGTTATCGAAATCCAATAACTCAGTTTTTGGTTCAACCTGTTGGTCGCGCTTGAGGTTTCTGACGGTAAGATCGCTTGGCGTTATAATTGCGACGTCATAATCCTCTAGGTAAATAACTTTTTGAGTGTGAGTCACCAGAGCGGCGGCATCGGACGCCAGAATGTACTCGTTGTCTCCGACACCTATAACTAGAGGGCTGGAAAGTCGGGCAGCATATAATTTTTGCGGTTCTTTGACTGTAATTGTCGCTATAGCATAGGCGCCTCTCAGGTCGGCTAAGGCAGCCGTAAATGCGTCCTCGAACGAGTCGAGTTGTTTGGCATAAAAATCAATTAAGTGAGGAATAACTTCTGTATCAGTGTCGGAAAGAAAAGTGTAACCAGCTGATTGCAAGCGAGCTTTAATTTCCAAATAGTTTTCGATAATACCGTTGTGCACCACAAAAATTGTTTTGTCGGCGTTAGCATGCGGGTGAGCGTTTAGGCTGGTTGGCGCGCCGTGAGTTGCCCAGCGGGTGTGGCCAATCGCTAAGTGGGCTTCGCTGGGAGCTTGGTCTTCCAGAGCTTGTTTGAGTGTCTGTACACGACCGGCTTGCTTAACTAGCGTGCCCTGATCGTCTTGGATCATAGCGATACCAGCCGAATCGTAGCCCCGGTATTCCAAAGCTTCCAGACCGCCTACTACAATTGGCGTTGCTGATCGTTGCCCAATATAACCAGTGATTCCACACATCGCTAATCCTTCTTTTTATTTAGACAATCTTGGATAAATGTCTTCATATTTTTATTAAAAGCCGTTACCGAAAATTGCTTGGCGTGGTCGGCGATACTGTCGTAATTAAATGATTTATTTAATGCGGTTTCTAGAGCAGCAGCCACACTTTTAGTAGTTTGTTTGTCGAAAAACAGGCCAGTTTTACCTGGAATAACGTAGTCTAAGGCACCGCCCTTATTGTAGGCAATAACAGGCGTGCCGGCGGCTAAAGCTTCTACGGCAACAATTCCAAAGTCGTCCATATTGGGCATAATGAAGCCGAGTGCCGACTGGAAGTGTCCACCAATTTCGGCATCGTTGACGTTGCTGAGGAAAGTCACGTTGCGTCCAGCTATTTTTTCTAGCCGTTTGTGGTCGGGTCCGTCGCCGATCACTACTAAGGGTACTTTGAGCTCTGTACAAGCCTCTACGGCTAGATCGATGCGCTTGTAGGGTGTTTGTCGCCCGGCAACTACAAAGCCATGCCTAAGCGGTTGTTTGCCCAAAACAGCAAAACGCTCTACTTCAACCGGCGGATGCACAACTGTCGCCTCGCGCTTATAGTGCTTTTTGATCATGGCTTGAGTATGCGTGGAGTTAGTTACATAAAAATCAGGATGTTTAGCAGCCTGAAAATCCCAACGCTTAAGAGGATCAATCAACAGTTTTAGCCCCAAACGTGCCAGCCAGTTTAAACCAAGCGGGAAGCCAGGCTTCTTCATATATTCGTCAGTTCGCACCCAATAATACTGAGTAGGCGAGTGACAATAGCAAATGTGAACGGTGTTCGGGCCAGTACGTACGCCTTTGGCTTCAGCTCCACTACTGGAAATGACTAGGTCATACTCGCTTAGATCCAAGCGGCTAAAAGTCCACGCCCTTAGCAGCGGCAAAAATTTCTTTAAGCTTTTGGGTAGTTTTTGCAGCCAGGTAGTGCGAACATCAGCATCGTCAAACCAATCAATCTTGCTGGGATCGTACTGCGAAGTATAAATCGGCGCTTTTGGATACATTTTATGGAGCTCTAAAACTACTCGTTCAGCGCCGCCAATCCCGACTAGCCAATCACAAACAATTGCTACTTTCATCCGCGTGTACCTTTATGGAAAAGCACAACCGACGCCGTTTTTGCAATAATCACCATATCACTCCAGAAGCTCCAGTTTTGCACGTAGTACAAGTCGAGTTTGCGGCGTTCCTCGAAGCTTAAATCGCTGACGCCAGATATTTGAGCTAGACCAGTCAAGCCAGACTTAACACTCAAAATCAGGTTCTTTTGCTTGTATTTATTGAGTTCGAAATCTACCAATGCTCGCGGACCAACCAGGCTAATGTCGCCCCTTACAACATTAATTAGTTGCGGCAATTCATCTAGACTGGTCCGACGGATGAAACGGCCAATTTTGGAAACACGGGGGTCATCGGGTAGCTGGTCACCGTTTTGGCGATATTGCTGTAGCAAGTCAAGCCGATTCATCTTTCTGAACGCTTCCTCCGGACTCAAACCGTTATAGGTCATCTTGTTAGAGCGGAATTTATAGATTGTGACTGTGCTATTAAAGCGGCTTAAACGCTTCTGTTTAAAGAGGATTGGTCCCTTGCCGGACAATTTAATGGCTATAGAGATAGCTAGCATCAAAGGTGAAGCTAGTATGAGCAATAAACCGCCAACAATCAGATCAGTTAAGCGCTTTACGACCCTACCCCAGCCGATCAAAGCAGTTTGGTGAACGGCAATAATTGGCACGGCTTGGAACAAATCAACCTCGATTTTACCAACGAACAATTCGCTGTTTCCTGGCACGAAACGATAAGCCACATGGTTTTCTTGAGCGTAAGTAAGCACTTCGTCGTTGGCTTCGGTGTTGGCATAGAGTTCAGTTTGGATAATGGTATGAATCTGCTGGTCTTTGAGATGCTCTATGGCGCTCGCGAAGCTTTTGAATTGTTTATGTGGAATATCAGCTTTTAAAGGATGTTTAGCACCGCCCACAACGCCCACAACTCGGTAACCAGTTATGTGAGTTTGCTGCAATGAGTCCAGCAAACGATGAGTGGTTTTGGTGTCGCCAACAATTAGAACATTGTTAATACCCACGCCATAATTAAAAAGTTCTCGTCGGAAAGCTCTCGCAAGAGTGCGGAATAGTAAAACAAAGAAAAATGCCAAAGCAAATCCGTAAACAGTCACTAATCGTGCTGGGAAAATGGCAGTATCCATAATGTAGGCGTAACTTATAACAAATAAGATGCCAATAAAGCTACCTACTAGTAAGCGGCCAGTTTCACTAAAGCGATTGTCGTGGTAGCGGGAATTGTACAAACCAAGCAGAGCGAAGATAAGAATCCAGAAGGGGAGCAAGCTAATAAGGATCATGATGTAACTCATAGAGTTAACATCGGCGCTCAATGGTTGGTTGTCAAGTGTCACCCGTAAAATATAAGCAACAGTAAAGGCTACGGTGATGGCTAGAGCATCGCCGACAACCAGAAAGAAATTGTAGATTAGCGAGGCATTGTTCTTCATATACTAGTGTAGATTATAGTCTTCCTAAAGACATGTAAGCTTTCTCATCAAGTTAGCTTATACTAAATTGTAGCATTTATGAGAGCATCAGCCCTGAAGTACGCCGTATTATCTGTTTTATCTATCATATGTATGGTGGTCTTGGCGTTAGCGCCTTTCCACGCTTTTTTGACTGTTTGGCTGTCTAGCTTGATCGACGGTCACTACATAGCACTTCGGCTATGGAAAGAAACACTTCTTCTGGTCGGTATAATTGTAGCCTCATATCTCGTTTTAGCTGATCACAAAATTCGCTCACACACACTTACTCGTCGCCTCGTCTGGCTAATATTAATTTATATTGCTCTTAATGGTGCTTTGGGTTTGATCGCTTACCACCAGCAAGAGGTAACACTAAAAGCGGCGACTTACGGTTTCGTAATCAACACTCGCTTTTTGTTTTTCTTCTTAGTTGTTTGGGCAGTAGCATTACGGACTAGCCGGCTACAAAAGCGATGGATACCGCTAGTATTATATCCAGCAGCTGTAGTTTGTATCTTCGGTGTGCTGCAGGTTTTTGTACTGCCCAAGGATTTTTTGAGTCATTTTGGCTACAACCTAACTACAATCGATCCCTATGGAACAATCAATAATAACCAGAACTATATCCGAATCATCTCGACCTTAAGAGGAGCGAATCCACTCGGCACCTATCTGCTCATACCTATAAGTGTGCTAATAGTGTTAATTATTCGCGGCAAACGTAATTGGCAAAACATATCCTTGCTGATTGCAGCCCTGATAACTCTTTACTTTAGTTTTTCTCGAGGAGCCTGGCTGGGCATGGCGCTGAGTTTTGCAATAATTTTATTGCTAAACTTGCATTCCCAAAAAGCAAAACTTACTTTTGCGGGTATTTTTTGCGCGGCAATATTACTGGTTGCCAGCGGCGCCATAATCTTAAAAGATAATACTCATTTCCAAAACGTCTTTTTGCACACCCAAACCAACTCTGCTTCGCCGATAAGCTCTAATGATAACCACATAGCCGCGCTAGAAAACGGCTTTGAAAATATAAAAATTGAGCCTTTAGGCGGTGGTACGGGCAGTGCCGGTCCAGCATCTGTGTACAACGAGCGACCCATCCGCATAGCCGAAAATTATTACATACAGTTAGGCCAAGAAGTCGGCATTGTTGGTGTCGCTCTGTTTGTGTTAATTAATCTTGGGGTCGGCTACTTGCTGTGGTTACGCCGCAGCGATCCTTTGGCCCTTAGCTTACTGGTTAGCCTCATCGGAATTAGCTTTATCAATATGTTGTCGCACGCTTGGACAGACGATACTGTTGCATATCTGTGGTGGGGGTTAGCTGGGATTGCTATGGTTAATGTTTCGCTAAGTGCCAAGAAATCAGAAACCGTGAAAAGTACAAAATGAGCCTAATATTTATGACTTCCCAAAATTAATAGACCGTAGCATAATGAACATATATGAACGAAAAGCAAACAGTTCGCCCCACTAAGAAGCAAAAAGAATTATTAGGCTTTATTGAGACTTTTATTGCTGAGCATGGCTATAGTCCTAGTTACCGTGAAATCATGAGTGGCCTAAATTATACTTCTGTCGCCACCGTGGCATTGCATGTAAACAATCTAATCAAACGTGGGCATTTAGCCAAGCGCGATCACAGTGCTCGCTCACTAGAAGTGGTCCAAGCATCGGCGGAGCCTGCAAAGATCACCTCTAATCAAATCGCGCCCGGCGAAGAGAAGTGGCTAGTAGAAAAGGTGGAACACGCTTTCGCTCAATTAGAGGATCTGGGGGGCGACCTAAAAGATTCAAGCCTGGACCATCTATACGTGCTGTTGGGTGCCCTAAAAGTGCTTGGCCTGGATGGCGCCGCTCAAAGCTTTATGCCGCGCCTGAGCGCTCTCAAGCAGCGCCAATCTTCGTAACAAATACTGTAATTAATACTATATCTAGCGTAGCGTGCGGGTGCTACACTACTACATAGTTAACAAATAAATGCTGGAATCCCGTGCAACTCGGGAACTGTGCCGCAACGGTTTACCTCGAACAAATCAAATCGAGGAGAGTCCGATACAGCAATTAAACAAGCCTCTCGAGCAGGAGCAAACAACCAAATGTTGTTGAAGCCCTCGCTCGAAAGACCCGAGGGATTTTTTATGGCCGTCGCAGCCGAAGCACTAACTGAAACTTATTACCCCCAATATCTAGAAGCAGTCCCAGACCTACCGCTCATAGAGGTGGTGCCAGAAACACCTAGAGATGAGCTAGTTCGCCGTCGAGCGGCAAAGTTTATTGGTGCAGTACTAACAGATCATCAGGTAGATTTTGCGTCTATCGAAACCGCCGAAGATATCCAGCCTATCGAGTCACTATTTGATGCCATCAAGTTAGCCGCCGAAGGTGATGCGACGGCACGAAAAATGATTGAAACGAACGTCAGAACAGATGTGATTGAGCGAACCATAAAAGCCGGTCACATAATGAAAGTTGATCTCATGGCCGACGAAGCTGGCAATATTCAGCAGTATGGCCAGACCATGGAATCAGTCCAAGCTAACAGCCTGCTTTTCGCGGCCGACAGTTGGCAAATGCGCCAGCGCACCGAGGCCGAAGTAATTAACGCCTTCAGAATCAAAGATTATTATCATAGCGGTCAGCTTGAAGACTATAGCTTTGTGGTTTTTTCCCAGGCTGCCGACAACATGAGCGAAACAGAAATGACTGAAGCCGGTTTCTTTATCGATACTATGAGCTGTGCTATCCAGGTTACCACTGCCGAAGGCTCAAAATTATCGACAGAATCTGCTTTTGTAGCCGGCACTAAAAAGCCGGGCGAAATCCGTCACGACACAGACACTTTAGTAGCTCTTGCTAAGCGTTTAGGCGCTGATTTTGAAGGCAAGAGCGCTGCGGAAATTCTGAACACACCATTACTTATCCCAAACAATTTAATTCCGAATGGCGCGGTTGATCTAGTAAAAATCTATGACGAATGTGCTGGTGGCACTTTCTTTGGCGAAGATAAACCGCAAGAAGACTATTTAGATTATCGTGAAAAATGCAAAGAACGCGAACTTATGCTGCTGCCCACAGTTGAGGATATTGTCGATGAGTTAATTGCAGAAGTTCAAGATATAAAAGGGCGCGTTCATGCCGCGGAGAGATTACATAAATTATCAGAAAAACACATGGTTCAGCAAGCAGTCGGCGACCCATCCATTAATCCAAAAGTATTTGGCCCAGCCGCTCCTAACATTATTCAGGCAAGACTCGCGCTCGCGCTAGGCAATTACGAAGAAGTTGCAGAACAGACTAACGTAGCCATTAAAGTCGCAAAATCTTCCTCATGTCCTAGCGGCAAAACTCAGCTAAACGACATGAACGAGCTAGGATCAAACAAAAAAAGCTCCGAAGCCGGCAAAGATAAGTACGGTTCGTTAACTTTTAAGTGTCAAAAAGGCCACTCTAATACTCGGCCACGGGATAGGCTTATAGGCAATTGTAAAACTTGTGGCATTAGCGTCAAGTGCTAGTAAGTGCCAAGGTATAATTTGTAATATGAGTTCTATTAAGAAGCCACGAATCGGTATATATGCCGGCACTTTCAACCCAGTCCATACTGGCCATATAACCTTCGCCCTGCAAGCTCTGCAAGTCGCCAAGCTGGATGAGATTTACTTTTTGCCAGAACGCCGTCCACGCAATAAGCAGGGGATTGAACACTTTGCGCATCGGGTGGCCATGCTCAAGCAGGCATCGCTGCCTCATCCGCAATTTCACGTTATGGAGCTGACCGATGTTAGTTTTAGCATTGGCAACACGCTACCAAAATTGCAGCAGAATCTACCCGATAGTCAGCTAGTTTTCTTATTTGGATCAGATGTTGTGCCAGATTTGCCAAAGTGGCCGTATGTTGCGCGTTTACTCCAAAGCTCGGAGTTAGTTATTGGATTGAGGCAGCAAGATGATGCAGAAACTATAAAAAATCAAATAGAAAACTGGCAGACACAGCCCAAAGCACTCAGTATTTTCACCAGTTTTGCGCCAACTGTTTCGTCCAGTAAAGTGCGCACCGCCTTGCAGCACAGAACTCAAGCGCAAGGTTTATTGGCCAGTGTTCAGCGTTACAGTAACCACCACTGGTTATATGTATCGGTGGCCTAGCCTAGCCCATCTTGGCTAACACTGGTCAGATTGACAAGCGTAAGCAGATTCGCTACACTAAGACCACTTCATAGACTACGCGAGACAGTCTTGTGAGACAAAAACTATAATTAAAAAAGTGAGTTCAGCCCTAACATATGGGAGTGTTTGGCTGGCAACGAGAGGTGTATCATGTCAGTTAAAATTAAAGTACGTAACAGCCGCGCTGAGACTGTGACTGTGCACGTCCATCGGCCCGAGTGGCGTAAATTCCTAGAGTACTAAGTAAAGACTAATTGTTCTTTTTGGCTTGTGCGGCGATCTCGGCGTCAATTTTCTTTTTGAAATCATCGACATTATTGCCGACTTCAATCTTTTTGCCATTTAGGAAGAAGCTTGGAGTGCCAGTGACACCGGCTTTGTTGCCGGCCGCGATATCAGCGTTAATCAGGTTGTTAACTTCTATACTGGTAAAATCAGCCTTAAATTGTGTAGCGTCTAAACCTAATTGTTCGGCGTATTGATTGAAGGCAGTGGTCGGATCGCTGGCAGTGGTCCAAACTTGCCAATTACCAGGGGCGTATAGTAATTGGTGCATCTCCCAGAACTTGTCTTGTAGTCCGGCGGCTTCGGCTGCACGAGCGGCGGCGAAGGCATTAGGATGAGCATTGGTTAAGGGGAAGTTACGGAATTGAAAAGCCAGTTTATCACCGTAAGCTTCTCGCACTTGGTCGATTGTTGAAGCGAATTGTTCACAGTAAGGACATTGGTAGTCGCCGTATTCTAGCAAGGTGACATTGGCGGTGCCTTTACCGATTACGTGCTGAGTGGCTTGTTTGTTGTTTGATGTAGATTTTTTGCTGTCTTTGCCGTTGCCACTAAAAGCAAAAATCCCGACGAACACTAATAAGATGACGATGATGATAGCCCAGAATTGTTTGGACATTTAAGTAGTTCCTTCCTTCAATTTGTCCTTACAGTATACAATACCTGCCCACAGTAAAATAAGCGCCACTTTTAAATACAGCCTAATAATTATAAGCTAAAGGAGTATGTTAGAATTTTTAGTCACATGTTTGCTGTTGGCCCTAGCTATTTGCGGTGTAGTTGTGCGCAAGACTTACTTCTATGTTCCTATCCAGGAATTAAAGCGTCAGGCTGAGCGCCATGATCCGCTAGCCAGCAAGTTGTACCCGGCGGCGGCTTACGATGGCAGCCTGCGCTTCTTGCTTGGACTATTTATTGGTCTAATGAGCGCTGGCGGCCTTATTATGTTAGCTCGATTAACGCCTATTTGGCTAAGTTTGATCATTGTATTGGTAATTTTATGGGCGGCTTTTGAGTTTTTGCCTGCCAGCAGGATTAGTAGCCCTGGTGCTCGGTTAACCGTACTAGTTACCCCCACTATTACCTGGATACTTAATTACTTACACCCGATTCTGAGCCGTAGTGCCCGAGTGGTCGAAAAGCCATACGAAAAAGTCCAACATACCGGTATTTTTGAACGCGAAGACCTAGTGCGGCTGATAGATAAACAGCAAAAGCAATCCGATAACCGCTTGAGCCACGAAGAGTTAGAAATAGCCAAGAGGGCGCTTAATTTTGACGAACGCCGGGTGGCAGACATCTTTACGTCCCGTAAAAGCATTAAAACGGTTCTAGCTAGTGATACTATCGGGCCAATTTTGATCGACGAATTGCATAAAAGTGGCCAAGATTTTGTAGTGGTACGCGACAAACCCAAGGGCCCGATTGTCGGAACCTTGCAGTTCAGCCAGCTAGATATAAAAACCAACGGTAAAATCCAAGATGTCATGGACGCTACCGTTTATTATGTGCACGAAAAAGACAGTCTCAGCGAGGCGCTGCATATTTTCTTTGAGACTAATCAGGCGCTATTTATAGTGGTCAATAATTCGGAAGACTACGTAGGAGTTATTAGCGTCCAGAACATCATCCATGAGCTGCTCGGGCATGTACCTGGTGATGATTTTGATCAATATAGCGATTCAAAAGCAGTTGCCTCCCGCCATCACAAATCAAAAAAGACAGCCAAAACTGAGGAAATCGAAGAATTAGTGTTAGAATAACAGGGATGAAAGCTAGAATTTTAAGTAACGAGGTCAAAGACCACATTGGCAAAACCATTCAGATCGAAGGTTGGTTACACAAAAAGCGTATTTTAGGTGGCCTAACTTTTATTAATGTTCGCGATCGTCGCGGTCTGGTTCAAGTCGTAATCCAAGATAAAAATGAAGTTGAAAAGTTGCGTGGTCTGCAGATTGGTACGGTATTGGCTGTCGAAGGTTTGGTAAAAGACGAGCCGCGGGCACCTGGTGGCGCCGAACTGCATGAAGCTAAATTGACCGTCATTGTCTCGGTGGAAGCCGAACCACCCATCGAAATCGACAAGCCGCTAAGCCATAAATCTGAGAACCTTGATACATTGTTCGAAAATCGTGTAATTGGACTGCGAAACATTCAAGAGGGCAAGATATTCAAAATCCGAGCCGGTTTGTTACGGTCAATTCGTGAATTTCTAGATAAAAATGAGTTCGTCGAGATCAATACTCCCAAGATCTTAGCAGGCGCTACTGAGGGTGGCGCCGAGGTGTTCAAAGTCGATTATTTTGGCAAAGAAGCCGTACTAGCCCAAAGCCCGCAATTTTATAAGCAGATCATGGTCGGTGTATTTGAGCGGGTCTTCGAAATCGCTCCAGCATACCGCGCCGAGCTTAGCGCCACCACCCGTCACGTATCGGAAGTCACGATGCTTGATATCGAGATGGGCTTCATCAAAGATCACGAAGAAGTGCTAGATACGGTCCAGGACATGACCTATCACGTACTAATTAAAGCCTACGAACAATTCGCTGGCGAACTAAAAAGCTTAAATGCTCCAGAGCTAGTTTTGAAAGAAAAATTCCCGCGCTACAGTGTCGCGCAGGTTCATGAAATGTACACTAAGGCCACCGGTAAAGACACCACCAAAGAAAAAGACCTAATACCGGACGAAGAGAAATGGTTGTGCGACTACACCAAAAAGAATGATGGCTGTGAAGCGGTTTTCGTGACTCATTTCCCAGTTGAAGCCATGAAGTTTTATCACATGGTAAATTCGGAAGATCCCAGCACTGTCATGTGGGCCGATTTACTGTTTCGCGGCCTGGAAATCGCTACCTGCCCACAACGCGAGCATAGCTATGAAAAGTTGATAGAACAGATGAAAAAGGCAGGACTCGACCCAGAACACCCAGGCTACAAATACTACCTGCAAGCCTTTAAGCACGGTTTGCCAGCTCATGGTGGCTGCGGCTTTGGCATTGATCGTTTGGTCGAGAAAACTATTGGCCTGGGTAACGTCAAAGAAGCCATTTTGTTCCCACGCGATATCAATCGTCTAACACCATAATTATTGAATAAAATTTAATTCTTGACTTTGGATGATTTGAGGATTAGGATTATCAGTGAATTGTTAAAAAAACAAACAGGAATCACCTCATGAGCTTCTATATTTTACAAAAGAAACGACTAAACGCTTTGGCGCTCTCATTATTCCGACACCTTACTTAGTCTAGGCTTGGCGAGGGGTCTTAAGTCGTACTTTTTTGTTTCCAAAAGCGTGAGCGGTTTGCTAGACTAAGCAGTAGTACTATGGCAAAAAATGAGGCCACCGAGCCACAAATTTCTCCTGACGATAAAGCTCTACAACAGCGAGTTGAGGTTATTATGAATGGCGTTAATCCGGAAAATGTCGGTCCCAATAGCCAGGTCGAGCCGACGATCGACATCTTTAATGATCCCAGAACCGCGCCGGCAGTTTCGGCCGACGTGCTTAAAGAAATCGGTGCCGATAACATGCCGCTTACCATGGCGCCTGTTGCATCGGCTGTCGCCTCTACCGAAACAACACTTAATGATCAGACCACTCTCACCGAAACTACTGTCGTGCCAGAAGATCCGGAAACCGATAAAGCTGTAAATGACATTGTAGCCAGCGAAAGTGACGCTGTTCTCGCCGCAGAAGACGCCGAAGCCAAAAAAGTGGCTGGCGACGCTATCGTCCCTGTTCCAAAAGGTTGGAAATCAAAGTTCAAACGACTCATGAAGCTTAAGCGCACCTGGGCAGTCATAGCCATAATTTTACTGGTAATTTTTGCCATCCCGTTTACTCGATACACAATCTTGGGCCTGTTTATTGAGCGATCCGTAAGCGTAATTGTATCCGACAGTACCACCAACACAGCCGTTAGTGCCGCCGAAGTGAATATTGACGGTGTAATGACAAAAACCAATGGCGAAGGCAAGGCTACGCTAAAAGTACCAATTGGTAAGTCGAGCATTACCATCAAAAAACAATATTACAAAACTACCAGCCAATCATATTTTGTTGGTCTAAAATCATCTGGTGACAAGACTATAATAATCACTGCCACTGGCCGGCAAGTGCCAATTACGGTTATCAATAAAATAACTGGCAAGCCTCTAGCGGCTGTAGAAATTAAAACGCTCGGCACTACCGCCAAAACCAATAGCCAAGGTAAAGCGATAATTGTTTTACCAACCAATAGTAAATCCGACACAGCAGAGGCCACCATAACTGCCGCAGGTTACAATACGGCCAAAACCCGCATCCAAATAACCAACCAATCCGTACCAGTCAACACCATAGCTCTAACTCCAACTGGCCAGATTTATTTCTTGTCTAATCTGAATGGCACGCTCGACGTCGTCAAGACCAACTTGGATGGTTCGGGCCGCAAAACCGTGCTGGCTGGCACAGGCAAAGAAGACAAAGCATCTACCAGCTTGCTGGCCTCTCGTGATTGGCGTTATCTGGTGCTCAAATCAGCCCGCAACAGCAGTCAGCCCGCCCTGTATTTAATTGATACCAGCAGCGATAAAGTCATTAGTTTTGATAGCGATAATGCCGTGTTCTCATTGATCGGCTGGTATAACCATAACTTCATGTATAGTGTCAGTCGCAACGATGTTTCGCCTTGGCAAAACGCTCAACAAGTAGTCAAAAGTTATAATGCCGACAGTGGCCGGTTAAGCCAAATAGATCAAACCTCCGCCGAAGGTACTGCGGACAGTTACGCCAATCAAAGTTTCGCAAATTTTTACATTACTGACGGCCAACTAACTTACACAACCCAGTGGTATGCCAACAGCAATCCACCAAGTGTCCATGACATTAGCGCCAAAAAAGCCAGTATCCGCGGGATTTTACCAAACGGCCAATCCAAGAAAGACTACCAAACAATCTCAAATGACGGCCTAAGTTATATCCAAGCCGCACTTTATGAGCCCAAAAGCGTTTACTATCAGGCCAATAATTACACAACCAACCAGTCTACTTTCTACAAGTTTGAGGACCAAAAAATCAGCACAATTTCTAGCATAAATCAGAACACCCTCAACCAAAGTTATCCGACATTCTTGCTATCACCTAACAATAATCAGACCTTCTGGACTGAGCTTCGCGATGGTAAAAACAGTCTTTTTCTAGGTGATGCTAATGCTCAAGATAAAAAATCTATCGCCCCACTTAGTGAATACTCACCGTATGGCTGGTTTAGTGATAATTATCTACTAGTCTCCAAAAGCAGTAGCGAACTGTATATTATCCCTGCCGGTAACCTAAGCACCATCTACAAGCCAATCAAAATTACTGATTATTACAAACCGTCTCAAACTTATGACAGCTACGGTTATGGATACGGCGGCATCTAGCAGGCGTTAACACCTATAAAAGCTTATGCTTTCGTGCTACAATGCAACCAATAATGGAACCTAATCAACCACCAAACGAATCAAATCCTAACGAGACAAACAGCGCTCCAATTATGGATATCGCACCACCGCCAGTAGCGCCATCTAGCTCTACTGACCAAGCTTTACCAGAACCGCCTAAACAAGAAGCAGAAATCCCGCACGAAGCTCCCAAAAAACAAAAGGTTACCAAGCCACCAAAGCAGCCTGGTAGTGGCGTTGGGCTGGCTATTGTCGCTACTGTCATTATCGTTTTAGGTCTTGGCGCTATTGCCGCCTACGCTTACATTCAAACTGTAAAATAAACTTTTTTATTTTTTAAAAACATTATCTTGTTGTAAAGTGTCAAGTTATGTTTAGTGATATTTCTCAGAAATTAAAAAAAGCTGGTGCTGTCGGAGTTATACCGACCGATACTTTGTATGGTTTGGTGGCCCAGGCCGCTGATCAGCCGGCGGTCGAGCGTTTGTACGCGCTTAAAAATCGCGATGGTAAACCCGGCACGCTTATCGCCGCCAGCATAGATCAACTGGTCGATCTGGGTGTTAAAAAACGCTACCTAACGGCCGTAGAGCAATTCTGGCCAAATCCGCTGAGTGTTATTATCCCTTGCGGTGATGAACTGGCCTACTTGCACCTTGGTAAGCAAAGTCTAGCCATACGAGTTGTTGGTGACAAGGAACTGCAGAAGCTCTTACAAAAAACAGGTCCATTACTTACGAGTAGCGCTAATCATCCTGGTGAAACTCCGGCGGCTACTATTAAAGAAGCTCAGAAGTACTTCGGTGATAACGTGGATTTTTATGAAGATGGCGGCGATCTTTCCGGCAGTCAGCCATCAACAATTATTCGTATCATCGATGATGCTATCGAAGTTTTGCGCCCGGGGGCTGTTACAATTGATGAATCAGGAAGGATACAAAAATGACATTCGACGACTACCAAAAACAAGCGCTCAAAACCATCAATACCGATAACAGCCATGACGCTCTAATGCAACAAACTATTTGGGCCATGGGCGTGGCAGGTGAGGCAGGTGAAGTGATCGAAAAATGGAAAAAATTAATCGCCTACCAAGACGGAAAAATCACTGACGCCGAAAAAACCGAGCTTGGTAAAGAAATGGCCGATGTTGTTTGGTACATAGCAGTTTTTGCCGACAGTCTTGGTCTGACTTTCGAAGAAATTATGGCAGCCAACGTCCGCAAACTAGCCGATCGCCAAAAACGTAACGTCATCAAAGGCGCTGGCGACAATCGATAATAGTTAACAAGCTAAGTGTTATCCTTAACTGATAAATTTCAGGCGTAGCCAATCGTCCAGACTATTACCACCACCCCCGGCCATAGCCACCACCATATCACCGGTATCAATGTGTTTTTGAATGACTTTTTTCAAAGCATTGTCGCGCTCCATAGCCACGGCAATTGACGGATCACTTAAATGAGCAATGAGTTCGTTAGGTGGAATAATTCGCTGTTCCTTATCCTCGCGGGCTAAATAACTTGGGATCCAGTAAAGCTGGCTAACGCCATCGAAACAGTCTTTATAATCATCAATCATGTAGTGTTGGCGACGGTTGGTCAGCGGCTCGTAAACTACAACTAGGTTTTGGCCGCTTTTAGCGGCCATCTCGGTGGCTACACTCATAGCGCCGCGGATTTTTTCTGGTGTGTGGGCGTAATCGCTGTATAGATTAGGGATGATTTGCTCCATGCGGCGCGACAAACCAGGAAAGCGATTGATGATCTCTACCAGCTTATCTACGGACTGCTTAGTAGCCTCATGAACTGCTTGGATAGCTAGCCAAGCGTCGAGACGTGTATAACGACCAAGCAGAGTAATGTCGTTAATAGCAGCGGTGTCACTTTGCAGAATAGTTAATGAGTCGCCAGATTCCATGCTCAAATAATCGGCATCTTCTTGCCATAAAAATGCACTATCACTCTGTTCTAAAAATTCGTGAAAAGCCGCTTTGTAGTCCTCGCGGGTAGGAAAAAGCTCGTGGTGATCCCAGCTAACACCTGTTATCAGACTGATTTTAGGTTCATATGCCAAGAAATTGCGATCAAATTCGTCTGCCTCGTATATAAAATATTTGCTGGCGGGATCGTACTCGCCCATTTCACCAAAGCTAACTTTAGCTGGCAACAGGTAGCTAATAGGCTCGCCGAGTTGCTTAAATAGCCAAGTGGTCAGGGCAGTAGTGGTAGTTTTGCCATGGGTGCCGGCGATCGCGATTAAATCGAGGTTTTTTTCTTGCAAAATCTGGTTTAACAATTCATCGCGCTTACTGGTTTTAATATTCTGCTCGCGGCAAAAAACAAGTTCCGGCGCGTTAGGATTTTCTAATGGCAAGGCCGAAGTGTAGACAAACCAATCAATCGGTTTTTGATCGTGAACGGCCTCAATCGCTTCGGTAGTTTGGCCAATATGCACTTCGTTAATACCGTGTTTTTGTAAGTATTGAATGTAGCTGGAATCTTGCTTGTCGGAACCAGAAACTTCGTAACCAGCGGCGTGAGCAATTTGTGCCAGTGGGCCAATACCAGCACCGCCAATACCCGAGAAGTAAATATGCATGACTTCAAGTATCAAGTATTGGCCAATATCTCGCAAGACCCAAGGCCACTAAATAGTAATTAACCCGGCCGTTTGCTCTATAATCATAACCAGCATGAATAAACGTCACCTACATCACGTTTGGACTAAGTTTAGGCTTATTAAGCCGTGGTACTTCTTAGTTATATTAATTTTAAGCGCCGTAGTCTGCGTTTATGCTCTTCGGGCCAACAATCAACGCATGCTAGAGCTACGTAGTGCCGTCTATAGCGCCGATAAGGACAGTACTGGCGTAGAAACAGCTTTGCAGGGCCTGCAAGCCTACGTAACCACCCACATGAACACCAACCTCAGCGCCGGCCCAGACCCGGTCTATCCGCCAATCCAACTCAAATATACTTACGAGCGACTCGTAAAAGCCCAGAGTGACGAACTAGCTGAAGCCAGCGGTGCGATCTACAATAACGCTCAAAAGTACTGTGAACAGCAGAATTCCACCGGATTTTCCGGCAGTAACCGCATACCATGCATCGAAAAGTATATCCAAGACAATGGCGGCCAAGCTGCGACCACAATTCCTGACGCTTCCTATAAGTTTGATTTTGTTACGCCAGCTTGGTCGCCAGACTTGGCCGGCTGGAGTTTAGTAGCCGTAGTCGTATCGTCGGTTTTGTTTATCACCAGCCTAATTAGTCGGCTGTGGTTCAAGAAGCAACTTTCCTAGCGAGTAGTATCAATTACAAACAAAATACCCCCCTGATTAATCAAGAGGGGTATGATGAGCTTTGAACTAACTAAGACTAGGAAAACTAGGGCTTAGCGGCGTTGTTGGCGTTTTGAACAGAGTTACTTGTGTTGCCGGAGCTACTGCTCTGGTCGGCACATTTCTGTCCATTTGGGTTGTCTTTTTCGAAGGTTTTAACGGCGGTAGCGACCTGGCCGCTATCCTGTAAGTTTTCCCAGAAAGTAATTTGTGTACGGTTGATGACCATTTGGTCGAATGGCGCGTGTAATTCACAACCAAGCTTTACGAGCGATACATTGTTCGCGGCAGTGCTAGCAGCTGCAGCTTTAGTGTCGGTGCTAGAAGTCTGCAAGTAGTAAATGTTTGTGAGTACGGTGTACTTATCGTTCATGCTCGTAACGTTACCGAAGTAAACTTGGCCAGTGCTCAAAAAGACGGCCTGAAGTTTATTAGAATCAACGTATTGATCCTCTTTGTTAGTCGAGGCGCCTACGATCAGCCAAACAACTAACGCAACAAGCAGTAGTCCGATAGCTGTTAGGAATGTGAAGATGCCAACTCGAAGCCACCTACCTTTATCTGATTTATTTCGTTTGCCACCAGCAGGGGCTGTAGGTTGAGCAACGTGATTGCTTGGGGCTACAGGTTGCGGTTGTGTTGTACTGCGTGAAAAATCCATATTTTCTCTAACTCCACCTTTTATACTTTTTATGGTTACCGACCCAGTGTAATACACCTGACAGAGCTAAAGCAAGAGCTAAACGCTGTTTTTTAAGAAGTTTGTGGACAAAATTTATATTAGCCGATTTAACTTTTGACGCCGTTCAGATAGGGCTTATGCTCTCCAGAGGGGTTGACAAATAAAATCGTACCAGAGTATGTTAGGGGTACACTACTAACGATAAGAGAGGGGAGTTCATCATGGGATACAAGCACACTAACTCTAAAGGCGTAACTTACTACTTAAACTCAAAGGAAGTAACACTTCGCGGCGGCAAATTGCAGCGAATCTACTACTTTAGCAAGGACGAGCGCCCAGAAGCTACTGACCTACCAGACGGTTTCAGTGTTAACGAAAACCCACGCAACGGTTTCCTTACCGTTAAGCGTTCTTAGTTAGTCTGATCCTTCAAGGACCATTAACTTTGATAAATGCCCGGTCGCAGCAATGCAATCCGGGCATTTTTAATGAGAAAAATTTGATATATAGTATTTACGATGAGTAATATGATTCTTAAAGTTAAGGACCTGCGGAAAGTCTATGATGGCAAACCGGCCGTTGACGATATTTCTTTTGAAGTCAAAAAAGGTGAAATCTTCGGCATTTTAGGCCCCAATGGCGCTGGCAAGACCACGACTCTAGAAATGATCGAAACCATGCGTGAGATCGACGGCGGCACAATTATTATAGATGGCATTAATGTTGCCAAAAACCCCGACGCCGTCAAACGTATTATAGGCGTGCAGCCTCAAACTCCGGCCTTTCAGGACAAGCAAAAATTAACTGAAATTATCGAACTATTCTCGGCAGCTTACGGCGAAAAAGTTAATGCCAAAAAGTTTTTGGATGATGTCCAGCTAGGCGACAAAGCCAACAGTTACCCCGAGCAACTCAGCGGCGGCCAGCGCCAACGCCTGAGCATTGCGGCGGCTTTAGTGCACAGCCCCAAAGTTTTCTTTCTAGACGAACCAACCACTGGTCTCGACCCCCAGGCTCGCCGCAACCTCTGGGATCTTATCCGCGAAGTCCGCGACAAAGGTGTTACCGTCATTATGACCACACATTATCTAGACGAAGCCGAGCTGCTCTGCGACCGAGTAGCCATTATGGACACCGGCAAAATAATCGCCTTAGATACTCCACATAACCTCGTCAAACAGTTGCTAAAACGCGGCTTCACTAAGAAACAAAAAGTTGAGCAGGCCAATTTGGACGATGTCTTTATCGATTTAACAGGCAAGGGTCTACGAGATTAATATGCTAAAACAACAACTGCGCACCGTTTATGTCTTTACCAAGCTCAGCACCAAGCGCTTTTTCCGCGACAAACTAGCCATCTTCTTCGTGATCCTGTTCCCGCTGATTTTCTTATTCGTCTTTGGCGGCCTAAATAGTAACAACAGCGGCAATGTATCATTCAAAGTAGCACTTATCAATCAGTCCAACAGCGATTTCGCCCAAAACTTTAGCAAACAGATCAATGACAGCAAAATTTTCAAAGTCGATCAGTCTGCCAAAAATATTGACACCGCCAAAGACAAAATGACCAAAAGCCAGATTGACGGCATAATCGTTTTGCCGCCCAACTTTGGTGATGTCGCCGAAGGCCAAACTTTTCCGTCCGGCCAGGCCCAGCTTTTGTACAACAAAGGCGCCTCCGCCACCGGCCAAACTCTTAGGTCGGTGCTAAAAGAAACGTTCAAGCAGGTAAATGCCAAATTTGTCGATAATGTCGAACCGTTCACCGTCACCACCAAGCAACTGAGCGTTAAAAGTCTAACCGCCTTCGACTACACCTTTGCCGGTTTACTAGGCTTCTCGATCATTGGTCTCGGCATTTTTGGCCCAGTCAACGTCTTCCCAGAGCTCAAAAAGCAGGGTGTACTACGCCGTTTGCACACCACACCACTCAAAGTTTGGCAATACTTCATGGCTACCATGTTCAGCCAAGCCGCCACTGGCTTGGTATCAATTGGCATCCAGTTTATAGTGGCCATCGCGTTGTTCCATCTGGTAGTAGCCGGCAATTACATCGAAATCATCCTGTTTACCATTTTTAGCATATTTATGATTCTAGGTATCGGTTTAGCCATCGGCGGCTGGGCCAAAAACGAGCGCCAAGCCGCGCCGCTTAGCAATATTATAGTCTTCCCAATGCTGTTCTTGTCAGGCACCTTTTTCCCGCGTTACGCCATGCCAGAGTGGCTGCAAAATATAACCGATTACCTGCCATTAACGCCGGTTATCGATGGTTTGCGACTGATTATCGTAGAAGGTAAACACTTAGTAGATCTCGGACCGCAGCTACTACTGATAGCGGCCTGGGGCATAATCATCTACGCTATAGCCTTCCGCGTTTTCAAATGGGAATAAAACCACCCCTTGTAAAATTAGCATAAACGTGATACAATAGGGGCATGGTTACGAAAAATACTGCCCCAAATCCAGACCAAGAAGCTATGTTTAGCTTAGAAGACATTGCTCCTCGAAATCACATTCCTGAAGCTGGGGTAAGTGTACGTATAGAAGAACGTGCAGAGCATCTTTTACATACGCTTAATCTCATAGGAAAGTATCGTCAGCGTAACGGTTTTCAAGAAGCTGCACATGCAGAATCACCTCATCGTAGATTAATTGAAGAACGCTATAGAAATAGTACCCGTCAAGTTGTTAGAGGTGCCGAAATAAACGGCGACCAAGCGGAAAAAGATGCTAGATGGCAATTTGCTTTTGCGACAGGACAAATAACTCTTAGTCATTCTGGGCTTATTGATGAGGAAACGCTAAAACATCAAACTAACGAAGATTATTCTAATTTCACAAATACGTTTTTTGGAGATAGAAAAGCTACAAATAAGCGTAATCGCTTTCGCGTAGTTCTAAACAAACAGCTTAGAAAATAATCTGGCCTGACATATAATTTAATTAGATGAGTATATACGCTGAATTACCGAAGCCATTTTTTATATTGGCGCCGATGGATGATGTGACTGATACAGTTTTTCGCCGTATGATCGGGCAGTGCGCGGCACCAGATTTGTTTGTGACGGAGTTTGTAAATGTTGATGGCGTGCAGAGCGCCGGCCGGCCAAACGTTATTAAAAGGCTCAAAACTTCGGATAATTCCACCGAAAAACCATTGATCGCTCAGCTTTGGGGCCTAAATCCTGATAAGTTCCGTCAGACCGCTCAGGAAATTGCTGATGGTGAGTTTGGCGAGTACGCCGGTATTGATCTAAATATGGGTTGTCCGATCAGAACTATTATTAGTAATGGTGCCTGCTCGGCATTGATGAATGACCATGAGCTAGCGGTGAAGATTATTAAAGCTACCCAGGAAGGTGCGGGCGGTAAATTGCCGGTAAGCGTTAAAACCCGACTTGGTTTTAACGAAATAGATTTAGACTGGCACGAATTATTACTACAACAAAACTTAGCGGCGCTGATTGTACACGGCCGCACTCGCAAAGACATGAGCAAATCGGCGGCAGATTGGGAGACAATCGGTAAAATCCGCGAGCTGCGCGACAAAATCGCTCCCGAAACGATGATAATTGGTAATGGTGACGTTATGAACCGTCAGCAGGGCGAGGAACTAGCAGCTAAATATCAGCTTGATGGCATTATGGTTGGTCGCGGTATCTTTCATGATCCGTTTCTGTTTGATCCTACAAGTCCTTGGGAAAGCTGTACTCGTGAACAGAAGCTAGAACTGTACTCTAAACATGTTAAGCTTTTTACCGAAACCTGGGAGGAGGGCGAACGAGCCATCCATACTCTCAACAAATTTTGCAAAATCTACATTAATGGCTTTGACGGTGCCAAAGAACTGCGCGAACGGCTGATGAAAGCCGACTCGGCCGAGAAGCTTCAGGCGCTACTCGTGGAAGCTCAGAAACAACCCTTCAAAATTACTGCGACATAAGGCTTTACTTGCCCAGTTTGAAGTTCTATACTGAGTTTTAAATCAAGGTGGTGGGAAAAATAGGGAGTAACATGCCAGAATTAGCCCACGATTTACCACCAGAAGCTAGAGTTATATTAGCTATAGATGCATCAACTTTAAGACAAGCCGACGTTTTATTAGATGTAGCTAAAGAAGCAGGTGCTCAATTTGTAAAGCTTGGCTTAGAGCTTAGCTCGGCAATAGGATGGGCGGCATGCTCAGAAATGACTCGAGCTTACAACATTGACTGGATAGCTGATGCTAAAATTGACGATATACCAAATACGACCAAAGGCATCATGAATAATTTAGCGAAGCTCAAGCATCCGCCAGTTGGTGTTACTATTCACGCAAAAAGTGGCGCAGAATCTATGATTGCAGCCCAGGACATTGCACAGCAAGCCGGTGGTATAACTATGATGGCCGTTACTCACTTGACGTCTATTGACGAGCAAGAAACTCAAGCTACTTATGGAATGAGCGCTTCAGGATTAGTACTAAACCTGGCGAGGAATTCGATTCGTTCGGGGGTTTTGGGGCTAGTATGCTCACCAAAAGAATTGGCAGTCGTAAAGGCTGATATCGAAACGCAGCATTCAATAACTATGATACCCGGCATACGCCCAGCTGGGATGGATAAAGGCGACCAAAGTCGAGTTATGACACCAGGTGAAGCAATTACGCTAGGTGCAGACCTGCTTGTAATTGGAAGACCGATCAGTCAAGCAGATGACCCAGCAGCAGCATACGAGAGTATCGTTGCAGAAATAAGTGAAAGCCTGAATCGGGAAAGCGTAAAGGAGTAGATGAATATGAATATGAATGAACTAGCTCAACAGTTTAGAGCTGAAATCATGGAATCTGGTATTGTTCTTGACCGTGAAGGCACGCATCACGAGTTTGTTAGTGGTATGCATGGGCAGAAATTAGATTTTGATAATATCCAGGTTAACAGTTCTTTATATGAAAAGTGGATTGATGTAAACAGTAGTTTTATTGAAGAAGAGTTTCCGCGCTTGCCACAGGTTATTATCGGGGTGGCTAACGGCACTAATCGAGTAGCACTTGATGTGGCTCGCAGTTTTAATGGTAGATCGATTGGCTTAGTGAGCGAAAAAGACAAAACTCATTCCAAACGCCTATTTCTAAATCCTTTTGTAGCTGGTCGGCTACTCGACACTATGAAGCCCCAATTAGTCGTTGTCGTTGAAGACGTCGGTACTACTGGCTCTAATTCTGTCCAAATCGCTAGCCGAGTAAGGGATTTTACTGGAGGTCACGTCGAAGTAGTGACAACTTGGCAGCGCCGGGAAAACCTTGAAAGACTTGACGAAGAGGATATTCCTTACAGAGCAATCATTAAGGAACCTTTACCAACGTATAGTCCTGAGGAGTGCGCAAAGACCGGCTTTTGCTCGAAGGATTGGGAATTTATCCCTCGTTCAAAGTAGGCTTACAATCTACTTTAGAGACTCGAGGATAATGTATAATGTCTAGTAATGATTGATGCTAAAAACCTCACCAAAAGATATCGCAAAAAAGCGGCGGTCCAAGACCTCAGCTTTAAGGTTCGGACTGGACGGGTTACGGGCTTTTTGGGGCCAAATGGCGCTGGTAAATCTACGACCATGCGCTTGATGTTAGGGTTAGACAATGGTGAGGGTAACACCACATTTGACGGCAAAAGACTACATGAGTTTCGGCAACCATCTAAGGCTGTCGGTGTGTTATTGGAAGCCAAAGCTTTTCATCCAACACGTACTGCTAGGAACCATTTGAAGGTTTTGGCAGATGCAGGAGGCATTCCGCTTAGTCGAGTGAATGAAGTATTGAATATTGTGGGTCTTAGTGAAGTCGCCAAGAAGAAGCCGGGTAAGTTTAGCTTGGGGATGAGTCAACGCTTGGGCATTGCAGCCGCTATTTTGGGCCAGCCGAAGTACTTAATGCTCGATGAGCCAGCTAATGGCCTTGATCCTGAAGGCATCGCTTGGCTAAGGCAATTCTTGAAAGACTACGCCGATAAAGGTAACGCCGTATTTGTGTCGTCGCATTTACTGAGTGAAATGTCGCTGATGGCTGACGACATTGTGGTAATTGGCAAGGGCAAGATGATCGCTAACACCACGACAGCCGAGATAATCTCTGGCAGCACTCAAAGCGGTGTGTTTGTGCGTGCCAAGAGCCTGACCAAATTAGAAAAAGCTCTCAAAACCGCCAAAATTGATTACTTAAAGTCAGAGAAGGGCTTAAAAATTGCTGGTAAAAAATCTGATGATATTGGCAAGCTGGCTTTTGCTGCGGGCGTGCCGCTCTTGGAGCTTTCCAATCAAACTGCATCACTAGAAGAGGCGTTTTTGGAGCTTACCGCTGATAGCCAAGAGTATTCAGCACGCAAAGGTGGCAAATCATGATCGCTGCTTTACGCTCCGAATTTCGCAAACTTTTAACAGTTCGGTCTACCTATTTTATTCTAGGATTTGTGCTGCTACTGGAAGTGTTTTTTGCTGTTTACGCGACTGGCTACAAGGCGACCGCTACTCAGCTGGCGAATCCCGCCTACTTGTCGATTCAGGTCACAGATGCTATCACAACCGTGGCGGCGTTATTATCAATCGTCGGCATATTGCTGGTTACTCATGAGTATCGTTATAACACGATTGTGTTTACGCTTACGGCAGCTAGAAGCCGGACTGTGGTGTTGCTGGCCAAGACGATTGCCATATCTGTGTTTGCCATTGTTGCGTCATTGATTGCTGGATTTATATCGCCACTGCTAACCATGTTGGGAGTATTCATTGCGGGCCACGAAATTGGTCCTCAGATTTTTAACGTGTGGGATTTGCTGTGGCGCACGGCATTTTTTGGCTGGGGTTTCTCTATGCTAGCCATGATCTTTGCGTTTATTATTCGGGCTCAGGTAGGCGCAATAGTGGCCGTGTTCTTGGTACCTAGTACTGTCGAATCGCTTCTGGGATTGCTGCTCAAGAACAACGTTGTGTACTTGCCGTTCTCTTCACTAGCTTCGGTAACCACCGCTGTAACTCAACCGGCTGTAATTTCTTATGGCAAAGCGGCGCTGGTGGCAAGCGCTTGGATAATTGGTGGCTGGATTGTGGCCTGGATTTTGTTCTTGCGCCGTGACGCAAATTAGCTAAATCAAAAAAAATGGTGGGGGCGGTAGGACTTGAACCTACGACCAATCAGTTATGAGCCGACTGCTCTAACCACTGAGCTACGCCCCCGAAATATCCCTGTGGGATATTTTGTAGACTCAAGCGAGGTGTCGTTAGTGAAACCAGACTTCACAACGCTATGAGCCATGGCTAACAGATGAGAGTATAGCAGATTTGAGCAGAAGTTATATACTGTAAGTGGAATTTATGCAGATCAAAACCGAAGAATACAAACAAAAGGCCATTTTTTACCTGCAGCGCTTCAGTGATTTACGCTTTGCCGGGCAGGTGGTGTTCGCTATTATCGTGCTGCTGATTACCTGGAGTGGCGTTAAATCAATCCAGACAAATTACGGCTTACAGAAGCAAATATCGACACTAAATCAGCAAAACGCAGTTAAAAAACTAGAAAACAGGAACTTAGAACTGCAAAACCAGTATTTCAAGAGCAATCAATATCTGGAACTATCAGCGCGTCAAAATTTTGGCTTGGCAGCTCGCGGCGAAAAGGAACTGATTATACCCAAAAACGTTGCTCTGGCATATACCGCGGACTTGCCGACAAATTTTAATGCCATTCCAGTAGAAGCGCAGCAGCCTGCTTATCAGCAGAATTTTCAATCTTGGGTTAACTTTTTCTTGCATCGTAGCAACAATTGACATCTCTACCTCTGTTTGCTACAATCTTACAAGCTAAAAAGATATCGCGGGGTGGAGCAGCGGCAGCTCGCGTGGCTCATAACCACGAGGTCGCAGGTTCGAGTCCTGCCCCCGCAACCAAATAAGAATTTAAAGATTGAGATTGGTTCCAAGACCAGTCTTTTTTTATTTATGATGTACTCACCTCTGTAAATAGGTTCGAGTCTCGCTTGGACTTTTGGTATAATTAGCTAATGAATAAAAACCCTGTAATAAACTACTACCACTCTGCTGAATCGCGAATTGGCTATCGATTACTGAAGGGAGTAAAGCACTTCGGTTATTATCCAATAGGTAAAAAAAATATTCCAATACAGGAGGCTCAGATGCTTATGAACGAGCAGCTGGCAAACAAGTTGGCGCTCAAACCTGGCAGCAAAGTATTAGATGCAGGATGTGGAGAAGGCAATGTTGCTTTGTACCTAGTTAAGCATCATGGCCTATTGATAGAAGGGATTGATTTACTCGATTTCAATATTGCCAACGCACAAAAAAGTGCATTAAAACAAAAACTAGGAGATAGAGCGACTTTTCAGGTTGGTTCTTATATGAAATTACCTTTTGCCGACAACAGCTTTAACGCAGTTTATACGATGGAAACTTTGGTTCACGCACCCGACTATCGCAAAGCATTGAAAGAGTTCCTGCGGGTTTTGAAGCCCAATGGAAGATTAGTACTATTTGAATACACACTGAAACCAGAAGGAGAAGTTGAGCCATCAGAAAGGGTTGGAATGCACCGAATCAAACAGGTTAATCGAGTCGCTGCCATGCCAGCTTTTAATGAATTTACCTTTGGAAGTATGCAGCCAAAGCTAAAGACGGCTGGATTTCGTAAAGCTTCAACTGAAGACATTACAGCCCGGATGCTACCAATGCTTAAAATATTCCACCAAAAAGCTAAGCTCCTATATAAATTGTCACGTATTTTGCATTTAGAGGACCACCTAATAAATGGCATGTCAGCAGTTGAATTCTATGAGAATCAAAGTCTTTGGAAATATGAGATAACCACTGCTTTAAAGTAGAGTCGTGTAACTTTTAGGTTCCACTATTACACGCTAGAGCTAGTTAAGGTACTACTAGAGAGTTCTTTCCATCTACTTAGTTCGGTAAGAATGTCGTTTCAATTCGAAGGAACTAGGGCGACCAAAACAACAGCCCCGACCTTGTGTCGGGTTTTTGTTTACCGTTAAGCTTTTAAGAAGTTAATTGGTTCGAGTCCTGCTTTGTCTTATTGCTCATGCTTGCATTTCGTATAGACAAGCTTGATGATGTAGTTACCAAATATACAAGGAGGAGTAATGAAGAATTTTTCATCTGATTTTCCATCTGACTACGAGATAGATGCTATTGAACATGAAGCTGCAGAGGAAGTGGCGGCGGACGATGCAAGCTTGGGTGAGTTAGAAGACAAAGTTGATTTTGATTTTTGCAAAGATTGCCCAATGCTTGGCTTTCCTCAAGAAGAAATTGCGCGCAGCTCACAAGCAATAGGTGGGTCGGTTCGCTACCCTGGCACGACGGTTTCTGTGACTGTAGAATCTCGTGACGGTAAGGTCTCAAAGAAGATGTTGCTAGGTACACACGATAGTAATTCCGTTGGCGGCAATAGAATTAATAAGATTTACCATGATGCGGCCAAAAGGACTCAGGAATGTGAAGAACCAAAACGTACCCCGTCTTTTCTAGGTCCTTTAGCGGTAAAAAAGTGTAGAGCAATCGAAAAATATAAGGACTAAAGGGCTCGAGTCTAACTTCTGTCCAAGTAAGACTCTAGGCTGTCCGCATAGGCGGTCACCACCCGTAAATATTACCTGCAAACAATTTCCAATTCGAATGAACTAGGGCAACCATTTCTATGTAATATGGAAATTATTTAGAACCGTACTGTCGGTTCTTTTTATTTAGCTTGTGCTTGCATTTTGATCACAGTTAAATGAAACTACAAGTATGTTTGGAAAACAAAGCAAAGA
>Ga0105047_10003381_pt1 | contig 28109 bp, 23 predicted proteins | sample MAT04_FD_78384 | JGI IMG/M metagenome (GOLD analysis project Ga0105047, IMG submission 78384) | Freshwater microbial communities from Lake Fryxell liftoff mats and glacier meltwater in Antarctica - MAT-04 (megahit assembly) | ecosystem: Environmental > Aquatic > Freshwater > Ice > Liftoff... | reverse complement strand
GTGGATCGCATGATGCGATCCCAAAATAGCGACTTAAGTCGTTATTTTGCGAGCCGTGAGCAGCTTGGCTGCGAACTTGGCGAGAGGGAAGAATGCCACGACGGCATTCTTCCCCGGACTGCTAGCGATCAGTGAAGTCGTGGCGCACACGAGAAAAGGCGCCAACTGCATGTGGGCATCGCATGTCTGCTGCGAGGAATACGGAACCGAACTGGTGCTTGACTCGTCGCCGGATCTCGAGATCGCACCACTGGCACGACCCGCACGTTGACCGTCGAATGGCACGACATGAACGACGCCAATTAACCGTGAGCATATTCCGAGACCCCAATCGCTTGGGACAGACTCGCCAGAATATGCTCCTGTTCTTGTGAGACCAGCCAGCCGCCTATGACCGTCAAGCCAAACGTTGGCAAGGGCTTGCCGATTCGATTGCGATTCGACGCGATGAACTCTCGCTCGACTCGTTCGCGGAAAGCGGTAATCTCAGTCTCGGCCACCGGCAACACAATCAACCACGTCGTCGGCCGAATATGAAACAATAGGTCCGTCGCGCACAGTAAACAGCTCAGAAACACGTTCACGTCTTCCACCATCGCGTCGGACACCGATTCGGCGACATCCACTTGAAGAAGTGTAATTTGTGGCGAACCGTCGCGGAGATACTCGATCCGCGTCAAGTAACGCGACATGACCTCCAATGGATCGGCCCGTGGTAATGTGAACGAGAACGTGCTGCCGCTGCCAAGTTGGCTCTGTAGCGTAATATGGCCGAGGTTCAGCTCGACGAGCTCCTTGGCGATATTGAGCCCCAGGCCGAACCCTTTGGTGCTGGAGTGGAGCGGATCACCGAGCTGCTCAAAGCGGCGAAAGATCGCACGCTGGTTTTCGGGGTCGATCCCACGTCCGTTATCGGTAATGCTTAACTTAACGCCTGCCACTTTAGGTTCTTCTTGGCAACGCAATCGGACTGCGCCCGGCTTGCCGCAGAATTTCAGCGCGTTGGTGACCAGGTTAATCAGCACACGGCCCGCCTTCTCAGGATCGCAAAAGACTTCTGGCAGATGCTCGTCGATTTCGCAGACAAGCTGCACGCCTTTGACCGCGGCCTTACGTTCCAGGCCGCGCCAGACGTGAGCGACAATGTCTTGGACGTTGCAGTTACGGCGATAAACCACCAGCAGCCCGGATTCTAGCTTGCTGACGTCCAGCATGTCGTCGACCATGGTGTTCAGATCATCAGCTCGGTCCTCCACGACAGTCAACATCTGCTTCTGTTCGCCCGAGACCGGGCCTACCAGGCCATCTTTCAGAAGCGATACATATTCCTTAATGACAGTCAACGGCGTGCGGAATTCATGCGACACGTTATCGACGAACTCGTGCGCCGTGTTATACAGCTTGGTCAGACGACGATTCTTTTTCTCCAACAGGATGCGAGCAGCGCCTAGCTCCGCAACGCACGACTCGAGTGCTGCGGTTCGCTGGCGCTCAATCGCAAATCGCAACGATCGAGCCAAAAGCTTGGACTCCACGTCCTGCTTCAGCAAGTAGTCTTGTGCCCCCTGACGCAGGATCTCGAGCACAATGTGCTCGTCGTCCATGCCCGTCAGGACCACGATTGGCATACCTGGCGCCGCCGAATGGATCGCATGAAACGTCGCTATTCCCTGAGAGTCCGGCAAAGAAAGATCGATCAGCGCCACGTCGACGCCGCATTGCGCCAAACTCGTCAAGGCCGCGGCAAGATGCTCCACATGCTCGACACGGAAACCAATGTCGCCAAACTTTCGCAGGCTATGCAACACCAGCTCCGCATCCGCAGGATTGTCCTCGACAAGTAGCACGGCGTAGGGCTCAGTGCGCCCGTAGGTACTAATCATAGTAGCTCTGTGTCTTTGGAAGTATTGAGGTCAGACTGTCGTAGATTCAATGTGAGCCAGGGGGGAGGTTCCATTGACAAGCATCGGCTGCCGGTTCATTAGCAGCCAGTAGTAAACAAGGTGCCGAGCGACTTCGTTGAAATGTTCGAAGTCCACCGGCTTAACGATGTAGCTATTCACGCCCAATGAATAGCACTCGACGATATCGCGTTCCTCGCTACTCGACGTGAGGATCACGACCGGAATCAACTCCGTACGCGGATCAGCCCGCACGCGGCGCAGGACCTCAATGCCATCGACCAGTGGCAATTTCAGGTCGAGCAGAATTAGCCTGGGGTTCTCGATCGCCCGCGTCGCATATTGCCCTTGGCAAAAGATAAAGTCGATTGCCTCGGCGCCGTCTCGCACTACTCGGACAGAATTAGCGATGTTTTGCTTTTTGAAGGCATGTAATGCCAACATTTCGTCGTTGGGATTGTCTTCGACCAACAGAATTTCTACGCGTTCATCGGACATGCTCGGCCTCCTCAGTTAAGCGTAAATGAGAATGTGGCGCCTTCATTGGGCACTCCCTTTCCCCAGATCTGACCGCCGTGTCGCTGGACAATTCGTTGCACGATCGCCAGCCCCACGCCCGTCCCTTCGTATTCAGACGCGCGATGCAAGCGCTGAAAGACTCCGAACAATTTGTTGGCATACGTCATATCGAAGCCTGCCCCATTGTCTTGAACAAAGTAGACGACTTGGGGTTTGTCGTCTGGTGAATGTTCGCCATCCGGAGTGCGCGGTCTCACGTTGGCGCCAATCTCAACGCGCGCGTGTTCCGTGCGACGGGTATATTTGAGCGCGTTTGAAATCAGGTTCGTCCAGACCTGCTTGAGCAAGCCTGGATCCGCCAGAGAGGAAGGCAGTTCGCCGACCACAATCTCTATGTTTCGGCCCTCCTGTTCCTTTTTCATGTCCTCCAGGCACTGTTTCACCACGGATGATGTAACGATAACTTGCTTGGTGAGTGGCTGTCGGCCGAGACGCGCAAAGGCCAACAGGTCGTCCACCAGGCGCCCCATCTGCTGCGTGTTATCGCGAACCAGTTTCAGATACGCCTTGCCTTCAGCGGCCAAAGGCTCGCTATACTCCTCCAGGACAATCCGCGAAAATCCATCGATCGCCCTCAGCGGCGCTCGCAGATCGTGGGAGATGGAATAGGAAAACGAATCGAGTTCCTTGTTGGCGACTTCGAGTTGCGCTGTCCGTTCGCAGACTCGCTGCTCCAGCCCTTCGTTTAGTTTGCGAATTTCCTTATTCGAATGATTGAGAGCCTGGATTCGGGCCGTTTCCACAAAGGTCGCTAAGACCCGCGCTTGTTGTCCCAAAGCCTCGATCTTGCCGTCCGACTGCATCAACGTCTTGATCCGCGACGTCTCCACACTCCGGGCTAGTTCACGCGCCAGCCGGCCAAGTTCGTCGATTTTGCAGTCGGTTTGATTGAGCGTTTGCACTCGCGAGGTTTCGACGGACCGGGCCAGATCGCGGGCTTGCTGACCCATGGCCTCAATCTCGTTATCGGTCTGCCTGAGCGTTTGCAACCGCGTCGCTTCTACGGAGTTGGCCAGATCGCGAGCCTGCCTGCCCATTGCTTCGATTTCATTGGCGGTCTCTTTCAGAGTGCGCAGCCGCGCCGTTTCGACGGAGTTGGCCAGATCGCGAGCTCTTTGACCCAAGGCTTCGATCTTTTCATCGGACTGATGCAACGTCTGAATGCGGGAGGATTCCACGACTCGAGCAAGTTCCCGCGCTTGCTGCTCCAAGGCCTCGACCTCGTCGGCCACATCTCGCGGCAACTGCTCGGCCAATTCGAGTTCGAAAGACGGAGGCGCGTGCTCTTGGATTTGTAAACTCATGACAACATTCAAAGCCCTTGCGGACTCTTGAACCAATGTTGCGCAAACGTCGCTGGAATCGGCTGCGTTCTGTTGCGATTGTTCCATCGAGATACTCCTTGTGCATCGGGCTCAGCCGCGCTGGTAGAGATTTCAAAGTCGTCCGAGGGGAGCTCCTCAAAGGGCCGCGCCAGGCAGAATGAGGCAGTCCTAAGAGCACTCGCGTGTCCCAGGACCTCCAACGCAGAGTCATTCAACGCGGTCAGCCCGCGCTTGCCGAGATGAGAAACGTAGCGCCGTAGCGCGACAAACATTGCACAGCTATTCCACTATAGGTCACTCGCGCATCGATGAGCGCGGCGCCTGGCGTTCGCAGGTAGACATTCGAACGCAACGAGAGTCTTGTTGCTTGTTGTCAGCATTTGTAGCACAACACGTGCTAACTACTTGCGAGTCGAACGTGCTTCTGCAGTTCATTGTCAAAACAAAAGAGTATGCTCGAGCGCCGCGCAGACAGTCATAAAGCGCCCGAAAGATCCCCATGCGAATCATCGCGCAATTAACTCGACATTGTGTGTGCGAAGACTTCTGACAACCGAGTAGTCATTCGACGTACATCACCGCGAAATGCACCGACCGATGCGCGGGTCGAATCCGCAAGCGCAATCCTCTGCAGTGGCTACGCCCCTTGTTCGGAAGAATCGCAATCAAATGATGTCTCCGGTCATGCCGATCCGAGCCATTGTTGTAATTGACTTGTCTCGCTTCGGGCCGGATGCAGCCAATTAGGCAATGGTTCAGCGGCTCAGAGATATCACTGATGGCAAGATTCGACCGACCAAGCGGACGAGAACTTCTACAGCCACGAGTTGCGGGAGTCGGTGCGTTACCGCAATCTCGGTTTTCGAACTGGCCAGCCACCAGGAGAAGCCGGATGGGATCTTTGGAACAACGCGCACTCCGCTACACGAGAGGATTGTCAGCTTCCCGGTTTCGACGCAAATGGCCGTAGAACGTTGTGCCATCCAGATACATGGCGCTTGTTTGAATAGTCGTGAGGCTCTCGATGGATAAGTTTCATGAGCAGCTATTGAGATCAATCACTAAGCACGATGGAGAGTGGACGTGGTACCAACTGGACCGCGTAATTAATCACGCGGAATTACCAAGACCAATCTCATGACCCTGTTGAAGGAGTTGAAGTCCGCCGGGCTGATCAAGGAAGGACCTGGTCCGAACTCGTCTCAACCGACCTATTTTATCACGGCCGATGGCGTGGCAGTCCTTCAGGAAGTCGACAGTCAACACTGAACCGGAGTGAACCAGTGAACCGAATCAGTTCATCATCAACTCCGCTTCAGCTTCCCGTTTCCACACGTCGGGCAGGAACTGCGACAATTGTTCCTTCGGCGTCGTGCCGATCTTGGCCAGGACGCCGCTCAGGTAGCGCAGCGGATCATCGTCAGGCGAATCCCTATCGAGTTTGACTATTTCCAAATCTTCGAAGGGAGCACATCGGCCTCTGCCGTTGCGCCGGAGCGTTAACTTGCGGGGCGTCCCAACGACCGAGAAGTGGGGAGCTCAGGCCCAACTTAAGAACCTGTTGCTACAGACCAACCTGCCACGGCGCCTTATACGCCAGGCCCAGGTTAATGATCTTGCTCAGCAGGGCTTCGTAGTTGATGCCGATTTTTTCCGCGCTCTCGGAAAAATCTTCGCCGTACTCGAGGTTGGGATTCGGATTCGCCTCGATCACGTAAACCCGGCCGTCGGGCGTCAAACGCAAGTCCATCCGCGCGTAGCCGCTGAGGCTGAGCGTGCGATAAACGCGCTTGCAGATCCGCGAGATCTGTTCTTCCACACCCGGGTCCAGGTCTTTGGCCGCGCCGGTGTCGATGCCGTGTTTCTTCTGGTAGTCGTGATCCCACTTCACTTTGGCCGTGGCGATCCGCAGCGTGTCTTCCGGCATTTTGTCGAAGAACATTTCCCAGGTCGGAAAGGTCTCCAGGCGTTGGTTGCCGATTACGCCGACGTAGAGCTCGCGCCCTTCGATGAATTCTTCGGCGATCGCGTCCGTGGACGTTTGCTGATGGATGAATTCCACGCGCTCCTTCAGCTTTTCGTCGTTATGCACGACCGAGGCCTGCGAGATGCCGACGGAGCCTTCTTCGCTCACGCTCTTGACCAACAGCGGAAACTTCAGCCGCTTGGGGCGCCGCACGACCTTGTTGCGTGGAAAAACAGCAAAGTCAGGCACACGAATGCGATGGTAGGAGAGAATCTCTTTGGTCAGCGCCTTGTCGTGCGCCAGCAGCAGGCCGCGCGGATTGCAGCCGGTGTAGGGCTTGCGCATCAGCTCCAGGTAGCCCACCACGTGCTGATCGTAGACGGCGACGCCGTGGAACTCTTCGAGCAGGTTGAACGTGATGTCCGGATGCCACTCCGTAATGGCGTCGCGGAGGACGCCCAAGTCGCTGCTGACCCCCAGCTTGCGGACCTCGTGGCCGATGTTTTCCAGCCCAGCCGAGACATCGTACTCGCTCTTGTAGGGCGCAACCTCTTTGGCAGTCAGCCCCTTGATGCTGTCTGGCGGCACCAGGTCCTCGTGCATCAGCACTAAAACTCGTAGTTTTTTCATAGCGCCAGACGATGGTGGCCAGCGTGCAGGTAATTCATCGTATGCACGGTCAGCAGGATGAGGGCGTCACGCCGCGTGTGGCGTTCCGAACGATGGGCTCGTAATTTTAGCTCACGGCAGCGCGAGATCATTTCTTGTAAGACCTGGTCGATCGTGTATTGGTGGGCGTCCGTCCAGTGCGCGACCGACTCGCGCAGCTCAATCCGCCATTTTCGCAGCACGACCGAAGCCGCGGGCCGGCCGCGATGCTGCACGGCGTCGGAAAACAGCCGTCGCAAGTCTCGATCATACACCGCGGCGTGCTCCGTGCTGTAGCGCGCCCGTTTTTCTTCATAATGTTGCCGCAACGTTTTCTTCAAGTGCGACAGCGCGTCGACCTGCCGGCGGCGCTTGACGGCCGGCGGCAAATCGCCGATCTCGCGCATCAATTCGTTGACGTAGTGCAGCTTCTTCAGGGCTGGCCAGCCCTGGTATTGCGTGCGCCACCGCGCGCCCGGCCTCAGCCAGACGGCAAACGTTTCGGCAAAGTCTTCTGACGGATGGCTCTGTGCGTACCAGGCGTCCAAGTGGAGCACAAACCGCTTGCTGTACGGTTTGGGCGAGTAGAATTCCGGATACTTTTCCGTCGAGCTGCCGAACAATTGCCTCCAGCGCTGCCGGCGGTGCAAGCGGTAAGCGTTGTCGATCGCGTGCCCAACTTCGTGCCGCAGGATCCGCAGCCGCGATTGGCGCGTCCCACCCTCGACCGTGAGCATCTGCTTTTTTTCGAGCTTCATCAAGCGCGGATGCGCCAGATAGAAGGGAATCGCCACGCCGGCGACGCCGTCCGGCGAGAACCATTCTTCCGAAAGCCAGAAGGCGGGCCGAAACCGCAAGCCGCGGCGCTCCATCTCAACGTCGATCCGCGAGACGCTCTCTTCGATGACCGTCCCTTCAATCCGCACGCCCAAATCGCACATCCGCAAATCCAGCAACTCGCGATCGGGCAAGCTTGCCCACGCTGGGTCACCACGCTTGCGGCGCGAGCCGCTCGCTCGTTCGGATGTAGGACGACGGGTCGGCACGGGGCGGCAGGCTTTCCGGGTAAAGAGCGAATCCGAGGTGTCAGTCTAAAGGTAGGTCCGATAGCGCGGACTCGGCGGGTGAACCCACCGCAAAACGCAAAACCGCCGCCGCGGTTCGTTCGTCCGGCGCTCGCCCAGGCTAGTCTAACTTATCTGGTTGGGAGGGCTGGGGAAGGGGCTGGGCCAAGGCGTCCCTGGGCCGCTACCCCGGCGCGCAGACACTCGGCAAACAGCGAAGAATAGGGCGAATTGGGCCCACGCCAGCTCTGCCGCCGGAGGAACACCGCAAATGGACGGCCGAACAATCGCTACTTGGCCGCCACCCCAAAATCCCCCTTCAGGCTCCGCCAGACAGAGTGGATGTGGTTGGCCGGGTTGCCGGCCGGGTCGGACTGAATGTTGACCAGCTCCAGCACAAAGGTCGGCCCCTGCACCCGGTAGGAATGGCCGACCCCCGGCTTGGTCGCTCCCAGCCAGGCAAAGTGGACGCGATCCAAACCGGCCTGTTTGATCTCGGCCAAACGCGTGGCCGTCATTTCCGGCGAGAGGTTGCCGTTGTACGCCTCCAACAGGGACCACAGGGTTTTCTTTTGCGCCTCGGTCATGTCAGCGGCCGGGAGACCTTCGGGCGGGCCCATTGGCGGTTGCGGTTTGCCGGCGGCGCGATAATCGTCCGGCGCCTTCTCCGCAATCACAGCGCGCTTGCGCTGTGCCTCATCCAGCGAGTTCACCAGGTCAAAGGCCAACTGCTCCTCTTGCCCTAGCGTACGCGTCTTTTCGGCCGGTCCGCCGGCGACAACGATCTGCACCGTGGCCGGATTCGCGCCCCAGAAGCTGGGCGTGTCACTGATGATTTGGCCATCTCGAATTGCAAAATTCAAAGAGAAGTGGTGCCCTTCAAAGCTCCAACCCCACTCGCTCGTCTTGGCCGGCGCGCCGAAGATCGTCAGGAAGTAGCGATCCGGATCGCGGAGTGGGCTGCCCGTCAGGTTCTTTTCGCCTTCGCGCAGATTGTTCTCCAGCGACATGATCTTGACCGCTTTGTCGTAGCCGGCGTCACTGAGCGCGGCGCGGAGCAGATTGTGGCAGAGCTTGCGCTGCTCCGGACTCATCTCTTTGACTTGCAGGCCCTTCCGCCGGGGCTTGGGGATGTTGTGCCAGTCGAGCCGCGCCGGATCGTCGAACTTCATCTCAGCCTTGGCGCGCTCCGCAGGGCTGAGCGATTTGAGAAACGCCTGCGCGGCGTCCGTCATCGCGGCGCCGACAGTCGCGGTCGTGGGCTCCTTGGCCGATGCGATCGCGCCGAATACCAGCGCCAAGGCGAGCGCCGGAATCAAATGAATACGATATCTCATGGGTGTGCGTCCTAATTAAGTGCTGACTGGCGAGTGATCCGAGCGTGTGGGCGGCGCCGCCCGTGGCGTCGGCATAGGCGCGGGTGGGGGGGGCAGCAAGGGGAGAGTGCGTGGCAGGCCCGCATTGTAGCCTACCGGCGGAGGCAAAGTGAAGCGCGGCGGCGCAGCAGTTCAAGTCGCTTTTGACTTCCGAGAGGGAGGCCGAAATCCCCGGGACTTTCGCATTTTAAGACGTCTGCTCGTCGATCCATTTCAGATACGCGTCGCTTCCTCGCTCGATCACCGTGGCGATGATTTCCGGCGTCTCGTACGTGTGGAGTTCGCGGATTGTCGTTTCGACATCGGCGTAGCGTGCGGCTCGCGTCTTGATCGTGCATTGCCATTCTTCCGCCGTCTCAACGCTGCCCTGCCAGCGGTAGGTGCTGACGATGGGACCTGAGACCTGCGCGCAGGCTGCTTGCCGGCGCTCGATCACGGCGGCGGCAATCCGCTGCGCGTCTTCCTTCGAGGCGGCGAGCGTGATCACTTGGAGATACTCGGCCCGCGGGTCTTCTGCCATCGAATGCCCTCCCGCGTATACTATGATCTTTGTTGCTTTACGCGCCCCACGCTCACGCTTCGGGCTGGGATGGACTGGCGATGTGGATGCTTAGCGCACGCGCGTCGGCGTGACTGCGTCTGCCGAAACGATCGCTTACGATTGGGCAAGACCGGCCGCGCGGCGCACTGCGTCGATCACTCGCATGTTGGCCAGCCCATTCTCGGCCGGGTCCAATAGCTGGCCGCTGGCGACGCTGGCGCAAAGCGTTTCGATCTCGCCGGCGTATTGGTCCGCAGGCGCAAGCTGGATTTGCTCGACCGCATCTCCGTGGCGATAGACCAGGCCGCTATCGGCCAGCGGCAGCACGCCGTCCGGCAATTCCAGCGCCCCTTTTGTGCCGACGATTTCAATCCGATTGCGATTAGTGCATTCGAAGCTGCAATCCAACAGCGCCGTAACCTGATTCGGAAACCGGAGCAACATGCCAAGCGAAATATCGACGCCCGGTTTATAGATATTCGCGTAGGCCAGCACTTCGACCGGCTCTGCTCCGGCAAAGAGTCGCGCAGCGTTGATTCCGTAGCAGCCCAGGTCGTAGATCGCTCCGCCGCCACGGTCTGGATCGAGACGCCAATCAGAGCGATCGATGTCGAACGAGAAATCCATCTTTACCAGCCGCAATTCGCCCAGCGTCCCGGACGCCAGCATCTGCCGCGCCCGGGCTACGCGCGGTTGATGACGCCACATAAAGGCTTCCATCAGCAGCACGCCGCGGCGCTGGCACTCGTCGACCATTTGCTGCGCTTCGCCCGCGTTGATCGCCAGCGGCTTCTCGCACAAGATGTGCTTGCCGGCCGCCGCCGCCGCGAAGACCCAAGGTTTATGCAGCTCATTGGGGAGCGGGATATAAACGGCGTCGATCGCCGGATCGGCCAGCAGCGACTCGTACGAATCGTGCGCCGTGGGTATGCCCAGCTCGGCAGCCCAAGCGCGGGCTGTCGCGCCGTCGCGGCTGGCGATCGCCGTCAGGCGAGCGTTGGGGGTGTGGCGAAAGGCGCCAATTAGGGCACGGCGGACAATTCGCGCGCAGCCCAGAATGCCAAAGTTGAGAGTTCGCGTCATGCAGCGAAATCTAGCCGAGCAGACCGGACCGGGGAAGTAGGCAGCGAATATCGAAGAGGTCAGCCCACGGAATTTAAGTTGTCGGGCCGAAGCATACGAGCGCATAAAAGCGGCCCCGCGTTGGATTGCGGGGCCGCTAAGAGAGGCCGGTGGGAGTCGAACCCACTTTGACCGGGTTGCAGCCGGTTGCCGGGCCGTCTGGCTCCAGCCTCAAGATGTCCGTTGCCCTGTCGGACGTAGGAATACATCGGTATTCCATGGGCGATTGCTTAAGCGCGCAAAGCCGAATTCTGAAATCGAGTGCTGGCGCCCGATGCGCGAACGAACCAAATAAATTCAAGCCGCGCGAAAGGTGCGCACCGTTGCCGCGCAATAAGCACGCGCAAAAAACGGCCCTCCCATCCGTCCGACTTGCGAAGGGATGAGAGGGCCGTTGGGCTATTCTATTTTCTGCGTTCAGCGTCCGTGGATCAAGTTCCCGGCGGATTCTGACCCGTCAGGTTGAACTCTTCCTCTTCCTGAATGATGATGCGAGGCGTGACCATCATCATCAAGCTTTGCGTCGTGCGACCGATGCCGACGTTCTTGAACAAGCGATTCACGTACGGCAGCTTATTCAGAATAGGCACGCCGAACTCGTTGCGGCCTTCGCTCAAACGTTTAATACCGCCCAACAACACCGTGCCGCCGTCGGGCACGCTGACCGTCGTCGATACGCTGACGAACGAGAACGTGGGCAACTGCACCGTGGTGCCTTCGCGACTATTGATCTGTGCGTTGGCGCGACCGGTCGTATTGTCCGTGGCTCCGGACGAGTTGCTGGCAGTCGTTGAACTGGACGAGCCAGTGAACGTGAATGTGTTGACCTGACCGATGCTGCTAAAGAACGGCACCAGCGTCATGCGGACGTAGCGGCGATCCTCGGACACCACGGCTTGGACGGTGAGGAAGGTTCCTTCCGAAAGGACCACGATCACCGGTTGTTGTGCCGCGGCAAAATCGCCGACCACCGGCACCACGCTCACGACGAACGGGCTTTGCGAGGTATCCGAGACAAACGCTTGTTGACCGTTGAACAGCGTCACCTTGGGCGCCTGGAGCACGTTGCTGCGGCGGTCGCCCTGCGCGGCTTCGATGAAGAAGAACGCTTCGATGTCGCTGAGGATCGCAAATCCAAGTTGACCGCCGACGTTCGGCACGAAACCGAATTGTGGGATGGCCGACGTGAAACTGTCCTGCGTAAATGGCACGTCCAAGTCCGCCGTGAACACGCCCGGCGCCGAGAGACCCACCGTGATGTCGTTTGGCGCCTTGAGCTGCGGATCTGCCGTGGTGAAGACGTTGGCCTGGTTCAGCGTGCCGACGTTGGCGGCGCCTACGATGCTGGCCGGAGCAAAGTCTTCCAAGCGGAAGTCGAAGTCGACGCCGATCCGCTCGAAGAAGTTATCGTTGAGAGTGATGAAGCGAACTTCGATCGTCACCTGCAAGTCGTGCAGTCGACGCAACTGGTCCAACAAGTCCGCAATTTGCTCGTGGACTTGCAGCGTGTTGCTGATCACGAGGCTCAAGTTATTGGCGTACTTCTGAATGGCGCCGGGACCGCCGTTTTCTTCCCAGCTATCCGGGCTGACCGTCGAAGTTAGCAACTGTGTCAGGCTGTCGAAGTCTGGAGCGGAACCGCCACCCAGGCCGCCGGGACCACCACGGCCGCCGGTATCGACGCCGGAGATCGGTCCGGACGCGCCGGACACGCCAGGCATCTGAGCCATGATCCGGGGATCAATCGTCGCGCTGGTCTGCGATCCGGTGTTGCTGGCCACCGCGGCCATCGGAGCCGAATTGGCAAAGCCGCCAATCATGCCACTGCGGGCGCTGTTCTGAGCTTCCGTCAGCGCGCCGGCCAGACCCATTTGGCCATTCGGCATGAAGTTCGGAATCGGGACGATCAAGTCGGCCACGCTGTAGGTGACCGTGATGATCTCACCATCGCGCATCTGCTCGCTGGTAATGTTCAAGACTTCGTTCTTGATCACGTAGCTCATGTGGAGCGGTTCGAGAATCAAGTTCAGCGCGCTCTTCAGCGTGATCGGAGCGCTCAGGTTGATCGTGATCGGCGTGTCGTCCGTCAGGCCCTCGCTGGCCAGGCCACGTGGGTCCAAGTGCATGTTGACCATCGTCAGCTTTTCCAGATGGTCAATCACTTCGCTCAGGGGCGAGCCTTGGAACTTGAGCAGCACGGGCGTCTTCAGGCCCCGCTCAATCTCCAGCTCCTTGTCGGTACGACGAACCTTGCCTTCTTTCTTTTTACGGAAATCAGACTTGGAGTAATCGTTCCAGTTGCTGGGGTACTGGATGGGCTCGTTGTCGTTGAATCCGATCGACGCCTGGTCAACCGTGGCCAACTGGTCGATAAAGCCTTGTTCTTTGTCGGAGGCGACTTGCTGCGCGTTTTGCCAACGGCGAGCGAAGCGGGCCTGCTGGCGGAGTTGCTGCACGACTGGTTCGTGCGGCGAAAGCTCTTCGGCCTTCTTGGCGACGACCTCGGCCTCGGCAAACCGCATTTCGTCCATCAGCTTGTTGAAGTCGTCGACCAGGAAGGCCAGCTTCTCTTGAACTTCGACTTTAACGTCCTGCTCGCGAGCGATCTCACCCTTCACGGCGCGGTTGCGCTTGTCGAGTTCGATCCTCGGACGATTCGTCTCGATGTAGTTTTGCATCTCGACGATCTTGCGATCGGCGGCGCGGAGAAGTTGATCTCGTTGCGTCGGCTCCAGCTTGGATTTCTCCAAACTAGCGCGGGCCTGTTGCAAAATAACTAGCGCCTGATCCGGATCGGCTTGCTGGATCCGCTTGGCTTCGCTCTGACGCTCCATGAATTCAGCAGCTGCCTTGCGGGCGAGCACGGTCTGCTCGGCCGTGGCCTTGCCCAACATCGTGCCACTCTGTCCGTCCAGCGGCGCGGGGATCCGCTCCACTTGAGGACGCTGATTGGCAAAGCCGGCGGCGCTATCGGGCGCCGTGGGGCTGGCTGCGTCGACGCCGGTCGATTCGTACGGTGTCCCGGTTGGAACTTGTCCGCCGGTTTGCTGCGCGCGAGTGTTTGCTTGTTGATTGCCCGCGGCCGGATCGACCGGAAGGTTGAACACGTCCTTGGTCGGATTCTGCCGCATCATGTTGGCAGGCGCCTGCGGGAGCGGGCCCGACTCGAGTGGCGCCGCCGCTGTCTGCGGCGCGTTTTCATAACGGCCACCGGTCGCCGGCATGGGCTGCGCGGGACCAACTTGGGGCGTTGCGTTGGGCATCCGCGGCGGACCTTCGAGCGCCAGATCCTCAGGGCCGGTCGATTCGTTGTCCGCCAGCGGCATTTCTGCGCCGGCTGGCTGCACTGAGTTGTCGCGAAAGCGACCGGCTTTTTTGCGCGCGGCCAAGATCCGGTTCAACAGATCGTCGGGCTTGGCGTCAAACGGTCCATAGCTAACCGGAATCCGCTTGGCGTCGGTCGCCAGGCGTTCCGCGTCGCCGAATTCCTTCCAAGCCAACAGGGCGTCTGCTTGCTCCATCAACAATTCCGCCGCGCGGCGACGGAAGCCATCTGTGTCCTTGCTCTCTTTTTGGCGGCCGAGTTCCATCTGCTTGGCGATGCAGGCAGATACCTTAGTCGGCGAATCATCGTGAATGCCGTAGCGGACGCTCATGGCTTTGGCTTGCTCGACCAGACGCGTCGCCTGCGCGAGATCACCCACGGCCAGCGATTTGCGGCTTGCCACCAGCAATTGATCGGACTGTTGTCGTTCCGGCGAAGGGCCGGCCTCTGGCGGCGTAGCGCTGAAGTTCGTCACCTGATCCACGGCGCCAGCCTGAGCATCCGCAGCGGCGACCAGCCGGCGTGGCTCGCCTGGCTGCTGAGACTCGACGGCCATTTCGGACGCGGCGGCGGCAGGCATCGCAGGCGCGGCGTCGATCGGACGATGAGCGACCGCCGGCTGCACGCGTTGGTTCATATCCGCCTGGCCAGCGCCATAGGACTCCGCGCTGCGCGGGCGGGCCGGCGCGGCGGCCAGCGGACGAGCCGGCGCATATTGACCGGCAGGAGCAATCTCTTGCATGCTGGCGTCGCGATCCGAAAGTGCTTGCGACATGCGTCGCGGAACTTCGGACGGTTCAGCCGCGTCGGCGATTGGTTCTTGCTGCGCAGTGGTGCGACGCGGGGCAACGGCGGCGTCGTGCGTCGCGAATGGATCTTGGGGCGCCGGTTTACCGGCAGGCTTCTTCGCCGCGGCGGGGCGAGACTTCTCCAGGTCGCGGCGCGCCTTGACGGGCGTGTCGCCCAAGTGGAGGCGATTGAACTGGACCTTGAGCGATTCGGCCTGCGAGATCAGGGCGTCCGCTGCATTCCAGTCTTGCTCCGTCATCGCCTTGCGCGATTGCGCGAGAAGGGCGGCGCATTCGCGGCGCGGATCCGTTGCCGGCTTGGCGTTCTGACCGCTGATCGCCAGCGCGGTCCAAGCGGCGACAGCGCACGGGTTGGCGCGGGCGGCGCTAGCGCACAGCAACGTGCTAGCCGCGACGGCCCCGAGCAGGAAGCGGTTCGTGATGTTCAACACGATCTCCTTTGAACGACTCGCATGCGCGGCGTCTGCTGGCTGCAGACCAAACCTGGGACAATGCCGCCTGGATCGTAGCTGGGTCATTTGTGCGTCTCGGGTCCAGCACGCCAGCCGAGGTTGCGGCGGCGTGTTAGGAAACTGCCTACGTTTATTTGATCGCGATACCGCGGCCAGGCCCCAGCCAGCCGAGAGGCGCCATCAATGGAAAAAGTTGAGTGTTGAACAGACGTGTTGAACTGGTCGTGCCGCGCATTCGCGAAGCAAACCAGGTCGAGCGATGAGTTGAAACTATGGGAATCCGCAGATGAGAGGCGGTTAAGTACCCGGCCGCGACAGAAGGGTCAAGGTCACTTGAACAAAAGCGCGAAAATCGAGCGAATTCTTGCTCGTTGCACCGCAAAACGGAGAGCGGGCGAAGCGCGCGCAAGCCGGGCAGGCTTGTCAGACTGGTTAGCTTTCAGGTGCTGCCGTAAACCAGGAAAGCAAAGTTCGCGACCGCTGGCATGCGCTTCCACCAAACAGCCCTCAATTTGCCCTATGCGAAGAGTCGATACTGGAGCCAAGCCGTTTTTTCGTCCCATCCATCTCTGCTGGCATACACCCGATGCACTCTGTCCGTAGCGGTCTGGTATTGCTGAGTTGCGCGCTTGCCTTCTCAAGCGGCTGCGCCACCAATAAAGAATCCGACACAGCCCGCACCGGCGTGGAACAACTGCTGGTCTCAAGCGCCGTGGATCAAGCGCTCGACAAGATTGACTTTACGCCCGTCCGCGGCGCAAAAGTGCAGTTGGAAGAAAAGTATCTGGATTGCGTTGATAAGAACTACGTGATTGTCTCGCTCGAACAGCGTTTGTTGGCCAATGGATCGACGCTAGTCGCCAAGCCGGAAGACGCCGACGTAATCATGCACGTTGTTAGCGGCGGCGTCGGCACGGATCGGCAAGAGAAGTTCTTCGGCATCTCGGAAATACCTCTGCCGCCGCCTTCGCCGATCATGATTCCGCAAGTCTCGCTCTTCTCCCGAACCAGAGCGAACGGCACCGCCAAGCTGCGCGTCGTCGCCTTCGACGCCAAGAGCCGCCAGCCGGTTCTGCAAGGTGGAGCAGTGCTCGCGCGGAGCGATTTCAAGAGCTGGAAGGGCTTTGGCGCAGGCCCTGTCGAAACCGGCACCGTGCCGACGGAAATCGCAGCGGCCACCAAGACCACATCGCCACTATCGAACACGACGATCATGGCGAACAAGAACCAAACGCCGCTGAAATAGGGCACTGCGCGGTTGATCGCTCTCTTTCATTGCGGTTCTGTGCAGACAAACCCGCACCCACACCCGCTACGCTGCGTTGCAGGACACTGCGCTACAATGAGGCGCTGCGCAAACGTCCATCCCAGCCCGACGCGTGAGCGAGGGATCTTCGTTCGCGCCGCACAACTGCGAGGCCGAACGCCGTCGCCATCACGTCCAACGTGATGAGCTCAGCGTCGCCTGGTAGTCACTGATGGGTGGGCGCTGTCTGTGCAACACGCAAGGATCATCCGCATGAGCACGCGCGCGATTTACGTGGACGTTGACGACACGCTGATTCGTTCGGTCGGTTCCAAACGCATCCCGCTGCCAACGGTCGTTGCGGCTGTGAGAGCATTGCACGCGCAAGGCGTGCAGTTTTACCTTTGGAGCTCGGGCGGCGCCGATTACGCCCGCAGGGCTGCGGTGGAGTTGGATCTCGAAGATTGCTTTCAGGCCTTTCTTCCCAAGCCTCAGGCCTACATCGATGACCAATCGGTGCAGGATTGGCGCTACTGCCAGCACGTTTTGCCAGCGAACGTTGCGGCGCTGACGGCGCCCTCATAACGTCATTCTCGGCGAACATCTGCAAGTGACTTAGGAACATCACGGGGGCCGTGATGTCTAAGTGGATCCGAAGGTCCCTCGCTTACGCGTCAGGCTAGGAAGTACGTGCGCTACTTGCGGCGTTGATGATGCCCTCTTCGCGTCATCGCGGCTCGGCGAGTGCAGTTTTCGGCCGCGATTTTTTCTCTTGCACTTTATGACGGATGTAGTATTATCCGTTTTATGACAGTGGTAGTACGGTGTTTTCATGGACGGGAGGGCGTATGAGCAAGCGTCGCAAAGCGCCGCGGTTGTCGGTCGGCGAGCTCGAAATTGTGCAGATGCTATGGCGCGAGGGAGCCCTCACACTTTCGGCGGCCCATACGGCCCTGGGCCGGCCGATTGGCTACACCACGATGCAAACCCGGCTCAACCGGTTGGTCGAAAAAGGGGTTGTCTCGCGCGACGCGGAGCGGCCGGCGCGTTACACGGCGGCCGTCGCCCCCGAGGAAGTTGGCGCGCGACATCTCGATATGTTGATCGAGCGCGTCGGGGACGGCAGCATCGTGCCGCTGGTCGCCCATCTGGTACGCGATCGAGATCTTTCGTCGGCCGATATCATCGAACTCAAGCAACTGATCGCCGACGCCGAACGGCGCAATAAGTGACGCCGAACGGCGCAATATACAGCGGCAGTAAATAACGGCGGCGGTGATTCCAGCGACAGTCCGTGACTAACCAATCATTTCATTCCGGATCAAGGCAGGGGGTGTGCGATGGTCGATTGGGCGACTCACATGGCGCGCGTGCTTGGCGAAACGACGTTGGCCCTTTCGGTGGCCGTGATCGTGGTCAGCCTGATCCTGCGCGGGTTTCGCGTCACCTCGCCCACGGCGCACCGCGTTGGTTGGACGCTGGCGCTGCTGACAGGCTGGTGGTTCGCGCGGCTCTCGGCCGAAGTCCCCTGGTACGAGCCGGCGCCCAGCGAGCCGCCAACGGTCGCCATGCTATTGCCAGCGCCGCCGCCTGAAATCTCCGCGCAACCTGTCGCGGCGACAGACGTCGTGGAATTGAACGGCGATCCAGCGCCGGAGTTTTCCGCCGCGCCGAACGCAGATGTTGCTGCGAACGAGCCGCCGCCAGATCTCTCGGCCGACGATGCGATTGCTTCTGCCGTGCCGAACGAAAATTCGAGCGAGGCGACGATTGAAACTGAGTCTGCCGTTCGCTCTGCTTCGTCGCCCGTCGCGGAGCGTGATCCGGAAGGCGTTCCTCAGCGCAACGCCTGGCCGCTGGCGCTACTGGCCATTTGGGCTGTTGGCGTCTGCGTCGCGGTGATTGCCTGGGTGGCTGGATACGTGCGGTTTGTCCGTCGACTGTCGGCGCCGCAACCTGTGCCGGACGAATGGACCGAACAATGGCGCGGGCTGCAGTCCGCGCACGCGGTGCGCCGTCCGATTCAGTTGCGCGTGACGGGCGACCTGGGGCCGATGCTCTGCCGTCTGCCACGCGGATACGCATTGCTAATTCCAGAGCGGCTATGGCAAGACCTCTCTCCTGCCGAGCGCGCCGCCGTGCTGCGGCACGAGCTGGCCCATTATTTGCGCCGCGATGTCAGGAAGTCGCTGGCCGTGCACGCGCTGGCGCTACCTCACTGGTTCAATCCGTTCGCCTGGCACGCCGCGCGGCGATTCGACGAAGCGGCCGAATGGGCTTGCGACCGCGCGGCCACTGCCGACGAACCGGCCACGGCCTATGCCCGCACGCTAGTGCGGTTGGGCGAAGGCGCGGTCCGTCACGCTTCGTACCGTCCGGCGGTCCGCGCCAGTTCGCTCTCCATCCGGGTGCGTCGATTGTTAAGTACCTCGGCCCATCAGGACTCGACGATGAAGAAGCTCATACTCCTATCGATTGCCATCATCGCAGTCGCCGGGCTGGCGTTTCGCGTGGAGCTAGTGGCCAAGGAACCAGATCCTGCGGAGCAAGTCGACCTCGCGCGGCAGAACGCAGAGCAGCCGGACGATCAGGACTTAGGTGTTCCACTGGCCCCGCCGCCGGCCGTCACGTTCACCACACATCAGTTCACGGGCGAAGTGGTCACTGCGGAATCACGCGAGGCGGAAGAGGCCGAGAAGGAGTTGGTGGAAGCTGGGGAGCGAGGATTCACGGCCGCCAGGGCCGCATATGACACCGACACCATCACGCTGGACCTGGTCTGCGACTGGTCCATCCGCTGGCTGACCGCCGCGGAACTCGTGGCGGATAACCCTGGCGAGAAACTTGCGGCAACCCAAGCGAACCTGGAACGTCTGCAGAAGCTGCAGATTCACATCAAGCGATTGTTCGAGGTGGGCGCCCGAGGCGGCGAGGCCGAGAAGATGGCGATGATTGATTACTACGTTGCGGACGCCAAACGCCGCGTCGCCCATGCTAAGCGCGATGGGGAATTGACCACGCGAAACGCGCAGCGATCGCGCGACAAGATGAATGAGCTGGATTTGGAGCTGCAACAATTGACGCTCCGCGCCGACGCCGTGCAACGGGCCGAACGAAATCTGCAGGTCGCTCACGCCCGATTCAGCAAAGCCCATTCCGACCTGAAAGTGGCTGCGGCCAGTGGCTACGAAAAGAATAAGGCCGAGGCCGAAAAGACGTACCAAGAGGCATTCGAGATCGTCCGCAGCTCCGAGGTGGAGCTGACAGCCGCACGAGCAACGTACACGGGAGCGCTCAAAAAAGCCGAATGGGCCAAGCACCAGGCGCCGGCAGCAGCAAGGCCGGCGGCCGCGGATGACGAAGATCCCGCATTGCGCGCCGCAAAGGATCGGGCTCGCGAAGAAATCGAGAAGCAAACTCCTTCCTCGCCGCCGAAGGAGGCAGCGAACGTTGGAAAATACATTACGGAACTGCGCAAAGAATCCAATCGTAAAGTGGCGTTGCGTTACGACGGACGCGGATTCAGCGAATGGAAAACGCAAATCCAGACGGAGCTAAGTCATGACAAGCTCTTGGAAGCATGCAAAGCCTTCGCGGCCTTTGCCAAGGCGGGCTACGGCGCGGAAGCGGCGGCGTTGATCGTTGACGTTGGGACGCAACACACTCGAAACGCACTGATGGATAATGCCACGGACAGGCTCGTGCTTGGCGCTGAGGATATTCTCCTGAGTCTACCGATTGAAGACGTGTTGCCCTCGCTGACCACTGCACTGAAGAGCGATAAGGAGACTTACCGGTACTTTGCCGTTCGCGTCCTCGCCAGGTTCGGCCCTGCGGCGCAACCGCTGGATGCGGAGATTCTCAAGTTGCTTGCGGACCCCAATCAGCAGGTCCGTATCTACGCTGCGAGCGCACTGGGCAGCCTCAAGGTGAAGGAAGAAGACCTCGCGGCGGCGCTGCGACAAATGTTTGCCGACGACGATGAACAGAAACTGAGCTTAGCTGCCAGCATGGTCTACGGCCTGCGCATGAAGGCCGAGGACACCGGCATGGTCGAGTTCGTGCCAGACCTGATTAAGCTTCTGGACCACTCGTCAGATAAGGTCCAAGTGACGGCAGTTCAATCGCTTGCACATTTTGGCGCGGATGCCGCGCCGGCCCTGCCAAAGATACTTCCTTGGCTCAAAAGCGAAAACGGCGACAAGCAATCAAACGCCATGAACTTTATTCACGCCTTGGGGCCAGCGGCAGCGAGCGCGACGCCCGCTTTGATTGAATTGATTGACGGATACCCCTTTCGCCTTGCGTGCGATCCTCAGCCTGGGCCGTATCGGACCGGGGGCGAAAATGGCCGTGCCTGCTTTGATGAAGGCGACCCATGGACGCGCCTCTTCGATCAGCAATTCGGCAATCGACGCGCTCGCGCAGATCGGACCGGACGCCAGAGACGCGATTCCGCTCTTGGAAGAACTTCTCAAGAATCAGGCGGCGCACTATGCCGCGAAACGGGCAATTCCATACATTCGAGGCGAAAAACCTCTTTCCGATTTCGAGAAAGAGTTAGACGCTTCCCGGCGCTCGCCAACCTATTGAGCAATTTGCAAGAGGGCGGCGCGTTGCTTTTGAACTCGGCGGTTGTCTCCGCCGGCAAATTACGCCGGTGTCGCCAGCTTTTGCTCTGCCAAGCGCGCGGCGATTAGCGTGGCCGCTTGCTCCAGCATTCGCTCATCGCTTGAGTCAAACGCAGCCAGCAGGTGGCTGTCGGCGTCGATCTGGCCGATCACTTCGCCGCGGGTGTTGCGGATCAGCACGACGATCTCGGACTTCACGTGGATGGAGCAGGAGATGTAGTTCTCTCGCGCGCTGACGTCGTCGACGATCTGATTCCGGTCTTCCGCCACGGCGCTGCCGCAGACGCCACGGCCGACGGCGATCCGCGTATGCTCTGTCTTGGCGCCCACATAAGGGCCCAGCAGCAGCTCTTCTCCGCGCAGCCAGTAGACGCCTACCCAGTTGTAATGAGGGAACGATGCGGCGATGCGGCGGACCACGGTCTCGGCCGGATCTTCCGCGGCGCGTAGTTCCTGAGTCAATTGCGCAAGTGCAGCCTGCGCGGCCTGGGGATCGACCATGCGTGCGTCCAGAGTACGGGGAACAGCCACGCCCCCCTCAGGGCGAGACTGCGGAAACGGCGAAATGCGCGTTTGTGCGGCAGAAGAATATCGTAACCAGCCGACGGACGCAAAACCACCCGGGGGCCGCGCGTAAAATCACCCAGGCGGGCGGAGCTATTTTGTTGTCTTAAACGCTTCGCTCGCCACTGGCGTCACGTCGTCTTTGACGCCGACGCTGGTGAAAAACCCGGTCAGCATTTCTTCGTGCGTCTCCCAGCCAAACGTTACCTGGGCCGAAGGATCAGGGTTGGCCACGTTCTCGTCCGAGTTGTCAAACCGGCCGTAGCACACCAGTCGCGTGCCGGCCGGCATCCGCTTGGGCTCGGCCAGGTCATAACGTAACTGCCAGTTGAAGTCGTACCGCGGCACGTCCAGCAGGATCTCGCGAGAGCCATCAGGGTAGTGCGCCTCGTATCGGAACGACTGCCCCCGGAGATGCATGTGGGGCGACATCGACAGCAACATTTGCTCCGCGCGAAAATCATACTGAGCCATGAACTCTTGATCGCGCGCGTGAGGCAAGATTTTGAATCGACGGTTTTCGGCCAGCTCCCAATTCGCTTTCTTGCGCACCGTGGAAGGATCGGCAAAGACAACGCCGAGCGCCGTCAGGTCTTCTTGCTCGACGCCGTTGGTGGTGTAGTGAACGTTGATCACAATCCGCGAGCGCGCCGGAACGAAGACCGCCACGCCAGGCCCGTACACATGCGGAATGCTGCCAGGCACGTACGAAGTGAGATGCGTCAGCGCGTTCTCGCCCTTGGGATTAAACAGCGCGCCAGGCGGAACAATCGACGCCAGAATGTGGTGCACCACGCCGCGGTTGCCGGGCCGGACTTCGGCCGCGCGGATCCAGCGGTCTTCTTTCCAACCGGGATCAATATAGAAGTACTGGTAGGGGACGATCCCCTCGGCCGGAATCTTGAAGGCCTTCGTCGGGCGGATCACCTGGTCTGGCTTGTCGATTTGCCAACCATCGGCAAACGTGCGAGGCGGCGGCAGGTCTTTGGGATCGCCTTCAGGGCAACCCCCTTCGATCCAGACGGCGATCGTCTGTTTCTCGGCGGCGCTCAATCGCGCGTCGTTGGCAAAGTGACCGAACTTGGCGCTGGCGGACCACGGCGGCATCCCCTCTTGATCGACCACCTCGCGAATCATCTCAGCCCAACCGACGACTTCTTCATAGTCCAACAGCGCAAACGGCCCGATCTCGCCTGGCCGGTGGCAGGCAACGCAGCGCTTTTGCAATAGCGGCGCCACGTTTTTGCTGTAGGTAATGTCTCCGCGCTTCTCGCCTACCGGCTTGCGGCCGATCCGACAACCAGTGACGGTGTTGAACGGCTGCGATACCGGTTTGCCGGCCAGCAATTCATCCATCGCCACGGCCAGATCGCGACGTTTGACCTGCGGACGTGCGTAGCCACTACTGGCGCCCAGCCCGTATTGATCGTCGATCCGCCCCTGATAGCGAACGACGCGATCTTGATCGAGCAGAAAGACCAGCGGATTGCGCACAGCGCCCAATTGATCCGCCACGCGCTGCTGCGCGTCGTGCAGAAAAGGAACGGTCAGCGAATTCTGGCGGGCGAACGCTGCCATCTCGGTGAGCGCATCTTGAGTGTTGGCGTCGACGATCAAAAACGCCACGCCCTGCTGCGCGTATTCGGTGGCCAGTTGCTGCACTCGCGGCGCGTAGAGCCGAGCCAGTGGGCATTCGGTCCCCAGGAACACAACCGCCACGAGCTTGGAATCTCCGAAGTCGGACAGGCGGCGGGTTTTGCCGTGGTAGTCCGGCAGGTCAAAGCGATCGATCGCGCGCCCCAGCGAGTTGGCTTCGCCCTCGCCTGCGCGGACGGCCGCAGGATTGCCGCAGACTGCCACGCCACAGAGGAGCATTGCGCAGAGCGCCGCCCGCCGTGCGCGCAAAGACACCGACCCGAAGACAATCGAGGCGAAAATCACGTTCGGCCTCCGGGGACGCTCAGGGCAGTGGGTCGGACGCTTTGTCGAAAGATATCTCGAAAGCTACTTCGCCGCCGGCAGTTCCTGGATGCGGATGTTCCGCCAACGGACCTGCATCGGTTCTTTCCTTGCGCCGACGCCGTGGACTTGCAGCGCGATCAAGCCGCTGGGCGTGACGCTGTCCTTGAGATCCGCCGCTGGCACGTCGTTCAAGAACGTTTTGATCGAGTCGCCGCGGCACTCGACGCGGACCTTGTTCCACTCGTTCTGACGAAAGGCCTTACGCGCCGGCTCATTATCCTTCAGATCGTTCAACCAGCCGCGGCGTCCTTCGTCGTAGATCCCGGTGGACCAAGCGCGATCGCTCGGATCAATCTCGACCTGATAGCCATGCACGCGGCCAGCCGGGATGTTGAACTTCTTGCCGCCAATCTCGAACTTCTTCGGCTCGTCGAAAACCTGGCTGCGAATTTGAATACCGGAGTTGAGCTTGGGATCGACCTTGAACTCCAACTCCAGAATAAAGTCGCCGTAGTCGCGATCAGTGCAGAGAAACGAGTTGCCGGTATTCGGCACGCACGTTCCAACAACCTGGCCATCTTCCACGGTGTACTTGGCGACGCCGCCGCGTTGCTTCCAACCATCGAGCGTGCGGCCATCGAACAGCGGCTTCCAGGCCGGCTCATCAGCCACCACCGGCGCCACGCTGACCACCAGGAGAAATACGAAAAGGAAAAGCCGACGGCAATATACGATCATCGTTGAAAGATCCAGTCGTGCGTGATGGGGGCGTTATCAAGGACGAGCGGCCTGGCAGTATCTACCGGCCGGCGCTGCTCGAACATTATGAACGGTCCGCGGCCAGATGCAAATTCGGCGGTCGACGGACGCATCTGTTCGAAATCGCCGCCCAAAAACCACCCGGCGCCGTGCTATTGCGCTTTCCCCTTGAGTTGCGCAAGTGATCGGGTGCGCTATGCGCATTAAGTTCCCGTAGGTTAAGGATTTCGTGGATCTACGGTTTCACTCGTAGAGCATGCAGAGAAATGCAGAAGCGGCGGGCGTCATGTTCCCTTCATTTTCCACAACAGGTCTCCCACGCTGGGAAGTCATGTGGGGGGTGGCTGTTGCGATTTATGCTTCGCTCAAGTTGGCAACGTGGAGCAGACGTCGCCGGAGCGCGGCGCCCTTTTGGAAACACGCGGCCTACTTGCTGGCGTGGCCCGGCTTGGATGTTGACGCGTTTTTGTATGCGCCTGTGCTTCACCGGCCATCCGTCGCGGAGTGGACGTTTGCATTCCTCAAAACGCTCCTTGGCGCGGCGCTACTGTGGATTGTCGTCCCGCGCATCACGAACGCGAACGACTATCTATTGGGCTGGGTCGGCATGTGCGGCCTGGTGTTTGTGCTCCACTTCGGATCGTTCCACTTGCTTTCCTGCTTACTACGAAGTTGCAACGCACAGGCGACGCCGATCATGAACTGGCCGATCGCCTCTCGTGGCGTGACCGAGTTTTGGGGCAAACGCTGGAACCTGGCGTTCCGGGACGTCACGCATCGATTGTTGTTTCGTCCGCTCGTGCGAAGGGTACGTCCTGCCGCGGCGCTGCTGATTGGATTTGCAATCAGCGGACTGGTCCATGAGCTAGTGACTTCCGTTCCGGCCGGCGGTGGCTACGGTTTGCCGACGCTCTACTTTGCGATCCAAGGCGCGGCGCTGCTGCTGGAACGAAGCGCCTGGGGTCGCAGGCTTGGCCTAGGCCGCGGCGCGGTGGGTTGGTTGTTTGTACTCGTCGTGGTCGTGCTGCCGGCTCCTTTGTTATTTCATCCGCCGTTTGTGTGCAGAGTTGTTGTTCCGTTCCTAATGCGTATCACGTAACGAATGGACGAGAGGTGACCAACGGAAGCCCTGGAACGCGGGCAGTTGCGTTTCCGGCTGAATGCTTGGGCTGCCTCGAAATCAATCAGTGTGCGAGGGCTGACGTCATGACATTCGATCTAGCACTGTTGATCTATCTGGCCGGCTGGGGACAGCTCTCCGTGCTGATTGCGTCGGCGCTCGTGCCGATCCGGCTCGATTGGGCGAACGCTTTTTCGCCACTGCCAAAACTGTTGCGGCAAATGTATTGGGTCTATGGCGGCTACGTCGTCCTCTCGATCATCAGCCTGGGCGTGATCTGCATCGCCAACGCCGACGAACTGGCGGCCGGCAGCCGACTGGCGCGTTCGTTCTGCGCGTTCTGCGCCATCTTCTGGGGAATCCGCATCTCACTCCAACCAGTCCTGGCCGCCAGACCATTCCTAACAACCTGGTGGCTCCGCGCCGGCTATCACCTGTTGACAGTCGCCTTCGCCAGCTTCGTGTTGATCCTAGGCTGGGGAGCGGTGCATTGAAGCGGAGAAGCAAGAAGTGGAAAAACAGATCAAGTGATTCACTCGCGCATTTCCCAGCCCGAAACGTCCGTGAGGGATCTTCTGCGTTAGCGCTGCCCGCGGACCAGTCCTTGCTGTTCCCATCGCACAGACCAATCTCAGACCTCCCAAATGACCAGCGCCGCGTCGAAGATATTCAACCGATTACTGAGCGCATTCTTTGTCCTCAGCATGTTTGCCGCTGCGATGTGGACGTTGTCACACTGCTCATGGCGAGCAACGTACTTTGATGGAAACGCTACGTACATCGTTCAACTCGATCAGCAACCACTCTGGTCTCCTCCCTCATTGCCGGCTTATGAAGAGCTCTTGCAGCGCTTTCCAGACATGCACGGATCGCAACTTCCAGAGAGAGCGATCCAACTTGTCTTCGAGTGGGACAGAATATTTCTGGTGTTCTGTTTGTGGCTGTGGTTTGCAGCGTTTGTCTCTGCTGCCCTATCTTTCATTGAGCCCTTGAGCCCTTGAGCCCTTGAGCACGCGCCCGTTCCTTGTTCGCCTGCCGCGCTCTCTCACAATTTCCTTTACCTTGGCCGCCGCGGCCTGCGTGCTGCTATGGATGGTCGTAGGAGGTTGGGGCGCTCCTTCCCCAACGTTGTTCGCACTCGCTGGACTCACATTTGGAGTTTGGCATTCTGCAAGCCACCGAGAGCGTTGCGAGCTTCCTCTCCGCTCGTAACATTTTGCAGCGCAACACTTGCGTCGCGCTACCTCGCAGCGTCCTACTTCACCAGCTCCACGTTCCAGTACGCTTCGCTGACGAACTTCGACCAGCTTTCCATTTGCTGGCCTTCGCGGGCGTAGAACGGTTGCCACTTGGGCCGGATTGGCGTTTTGCGCAGCTTCATCCGTGCTTCGCGCGGGGAGCGATCCGCCTTGCGCTTGTTGCACTCCACGCAGGCCAGCACGCAGTTTTCCCACGTCGATGTGCCGCCGCGCGAACGTGGAACCACGTGATCGATCGTCAGCTCATCGCCGCTGGGTTGCACGCCACAGTACTGGCAGGCCCAATGGTCGCGCTTGAACAAGTTGCGCCGGCTGAAGCTCACCGCGCCCGTCGGTAGCCGATTGTACTCGGCCAGCACAATCACCTCCGGCACGCGCAGCCGCTGCCGCACGGACTGAATGAACGCCTCGCCAGCGCCCGGGCGTAGCTCCGCCCAGTCGCTCCAGGCGTACGTCTGATAGTCGAGCGGATCGACCACGCGCGCAGCGTCATTCCAAAGCATGATCATTGCGCGGCCGACCGTGGCGACATTGACTGCCTGCCAGTTGCGGTTGAGCACGAGCGCCGGACGTTGAAGTGCGTTTGCGACCATCAGTGTTACCTGTTCCGTGTCTCGGCGAATTGCGGCGCAGCGTTTATTGAGGGTTCAGTAGGCCAAGCCGGCGGATCTCTTGGGAGTTCAATTGTCGTCGTCGCGCCGCGTACACCTCGGCGCCATATTCCCGCTGCGCCAGGTCGAGACCGAAGTCCGCCACCGGGATTTGCATGTACGCGTCACGCTCACTGTGCGTGTCGTGGGTGATTGGTCTTAGCGATAATTCATACCAGATCCCGCCGATTCGGCGAAATTCTCGCGTGCTGTCTTTGCTGCCCCGATGTTGGCAAAATGCACAAATAACGCCCAGTAAGCTGGGTGGACAGCTTGACGGGGGCCGAGGTTCAGGCTGCCGTGGGCTCGGACTTGGCAAACCCCCGAGAGGTTCCCGGCGCAGACCGGCCGCTGCATCAAAGCTGGGAGAACCGGCGCCGGGCGATTGGCTGGCCCAGCATCCGGAAAAAGGTCAGACGTTTGCGGACTACCTTAAGGTCCGCCCTGCCGGACCGGGCGTTGCGAACAAGAAAATCTACCCGGTGCAAATCGGCGATAGCGACGACAACCAGTCGCAGGTTATGCGCGAAGTGGGCGAGTTCCTGACGCTGTTCTGTGGCATGCAGTCCGAGTGGCTGCCGCAACTGCCGGAGACGGTGATTCCGGCCACGGCGCGCCGCGAGCATCGGCGCACGGAAAACTTGCGGTTCGATTCGATTCACGTCGTGCAAAAGCTCTTGCCATCGCGCTCCTAGCAGCCTGTTGATTTTCTCGACAGGCTGCGACCTCACATGGATGTGAGGACAAAATAGCGACGTAAGTCGTTATTTTGCGAGCCTCGCGAAGCTTTGCTTTGCGCCGGGCGAGGTT